>MTBK01136116.1_pt1 | contig 42551 bp, 34 predicted proteins | sample 1535981 | NCBI WGS metagenome assembly MTBK01 (sample SAMN06109225, study PRJNA356200) | anaerobic digester metagenome | isolation source: biogas reactors fed with pig manure or primary and secondary sludge | place: Spain | collected 2016-06-30
TAAACAGCAGGCCGAGAAAAAATCTCAATTACCAAAAACCGTTTGAAATTTTTTATAAGTTTGTAAATGGAAAAATTGCATTTGCTAGTTGAATCTACGCCGGTTTTTAAACAGTCAAGTTTTTGATAATGTTGGATAAATTGAGTAATTTTGCCGCAATTTTTATCACCTTATCAGGTATATTTTTAAGACATTTTTTTAACCATTTTAAGATGAACATTGTAACAAAAGAAATTCAACTGCCCGATGGAAGAACCATCAAGTTGGAGACCGGGAAACTGGCAAAGCAAGCCGATGGAGCCGTAATGCTGACATGTGGCAAAACGATGCTTCTGGCCACTGTCTGTGCCGCTAAAGATGCAGTTCCCGGAACAGATTTTATGCCACTGCAGGTAGAATACAGAGAAAAATATGCTTCCATAGGCCGTTTCCCCGGCGGTTTTACCAAACGTGAAGGGCGTCCGTCAGACTATGAGATTCTTGTCTGCCGTCTGGTGGACCGCGCTCTGCGTCCCCTTTTTCCCGACAACTATCACGCCGAGGTTTTCGTAAATATCATACTTTTTTCAGCTGACGGCGAAGATATGCCTGATGCTTTGGCCGGCCTGGCCGCTTCGGCTGCTCTGGCTGTATCGGATATTCCTTTTCAGGGCCCGATATCGGAGGTCCGCGTAGCCCGCATTGATGGTGAGTATGTGATAAACCCGACCTTCAAGCAACTTGAAGAGGCCGATATGGACATTATAGTTGCCGCTACATACGACAATATAATGATGGTCGAAGGTGAAATGAAGGAGGTCACTGAAGCCGACCTGTTAGACGCCATGAAAGCCGCTCATAAGGAGATAAAGAAGCACTGTAAAATTCAGATGGAGCTTACCGAAGAGGTAGGCAAGACCGTTAAACGCGAATACTGCCACGAAGTCAATGATGAGGAACTTCGTCAGGCAGTGCGTGATGCCTGCTACCAAAAGGCATACGAACTGGCGGCAGAGGGAAATACCGATAAGCTATTACGTGTGGCCGGTTTTGAAGCCCTGCGCGACGAATTCAAGGAGGCTTATCATGCCTCTAATACTAATTTGACAGAAGATGAGCTGGCCGAGAAAGATGCCCTTATAGACCGATACTATCACGATGTGGAGCGCGACGCCGTACGTCGCTGTGTGTTGGATGAAGGCAAGCGTCTGGACGGACGAAAGACTACCGACATACGTCCTATATGGTGCGAAGTGGATTACCTGCCCGGACCCCACGGATCTTCACTCTTCACACGTGGTGAGACTCAGGCTCTCTGCACGGTCACTCTGGGTACCAAAGACGATGAGAAGATGGTTGACGATGTGCTTGACCAGCATGACGAGCGTTTCCTGCTCCATTACAACTTCCCGCCCTTCTCTACGGGTGAGGCCAAGCCTCAACGCGGCACAGGCCGTCGCGAGATAGGTCACGGACACTTGGCATGGCGTGCCCTGAAAGATCAGATCCCTGCGGACTATCCCTACTGCATACGCATTGTTTCCGATATTCTTGAGTCAAACGGCTCTTCATCGATGGCTACCGTCTGCGCAGGAACGCTTGCCCTAATGGATGCAGGTGTAAACATTGCCAATCCTGTGTCAGGTATAGCAATGGGACTTATCAAAAACCCCGGTGAGGAGAAGTACGCTGTACTTTCCGATATTCTTGGTGATGAGGACCATCTTGGTGACATGGACTTTAAGACCACCGGTACGAAGAATGGTCTTACCGCTACGCAGATGGATATCAAGTGTGACGGTCTCTCATACGAGATCCTGGAAAAGGCTCTCGCTCAGGCCAAGGCCGGTCGCGAGCATATCCTCGGCAAAATCACCGATTGTATGGCTGAACCGCGTGCCGACCTCAAACCGCATGCTCCGCGCATTGAGATGCTTACCATACCTAAGGAGTTCATCGGTGCCGTTATAGGCCCGGGCGGAAAAATCATACAGGGTATGCAGGAGGAGACGGGCGCCAGTATCAACATTGAAGAGATTGACGGCGTAGGTCGCATTGAAGTGGCTGCTTCAAACTATGCCAACATTGAGGCTGCACTGGCCAAGATACGTGCCATTGTAGCTATACCTGAAGTAGGTGAAACTTATCTTAGCAAGGTGCGTAGCGTAATGCCTTACGGTGTGTTCGTAGAGTTCCTTCCCGGCAAGGATGGTCTGCTGCATATCAGCGAGATTGACTGGAAACGTTACGAGACAATTGAAGATACCGGTATCAATGAGGGAGACAACATTCAAGTCAAACTGATTGAAATTGACTCCAAGACCGGCAAATTCAAGCTTTCACGCCGTGTACTGCTCGATAAGCCCGAGGGATATGAAGAGCGTCCGATGCGTCAGCCCCGACAGGATCGCAGCGAGTATCAAGATCGTCCGCGCCAGCCCCGACAAGACCGCGGTGAACAGCATCAGGACCGTGGATTCCGTCCGTTTGGCCACAGAAAGGGCAATCGGAATTTTGATGATCGGAACAATGATCAATAATGAACAGATCTTATTTAGCAGTTTCGGTAATTTTGCTTTTGACCGCAGCCTGCCAACCCTCCGTTAACAGGTTTACGGTCAATGGTGAAATAAAAGAGGCTGAAGGCAAAACCCTCTATCTGGAACAGATAGGACTGAGTAAAATTGTTGCACTCGATTCGGTCAAACTTGACTCGAAAGGTGAGTTCAGTTTCAGTTCGCCCTCACCAGAAAACTGTTTTGATTTCTATAGGCTCAGAGTTGATCGCAAGAGCATAAATCTTGTCATAGACTCGACCGAAACACTTCGGGTCACTGCAAGTCTGCCCACAATGCAGTCAAACTATCAGATTGAAGGCTCCGAAAATTGCTCTAAACTTAAAGAAATAGTGTTATTGCAGATGGATTTAATGAATAATCTGCGTAATACTATTTCAGATAGCGGGGCAATGATGGTAAGCTTGCGGCAACAACGTATAAACGAGCTTATCGAAATCTTTAAAACAGACCTGAAAAACGGTTACATATTCCCCGACCCCAGTTCGTCTTGTGCCTACTATTCACTCTTCATAAGCGTGGACGGGCAAATGGTATTCGATCCTCAGGGTGACCGTGATGATGCCAAATGTTTTGCTGCGGTGGCAACTCAAATGGATATACTCTATCCGGATGCGGTTAGGACAGCTCATCTGCACAACACGGCTTTGAAAGGCATGGTCAAAACCAGAACCGCAACTACTGAAAGTCCGGAATCGAGCGAAACGGCGCAAACACTTGAATCTCTTGTAGAAGAAATCGGCCATTTTGAGATTGAACTGCCCGATGTAAAGGGCAAGGTACGCACGCTGGGCAGCCTTAAAGGGAAGGTAGTCCTGCTGGACTTTACCGCCTACAAAACAGACTGGTCGCCAAACTACAACCTGACCATGCGACAGCTTTACAATAAATACAGCAGTCAGGGTTTCGAGATATTTCAGGTATCGGTTGATCCGGATGAGAGTTTTTGGGTAAATGCAGCAGTAAACCTGCCATGGGTATGCGTATATGATGAAAACGCTCTGAACTCGAATTATCTTAAATTGTACAACGTGCAATCCATCCCTGCCGCATTCCTTATAGACCGTGAAGGGAATTTGGTAGATCGCCCTGAAGACCAGAAAAGCCTTGACGAAAAGATAGCGAAACTGCTGGCCGAATAAGAACGGTAAGAGAGTGAAGGCGGTAAAAGCGCCAAGAACACGTCCGGTCTAACGGGATTGCCGGCGAAAGCACCGACCGAAAAACAGGACGTAAACAATCGTTTAATTGAATTTTCATCTTTATTTATTGGGTAGGTATTTAAATAATCCTATCTTTGCATAGAAAATACATAAGAACATAAGAAAAAGAAGGTTCCAACATCAAGACGAAATGTTGGGATTCTTTTTTTCTCATTTTGCAATTGACAAAATAGAATTGTTGAATATATAACATATTGATATTATGGCTTATATGTCAGAAGAAGGCTACAAGAAACTGGTAGCCGAATTACAGTATTTGGAAAGCGTACGCCGTCCGGAGATAGTCCAGCAGATAGCTGACGCGCGTGACAAGGGGGACCTGACCGAGAATGCTGAATATGATGCCGCAAAAGAGGCTCAGGGAATACTTGAAGCTAAAATTGCCAATCTGAAGGCCCTGATCATCGATGCCAAACTGATTGATGAAAGTATGATTGATACATCGACCGTTCAGATTCTCACAACGGTCAAACTGCGAAATTTAAAAAACCAATCAGTGGTGGCATATTCAATCGTCCCCGAAAATGAGGCTGACCTGAAGTCGGGTAAGATTTCCAGCAATACCCCGATTGCCAAAGGTCTGCTTGGGCATAAGGTAGGTGACACCGTTGAGATTGCCATTCCCAGCGGCAAGATCAGCTTTGAGATTCTTGATATAACACTTTAAAACGGACTGGTATGACAATCTTCAGCAAAATAATCAAAGGTGATATCCCCTGCTATAAAATAGCTGAAACTGAAAACTGCTTTGCATTCCTGGATATCAATCCATTGGTACGCGGTCATGTGTTGTGTATCTCTAAGCGTGAGGTTGACTACCTGTTCGACCTTACCGACCGGGAGCTGTGCGACCTGCAGCTTTTTGCCAAAAAAATCGCTATTGCTCAGAAAAAAGTGTTCGGCTGTATCAAGGTCGGTCAGGCCGTCCTTGGACTGGAGGTGCCACACGCACACATTCATCTTATCCCGCTGCACTCTGAAAAGGACATGCTCTTCAGCAATCCTAAACTGAAACTTACCGATGACGAATTCAGGAAGATAGCGTCCGATATTTGCGCCGCCCTCTAAAGAAGTGACGGGTCGGACTAAACAAACAGAGCCCTTCGGCATTGCTGAAGGGCTCTGTTTGTTCGGTAAAAGATAGAATCATTGTCAGGAAATATGGAATCGCTCCGAAAAACATGGAATCACTTTCGAAAATATCGGCCTACAAGAGGAAGTGAAGAGAGCGGCACATCTTTCTTTATAATGTATGCAACGTAGAGAAGCAGCAGGACCGTATTAATTGTCAGGCTGAGCCATGTCGGCAGAGGCCGGCAGATCAAATAGACAATATATAGCAGGGCGGCCAGGAGAATATAACCCCCTATCTCCCTGAGCGGATAGTTGACCGGATTCTTTTTCTGCCCGATAAAATAGGATAGCAGCATACAAGTTCCATAACCTGCAAACCCTCCCCAGGCAGAGGCCATATAGCCGAACCTGGGAACAAAAAGGATGTTTATGGAGATCATCACCACCGCTCCTATGCCGCTCATTAAGGCACCCCACCAGGTATTATCCTTCAGTTTGTACCAGAATGAGAGGTTGAAGTAGATCCCCATAAACAGTTCGGCCATCATAACTATAGGTACAACACCCAGTCCCGACCAATAATTACGGTTTGTAATAAGATATTTCAGTATGGGAAGATAGAACATTACGGCAAGGTAAGCCAGAAGTCCGAATATGATGAAGAACTTCATTCCCATGGCAAGTGTCTCGCTTGAGTTTTTATCTTTTGAGCCTCCGAATACCAACGGCTCATACGCATATCGGAAGGCCTGTGTAAGCAGCGCCAAAATCATGGCTATCTTGCAGCAGGCGCCATATATACCGAGCTGCACCTGAGCATACTCCTTGTCATCCAAGATATGTTTAAAAGCTATCTTATCGAATACCTGATTGAGGATTCCCACCAACCCCAGCAACAGTAAGGGCAATGCGTACGAGAGCATACGGCGGGCCAGCTGCCTGTCAAATCCATAGAATATGCCTTTAATCTCCTTGATAAACCCAAAGCTGACAATAAATGTGCAAAACAGGTTGGCAAAGAATATCAGTCCTACACCATAGTTGTATTTCACATAGATATTCTCAAGTCCGGGGAATGATCCGAACATTTTGGGCATGAGCCAGAATATGAAGACGTTCAACAGGACATTGAGAAAGATGAACGAGAGCTTCAAGATCATGAACTTGACCGGCCGGTGCTGCTGTCTTAAACGGCTGAAAAGAATGGCCTGAAAAGCATCAAGCGCAACTATAATAGCAAAACATTTTACATATTCGGGATGGGTGGAGTAACCCAGGAGTCCGGCTATCGGACCAATAAAGCTGAATACCAGCACAAGAAAAATCAGACCTACCATGCCTACCAGGCGAAGTGTGGTGCTGTAAACCATCTGCTCGTTCTCACCCTCTTTGCCGGCAAACCGGAAGAAGGTCGTCTCCATTCCAAAGGTAAGCAGGACAAACAGCAGCGCCATCCAGGCATACATTTCGGTAACAATACCGTATCCTCCGCTTTTAGGGTCTATAAACCATGTGTGCAGAGGTACGAGCAGATAGTTGATGAATCTGCCCACAATGCTGCTTATCCCGTATATAGCCGTGTCTTTGGCCAGTATGGCCATTTTCCCCTGTGACATTAACCCCTTTTTTTGCGAAATTAATCCATTTTCGGCAAATTATGGCATATGAAAAGGAAAGCTTTTGTGAGCTTCGTTGAAAAGGCGCAAACGCTCCTCAAGCACGGGGAACTGGTCATCGCGAATATTTGATGAGCAGCCGCGTATGCCCTGACGGTCGCTGCCGGTCGATGAGAGCACTATACCACTTATGCCGAAATATAACAGTTCATGCAACAAGCGACCTCCCTCCATAGGGGTGCCGTCAGGCAGATTGTAACCGAATGTAAAGTAGAATCCGTCACTTACCTGCTCTTCAAGGTCCTTGTCGTAGGTAATATGAAATCCGTTGCGCAGCATAGCCTCCTTGATCTTCTTGGAGCGGCGTGCATATTCGCGTATATCTTCACGGAAACGGTATTCACCGTCACATGCAGCCTTTAGCATGGCGGCCATGGCAAACTGCACTGAATGAGTCACTCCCGAAGACATGGCATAAAGCATGTCATATGCATAGACCGCTCCGAAACGGGATATGTTGTATCGTTCCTGAAGAGTATGGAATTGACGCTCAGCCAGTTTATCGGAGATGCATGCCACGGCTATACGCTCACCGGCATAGCTGAATATCTTGCTTCCGCTGATTATCATTATGTAGTTCTCGGTGTAATGTGACACACTTACCTGATATGGAGGTTGGAAAGGTATTCCAAGTCCGTCACAACGAAAATCCATGGTCATATAGGCCAAATCTTCCAGTACTACGGTGTCATATTTTGTAGCCAATTCGCCTATGGTCTTTATCTCCTGCTCGGTCAGGCACATCCAACTGGGGTTGTTGGGGTTGGAATATACTATGCAGCAAATATTACCCTGTTTAAGGTAACTCTCCAACTTGGGACCCAGCTTCTCTGCACGATGGTCGGCTACATCGAACTGTGCAAATTCAACACCCATAACCTGACACTGCATCTTCTGGACAGGGAATCCCGGATCTATAAAGAGTATGGTGTCTTTTGCGGAATCAAGTTGGGAACAGAGCAAAAAAGCGGCAAAGGTGCCCTGCATGGCTCCGCATGTAGGGGTACAGTTCGATGGCTTTATTTCTGTGTTGATAAAAGCCTTGACGAAACGTGCAGCCTGTTTCTTCAGTTCCGATATGCCTTCAATGCTGGGGTACTTCGAGGCTACATCACGGTCCAGTGCCTCTTTCTGTGCCTGAATGCCTATTGCCGATGCGGGCAAGCCGGGCACGCCCATTTCAAAGTGGATAAACTCCTGTCCGGTTACCTTCTCTGCATGCAAGGCGCATGCGAGCACCTGACGTATTGATGCTTTGTTAAGATCGGTAACCTCTATACTCTTAAGGTAATCGTCTATGACGTTTGCAGGAATCAGCGTTTTCATCGGCATATTGGGTTATTATTTACAGTTACGGCCTATCTCAAGGGCCTTTATGTTCATATCTACTACAGCCTCGCCCTTGGCGCCGAATATGGTGCGTACGCTTTGGCAAAGCTTTTCAAAATCAATACTCTTAAGAGCTTTTGATGCCGCACCCAGCAGGATCATATTGACAGCCTTAGGCATCCTGTTCTCCTTACCTAAGGTATCGGTGTCAATCAGAATGACGTTCTTCATCTCTTTAAGCTCAGCTATCACGGCATCAATATCGGGATAGTTGCCTATGTTAACAAACGGATTCGACGAGGTGATGATCCAACCGTCGGCTGTCAGGTAGTGCTTATAGCGCAGAGCCTCCATTGGCTCCATGGCAATGATTATATCGGCCTGTCCGAGTGATATCAGGTCGCTGGCAATGGGTCTGTCGGAGATGCGCAGATTGGACTGCACATCACCTCCGCGCTGGCTCATTCCGTGCACCTCGGCCTGTTTTATGTAAAGGTTTTCGGCAGCAAGGGCGGCCTGGGCTATTACAGTGGCAATTGAGAGGATGCCTTGTCCTCCAACGCCTGCTATGATTATATCTGTTTTCATCTCTTCTTTGCTTTTGCCTTACGGGCAAGAGTCTGAACACATTCGCGGCGCGGTATGATGACCGACAATCCACGATATTCAATCTCTTCACGCAGGATGCGTGTAATTTCATCCATATTCTGTGGCAGTGGCACCACAACCTTCAAATGGTCGGGATCAACACCTATTCCACGACAGATGGCCTCGTACTTATTAGTGCCGGCCGACTCCTGACCTCCGGTCATACCCGTGGTAAGGTTATCACTGATTATCACTGTTATGGGGGCATTGGCATTGACTGCATCAAGCAGACCTGTCATACCTGAATGGGTGAAGGTGCTGTCACCTATTATGGCCACTGCAGGGAAGACACCGGCATCGCTGGCACCCTTGGCCATGGTTATGCTGGCTCCCATATCAACCGTACTGTCAAGTGCCTGGAACGGGGGCAGAGCTCCAAGTGTGTAGCAACCTATGTCACCGAACACCTTGGCATCCTTGTAGTCCTTTAAAACTATGTTGATAGCTTCATAGACGCTGCGATGACCACAGCCCTGACATAGGACAGGCGGACGTGCCACCACGTTTTTTGCCATATCGGGATGAACAAATTTCGATATGCCCAAAGCAGTCTTGACAATGTCGGGGTTGAGTTCACCCTGACGCGGCAGTTGACCGGAAAGGCGTCCTATAATCTGACACTGCGTAGGAAGTATGCCGCGCACCTGCTCCTCCACAAAAGGCTGTCCGTCTTCAATGACAAGAATTGTGTCACACTGTTCGGCCATCGTACGGACAGTCTCAACCGGTATAGGATATTGTGAGAGCTTTAAGACCGGGAATGGTATGCCGTCAGGGTAACACTCGGAAAGATAGTTATATGTGTTGCCGCAAGCTATCGCTCCCATTTCAAAGCGCCTGGCCTCGGAGCAGTACCGGTTGAACGGAGACTCTTCAGCCAGACGAATAATCTCAGGCTGAAGTTCTAAAAGTGATGCGTAACGGCGCCTAGCAATGGCCGGCAGCAGCACCCAGTCGCGAGTCCCGCTAAGGGGATTGAGCCGGTTCTGGGCACGCTTCTCCTTGAGTGTAACAACCGAACGGGAATGAGCCAGACGTGTCACGGTACGCATAAGCACAGGCAGCTTAAGAGTCTCGGACATATCGTAGGCGTAGGACATCATGTCGTAAGCCTCCTGCTGCGTAGAGGGTTCAAGCATGGGAATCAAGGCGAATTTACCGTAAAAGCGGGTGTCCTGCTCATCCTGTGATGAGTGCATAGAGGGGTCATCGGCCACAAGTACAACAATTCCGCCATTTACTCCGGTAATCGAAGAGTTTATGAAAGGATCGGCCGCCACGTTCATCCCCACATGTTTCATACAGACAAGCGCACGCTTGCCTGCAAAGGACATGCCGAGCGCAGCCTCCATTGCTGTCTTTTCATTGGTGCACCAGCGGCACTGTATCTCTTCTTCAGGGTTATTACAGCAGTAGTCCTGTATATATTCTGTGATTTCGGTGGAGGGTGTTCCCGGATAAGCATAAACGCCGCTAAGTCCGGCATCGATAGCGCCCTGCGCTATGGCCTCATCGCCAAGTAACAGTATTTTTTTCATAGTGTTCTCAATAACTGAAACGCAAAAATAGTCATTTTTTTGCTCCTTTAGCATCCATAAGCGATGTTGATGCACGTACCGTTACCTCGCGGTTGTAACAGTCGAACATCTTTTCTACCTTATCCTTATTCTTTACACGGGTGAAAGCACTGACTATCGGTACAATCACCAGTCCCAAAAGCATAGCTAGCACACCGGCATTAATGGGAGAACTGAAATAAGGACTGATAAATACCGTTTTTGTAAATGTGCCGTACATACAGCCGCACATAATGGCCACACCCGATATAAAACTTGCCCAGACCGCTGCCTTGGTTGTCTTTTTCCAATAAAGACCGTATAGGAACGGAGCCAGGAAAGCGCCTGCCAGAGCACCCCAAGATATACCCATAAGCTGGGCTATAAATGTAACGGAGCTCTTGGCCTGAATTATGGCAAGTATAGATGATACTATGATGAAGAAGACTACCAAAAGACGTATGGAGAGCAGCTGTGATCTCTCGCTCATACTTTTTCCGCTTTTGGCAACAGCTGGTTTGATTATGTCGAGCGTAAGGGTCGATCCCGATGTCAAAACCAGCGATGAAAGCGTTGACATTGACGCTGAAAGCACCAGAATAATGACTATGCCAATCATCAGTTCAGGCAGATTCTGGATCATTGAAGGTACAATACTGTCATATATGGGAGTGTTGTTGGGAGTATATTCGATTATGTTTCCGTAAAGACGTCCGAATCCACCCAGAAAATAGCATCCCCCGGCAACGATCATTGCAAAGAATGTAGATATGAATGTTCCCTTACGGATGGCGGCTTCATCACGAATGGCATAGAACTTACCCACCATCTGAGGCAGCCCCCAAGTACCGAGCGATGTCAAAAGCACCACTCCTATCAGGAATATGGGCTCCGGTCCCAAAAAAGAGACGAAGGCTCCGTTCAATGCGGGAGCAACCTCGCTGGGAACCCGCGAAAGCTGTTCAACGGCTGCTACGAAACCGCCGTTATCGTTTAACACCGAAAAAATTACGGCCACTATACCTGCTAGCATGATAACACCCTGTATGAAATCGTTGACAGCGGTTGCCATATATCCTCCTATCAGCACATAAATACCGGTGAGAACGGCCATTCCGATTACACACCAGCTGTAATCTATTCCGAACGACATGCCGAACAGTCTCGACAATCCATTATAAAGCGATGCGGTGTAAGGTATCAAAAAGACGAATATTATTGCCGATGCAGCCACTTTCAGGGCTTCCGAATCAAAACGTTGTCCAAAGAAATCGGGCATGGTGGCGCTATGCATATACTGTGTCATCAGACGTGTGCGACGACCCAAGATCCTCCATGCAAGCAGTGAACCGATCAAGGCGTTTCCTATTCCTATCCATGTGGCCGACATACCGTATTTCCAGCCGAACTGACCGGCATATCCTACGAATATAACAGCCGAGAAGTAGGATGTTCCGAATGCAAACGCCGTGAGCCACGAACCTACCTTACGATCTCCAAGCACAAAGCCCTGTACATCTTTGGTGCTTTTACGGTAATATACTCCCACGCCAATCATTATGGCGAAGAATATTACAAGAATTAAAATTTTCAAAAACATGGTTTATTTTACATTATAAATATCAATAGTACATTACTCCCATCCGCGGATAAGGTTGAGACCATTGCTCAGAGCAACTTTTTCAGCCTTTTCCAGATTTGAAGGACGAATGATAAGTACCAGTTTACCGGCCTTGTGAAAAGTGTAGAGATAGTTTATTGTACATCCGCCGGACGTCAGGACATCGATGGCATTGGCAAACGCCGCAGTGTCGGATTCGACCTCAATGGCAAGCACCTCGTTTATGATTACCAGATGTCCTTTGGCTGAAAGCAGCTCGGAGGCCTTCACCTGGTTCGACGTTATGAGGCGAAGGATTCCGTAATCGATGGTATCGGCCACTGAAGCGGCCTGAATCTCTATATTTTCGTCTTTAAGTGCGGTTAAAATATCACTCAGCTTACCGCGCTGGTTTTCAAGAAAAATTGAAATCTGCTTTATGGTCTTCATAATTTTCTGATATTAAAAGTTTTTTCGTAAATCATTTACTCTCTTTGCCTTGCCCTCAGATTGTGGGATTACTCCCTTACCTACAAGCTTGACTATAGGGGTAATCAATATCTCACTCTTGAGACGATAGGTTATCTCCTTGCTCAAGTTCCGTAACAGGCCGTAATCATCGGTGGCCTGTGCCAACTCGGCCTCGACCGTCATCTCGTCATTATCGTCAATGGTTTCAATGGTAATCAGATAGTCGCTTGCCAGTTGGGGGAACTGCATGAGAATCTTCTCAATCTGGATGGGATAGATGTTCACACCCTTGACTATCATCATGTCATCGCTGCGACCCTGGAAACGCGCCAGACGTTTGTGGGTACGGCCGCATGGGCAGTCGCCCGGCAAGATGGAGGTCAGGTCACGGGTACGGTAACGGAACAGCGGCATAGCCTCCCTGTTCAATGTGGTAAGCACAAGCTCGCCCTGTTCTCCTTCCGGAACAGGCTGCAGAGTATCGGGGTCCAGAATCTCTACAATGTAGTTATCCTCCCAGATGTGCATTCCGTTCTGTTCCCGGCATTCGATGGCCACGCCCGGGCCGCACATTTCGCTCATTCCAAAATTGTTGTAGGCTTTGGCGCCCCACAGCTCCTCAATACGTTTGCGCTGCGCCTCAGAGTGAGGTTCGGCGCCTATTATGAGAGTCCTGACCGTGGTATTGCGCGGGTCAATCCCCTCCTCCAGGAAGGCGGCGGCCAGACGGTTGGCATAACTCGGTATGCAGTGCAGGGCTGTAGTGCCGAAGTCGGTTATGAACTTGACGTGACGCTTGCTGTTGCCTGCGCCTGCAGGAACGGTCAAGGCTCCGAGGCGTTCGGCCGCATACTGTATTCCCAGGCCGCCGGTAAACATTCCATAACCCGATGTGTTCTGTATTATATCGGTGTTTCTCAGTCCGATGCAGTACATGGAACGTGCCATGGCATCTGCCCATTCGTCCAAATCTCTCTGTGTGTGCAGTATGACAGTGGGATTACCCGTAGTTCCGCTTGACGAGTGGAGCCGTACCACCCTGTCCAGCGAAATAGATGCAATACCGAACGGATATGTACTTCTCAAATCGTTCTTCGTTGTAAACGGAAAACGCCTGATGTCTTCTATTGATTTGATGCTGTCGGGGGTGATTGAGAGTTCTTTAAACTTAGGAGCATAAAAAGGGCTTCCCATAGCTATTTCCACAGTTTTTTTGAGTCGCTCGATCTGAAGCTGTTCCAGCTTTTTGCGAGGCATAGTCTCAATCTCTGCATTCCAGAATTTACTTACCATAATATATCTGTTTTTGTTCTAATTGTTTTATCGTATAATCAAAGGTTCTCTGTTCCTGCCGGCCGACAGGCTGTCGGCAATCTGTAAAAGACGCTCCGGACTTTCTCTTCCCACTCCTATGTAGTAGTATAGAGGTTCGCCCCTGCGTATCATATGCCTGATTACGGCATGGCCGTCAGGTCCTTCAGCACGTGTTTCGTCAGCTTCGGGCATATAAATAGATGCGGTTGTACCGTCTGTTGCGGTAACGGTTATACTTCTCTCCCCTGCATCGGCCCTATATCCTTTTAAGGGAAGTCCTGCCGCTACGTTCAACGCGTCAAATCCGCCTGAATAGAAATCGATTACCTGAATGACCGGACAGTCCCTGTAAATCGTGATCTGTTTATCAAGCTGTACAAGGACATCCTGTACCTCCCATTCGGGATAATGAATAACCAGAGTTGCCATCTCGGGAGTGCGCATAAGCAGCTCAGCGCTGCTGTATCCGGACGGATAGTAGAGCCCCTCTATTCCCATCGGGGCCGATGCTCCAAACCCGAGTCCGTAAACATCGGCTTTAGAGGCTTTTTTGTCGCCGGTAACCCATGCCCTAAAGGCCGGTATATCGGTACCTGCTTGGAATGTAACGCAACTGTTCCTCCAACTGAAGCTGTTCTTTTTGACTCTGATATTTATGGAAAACCGCTCTCTGCTGCTATTACCGCAAGCCGCAAGGAGCAGGCACAATCCTACAATTAATATTCCTCTCTTCATTTTAAGTATGCTAATGCGTAAGTCTTTATCTGTTTCACCATTGCAAGCAGGCCATTACTGCGGGTAGGTGAGAGATGCTGTGTGAGTCCTATGGCATCAATGAAATGAAGATCGCTGTCAAGAATCTCACGCGGTGTATGTCCCGACAAGGTCCTGATAAGCAGCGCTATCAGACCCTTGGTAATTATTGCATCACTGTCGGCCTGAAAGTGCAGCAGGCCGTCCTCAATAGAGGCATATACCCAGACCCGGCTCTGACAGCCGTCAATAAGATTGTCATCGGTCTTGAGCTTTTCGTCAAGAGGCGGCAACCGGTTACCTAAGTCTATGATCATCTGATATTTGTCCATCCAGTCGTCCGAAATCTCGAATTCCCGGATTATTTCATCCTGTATCTCATCTATAGTCATGGTCTCTCCTTTTCAATTACCTTAAGCACTGTTTCGCCTACAGCCTTAAGTACATCCTTGTCAATGTTGTCGATATTGTCCTGCAGGGTATGCCATGTGGGTCCGAAACTGCTGATGTTTCCAATAGGCAGGTAAGGCACAATGTCTATTGCGGGAATTTTGGCAATGGTATTTATGTAATAGTGGTCATCGGTAACAAAAGAGCCGTCAACCTTCATGAAAAGGCTGCCGTGTCCCAGCTCCGCTGCCGTATTCCACACCTTGTCAACAACATTTTTAGCGAACATTACCGAGTAGCCTTCCAAACAGAACCGTGCGCCTTTGCCGCCAACCATATCCAGAAGCACTGCATATCTGGCCCTATACCCCTCTTTGTGGGGATTCGCAGCCCAATACTGGGACCCCAGTCCCCAATAGTTACCGTTATCGCCGGTATAATCATCACCCGGTCCCCAGTCTTCGGCATCGAAAAAAATACAGTCAACACCTATGGCCGGCGCTTTTATCTGAAGCTGACGGGCTATCTCCAGAATCACGCCCACACCGCTTGCACCGTCATTAGCTCCGTCTATCGGAGTATTACGGTTTGCGGGATCGGGGTCATTGTCGGCCCAAGGGCGGCTGTCCCAGTGTGCACACAGAATAATACGGACAGGATTATCCGGATTGATTTGACCGATAATATTATAGCAATCCAGCTGAGTGTTGTCAAATGTTACAGTCCGGAACTGCTGCACTATAGTGGTTGCTCCGAATGAGGCCAGTTTATTTTCAAGCCATCCGGCACAGGCTTTGTGAGCCGGTGTATTTGGAACTCTAGGGCCAAAGTCGGTCTGAGCCTTAACAAAGCTGAATGCACTGTCGGCATCAAAAGCCGGTGCAGTCGTATATGTCGTAACAATATTCGCCCTCTTCTTCTTACCAATGTTTCCGCAAGCTACTGCGGTCAGTGTCAGGGCAAGCAGTATGTATGAAATCTGTCTCATTTCAGGTTAAGTTTCCAGGTTGTACCATCCTTGGTGTCCTTTATTTCAAATCCCAAAGCAGCAAGTTCATCGCGTATCTTGTCGCTGACAGCCCAGTCTTTGGCAGCCTTTGCTGCGGATCGTTGCTCCAAAAGCATATCCACAACTCTGCCGAAAACCTCTTCACGGCCGCTTTCACCACCATATTCGGGTCTGATACCAAGAATATCGAACAGAAATGTATCAAACAGGAATCTCATTTCGCCGACATCGGACCCCGTAAGTTGTGTATTGCCGTCAACAGCCTGATTGATGACCTTTGCGGCATCGAACAGATGGCTGATTGTTATCGGGGTGTTCAGATCATCGTTCATAGCCTCATAGCACTTCGCGGTGAACTCCTTTATATTTACGGTGCTCTCTGTGGCAGGCACGATATGGTCAATAGCACTGTAGGCCTCCAAAAGCCGGTTCATGGCTTTTTCAGCTGCCTGAAGCGCCTCATTGCTAAAATCTACCGTACCTCGGTAGTGGGACATAAGTATGAAGAACCTTATGGTCATAGGACTGTAGGGCTGCTGCAAGTTCTCATTGTTACCCGTAAAGAATTCATTCAGGGTGATGAAGTTGCCCAAGGATTTGCCCATCTTCTGGCCATTAATGGTAATCATGTTGTTGTGTATCCAGTAGTTGACCATATCATGCCCCTGAGCGGCTACAGCCTGCGCTATCTCGCATTCGTGATGAGGGAAGATAAGATCCATGCCGCCTCCATGAATGTCAAATCTCTCGCCCAGATATTTACGGCCCATGGCGGTGCACTCGCAGTGCCACCCGGGGAATCCGTCACTCCAGGGTGAGGGCCAGCGCATGATATGTTCGGGCTGGGCCTTTTTCCAAAGAGCAAAATCCGAAGGGTTGCGCTTCTCCTCCTGTCCTTCAAGTTCGCGTGTGGCGTTAAGCACATCGTCGAGATTGCGACCTGAAAGTACGCCGTAATGATGGTCAATGTTATATTTGTTTACATCAAAATAGATGCTTCCCCCGCTTTCATATGCATAGCCGGCAGCCAGTATCTCCTTTATCAATCCTATCTGCTCGATTATGTGACCCGATGCCTGAGGTTCTATGCTGGGCGAAAGAACATTGAGCGCCTCCATTGCCTTATGATAGCTCAGTGTGTAATAATGCGCCACCTCCATAGGCTCCTGCTGACTGAGACGGGCCTTTTTTGCAATCTTGTCCTCGCCATCATCGGCATCATGCTCCAGATGTCCCACATCGGTTATATTTCGTACATACCGTACTTTGTAACCGAGATGTGTCAAATAACGGAACAGTATGTCAAAGGTTATGGCAGGACGGGCATGTCCCAGATGGGGGTCGCCATATACGGTGGGACCGCACACATACATACCCACATGAGGAGGGTTGATGGGTTTAAAGAGTTCCTTCTTGCGGGTCAGAGTATTATAAACAGTCAGTTTGTGTTCCATAATCAGTTTTTAAGGGTGTTTTCAATAAGCCTGAGAAGCCTCTCCACAGCCTGCTCTTCAGGTATATTCTTTTCTATGCAATCCTTACCGCGATAGAGGCTGATGCGGCCGCGACCTGCTCCGACATAGCCGAAATCGGCATCGGCCATCTCGCCCGGACCGTTTACTATGCAGCCCATGATAGCGATCTTGACCCCTTTCAAATGTCCGGTGGCAGCTTTTACACGCGCAATGGTCTCCTCCAGATTATAGAGTGTCCGACCGCAACCGGGGCAGGATATATACTCCGGCTTGCTGAATCGAATGCGTGCAGCCTGTAAAATAACCTCCTCGGTTGAGCGCAGCTGCTCCTCAGATATGGCGTTGCCGCTGTTTTCCAACCTAAGGTCACGGGCTTTACCGTCAATAAGCAGTGCTCCCGCATCCATCGCCGCTTTAAGCTGTAGATTCTCAAGGATATTTTCGCTGTAACTGAGCTTCAGAATCCCCTCCTCTATCACGGCTGATGCCCGTACCTGAGCACTCTTTTGAATGTAATCCACCAGCTTGCGGGCAACCGGGATCTCCCGCTCGGGAGCTTCCGAAAGAGAGACTCTTATGGTATCGCCTATCCCTTCGGCAAGCAGCGCACCGATTCCCACAGCGCTCTTTATGCGTCCGTCCTCACCCTCGCCGGCCTCAGTCACCCCAAGGTGTATCGGGAAAGCCATCCCTTCGCGGTCCATCTCGCGGACCAGCAGTCTCACGGTTTGGATCATCACCACCGTATTACTGGCCTTGATCGATATGACCACATCCATAAAATCCTTTTCCGCACATATACGCAGAAACTCCATGCAGCTCTCCACCATTCCTGCCGGCGTATTGCCGTAACGGCTCATTATACGGTCTGAGAGCGATCCGTGGTTTACCCCTATGCGGATGGCCGTGCCATGCAACCTGCATATATCCAGGAACGGGACAAAACGGTCATATATACGGTTAATCTCACGGGCATACTCGGCATCGGTATATTCCAGATGTTTGAAGGTGCGTGCAGGGTCAACATAATTGCCCGGGTTTATACGGACCTTATCTACATATTGCGCCGCAACATCGGCAACGTCAGGATTGAAGTGAACATCGGCAACCAGGGGGGTGTCGTAACCGCGTGCCTTTAATTCCTCCTTGATGTTCTGCATGTTCAATGCTTCACGCCTGCCTTGAGCCGTCATTCTGACCAGCTCACCTCCTGCTTCAATTATGCGGATGGCCTGATCTACACATGATCGGGTATCCATAGTCGGGGCGGTGGTCATGGACTGCAAGCGTATGGGGGCCTGACCTCCTATTGTGGTGGTTCCTACACGTACGCTTACTGTTTTTCTGCGGCTATAAACGGCCATAATCAGTTGGTCTTGAAGCTGTATTTTATCTGAGCCAGATCGTTGTTGGCTTCTACTATTTTCTCTTTCAGTCCCTCTTTGTATTCCGCCAGACGGCCGGCAAGTTCCAAATCGGACAGGGCAAGAATCTGGACGGCCAGTATGGCTGCGTTCAGAGCGCCATTAACTCCTACTGTGGCAACCGGAATGCCGGGAGGCATCTGGATAATGGAGAGCATGGAGTCAAGACCGTCAAGCATCCCTTTGATTGGAACGCCTATAACCGGCAAAGAGCTGTTTGCCGCTATAACGCCGGGCAGAGCTGCCGCCATTCCGGCCGCTGCGATTACCACCTTTATGCCTCTGCCGGCTGCACCCTTCGCAAACTCTTCAACCTCGGAAGGGGTACGATGGGCAGAAAGTGCGTTCATTTCGAACGGTACCCTGACGCTGTCCAGAAAGACAGCCGCCTTTTCCATTATGGGCAAATCCGACGTGCTGCCCATGATAATGCTTACAACAGGTTTCATCTCTCTTCTATTTATTTTATCTTTTTCTCAATCGTGCTACCGGAATGCCTATCTGCTCACGGTATTTGGCTACTGTGCGCCGTGCTATCTTAAAGCCGCGTTCCAGCAGCATTGAAGCCAACTCCTCGTCAGTCAACGGAGAGGCCAGGTCTTCATTGGCAATCAGGTCTCTTATTATACTATGAATCTTTTTGACAGAGACCTTCTCGCCGCTCTTTTTTCGTACTCCATCGGTAAAAAAGAACTTCAACGGGAAGGTCCCGAAACAGGTTTGCACATATTTACCGCTTGTCGATCGGGATATGGTTGATATATCATATCCTGTCATCTCGGCAATATCTTTAAGTACCATAGGTTTAAGCTGTGACTCATCACCCTCAAGAAAAAAAGTACGCTGCTTCTCAATGATTGCCCGCATGGTGCTTGTAAGGGTCTGTTCACGCTGTTTGAGCGCCTGAATAAACCCTCGGGCAGCATCCAGTTTCCGCTTCAGATATATTGCGGCATCACGTTGGTTGCTTTTTCCGCTCTTTATCTGATTATCCAGCATATCGGAGTATTCACGGTTTACCCTAAGAGTGGGAATATTACTACTGTTTAAGGTAAAACTGATCTCATCATCATTATAGCAATCCACAATAAAGTCAGGTACGATATGTTGCCTGCTGCTCCCGATCGTTTCACCCAAGGCACTGCCGGGACGGGGGTTGAGCTTAAGCAGTTCGGCCATTACCTCGTCCATGGTTTTTTGGTCCAGCCGGAGTTTTTCAGCTATCTTATCCTGACGTTTACGGGTGAATTCGTCAAACATAGTGGCTATTATGGTCTCCTGGAGCTCTTTTAAAGGTGAATCAGGTTTGCGGCGTATCTGAATAAGAAGACACTCCTGCAGGTTACGCGCACCTATGCCGGCAGGATCAAAGTCCTGGATAACCAGCAGTACCTGCTCAATTTCATCGACCGTTGCATCGAGATTGTGATAGAATGCAAGGTCGTCCGATATGGATTGTAAATCCTTGTCAAGAATACCGTCGTTATCAATTGAACCGATAATATACCGGGCAACCTCAAGTTGTTTCTCGGTCAAGTCCCGCTCGCCTAACTGTTCGTTCAAAATATCATAAAACGAACGTGATTCTGCCACCGGGATGTTAACGGCAGGACCCTTTGTCGAGGGGTAATAATCATACCAACCGTCATCATCACCGTAATCGCTTTGTACCTCATTGTTGTCGGCATACCGCTCGGCAATGCTGTCGTCAGCCTGATCATTGGATTCTCCTGCAGAGTAGATGTCATCGGACTCCTTTTCACTGTCGTCAGAGAGAGCTCCCGCAACACTCTCTTCAAGAGTGGGATTATCGTCAAGTTCCATACGGATACGCTCTTCAAGCTCGACTGTTGAGAGTGCAAGCAGATTGGCCTTAAGCACCTGTTGCGGCGAAAGGGTCTGTACCTGTGTCTGGGTCTGTGTTTGTGTCTGTGTCTGTATATTCCTTATGTCAGACATTCCTTTGCGTTTATTTTCAATAATCGAAACTGCTTCCACCTATGAACTCGCGTACCAACGATGTGGGCGGCAGATTCTGGCTGGGAATAGTATGAAACAATTTTAGGAAATCTCTGAGCTGCCGTGCCTTGGTATATTCGGGACAGTTCTCGGGAACCTCAGCCAGAATGGGGTCAACCATATCCTTTATTACTGCTATCTCAAAAAGCATAGCTGAGTTAAACATGGCATCGGCATTCTCCTGATAAGGGAATATCCACTTCTCCTCACCTGCACGGACTGAAGTCCACCGTTTTATGGTATCGCGTGCCGAGTATGAACGGTACTTGTAATCACGTGTTATCCGACGCAGTAACCGGTTGTCGGTGGTTGGGATATAATTGTGCTCATCAATGCACATACTGGTCAATGCCGATACATATATGAGAAATTTGGTGTCGGACGGAATATCGGGCATCAGGTTGGGATTAAGGGCATGGATTCCCTCTATCAGCAAAATACCGTCATCCTTATCAAGCGACATCTCAGCGGCAGTGAATTCCCTTACTCCGCCTTTGAGGAAATTGAAGGTAGGCGGCTGTATGGTCTTGCCGGCCAGAAGATCTTTCAGCTGACTGTTAAAGAAGGGCAGATCAATGGCATAGAGCGATTCGAAGTCATGTTCTCCGTTTTCATCAAGCGGAGTCTGGTCGCGATTAAGGAAATAGTCGTCAAGCGACAAAACTTTTAGTTTCAGCCCTTGAGCCAACAACTGAACCTGCAGCCTTTTGCTGAATGTGGTCTTACCCGATGATGAAGGTCCGGAAACCATTACAAGTTTAAGCCCCTTGCCCTGACTGCGACGTTCCATGATACTGTCGGCAATACGGACAATCTTGTTGGATTGCAGAGCCTCGCCCACGTTTATCAACATATTTGACTTACCTGCAATTATTGCTTTGTTCAGCTCGCCCACCATGGAAAATTCAAGAATTTTCATCCATTTGTGGTGTTCATTGAAAACACCGAACATCTTTTTCTGTGAAACCATGGGCTGCAGATTGTACAGGTCCTCTTTGTTTGGAATACGTAATAACACACCCTGTGCCAAAGGTTCAAGACCAAAAACCTTAAGGCAACCGGTACTTGGCGGCAAAATGCCAAAGTAACAGTCAGGCATACCGTCAAGCGTATAGTATTCCGTATATATTTTTCCGGTAGTTTCCAACAAATCCACCACATCATCTCTTCCGGCATTTTTCATCATCTCTATTACTTCGGTAGTATGGGCCGCGTGGTGAATGAAAGGTATATTTCTCCCTATTATGCTGCCCATACGCTCGTTTATCTTTGAAACAACATCATTATCAAGTTCCCTGTCAATCATTATAGGACAGTAAAGACCTCTTGAAACAGCATTGGATACACGTACCTTTCCTCCGGGATATAGTTCACTGACAGCTTTCGAAAGGACAAAAACCAGCCCAAATGAATATACGCGTATTCCAAAATCACTTGAACCATCCATAAATTCGACATCACTATTCTCATACACACGCGCATCCATTCGCGTCAATTTACCATTTAAATTTACACAAAGCGGATTACCTTTTAACTTAATATCCACCTGATTGAATAGCTCCTGAAAAGTGACACCCGGATCGGCATCGAAAAAACTTTCCGTATTCTTACAGTAAATTTTCATAAAATTTTCGGTTTGTTTTGTTGTATTGAAAAAGCAAAGGTACATCTTTTTTAAAAATTAGTGGTAACTTTGCAGCTTTGAAAAAGACTTTAAACTAAAATTAAGATTAAAATGAAAAAAATCAAAGTATTAGCACTATGTGTAGCTGTTACCACACTCTTTTCATGTGGTGGCAGTTCAAAACCCGGCAAAGTGGTTATGAACAACGCAGTTGACACTGTTTCCTATTCAATAGGTATGGGCCGTGCAGTACGTGCCTACAAAAGCCAACTTATGAACGCAGGAATTGACTCGACTGTAATGAAGTCGTTCGTCAAGGGTTTCCTTGATGCGGCCAAGAATCCTGATGATGCAGCCCAACTTGCATACTGCATCGGATTTGAGATTGGTGCAAGTGAAATGACCGAATCTTATAACGGACTCAGTGCCCAGATGTTCGGAACCGAGAGCGGCACTACATTCAACCGCGCCAACTACCTGAACGGATTTGTTGACGGCATGTTGGACAACTGGAAGGTAATGTCTTTTGAGGAAGCCGATGAGACTTCAAACCGTCTGTATCAGTACTTCAGCGACCTGCAATTTGTACAGAACCGCACTGAAAGCGACGAGTTCCTTGCCAAGAAGGCTCAGGAAGAGGGTGTGATGAAGACAGAGAGCGGTCTGCTCTACAAAGTCATCAAGGAAGGCAGAGGCGCCAAGCCGACTCCCGAAAATGAAGTTGAGGTAATTTACCGCGGCACCCTTGTTTCAGGTACGGTGTTTGATGATTCCGAGGGTGAAACCAGACGTTTCAGACTTGGTAATGTCATTCCCGGATGGGTCGAGGGTTTACAGCTCATGAGCGCAGGCTCAAAGTATGAGTTCTACATTCCGTACGATCTGGCTTACGGTGACCGCAACAACGGTGTAATTCCTCCCTTTTCAACGCTTATTTTTGAAGTTGAGCTGGTAAGTTTCAGGTAATCTGATCGCGACTTTTTTAATAGGAAAGTTCCAGATAAACAGAGAAGGCTCGGATTTGTTTTCCGAGCCTTCTCTGTTTTTTTCTATTAAACCGCTTTCTGTCCAAACACGGATAATTTACACTTTATGGTTTGTCGGCAGGAATCCGTTTAAAGTATCCGAGCACTAATACGATCCGTTGAAATCGGCTTTTTCTGATTTTTACGATATAAGAACCTTGCCGGTCATCTCCCCGGGTATGGGAAGACCCATGATTGTAAGGATTGTGGGGGCCACGTCGGCCAGAATACCGCTTGTTACTTTAGCACCCTCGTGCTGGGTCACATAGATCAGAGGTACCGGATTGAGCGAGTGGGCTGTGTTGGGTGTACCGTCAGGGTTAAGGGCGTTATCGGCATTACCGTGATCGGCAATTATCAACGCCTCGTAACCGTGTGCTTTGGTTGTCTCAATAACGTCATGGACGCAGGCATCGACTGCAACAACAGCTTTTTCAATTGCCTCATAGACACCCGTATGACCTACCATATCGCCATTGGCAAAGTTTACCACAATAAAATCATATTTGCCCGTACCTATAGCCTCAACCAGACGGTCACGCACAATATAAGCGCTCATTTCAGGCTGCAGGTCATATGTGGCCACCTTGGGTGAGGGAACCAGAATGCGGTCCTCATTCTCAAACGGCTTTTCGCGCCCTCCGTTCAGGAAGAAAGTAACATGGGCATACTTCTCGGTCTCGGCTATGTGCAGTTGTGACAGCCCCTGTTTTGAGAGATATTCACCAAGAGTATTGTCCACATTCTCCTTATCAAAAAGTATATGCAGCCCTGTGAATGATGCATCGTAAGGGGTAAGGCAATAGTACTGAAGACCGGGAATGGTATGCATACCTTCGGCATCCATATCTTTCTGAGTCAGGACTATGGTCAGCTCTTTGGCACGGTCATTACGGAAATTGAAGAATATTACAACATCCCCCTCTTCAATACGACTGTCATAAGCGCTGTTCACTATGGGCTTCATAAACTCATCGGTTATACCCTCAGCGTATGACTCCCCGACAGCCGCCACAACGTCGGAGACCTTTCGGCCTTCACCGCTTACAAGCAGGTCATAGGCTATCTTGACACGCTCCCAACGCTTGTCACGGTCCATTGCGTAATAACGGCCTATTATGGTAGCCACATTGTCACCGCGCTCTACAAGCTGTTCAATAAATCCCTGACCGCTTTTAGGATCAGTGTCACGACCATCCATGAAACAGTGCACATAGGCTTTGTCAATTCCGTATTCACGGGCTATGTCGGTAAAGCAAAACAGATGTTCAAGCGAACTGTGAACACCGCCGTCCGACACAAGCCCTAAAAGATGTAGTTTCTTACCTGTCCGTTTTGCATAACTGTATGCCGAAACAATCTCCCTGTTCTGACGGATGCTGCCGTCGGCAATGGCGCGGTTGATCTTAACCAGATCCTGATAAACAACACGTCCTGCACCAATATTGAGATGTCCTACTTCCGAATTTCCCATTTGACCGTCAGGCAGCCCAACATTCTCGCCGCTCGCCAAAAGATGCGTATTGGGATAATTGGCATTCAAATAATCTATATATGGAGTGGGTGTGCTGTAAATTACATCGGCTTTTGAACGGTCACCTATTCCCCAACCGTCAAGAATTACCAATAAAGCTCTCTGTTTCATATCATCTAAAAATACTTTTTTCTCATTTGTTTACGGCTGCAAAGTTACTAATTATTCAGGACCTTAAGCCACTCCAAAACCGATTTAAGGCATTTTATACATAAAGGCATTTATATTCATTCCGGCACCGACAGAGGTCATCATCACATTATCGCCCGACCGGAGCTCATGTCCTTTCAATTTCCCCTTTACGATCAGATCATACATGGTTGGAATTGTAGCCACGCTGCTGTTGCCCAAATTGCGTATGGTCATAGGCATAATATTCATATCAGCCTCTGTTATACCATAGAGTCGGAATATGGATTTCAATATGGCTTCGTCCATTTTGGCATTTGCCTGATGAATAAGAATCTTATCAACATCCTTCAGACTCATTCCGTTCTTATTAAGACACTCTTGAGCAAGCAGAGGTACATAAGTCAAAGCATAGTTATAAACTCTTCGACCCAACATTTTCAGATAACAACCCTCTATTTCAGGATTATAAGATCTGCCTATCCTTAGCAAATTCAGATATTCGCCGACATCGCTTCTAACCGAATGCTTTAACATACCGACCGGCTCATCACTTTCAACACCCTCCACCACTGTGGCTGAAGCACCATCGGCAAAAATCATAACATCTCTGTCATGCGGATCTGCCATACGGCTAACGGAGTCAGCCCCGATGACAAGGATTTTCTTTGCATCGCCCGATTTGATATAATAGTTGGCCTGAATCATTGCCTGAGTCCAACCCGGACAACCAAAAATGATGTCGTATGCTACAACATTCGGACTTTTTATATCAAGGATGTCTTTTACTCTCGATGCAAGAGCAGGCATTATATCCGGAACGAGCGCACCTTTGTGCAGATCACCCAGATTGTGAGCAACAATAATATAGTCCAGTTCCTCCTTGTCTATACCGGCATCGGCAATGGCCCCTTTTGCCGCAATGGCTGCCATATCGGATGTAAGTATATTGTCGGGAGCCAAGCGTCTCTCGACAATATCTGTTATCTCCTCAAATTTTTTAATGATCTCTTCGCGCGGGGTTGTTATTACAGAACCGTCTTCATTCATAAAGACACTGTTCTCGAATGCACTGTTCTTTACCACCACAGGGGGGATGTAGCTGCCGGATCCTTTGATGACAGCGTAAATTGATTTTTGTGAACCCATCTTCTTTTCTCTGTTTATTATATTAAAATTTGAAAAACCGTCTATTCGTCACAAGATAAAAACGGGCTGAGAAGTTCAACATAAGGGCCAAACTCCTGCATCAGCCTTCCGATAAAAGTATTTAAGGCCTCCTCTATATCGATATCTCCGAAATACTCGTGTACCGAAGCATACACCTCATTGCCCTCCTCATCATGGACCACGACAACAGGAACAGCTCCGGATTTGCTTATATGTTTCTTCAACCATTTAACAAGATCGAATCCCTTAATGTTATTGTCAATAAGGGTTCTATCAAAATATGCCAACCTGATTGTTGCCTGAGGGTCACTGTAGCCCTTGAAATAGATTTCGATCCTAAGCAATTTATTCATTTTATCAACCATCTTCTGAATCCTGTTCTTGGATACTCCGACTTCGGATTCCGATGTCAATATACTTTTAATCTCCATGCCCAGTTCCCGATCCTTGAACGGATTCTCCAGTCTTGCCACAAGTTTAACCTCATCGTCATTAAAGGACATATTAAAGTTAATACCTCTGAGTTGTTCCGGATCCGTGGCCCATGCCACCACCTCCTCCCATTCGGCACTGCTGAAACTCTTGAAAGTGGCATCAACTCTGCCGTTCAATTCAATGAAATCAGTGTTTGAAACTATGCAGCCCAAAAAATATTCAAGGTCACCGGCTTCGACATAGGAGAGACCGCCATCCAACTCAACGTCCGAAAGCCTGATCTTGCCGTTAAAATTACATTTTGTACCGGTGTGCAAGATCTCCGGGCAACCTCTCTCAGGCTCCACAACCAAAATGTCAAAATCGGAGTCCAGTCCAAGATTGAGTTCAACTATCGTGTTGCCATTATGTTGGATAGTCAGTTCGAGACTTTCGGGAAGGCAGATAAACTTGTTCTTATATTCATAATAGGACCTGTATTCAAAGGTGGCGCCGCAGATATTATTACCCTTGATTTTAACCACATACTTGTGACCGTCCATATTTACATTAAGCTGGAAACAATCGTTGTCATAACTTACACTGTTAATTTTGGCAGCGAGAACCGGTTCCTTGTTATGTGCAACAGTTTCATAAATGTCAATGTCAGCCAACAGATAAAGCGATTCAAAATCAATACAAACGGTATCGCCGCTAAACAGATTGGATATAACCCTGACCTTTTCATAAAGTTTCCTATTACCGCTTATTGCAAGAGACAACATGAATTTATCTAAATCAAACTTCATGCCTATTTTGCTTGTAATGGGAGCAATAGCCTCGTTGAGATCCGAAAAATCAACTTTTTGAACAATTCCGTTAAGTGAATTGGAGAAAATCTGCTGCTGTTGCTTAAGAGTAAGAACCTTGCCTGCTATATCTCCTCTATCATTAGAGTCATCATCCCTGTCACATGATACAAAAGCAAAGATTCCCAGTGTCAATGCAACCAAAAAAAACAAAATTTTCTTCATCTTTGAGTTTTATAAAAGTTGATTGGCGATATAAATGTTTTATTGTAATCAGCAAATATACAAAAACATATAAAAGAAATCTTCAAAATCAGAACATTCTTATAATTTGTTCAATGCCGGCAACAAAAGCATCGACCTCGTCCTTGGTATTATAGAATGAAAAAGATGCACGCACAGTGCCCGGAATTTTGAAACGTTCCATCAGCGGTTCGGCACAATGGTAACCGGTACGTACGGCTATGCCCAGACGGTCAAGCAGGGTACCGATGTCAAAGGGGTGGATACCGTCAATCAGGAATGAGATCACACTGCTCTTTTCAGGAGCATTGCCTATGAAACGGATTCCCGGAACAGCAGACAGACGTTCCCGGGCATATTCTGTAAGCTGTGATTCATATTCCGATATGGCTTCAATTCCCAAACCCCGTACATAGTCCAAAGCCGATGCAAGGGCTATCGCCCCCACATAATCGGGAGTTCCGGCCTCAAACCTGAAAGGAATATCGTTGTATGTGGTTTTTTCAAATGTGACACGCTTTATCATTTCGCCTCCTCCCTGGTAGGGAGGCAGCTGGACAAGCAGGTCGGGTCGGCCGTAAAGGACGCCTATTCCGGTGGGACCATATATTTTATGACCGCTGAAAGCATAGAAATCGGCTCCAAGAGCGCTGACATCAACCTTCATGTGCGGCACAGACTGTGCACCGTCAACTGCTACCGGTATTCCGCGCCGATGTGACTCGGCTATGATTTCGGTTATAGGGTTAACCGTGCCCAAAACATTTGACATATGTGTAACACTGACAATCCGGGTACGGCCGGAGAGCAGTGAGCGGAAGGCATCCATATCAAGCTCGCCGTCGTCGGTAACCGGTATGACCTTTATTTTAAAACCCTTCCGTTCGGCTTGGATCTGCCACGGGACAATGTTGCTGTGATGCTCCATACCCGATATGATGACTTCGTCGCCCTGCTTGATAAAAGCGTCGGAGAAACTGCTGGCAAGCAGGTTCATACTCTCAGTGGTACCACGGGTGAAAAGTACACCTGACCTGCTTTCTGCTCCAATGAAATCACGTACGTTTTCACGGGCGGCCTCCATCATTTCGGTAGCCTGCAGCGACAGAAAATGTGTGCCCCGATGAACATTGGCATTTACATTACAGTATGCCCACGATATGGCATCGATGACACACTGCGGTTTCTGAGTAGTGGCTGCATTGTCAAGATATATCAGAGGTTTTCCGTAAATCTGACGGTCAAGAATGGGGAAATCCCTTCGTATGGATTCAATGTTTAACATATTCGTCAATATTATCGGCATATCCGGCAACCCTCGCATTGCGAAAGTTCACCCCGGAAACGTTTCTCCACCAACCTTTTCAGGCGGTTTCGAAAAGGCTCAAGTTCAACAAGGTCAATGACTTCATTTACGAATGCGATCAAAAGCAGCATACGGGCCTCCTGTTCGAGGATACCACGCTGGCGCATATAGAAGAGAGCATTCTCATCAAGCCGGCCTACGGTGGCGCCGTGGCTGCATTTTACATCGTCGGCATAGATCTCAAGCTGCGGTTGCGTGAAGACGCGTGCCTGCCGCGTAAGACAGATGTTGCGGTTTTTCTGCTGCGATACCGTATGCTGCGCTCCCGGGCGCACCAGCACTTTGCCCGCAAAGACCCCGACGGATTGTTGGTCAAGCACATAATTAAAGAGTTCGCTGCTGGTACAGTTTGGTACTCTATGGTCAACAAATGTAAAGTTGTCCACATGTTGGCTCTTATCAGTAATGGCCACTCCGTTCAACGAAAGCGATGCGCCGCCTCCCTCAAGGGTTGCATAGACTGAATTTCTGGTTTTTCCGTTGTGCAGGGTTATCAGATTGATCGCAACGTCGGTATCGGAATCCTGTTTGAGATAAAGCTCATTGAACCGGAAACCGGCCGCATGGGTCTCTTCCAAATCATACAACTCAATATTTGAACCCTGTCCGGCAAAGAGTTCGACCACCTGAGTGGTAAGGAAAGCGGCCGGCGAAATAGCATGGTCACAAAGAAGCAGCTTGACCCGAACATTCGTACCCACAATAATCAGAACGCGACGATTTACCATAAGGTCAACGGGCGAACTGAGCAGCGATACAAGTTGAATTGGTTTCTCAACAGTCACATTGTCAGAAATATACAACACGAAACCATCCTGTGCGAATAGAGTATTTATGGCTGCCGCACCAGGCTTATTCGCATCAGATATGGTGTCATAGTATCTCTCAATGATGTCCGAATGTTCTAAGGAAATCTCTCTTAAACTTCCTGCAATGACCCCCTCCTGCAAGGAGGTCCGGTCCGGTGACCTCTCGGCTTCGAAAATGTCGTTCAGCATGAAATATGACCGTGCATTAAGATTTGGAACATTGCACCTGAAGGAGGCAGCCGATGAGGTCGGAATGTCAATCCGACCCAGATTCATGCCCCAGTCCGGTTCAAACCATTCCGAAACATTGGAATGCAGATACTCTTCCATAGAGTTTGAAGGAAGCCCATGCTTTTCAAGATTTTCCAAAGCAGTATCACGCCTGCCGTTCAAGACGGCCGACGAGCCTCTCTCTAAGAGCCTCCTATTCTCCCGGAAGAGCTTTATGTAATTCTGTACCGGCATCACTTACAGAGAGTCTTCATATTCTTTTATTACCCAGTCGTAACCGCGCTTTTCAAGTTCAAGGGCAAGTTCGGGACCGGCACTCTTTATTATACGCCCACCGTAAAGCACATGTACGAAATCAGGTTTTATATATTCGAGCAACCTTTGGTAGTGTGTTATGACTATTATGGCCGTATCGGAAGTCTTCAGACGATTCACGCCGTCAGCCACAATACGTAAAGCATCAATGTCAAGTCCGGAATCAGTCTCGTCAAGTATGCTTAGCGAGGGTTCCAGCATTGCCATCTGAAAAATTTCGTTGCGCTTCTTCTCGCCACCGCTGAATCCTTCGTTGACCGAACGGTTCATCAATCCGGCATCCAACTTGACAAGGTCACGTTTCTCCTTTATAAGTTTGAGAAAATCAGCCGGTGAAATAGGCGGAAGTCCGTGATATCGGCGTTTTTCGTTTATGGCGGTACGCATGAAGTTGATCATACTCACGCCCGGAATCTCAACCGGATACTGAAACGACAGGAAAAGTCCCTCATGGCTACGCTCCTCGGCGCTCATTTCAAGCAGATTCTTACCCTTGAAAGTTATCGAGCCACTCACAACTTGGTAAGCGGGATGACCTACCAACACATTACTCATCGTACTTTTACCGGAACCGTTAGGTCCCATAACGGCATGTATCTCACCGGCTTTAACCTCCATGTTAATGCCTGTCAATATGAGTTTGCCGTCAATTCCGGCCTGAAGGTTATCTATCTTTAGCATAATCTTAGCATTATAATGTCAACCTACCGTATTTTCAAGTGAGACGGCAAGAAGGCGTTGTGCCTCGACCGCAAATTCCATGGGAAGCTTGTTAAGCACCTCTTTAGCATATCCGTTCACTATAAGTCCTATGGCCTGTTCCATGGGTATGCCACGCTGATTGCAGTAAAAGAGCTGGTCCTCCGAAATCTTTGACGTGGTGGCCTCATGTTCCACAATGGCCGTCTCGTTCTTCACATCTATATAAGGGAAGGTATGGGCTCCGCATCTCTCCCCAAGCAGAAGCGAATCACACTGGCTGAAGTTTCGGGCGCCATCGGCTTTTTCTCCCACCTTGATCAGGCCCCGATAGGAATTTTGACTCTGTCCTGCCGAAATTCCTTTGCTGATTACGGTACTGCCGGTGTTTTTTCCCAGATGTATCATCTTTGTACCGGTATCGGCCTGTTGGAAATGGTTGGTCAGAGCTACCGAATAGAATTCGCCCCGGGAGCCGTCACCCTGCAATATGCAGCTGGGATATTTCCATGTTATGGCTGAGCCTGTCTCTACCTGAGTCCATGAGAGTTTGCTATTCACACCGCGTAACAGACCACGTTTGGTCACGAAATTATAGACACCGCCCCTGCCGTTCTCATCACCCGGATACCAATTCTGCACGGTGCTGTATTTGACCTCGGCACGATCCAGGAGTATTATCTCCACTATGGCGGCATGCAACTGGTTCTCATCGCGCATAGGCGCGGTACAGCCCTCCAGGTATGATACGTAACTGTCGTCATCGGCCACAATAAGGGTCCGTTCAAACTGTCCGGTCCCTGCCGCATTGATACGGAAATAGGTGGAGAGCTCCATAGGGCATCTCACCCCCTTAGGAATATATACGAACGAACCGTCGCTGAAAACCGCACTGTTAAGTGCCGCAAAAAAGTTGTCCCGGTAGCTGACCACACTGCCCAGATAACGGCGTACCAGCTCCGGATGATTCTTGACAGCTTCACCCATCGAGCAGAATATTATACCTTTTTCAGCCAGAGTCTCCTTAAAAGTGGTCTTAACCGATACTGAATCCATAACAGCGTCAACCGCCACGCCTCCGCTCAAAGCGAGCCGTTCCTCAAGCGGTATGCCCAGTTTGTCAAAGGTCTTCATAATTTGAGGATCGATCTCATCGAGGGACTTGGGGCCCTTCTTTTTAGCCGTGGGGTCAGCATAATATGAGATGTTCTGATAATCTATCTCAGGAATATCCAGATGTGCCCAACGCGGCATTGTCATCGTAAGCCAGTGACGGTATGCCCTGAGCCGGAAGTCAAGCATCCATTCAGGCTCCTCCTTACGTTGGGAAATATATCGCACGGTATCCTCGGTAAGGCCACGGTGTAGAATCTCGGTATGGACATCGGTAGTGAATCCGTACTTGTACTTTTCACGTGAGATTTCCCTTACCAGAGTGTTATCTGCATCTTTATTTTTCATTTTTAAATATTTGAAGTGGGGTCTTCAAATTTATCCTGCTTCTTCTCAGGGGATATCAGATTCTCTATTTCGGCATTCTTTTTCACCTTAGTCCATATCCATCCCAGGCAGAAACCTGAAGCATTGCGTACCACAGGATAAATTCCGGAGTTCTCCTTTTCCCTTTTGTCTAAAATTTTGTCCGACATTTTTGTCATGTCCATAAACTGGATTACCAAACCTATCAGAAGGAACCATTTAAACGCTCCGACAACTGCGCCCAGCAACCTGTCAATAAAACCGAGGTCTGCCGCATGTACCAATTTGGAGAGCAGTTTGCCCATCAGTCCGAAAAACATCGGAACAATAATCAGGATAACAATGAATGATAACGCTTGAGCTACATTATGGGTCATTTTCAGGGTGTTTTCTAAAAAATCGGCCGCAGGCATATAGAGCATGGCACCGCATATTATACCTACTATAACCCCTCCCAGACTGAATACCTGTCTGATAACGCCTCGCACGAATCCCATTATCAAACCTATACTAAGCAGAATTAGTATTATCCAGTCAACCGTATTCATTAAAATTTAAAATCAGAGTGTCTGTTTAACCTCAATGGTGATGAATGTTTCAATCATATCACCCTCTTTTATATCATTGAAAGATGCCAGACTTATACCACACTCCATTCCGGCGGGAACCTCTCTGACATCATCCTTGAAACGTTTCAGGGTTTGAATAGAACCGGTATGGATCACAATGCCATCACGTATTACGCGTGCGCGATCGTTACGCGACACCTTGCCGTCACGTACACGGCATCCGGCCACTGCGCCAACCTTGGATATGTGGAACACCTCCATAACCTCGACGGTCGATGTAACCTCTTCCTTGATCTTGGGTGCAAGCAGGCCCTCCATAGCCGACTTAACCTCGTCGATGGCATCGTAAATTATAGAGTAAATGTGTATGTCAACATCGTTTTGTTCAGCCATTCGCTTGGCAGCACTCGACGGACGCACTTCAAAACCTATAATAATGGCGTTAGATGCCGATGCCAGGCTGACATCGCTTTCAGAGATAGCACCCACAGCCTTATGGATTACGTTAACCTTCACATTAGATGTTGAAAGCTTGATAAGCGAGTCACTCAGAGCCTCGACGGAGCCGTCCACATCGGCCTTAACAATAAGGTTGAGCTCGTGGAAATCACCCATCTTGATACGGCGTCCTATCTCGTCCAGAGTAAGTGTCTGCGTGGTACGGATACCCTGCTCGCGCTGCAACTGCTCACGCTTGCCGGTAATCTCACGCGCTTCACGCTCGGTCTCGACAACATGGAAAGAGACACCGGCCTGGGGAGCGCCGTTCAGACCGAGGATCAGCACCGGTTCAGAGGGAGCGGCAGACTTAATTTTTTGGTTACGCTCATTGAACATAGCCTTGATCTTACCCCATGATGTACCTGCAATCACTATGTCACCCATATTAAGAGTGCCGTTCGACACAAGTACTGTAGCTATGTATCCGCGTCCCTTGTCGAGTGAGGATTCTATGATGGAACCTGTAGCGTTACGATTGGGATTGGCCTTGAGTTCAAGCATCTCGGCCTCGAGCAACACCTTCTCCATAAGTTCGGGAACACCTGTTCCTTTCTTGGCCGATATATCCTGTGACTGATACTTGCCGCCCCAGTCTTCAACCAGAAAGTTCATCTGTGCCAGCTTTTCCTTGATACGCTCAGGATCGGCAGAAGGTTTATCGATCTTATTTATGGCAAACACTATAGGTACGCCTGCTGCAGTAGCGTGAGCTATTGCCTCCTTGGTCTGCGGCATCACATTGTCATCGGCTGCCACAATGATTATGGCAACGTCAGTAACCTGAGCACCGCGGGCACGCATGGCAGTGAATGCCTCGTGACCCGGAGTATCCAGGAATGTTATGTGACGGCCATCTTCCAGTTGAACATTATAGGCGCCTATGTGCTGAGTTATACCGCCGGCCTCACCGGCTATTACATTTGACTTGCGTATATAATCAAGAAGTGATGTCTTACCGTGATCCACATGGCCCATCACAGTCACGATAGGTGCACGAGGCTGCAGATCCTCCTCCCTATCCTCCTCTTCGCTGATCTGTTGTGCCACCTCGACACTTATAAAATCGGTTGTGAACCCATATTCATCGGCCACAATTTTTATTGTATCGGCATCCAAACGCTGATTAATTGAGACCATCATTCCCACGCTCATACAGGTGGCTATAACCTTGTTTACAGGTATGTTCATCATGGTGGCCAACTCGTTGGCTGTCACAAATTCGGTCAGTTTAAGCACCTTGCTCTCAGCCATCTCCTGCTCCAGAGCCTCCTGTTGGCGCATCTGCACCTGCTCACGCTTGTCCTTGCGATATCTTGACGAACTGCTCTTACCCTTCTGGAAGGATGAGAAAGTATCTCTTATCTGACGGTTTACATCTTTATTGGAGAAATCGTTCTTATCATTCTTATTATAACGACGGTCTTTACTGCTGCGACCACCACCTTTTGAACTGCGACTTTCGCCTGAACCTGAACCCTGATGGTAATTCTCGGCTTTTGTAAGGTCAACCTTCTCGCCTCCGATACGTACCCTCTTCTTCTTGCGGGGTCCGTCTTGTGGACGGCTGCCTTCAGTGCCCTGTGTAGGCTTGATCTCTTTTATAAGTGAATCCTTGAACTGCTGACGCTGTTTTTGGCGCAACTGTTCCTTTGCCTCACGTTCTTTCTTCTTCTCCTCCTTGGACTTCTTTTTGGGACGGGTTGATTGATTGATAGCCGTCAGATCAATTTTTCCGACGGTTTTAAGCTTCAAACCTCCATCCTTGGGTATTTTTACTTTAAAAACCTGTTCCTTACCCTGTTCTTTTTCAGCTTCGGATTTCGTATCGGCTGTAGCTTTAGGAGCGGTGACTTTCTCAGCCGGTGAAGAGGCAACGGATTTTACAGTTTCATCCTTGGGCTTCTGTTTTTTTGCCACTTCAGGTTTAGAGGTCTTCGCTTTCTGTGCTTCGGTCTTGACCGTCTCAGGTTGTTTCTTTTGAACTGTTTTCTTCGGCTCAGGTTTTGATGACGATTTAACAGGAGCCGTTACTTCGGGCTCTGCCGACTCTTTAACCGGCTCAGTGGGCTTTTCCGGTTCAACGGGTTTAACCGGTGCTGCAGGTTTAACCGATTCAACAGGCTTAACCGGTTCGGCAGGCTTTTCAACCTTTGGAGCATCCAGGTCTATCTTGCCCACGGTCTTTATCTTTATGACCGGCTCAACCAAAACTTCCGGTTCGGCAGAAGCCTTAGACTCCTCCTTAACGGATGCTTCTTCGGGCTCATCAGCTTTAGGACGTTTGCTATAGCGCTCCTGGAGGAAACGGTTGGCCTCCTCGCGTATAGATTTGTCCTGACTGAATTCAGCCACCAGCAGTCTGTACTGCTTATCGGTAAGTTTCTGGTTAAGATCATCTTTTACGTCTGTAAAACCTTTCTTATGCAGAAACTCAACAAGAGTGGCTGAGCCCACATTCAACTCTCTTGTAACTTTACTTATTCTTATCGTTATCGCCATCTATAAACTTATAATTGTCTCTTCGGAAAACCAATCTCCGAAAATATCCTATTTTAGAAATTTACTGAATTCCTCTTCATCCTGAAACTCCTGCGCCAAAATAACAAGGATTTCATCAACCTGTTCCTCTTCAAGATCAACGGTTTCAGAAAGCACCATACGGTCTGTGCGTAGCACCGATTTGGCAGTCTCAAAACCTGCATCATGCAGAGAGTCAATAATCCAGTCTTCAATATCACCGCGGAAATCATCCAAATAGATATCCTCTTCTGTGAGATCGGTTTCAAGCTCACGGTAAACGTCAATAGTATATTCCGTAAGCATGCTGGCAAGCTTGATGTTCAGACCACTCTTACCTATGGCAAGCGACACCTGGTCCTGCTTCAGATAAACCTTGGCAAGACGGGCTTCCGTATCGAGCTTAAGCTCGGAGACTTTAGCGGGACTGAGGGCGCGCTTTATGAAAAGCTCAATGTTCGATGTGTAGTTTATGACATCGATATTCTCATTTCTAAGTTCCCGCACTATCCCGTGGATACGAGAACCCTTAACACCCACACAAGCACCCACAGGATCAATGCGGTCATCATAAGATTCAACCGCAATCTTAGCCCTTTCACCGGGAATACGGGCAATCTTCTTGATTGTAATCAAGCCGTCACTTATTTCAGGAACCTCCTGCTCAAACAGACGCTGCAGGAATACCGGTGAGGTACGGCTCAGTATGATGCGGGGATTATTGACGTTTTCCACACGCTCCACTACAGCCCTTACACTCTCACCCTTGCGGAAGAAATCACTCGGGATCTGCTCGGTCCTTGGTAGTAACAACTCATTGCCGTCCTCATCAAGCAGCAGTATCTCTTTTTTCCAAATCTGATAGACATCGGCCGACACAATCATACCTATCATTTCGGTATATTTGTTGTACAGACTGTCCTTTTCCAACTCCAGAATCTTTGAAGCAAGAGTCTGCCTTAGATTCAGGATTGCACGACGTCCGAATTTTGAAAAATCAACCGGTTCGGAAACCTCCTCGCCCACTTCGAAATCTTCGGCAATCTGACGGGCATCCGAAAGTGAAATCTGAGTATTGACATCCTCAAGTTCATTGTCTTCAACAACAATTCTGGCACGCTGAATTTCACAGTCACCCTTATCCGGATTAACTATTATCGTGTAGTTTTCATCGGTACCGAACATTTTCGAAATAACACTGCGAAAACTCTCTTCAAGAACGCTTACCAGCGTCATACGGTCAATATTCTTTAATTCCTTAAACTCCTGGAAGGTATCGATCAGCGAAATAGTCGCCTCTTTCTTAGTCCTAGCCATCTTATTTTATACTTATTACATATTTTGAATATTTCACTTCATCGTGGCTGAAACGCATCTCAACCTCAACTGTTTTAGGACGTTTGCTGCCTTCAACCAGCTGCTTCTGTCCGGTTCTGAGCACAAATCCTTTCTTATCGGCCGACACGAGTATGCCTTTCAGTTTTGTGCCGGTCTTGGGAAGGACCTCAACCTCATGACCAATATGATTGATATATTGCTGAAGTACCTTGAAAGGCTGACCTATGCCGGCTGAACCAACCTCAAGCTCATAATCTTCGACATTGCGATCAAGGAAAGATTCAATGAAACGGCTCAATTCAACACAGTCATCAATCCAGACCCCTTCAGCCTGATCAATCTCAACTGTAATTCTGTTGTCCGGTGTCACCTGAACATCAACCAGGAAATAGCTTTCCTTACCTTCAAGCCACTGCTTGGCAATATCGATAACTCTTTGTTTTTCAATCATATAAAACCTCAGTTATTAACCCGTAAAAATCGTACTCACATACTGAAAGTACGAAAAAAGAGGCCTTACAGCCTCTCCACACATAATCTTAACGGGCACAAATATAGTTTATATTGTAATCCGTTCCAAATAAAAATGCAAAAAAATGACTGGAAGCAATGCTCCGACCATTTTTTTTCATAATTCAAGAATTCAAATCAGAATCCCAGATACCCTAACATACGTGCGGCATAACGACGTCCCAACTCCCGTTGTCCTTTGCAGTTAAAATGGAGTCGGTCGCGACCGGCTTCGCATCCGTATGCGGGAACCACCAGAGCCTGTGGAAGTGTCTGAGGAAGTGTGGCTAAAATCTGGTTGTGTGCAGCGCAAACACCCCCCTGATCGGCAGCCACGACCTCACCGGCAAGCAGAGGTATGGAAGCGGGCTCCATGCCCAGGTCGGCAAGGATGTCATCATAAACCTTTTTAACACTCCCGGGCCATGTGGGCTGATTTGTGTTTGTTTCACCCTGATGCAGCAGAATACCCTTGATCACTCCATCCTCCTGAGCCTTTTTGCAGAGCTCAATGAGACGGTTGTAGGGATTGCCGCCGTAAGCGCTGCAGATGTTCTTCATCCACTCGGCTTGATTAGGTATATAAGCTTCAAATTTGTCCTTGTCAAAAAGATCAATTGAACAACCTGCTACCGCTACCATGACGATACCCACCTTTACATCTTCAGGCATATTTTGAACCATAGTGCGACCAAACCAGTCGGCCGGAGTAAGGCCTGTATTGGGACGCGCCAACGGCGGCACGGCGATACGCCACTCACCCATCTTACTGTCCGGAAAGTCAACAGCGTTCATGGTTACAAAACGGGGATTGGAATACTCTGTATCCATCTGCTCCGGTCGGGGATTTCCCTCCATATTGGATTGACCTATACAGATGTAGATGTGAAAATTAGGATCCGGTTGAGCCGTTACTGTTGCTATGGGAGCCAACAGTAATGCTGCCAGCATAATGATTACGTTTCTTTTCATTGTCTTAGTAATTTGATTAACCTGACTGCAATTTTCGCAAATAAATATGATTTTCACAAGAAAAAAGGATAGCTTTGCTAAAAAAGTAGAATTATATGAGCAAAAGGGCAACCAAAGCCAACAAAATATTCTTGCTTGGCTCAATGGTATTTATGATAGTGATACTTCTTATCGTTGCGATTTTCCTCTATGTGGCTTTCAGGATGAATAGAAATAAAGAGGATGAATTCAACTCGCGCTATGAAATAGTGCTGGGGAACTCCACAATAGACAAACCGGTCTCTTTGTATGTGAATGACAGCCTGCTGTTCAAAGGTGCTCCCGCTTCACAGCTTACCCTTACCATTGACCGTTTCGCCAAAGAATCCGGCTTGCTGGTAGTTGACGGGATCACTGATGTCGTTACAGTTTATACGCTGCCCGAAAAGTCAGCGAAAATAACAATCGAAAAGAGTTCGGAGGGGTTCAGTTTTGATGAAAAGCTAAAGTAACCCGTAAACTGTACTCTCACTCTTTGCTGTTTGCAGGAGCGGCAAGCAGCGAGTTATAACGTTCGCCATCATCAAGCAGGCTTACCGCTTCAGACAAAATTTTATCGCCCCCCATGCTCTGGATCACCCCACCGCGCTGGTAATAGTACCGTGTGGCTATATCCATACCTACCAGTCTTTTAATGTCGTCCCGGAATATGTCAAGGTCCTTTCGAAGGTCATACTCAAGCTTTATTGCCAGGGCATCAAACTCAGCTGAAGCCTTGTCCGCCAGCCCCTCGATCTGAGCAATCCTCCTCAGTGTTGTCAGTCCTCTGCTGCTGCTACTGGTAAATTCGAATTCCGAATTGCAGACAAACTCCTTGAATGACTCGTAATCATCGTCGGTGAATTCAAAAACATCCATCGGAGCAATCGTGTCATGTTTAAGACAATACTCATTAGAATAATCGAAAAGCACAACATCCTGTGAAAGACTATAAAGTATGTCGGGCATAGTGTCCATTTTGCATATCACATCAGGTATTATTCCTCCACCCTCACGTACCGGTCGTCCCGCAGCAGTATAGAACTGGTGCTTAAGGCTGTCAGGTATATGCTCGGCCTCGCCCCTCTCATTTCGTCGGGAATAATCTATCTCCTGAATACATCGGCCACTCGGAATATAATACTTGGCGGTAGTCACCTTTAGCACCCCGTTATAGGGCAAAGGTCTGGTGCTCTGAACAAGTCCTTTACCAAATGTAGAAGAGCCTACAATAACAGCTCTATCCAAGTCCTGAAGTGCCCCTGCAACAATTTCCGATGCCGATGCCGACTGCCCGTCAGTCAAAACGACAAGAGGGATTTCAACGTCAATCGGATTGCGTTCGGTTTTGTAAGTCCTTTCAGATTGCGGGATCCTTCCACGAGTCTCAAGTACCATGGTTCCCCTGGGCACAAACATACCTACAATATTAATAGCTTCATTCAACAGTCCGCCTCCATTGCCGCGCAGGTCGAGTATGACACCTTTGGCACCCTGTTCTTTCAGGTTGACAAGTGCCGCCATCACCTCTCTTGAGCAGTTCTCGGTAAATTGATTCAGCTGTATATAGCCGTGTCCCTCCCACATGCCGTAATAGGGGACAGCGGGCAGCGCTATAACACTACGGACAACATCCAGATCAATGGAATCCTCAACGCCGGGACGCCGTACAGTGACCTGAACTTTGGTGTCAGATTCGCCCCGTAGCTTGTCGCTTACGTATGAAGAAGCCTTGCCTTTCATGCTTTCACCATCAATCCTGAGAATCATGTCACCGGCACGAAGCCCATAGCGTGCGGCAGGCATCCCTTCATAAGGCTCCTCTATGCATATCCATTCGCGGTCGGGATACTGGCGGATTATTGCTCCTATCCCGGCATATTTTCCGGTAGTCATCATCTTAAGGTCATTCTGATCCGATTCGGGGAAAAACTGCGTGTAGGGATCTATCTCGCTTAACATGGCATCTATCCCGGCTCCGATAACCTTTTGAGGGTCGATGGAGTCAACATAGAAAAAATCCAGTTCATGCACTATGTAATGGAACGTCTCCAAATTTTTGGACAGCTCGAAATCATGTCCCTGCGCTGACAGACACACAGGAACAAGCAACAGCGAAAATATAGTAATCTGAAATGATTTCCTGAATATCTCTTTCATAATAGGATTAAAAAAACAGTAAAATACTCTTTTTATCACTTTTATCTGCGAAGATATGACAAAAAAAGCGTGTGACGATGTTTTTTTCCTTAAAGGAGTTTGGATATCTTAAAAAAGGTGGTAAATTTGCACCGCATTTGCAAGCAGCTCAATACTGTTAGCATGCAAACAGAGCAAAAACGCTTCTTTAGCTCAGTCGGTTAGAGCATCTGACTGTTAATCAGGGGGTCCTAGGTTCAAGTCCTAGAAGGAGCGCAAAAAAGTCCCGACTATGTGCGGGACTTTTCTGTTTTATGTTTTATATACGGTGCTCAGGTGTATTTTTCACCGTACTTCATTATGGAGTCTTTTATATATCTCTTAAAATCCGTTTCCGAATTACGACGGCATATTACCAACACATCATCGGTATCAACCACCAGAAAATCCGAAAGATCGTCAATCACCACAAGCTTCTTCTCTTTATTACACAGGAACATGCTGTTATGGCTGTTGTAAATCTGATGGTTATACAAACCCAGCACATTGCCATTTTCATCCTTATTGCAATAGTCATACAGCAAATCCCAGCTCTCGATATCATTCCAACGAAAATCACCGGTTGCCATATAGACCTTGTCAGTCTTTTCAAGAATCCCGTAATCGATTGATATGTACGGGAAAGCTTCATATAGGGTATAAAGCAAATTACGTCTGGAATCACGGTTACGCAGCGTATCATATATGCGATCCAGTTGGGCTGTCATCTCCGCAAGGCATGAATGGGCTATTTCAATGAGTGAATTTACATCCCACATCAGGATACCTGAGTTCCAGAAAAACTCGCCGCTTTCAACAAACACTTTGGCGAATGATTTCGCAGGTTTCTCGGTGAACGTACGAACCTTATACATGCCATCCTTTTTTTCTTCGTCTATCTGAATATAACCGAAACGGGTCTCCGGGCGTGTGGGTTTAATGCCTACAGTTAGAATTCCATCATTATTTTCAACAAATCGCATACCTCGCTCAATAACTTCGGCATAAGGTTTATCATCAATAATTACCGTATCCGATGGCACCACAACCACATTTGCATTTGGATTCATATCACGAATATGGTAAGCCGCAAGTATAATGCTGGGTGCTGTACCCTTCATCGCCGGCTCACGCAAGACCTGAACGGGATTCATATCGGGCAGTTGCCTGCACACGTCATCATAAAAATCAAGATTGGTTGACACTATGATATTCTCGAAAGGCACTATCTTCTTCATTCTCTCAACGGTTTTACTCAGAAGAGTAGAGCCGTCATTATTTAAATCAAGAAATTGTTTTGGCAGACCTTTTCTGCTCAAAGGCCATAAGCGGGTGCCAAAACCGCCGGCCAACACTACGCAGTAGTTATCTTTTCCTAACATATTTATTTAATTAATTTCCGTATATAGTTGCGCAATCAAAACGTAGTTACGAAGTTATCAAATGATTTCAAATGAACAAATAGAAAACGCTTTTTTATGCTGTCCTTAAATTCTATTAGTAAACGCAATTTTTTGCGGAGGTACTTGTTCATATTTTTTTCGGACAAAGAGAGGGGATTAGAACCTTCCCCATCTCTTTGCGC
>MTBK01154591.1_pt1 | contig 41692 bp, 42 predicted proteins | sample 1535981 | NCBI WGS metagenome assembly MTBK01 (sample SAMN06109225, study PRJNA356200) | anaerobic digester metagenome | isolation source: biogas reactors fed with pig manure or primary and secondary sludge | place: Spain | collected 2016-06-30
TTAAACATATGCTACCTGGGCTTGTGGTTAGCTTGGTTTGGTTGATTATTTCAGAAGTGAGGAGCGTTACCGCGGATGATGGTGGACCTCGTCACCGAGAACGCCGTGAGCCCCTACCTTGCCGATGCAATATACCGTGATGCCGTGGTGATCTATGACGCCGAAGGACTTCCGCGTATCTCCGCCATATCCTTGATGCCATACTAAGCATTGAGGAGTTCTCCGAAGGCATCTCATCGGCGGATGATCTCAGGGATCGGCGGCTGCAACGTGCCGGGATCGAGCGTATACTGACCATTATCGGCGAGGCGGCAAAGATGGTCTCGCCGGAGTTGCGTGAAGGTCGCCCTGAGATTCCCTGGAGGGAGGCCGCGGGGATGCGGGATAAGATTGTCCATCATTACTTCGGTGTGGATTATGAAGCCGTGTTCCTGACCGTACACGACGATCTCCCGGTTCTCAAAGGGGATCAGGTCGATTCTCAATGAGGCCGGACGGGGGAAGTAACCGGCCATAAGGGATCTTCGGGGCGATCGCGTAGAACAGGATCGGTGCTCGAACTCCGTTCCTCGCATCTCCGATGCTCACTGTTTCGCGCCCCGAAGCCTGACGGATTCTCAAACCCGGTTCGAAGACCCCTGGTTCTCTCCCGCTCCGGTTCCAGGCGAACTGTCGCGTCCTACCGATCCACCTCACGTCCCGATCCGTCTCGTAAGGCCGGGACCGGGGGTGGTCTCTTCTTCTGTCATCCCGGCGAACACTACGACGGCGGGGGAAAAAACCCGACCGTGACGACCATATGCAGAAATCTCATTGAAGAACGCTTATTTGGGCGCAACCGGTCGCAGAGTGTTGCCGCCGGGAAAGAAGTTACTGTACCGGTCCCGGTTAAGGAAGACACTCATCTCGAACGGGCAAGGAGACCCGCTGCGCAAGCGGGGGAGGATGGTGACATCCTCTCCCTATTCGACGGAATTGCCCCCAGTAATATTTTTGTATTCTGGCGTCGATACTTCGGGTACTGGCGCATTGACGCTGACTCCTGAAGAGGAGATTTCAACCACACTACTCCTTGCGTATGATGTGCGCCGATGGTGAGAGGGGAAGTAGCCGGTGATTCCGGGGTTCCACAGATAATCGGTAGGGGCCGCGTCAACCGGCCTGCACGAATAAGGCTGGATAAAGCAACCTTCGGGCGAATTAAATTGCATCGTTGTAGTCTCCATGGGATTCCCGGTGCAAGCCCACTGCGTTAGCGAGGGGTAGTTGACTCTCATACCCTGTTCGCTGAGCTCATCCGGGCACGCCTCAAAGCACGATCTCCACAGAGTCGAAAGATTATTAGTTTATAAGGTTGTTCTCCCAATGATAACGTATTCTGAGAACGGAGGGCTGGACAACAATGATAAAAGGAGAAGGTGCAATCCAAATAAGCGCTCAAAAATTAGGTGCCCTGGAAGAGGCAGATATCCGGCTCAAACCGTTGACAGTCTTTGTCGGGCCAAATAATACGGGTAAGACATACAGTGCGTATTTGATTGCTTTGCTGTTCGGGGAATATGGCTGGTCGCAGTATACCCATGCATATGTCGATGATAGGACTTCTAAAAAATATGAACCGATCGATACGGCCATCAGCCGACTCATTGAAGGGGGAAGCGCGAATATCGACATATCCACGTTTATCAGGGACTATTCGGTTGATTACTATAACGATCTGGCAAAGCTCTGTCCAGACTGGATTAAGAATTATCTCGGAACGACACGGGTGGCACTCGATGATCTCGTCGTGGAGGTGGATATTCGAGAACATGTGGAGCGCCTGGTCGAATCGAGCTTAAAAGTTGCCGTCAAAGAGAGATTGGGGGTGGATAAGGAGGGAAAAAGCCTTGTTAGTGTTGTGAAAGAGAGAGACGAGAGCCGGGTATTTATTTACACCGAGGGTGAAAGCGTTCAGGATAAAATACCTATTAAAGAGATAAAAAGACTTGTTTCAGGCAACATATTCATGTTGATTCATAGGGCGTTGTTTCGTGATGTAAGGGTTTTTGGTGCTGAACGAACGGGGATACCGTTGCTCTATAATCCGATAAGAAGCAAGAGGGCGATGAATGAAGAGGCCCGGTTTGACGATTCCCACGGGCCTGAGCCTGAAAAACCCGCGCTTCCATACCCCGTCTCAAGCCTGGTCTCAACTATCCTCGCTATACGTAGATGGGGAGATCTTAAAAGGAGACGCCAGTACGCGGAAAAAGAACCCTGCGTCAAAAAATACCTTGAGTATGCAGACCTGTTAGAGAGAGAGATCCTTGAAGGCCGCCTTGTACTCTCAACAGATGACCCGGACCCATTCCGTGAAATCCTGTTTGAATGGGGAACAGACCGGAAAATTCCACTGGATATGACGGTGGCGGCATCCATGGTGAAAGGCCTCTCCCCGCTTGTTCTCTACCTCCGCTACAGGATATCCCCTGACGAGTTGATCATCATCGATGAACCGGAGATGAACCTTCACCCTGAAGCACAGGCGCAATTGATGGAATTACTCACAATGCTTGTTAATTGCGGATTGAATGTACTGATAACCACTCACAGCCCATATTTCGTCGATCATCTGGTAAATCTCATGAAAGCATCGAGACATGAGAATCCGGAGGCTATTAAAGATTTATTCTTCCTCAAAGATCCGGACGCCTTTATCTCTCAAGAGAAAGTGTCCGTCTATCTCTTTGAAGGAGGCAGAACAAGAGATATATTGGAGGAAAACGGCTTTATTGAGTGGGAAACTTTCAGTAATGTGTCTGAAAAAGTTTCCAGGATCTTTTTTGAGATGGATGAGGTCGAAGATGCTGTTTGATACACTGGTTCTGACCTGTTTATGCCGTGGCACCTCATATAGCGAGAGCGGAAAGAGGATACGCATCGAACCGGAGAGGAATGAACAGGTTGCCTTTTTCGAGATAGATGAGAACTCGAATGAATATTCGGCATTCAGAAGGGATTTCAATGTGAATGGGCCGATATGCGACCTGATCGTATTTTATACACCGCATGACTCAAAGGATTGTACGAAAATACTATGTTTTGTAGAACTCAAAGGAATAGATGTGAAACATGCATCCGACCAGATTATGGCAACATATCACGCAATCAGGGATAAAATTCCGCAGATTTACCGTAACGAAATAAAATGGAAAGGATACATACTGACGCACGGGGGCGCTCCGAAAAACACGAAAAGATATAAGGCAGAACTGAACGCTCTTTTTGGGAGAGGCAACGGGGATATATCCACCACCGAGGATATCGGTCGCTTTCTTCGATCAGGTTGGTAGATGCCCGTCGGATCTTCGAGAGCTATCCCCGCTTCGTGCCTTGTGCCGCGCAAACGATCCACTTGCTGATGATGTGATTGGTGTCGGTCTTAAACCAGCGCTCTCTCCCGGAAATTGTTCGCAGTTTCCTCCTGGCTGACCTGGCACCCTTCTTCTGGAGAATCCCCCGGGGTCTGCCGTAACGCCGCCGCACCTGCTCGGTGGCGTCGCTCTAAAAGACCCCTCCGTCGCTTGTTGTGGCAATGGTGACCACCCCGAGATCGACTCCAGGGTATTCGGTGGGTTTTGTGGGTTCGCCATCCGGGGTTTCGACAGTGGCATACAGCCGGAACGCCCCGTCCCGGTAGGCGAGATCGGTCTGTTTGATGGTCGGGACCGCCGGGAAGTGATCGGGTTTCGTGTACCGGCGTTTGATCCTGCCCTCCAGCGTCCAGATGCTCACCTGGTTCCGGCCGAGAGAGTACCCGGGCATCATAGCAGATGACCCCGTGAACCCGGAATGCGAGCCCGGCGAGGGATTTTGTGGGTTTGCAGAGAGCGGCAAGGATCGTGTCCTGCTCCCGGATGGCCTCCCGGGTGCTCCGGTATACTCGCGGCGACCTTGTGGATGGCAAGCTGAGTCATCTGGGCCGAGGGCCCGAAGGTCTCCCGGATCTGATTCGTGGCGAACAGCATCCGTCGCTCGTCAGGAGTGGTAAACAACCGCAACTTCGCCACCGATTGCATACACTTACCCCATTGGGGTTTTTCCCGGCATAAAGAATGGCCATGCGGGGTGAACGTATATGATGACATACTGAGGGTCGATTCATCCCCTGACGAGAATAAGGGGGCTCCTCGGTCCACGATCCCGAAGCCACCGCCTTCCCGGCAGGATGCCCCGCTGATAGAGCTCCGGGCCGGCCGCTTACCCTCTACCGACCGCTACGGAGATTGCCGAAGGCCGGGGATCCATCCCGCCCCTCGATGTGGAAACTCGATTGCTGGCGCAGATCCACTCTTCGACTTCCTCCCGTGCAGCTCCGGTGGCCACGCAACTACCGCTCCGGATACCTTTCTCCCCCACCTTTCTGGTGGAGACGGGGGCCTGGAAGAGGTTTTTACAGGCGAACTACGGTGATAATTGATCTCAGGGGGTCCGACCAGATTACGCTAGCGCAACAACCCGTGTTCATGACAGAACAATCGCACGGTGAGAGTGCTCCCAGTGTCAGTCGTTTCGTAGAACACTAACAATGGGGGGAGCACCCTGCCGGGAACCCGCCGTTGCGGTCTTTGCACTCCCGGCTGAATAAGATATATCCATTGCCGGCACCGATCTGGTCTCAATGCCGGCTACGAAGAAGATCCCCGTCTCGAAAGAGACCTATGCTGCGATCCTGGATCTCAGGCGCCCGGATGAGACACTCGACGATACGCTCGCAAGGCTGGTGGAGGCGGTAAAGAAACAGCGGCTCGCGGATGATGTCGAGGAAGTCATGGCGCGCAACACGTTCGTGGAGTTGTGACACTCCGCCTCATGGCGGAGAAAGGTTATCCGGGCTCGTCCGGGACTCCGGCTCTACCTGTGCTGCTCACAGCCGGATGGTGGGGCAACGGGATGCATCCGGCAAGTACTCTCAAATCCGGTTCGCGATCTATCCGCCGGCCCCTCCCTCGTCTTCGAAGTATAACCGCACGGCCTCTTCGATATTCTCAAGCAGATCTTCGAGTATCTCCCCACCGGTAAAGATTGCTGTGCCCGGTTGCGCCGGCAGACCAGTACCCATCTTCATAGATAGCCTCATTATCAGGGTTGATGATCAGGAGCATGTATGGTGCTTGAAGAGACGCTGGCTCTCTACAATCAGAACGAGGCCAGGGAGATTGCCGGCTCCCTCCGGAAATGGGGGATACCGGTTCGCATCGCGCGCAAGGATACCCTGATACGGTCGGTCGTCGTTATCGGCAGGGTCCGGGATATCAAGGCCGCCATCGATGAGAGGATCGCTCGGGGTGAGGAGGAGGATGATGCCCGGCCGCGGCTCAAGAGAGTTCTCGCCTCGCTGCAAGAGGAGGAGGATGCGGTTGCAGCCTTCCTGCAGCAGCATTCTCCCGGCGAGACGGTCACCGCGATCATGCCGAAGAAGAGCCTGCCCGACCTCTACCATTCGCTCTGGATGGAGGGAACCGATGTGGAAGTGGCGAAGAGAGTGGTCGCAGAGTACCTCAAGAACCGCAAGGTCTTCATGCTCCTCGCGCGGAGCGGGCAGATCCAGGTGACCGATGACGGGGAGGCAACCCTGCAGGGGCACCCCGAACCCGGCGACCTGGTTACCGAACTCTCCGGGGAGATCATCGATGAGGTCGGACTGGAAACCCTTAAGAAACATGCTGTCAGGACCAGCATGGCGATCTCCTCCGCCCCCGAGTTCCACCTGGAGTTCAGCGCTGAGGCGATCGGCATGCTCCAGCTCCCGGATCTGGACGACCTCGTCAACGGGACGGATATCGATCCTGATGTGTATAATACGTTCCGTGACAGCGTCTACGCAAAGTGGACCGTCGCCTCCCGGGTGATGGCTCTTCTCAAAGAGCGCGGGACCGTTCCGGCCGGGGAGATCTTTGCTCTCCTGCAGGGCGACGCCTTTGATATACCCGGCAGGATCGAGGAGGTCATCCTGGAGCTCGACGTCGATTTCGTACAGGGGCTGCTCGATGATATGCGAAAGATTGGTATGATCCGGAGAAAGGGAGCGGGATACCGGGTGGCGTGACGCCCCCCGCCGCCGGCCTTCTCCGCCCGGAGCCGCCCCTCAAACCGTCCCGCGCCTCCATCCGCTGCAACATCTTTGCGATCCACTTCACATCCCGGTTCGTCTCGTATATGCATCGAGGGCATCATCGCCGGCAACACCTCTGGGTGCTTCGGGTACACCACCCGCGACGGCGAGACCTACTACGCACAGCTCAAGTGCCACGACCCCTCGGGCGACAACCACTACGTCACCCTCACCAGAAAGACCGTCCGGCTCTCTTCCTACCAGGACGAAACGATCTGGGCAAAGGTCGAGGCCTGGGCCGGCATCGAGGAGCTCGCCCCCGAGAGCATCGCGGTCGCAATCTACGGGCAGCAGGGATCTTCGATGATCAGAGCGACATCGACATCCTGATCATCGGCGACGAGGCCCGGGTCGATCACGGCCGGGTGCCGGCACTGGAGGCGGAGACCGGCCGCGAGGTGCAGGTGACGGTCGTTCCCTACTACCGGTGGGAGCAGATGAAGGAGGAGGGCGATCCGTTTTCCGCGAGCGTCCTTTAAAATCACATGCTCGTTACCGGGATCCACCTATGAGGTGGCGGGAATGCGTCGATCGGGGCCTCATCCGCCCCGACCCCGGAGCGGTGGAGCGTCTCCCCGGTTCGCTCGCATCCGCGACGAGGTTCCTTCGCGTGGCGGAGAAGAACGTAGCGATGAGGAGTACGAGATGGCTCATCGATGCCTGCGTACAACAGCGCCTTCCATAGCGTCCGGGCGTTCCTGCTGCAGGCTACGTCGAACGGAGCCACGCCTGTCTCGTTACCGCAGTGCGGCATGTATCCGGCGACGACCCTGAGATTGCTGTTCTCCTGAACGCCTTTGACAAACAGCGGGTTGCCAGGCAGAACGTTCAGTATAGCGGATCGCTTGTGTGTAGAGGAAGCGGCGTTCTGCATCCGGCTGGCCCACCGCCCCCTCACTCTGGACCGGCAGCGGTTCGAGTAGGAGCCGGCCTTCCCGATCCCGGCACCGTCATCGTGCTGGACCAACGACCCTCGTTCTCCTCCCTTCCACTTTCGCGCCGCGCACGACCACCCCTTATCACCATCCCCCTCTCCAGATTCTTCTATGACGTATTCACCGCTTCTCCGGAGCGACCAGACCCTCTTCCGCAACCCCGAAGTCTTTGAGCACACCTTCGTCCCCGAACACCTCCACCACCGCGACGCCAGAAGTTCGCCTTCCTTCTCCGGCCGGCCCTTGAGGGCGGAACCACGATGAACGCCGTCCTCCGCGGCCCCCCCGGGGACGGGGAAGACCACCACCGTCCGCACGGTCTTTGCTATGATCCAGGAAAGAGACCCGGAGGATCACCCCGGTCTACATCAACTGCCGCCACGACCAGGCCGGTGGCGTCGCTCTGGCTCGTTGTTGCACAGGTCTGCGGCTGCGCCTGGCCGTCTAATCCGTGAATTGTTCTCTTACGAAATCAATAACGGAGGTGGTGAGTCCAGAACCTTCTCCCCCTCCTCCCGATCGAACGCTTCATCAGAGGCTCTTCCACCGCAGGCGAGGCCACAGTCATCATGCATATGCGTGAGGGCTATGGCGCGCCCGGGGTTGTGCCGGCCCGGGCCTTGCAGGACGGCGGCACTCTTTTCTCTCCGGAGAGCAAAGACTGGATCATATCCGGTGCATCCAACTCTGCCGGAGAAATGCGAGGCATGCCATGAATGACAGACCCAGAGGAGCAATCCTCCAGAGAGACAAAACGTCATACGCGATCGTACCGAGAACACCCGCAGGTATAATCAGTCCGGAACACCTGGAGAGTATCATCAAGGTCGTCAGGCGCTACGACATCCCCGTCATCAAGATGACGTCGGGGCAGCGGATGGTACTCGTGGGCATCAAAGAAGAGGATGTCGAGAAGATCTGGAACGAGCTCGGTATGACCGTGGGCCAGGCGACCGCGCCATGCCTTCACTACGTCCAGGCCTGCCCCGGGACGGTGACCTGCAAATACGGCAAACAGGACTCCCTGGGCCTCGGGATCGAGATCGAGGAACTCTACCAGGACATGAACCTGCCGGCAAAACTCAAGATAGGGGTCTCCGGGTGCCCCAGGTGTTGCGGGGAGAGCTACCTCAGGGACATCGGGGTCATCGGGGATGCAAAAGGCTGGAACGTCGTATTCGGGGGCAACTCCGGCGGCCGCCCGAGGATAGGCGACGTCGCTGCAAAGAACCTCACAAAGGACGAAGTCATCGACCTCGTCCGCCGGCTGCTCGAGTACTACCAGAAGAGCGCACGGCCGGGGGAGAGGACCGCACGGTTCGTCGAACGGGTCGGGTTTGATGCCATAAGAAAGGACGTCCTGGCCTTCGCCCCCTACATACCGCTGGAATCCGCCGGCCACAGGTAAGGTGCCCGCGGGACCGATCAACCCTGCCGGCAGATCGCCCCCGGATGCCGGCAGGCGGTATCAGATCATACACACGCGGCGCCTGATCTGCTGGATCTCCCGGGATATATAATCCAGATCCTTTGCCAGATCTTTGAGGATGTAATCACAATCCCGGAGGCAGCACTCTGACCCCATGCAGGGGATCTTCGCGGCTCCCGACGTAAACGGGCACTTCTTCTGGTCCATAGACTCACAATATCGCTGCCGGCGTAAATATGGATGGGGATGGACGTGCGCAGATCCAGGGCTGTTCTCCCGCAGCCGGCCGGGCACCTCTCACCTCCGGCGCCCTATAATGCCATTCTGCTGCATCTCCCTGGTGCAGGCGGCGGGATTGGGTGCAGACCCGGCAAAATTATTTATGCCTGCCACACGGACTGTAACTTAATGAGGCGATTTGTGGCTATCGCACAGGGGCGCGTCCAGCGGGTTGGTTATCGGGAGCATGTGTACGGCGCGACGTTTGATCGTGCCATCTCCGGATACGTAAAGAATCTCGAGAACGATGAGGTCGAGATCGTCGCGGAAGGGAGCGAGAAGGATCTTCAGGATTTCATAAGCGAGATCAACATCATTCGAAGGCCCATCGCAGTCCGTTCGTTTACTGTAAGATGGGAGAAAGCGACGGAAGAGTATACCACGTTCACTATCATCCGGGGGGATTTCCAGGAGGAGATATCCGAGCGGATTGATTACGCCGGAAACTTGCTCCATAGCATGGATATGAAATTCGATCGGATGCTTGATCGACAGGATCAGATGCTTGATCGGCAGGATCAGACCCTCCAGGTCACGAGGGAGGTAAAAGAGGAGATTGTCGGGTTCCGAAGTGATACCAGAAAGCACCTTGACGACGAATTCGGGGAGATCAGAGAGGAACTCGTCTCAATCAAGGATGCGCTTGCCCGGGCAGGCATCCAGGTCTGAGTCTCTCCCTGCGGGTAAACCCGATCGATGAGTCCATCCCGGCGGGTGGACCTCCTCTTCTGCTCCCGGGGCCGGCCACTTCACCCCCGCAAGTTAAATCCTCCCGGATCCCACACCTATCCGGAGAACCCGGGTGACACCATGCGGCTAGAGACGATCCTGGAGCGAATCCTGCACTTCTTCGGCCGGGGAGGCTGTGAACCCTCCGGCGCCGGCACCGGCGAGGCCTACAGCCTCATCACCGATCCCTTTGCCGCGGATCCCGAAGAGGATATCAGCGACAGCGCGGCCCCGGCAGAGGCCATCAGGAGGGCCTGCCGCCGGATGCAGGCGGCGGCGACAAAGGGAGATCTCCTCCGCATCATCGCCGGCGAGGTGGGAGCGTACCACCTCCGTGACCTCGAGCTGATGAACGCCAGGTTCGAGCAGAAGGTCGCGGACCTCCCGGAGGGATACCGGGATCGCCTCCTCGCAAGCGTCAGGGAGGAGATCTTCGGGACACACCACCGCCTGGTCCTCCTCTCGCGGAACGGTGCAGGTTCGGGGCTGGCCGGGCCCCCGGCGCATCCCGCCTACTGGGCCATGGTGGCGGGGGCCTGCGCCGGGAAGGCGAGGGAGAAGGATCCTAAGTACCTCTACCTGAAGTACCTCCTAGCAGGGTTTTCCATGTTCGTCCTCGCAGAGCCCGCCCACCCTGTCGGCACCCCCTTCCCCGGCGGGCAGATCGTCGATGAGTGGGAGGGGGTCTACCTCTGCCCGGTCAGGGATATGGCAGACGACGTCCCTTACGCCATCTGCCCCTACTGCCCTGCGGTCCAGAGCACGGAGCCGACATACCCGGAGATGCGGGTCCGCCGCATTGAACGGAGGCGCCAGGAGTGCCTCGCGAACTACTGGACGAACTACAAAGGGTGAAGGCTGCAGGAGGCCCTTAGAACACTGGAGATAAACGCCATGAAGATTGTTGATGTATCAAAGGAACCGATAAGCGAAACCCCCCACCGCGTCGATGCCCGGAAGGTCTACGACACCGAGCACGCTACAGCGGTTGTGATAACGCTTGAGCCGGGAGAGGCGCTCAAGATGCACATAACGCCGGTGGACGTATTCTTCTACGTCCTTGAGGGGGCCGGTATAGTCGAGATCGGCGGCGAGCGCGCAGAGGTCGGGAAGGATCACCTGGTCGAGAGCCCGGCAAAGATACCGCACCGCTGGATCAACGAGAGCGATCGGACCTTCAGGGTGCTCGTCGTGAAGGTTCCGCGCCCGACGACCGGGACGAGGCTGCTCTGAGGATACAATGGTCGTAGAGTCGATCCCGAAGGCCGCAGGCTTCATCTACGGCCTCCTCGCTTTTGTAGCCCTCATAGGGCTCTGGTACTCGGGCCGGTTCACCCGACGGCGGGCGATCCCGTTCCTCATCGCCTCCGCCCTCTTCGGGTTCCTGGTCTTCGCGCCGGTCTTCCCCTACCAGCTGCAGCTGGCCGCCCTCGGGGATACGGCGGCGCTCGGGGCCCCGGTTCCCATGGCGCTCGGCATGCTTATCATCTTCATCGGCCTCGCCCTGGTCTTTGGCCGGATCATATGCGGGCAGGTCTGTCCGGTCGGGGCCGTCCAGGAACTCATGTATCTACTGCCGGTGAAGAAGCACGGCCGCGCCGAGAGCCGGACCCCGGTGGCGGTCAGGGCCGGTGTCTTCATCGTCTTCCTCGCCGCTGCACTTGGATTCTCAGGAAATCTCCTGGAATTCATAGGTGTACCCGCCTTCTTCCACCTCGCGGTCGCGAGCGTATCGTTCTTCATCTTCCTTGGGATCCTCCTCCTCTCCACCACTGTCTACCGGCCGTTCTGCCGCTACGTCTGCCCGTATGGCGCCCTCCTCGCTCCCGCGGCGTCAAAGGCCCTCTACCAGCTCCGGCGAACGGAAGCCTGCATAGAGTGCCGGAAGTGCGAGCGGGCGTGCCCGACCGGGGAGGCAGACCCCGATGCCCGGATCGGGGAGTGCTACCTCTGCGGCCGATGCATGGAGGTCTGCCCCGTGGAGGGGGCACTCGTCTACGGGCGGAGCGATAAGAAGATTAGATCCGGAGAATAAAGACTGATACAGCAATGGCCAGAGAAAAACGTTCAGAGCTGCAGGGAAAGGTTCTCCGGCTGCCTGATCTCGTCGCCTACCAGGACGGGACCGTGGCAAGCAGGATGATAGTAAGCAACAGATCAGGGAGCATCACCCTCTTCTCGTTCGACGAGGACGAGGGGCTCTCGGAGCACACCGCGCCCTACGATGCGGTGGTGACGATCCTCGATGGCGAGTGCGAGGTCTGGATCGCGGGCGAGACGCACCACATGAGCGCCGGGGAGACGATCATCTTCCCGGCAGACGTCCCCCACGCCCTGTCAGCCATAACCCGATTCAAGATGTCTCTCACGATGATCCGTGGGAGGGAGGGGGCGTGACAGAGAAAGAAGGCGACTACTGCACCATATGCGGCGGTATAAAGCCTGAGGCGATCAAGATCAAGGCGATCCTGGTGGATGGGAAGGCGACCGGCATCAACCACCTCGATATGATCATCGACGGCGTGCGAGGCCTGAACCTTAAGGGCGATGTCGCGATCCGCGCCGAACTCCTCAGGAGAACTGCTGAGTTCAACTACATACCGACGAAGAAGAGAGAGGCCTACGCCGACGCCCTGCTACAGACGTATAAGGGGTAGTGCCGGCGCGACCGCATCGCGCCATCCCATGAGCACGAGGCTGCCGGCATATCATGGCAATAGAGGGCAGCGCCCGGGGAGGGGGCCTGGGGGCGGGCGTTTGTGCCCCCGCCCGATCTGCCGGAGGGTGACTCCATCAGAACCTTTTATTCTACATCACCGCAAAAGTTTTAGCGCAGAATGAAAACCTCCACGCCCGCTACCCCGGATGTAGTTAAGCGCCGGATCGTCCTCATAATCGCCACCCTAGCAGCGTTTCTCACCCCGTTCATGAGCTCGGCGGTGAACATCGCCCTCCCCTCCATCGCCGCTGAGTTTGCTCTCGACGCCGTCTCGCTTAGCCTCGTGGCCTCGTCATACCTCCTCGCGACCGCCATGTTCCTCGTCCCGTTCGGCCGGTACGCGGATATCTACGGACGAAAACGGATCTTCACCCTCGGCGTGATCATATTCACTGTATCAGCCCTGCTCGCGGCGCTCGCGACATCGGGGTCCATGCTCATAGTCATCCGGTTCATAGAGGGCATAGGGAGCGCCATGATCTACGGCACCGGCATAGCCATGATAACCTCGGTCTTCCCGCCCGAGGAGCGGGGGCAGGCGCTCGGGATCAACGTCACCGCCGTCTTCATCGGTCTCACCGTCGGGCCGTTCCTCGGCGGCTACCTCACCGCGCTCCTCACCTGGCGGAGCATCTTCCTCACGAACATACCCCTCGGCATATACATCATATACCAGATCCGCCGCCACCTTGACGAGGAGTGGGCCGACGCACGGGGGGAGCAGTTCGATCTCCCCGGCTCGATCTTCTACAGCGTGATGCTCCTCGCCATGATGTACGGACTCTCGCACCTCCCCGCCCCCGCCGGTGTTGCGGCGCTCGTCATAGGGGTGGTGCTTGCCGGGGCCTTCTACGCCTGGGAGACCCGGACGCCGGACCCCGTCCTCAACATACCCCTCCTTGCGTCGAACAGGGCCTTTGCCTTCTCAAACCTCGCCGCCCTGATCAACTTCAGCGCGACGTTTGCCATCGCGTTCCTCCTCTCCCTCTATCTCCAGGTGGTCAGGGGGTTTGACCCCGGCACAGCCGGGCTCATACTGATCACGCAGCCGATCATACAGGCGATCTTTGCCGCCCCGGCCGGGAGGCTCTCCGACCGGGTTGAGCCGCAGTACGTAGCATCCGCCGGCATGGCATTCATAACCCTCGGCCTCGCCATCTTCACGTTTCTTACCCCAGAGACCCCGGTAACGAACATCATAGCAAGCCTCGTCCTCCTCGGGTTCGGGTATGCCCTCTTCTCATCCCCGAACATGAACGCCATAATGACCTCGGTCGACCGGTCCCTCTACGGCGTCGCGTCCGGGATGCTCGCCACCATGCGGACGACCGGTATGATGCTCTCCCTTGCTATCGTCACCGTCATATTCGCCCTCCTCATCGGCACAACACAGATCTGCCCTGAGGTCCAGACCTCCTTCATGGCTAGCCTCCATGTGACGTTCACGGTCTTTACCGTCCTCTGCACGTTTGGCATATTCGCCTCGCTCGCCCGGGGCCGGGTGCGCGGCTGATTCCACGGGTCACTCCCCGGCGCAGTAGACCTTCCAGTCATACCTCGCGGCGCTCTCCACCCCATGCACCTCGCTCTCAAACCCGGGGAAGAGTGCATCAAACTCCTGGAGGGAGAGGAGGAGATCGATTATGGCGCGCGTGGCCGGGCCGCACCGCTCCCCCGGCATTATCACCGGTATGCCGGGCGGGTAGGGCACGACCATAACCGCGACGACCCTCCCTTCGATATCGCTCACAGGCACGGCATCGACCGATCCCTGCACCAGGCGGCGGTAGGCCTCCGCCGGGGTCATGGCCGGCTCAGGCAGCACCTCGTAGACCTCCCGCGCGAGATCAGAGATCGAGGCGCCCCTGAGGAAGCCGTGCATCTCCTGGCAGAGATCGCGGAGCCCCATCCCGGAGTACCTGTCCGGGTGCTTCTGCACCAGGTCTAAAAACACCTCCTCGAGCGGGCTGTTCCTGTCGTAGAGGGCCTTGAACCGGAAGAGTTCCGCAAGAAGTGTCCCGGACTTGCCCTTTGTGATCCCGAGCGTGAAGAGGACAAGGAAGGAGTAGTGCCCGGTCTTCTCGACGACGATCCCGCTCTTCTGGAGGTACCTCGTGACGACGCTCGCCGGTATCCCCTGCTCATCCATGCCTCCGCCCGGGCTTATACCCGGTGTGAGTATGGTCACCTTGATCGGGTCGAGCATCGCGTAGCCCTCCTCTATGCCGCCAAACCCGTGCCAGGGATCGTCCGGGTGGAGCAGCCAGCAGCCGGCATGGTTCCTGAGAACCCGGTCATCCACCTCCATTATGCAGTCGGGCTGCCAGACGGTGAACCACCAGTAGTCCTCATCGGGCAGCGAGCCCGCCCGGAGCTCCTCTGCCACCATAACCATCTTCTTCCGAAACACAATCGCCTCCTCGATCGCCTCCATTATGAGGAACTTCCCCGAGTGCCCGGCCATCATCCTGGTCGCGACATCGAGGGAGGCTACGATCATGTACTGGGGGGAGGTCGACGTGAACATCATGAACGCCTCGTTGAACCGGGAGTGGTCGATTGGCCCCCTGCCCTGCCTGACGTGGAGCATAGAGCCCTGCGAGAAGGCGGCGAGAACCTTATGGGTCGACTGGGTGGCGAAGACCGTGGGGCCGATCTCGTCCCGTGCATGCATACCGAACCGCCCGGCGTAGAGGGGGTGGAACCTGGCGTAGGCGGACCACGCCTCATCGAAGTGGAGGTACGGGACAGAGTCCTGCAGCAACTCCTCGATCCTCTCGACGCTGTAGCAGATCCCGTCGTACGTTGAGTTCGTGATCACGGCAAGCCCCGCAAGCAGCGCGGGATCATCTATGAGCGGAGAGTTATCGATCTTATCCCGGATGGCCCCGGGGCAGAACTCGCTGCTGTGGATGGGGCCGATGATCCCGTGGTCGTTCCTCGCCGGGTTGAGGTAGACCGGTATGGCGCCGGTCAGGATGATCGCATGCATAACCGACTTGTGGCAGTTGCGGTCGACGAGGACGACGTCGCCGGGGGTGACCGTGCCGAGCCAGGCGATCTTGTTTGCGGCCGACGTGCCGCCGGTGACAAAGTATGTCCGGTCGGCCCCGAAGACCTCCGCGGCCCTCCGCTCCGCCTCTCCGACGACGCCGGAGTGTTTCAGGAGCGACCCCAGTTCAGGCACCGAGACCGAGAGGTCGGCCCTGAGGGTGTTCTCGCCGAAGAAGTTGTAGAAGATCCGGCCGGCCGCGCTCTTGAGGAACGCGACGCCTCCCATGTGCCCCGGCGTATGCCATGAGTATTTGTACTCCTCTACGTAGTCCATCAGCCCCCGGAAGAACGGGGGGAGGACGTCAGCGAGGTAATTCTTTGCCGCGCGCTTGATATGGCCGGCGATGAACGCCGGGGTATCCTCAAGCTTCCATACGTAACCGTCGATCCGGGATATGACGCCGAGGGGTATGGCGGAGATCGCCAGTTTCTCGGTGTTCAGGAATATAGGAACCTTCGGGTTTCGCTCCCTTATGAGGTTGATGACGTCCGCGGCGGTGAGCGTAGCGTCATCGACTGCGAGCTCCCAGTCTATTATGATGCAGCTCACGTGCGGGTGCGAAAGGAAAGCGTGAACCCCGTCCCGGGCGGTAAGGGCCTCGATTATGGGGAAATCATCTGACTTCAGCTCTCGCACGATCTCCCGGCTTGCCCGGCCTTCCGCTGTATCCGAGTGCAGCTCATCGTCTATGATGAGGATGGGAAACTCCTCGATGTAATCCATGCGGCCATGCTCCTCGGTGATACTCTTCCGGGGAGGCTTTAGAATCTTCTGATCCGGGTATCCCGGATCAGGCAGGCCAGGAGCCCCGCCACCCCCTTTGTTCGCATCCCGGTCCATGCCGGCGGCAGGCAGCCTGCTTCCGGTCTCAGTATACAGCCCGGCCGGCGCAAAAACCGATCGGTTCTCCGTCATGGATCGCGGGGTTCCACCCCTCCTGCTGGCGACCTCACGGAGGGTCCATCTCTGCTCACCAGGGGGATCCTCACTACACTTGCGGGGTATTTAATCGCCGGATCCCCTGGTGATGGGAGATACGGGATCCGGAGATCTACCGGGTTGACGATCTTTATATACGGAAACAACAATCTACCTCTTATGACAGGCGAGGGTTCAAATCCACCGGTGTTCTGCCTGGGGTTCGACATCCATTACCCCTGCCGACTCAATCCCGGATTTCGGCCAGATCTGGCAAAAGGAAAAAGAAACCTGAAGGATATCTACTTCAGCCCGGACATGAGGGAGGGCCTCGGGTGGGCCATCGAGACCTCCTTCAGACCGGCAACAGAGATCCTCCTCGACCTCCTCGATGAGGGATTCAAGTGTGCCCTTGGCATGTCCGGGGTGGTGCTGGAGCGCCTGGAGAAGTGGTATCCCGATATGCTCGATCTCCTCTCTCGTGCGGCGACCCACGAGAATGCTGAAGTCCTCGCGCAGACCTACTACCACAGCGTCGCCGGCCTCTTCGCCGATCCGCAGGAGTTCACGGACGAGCTCCTCATGCACCGGGATCTCACGTCCGACCTCTTCGGGGTCGCGCCGACGACGTTTGTCCATACTGACTACCCCATCACCCCCGCCACTGCCGAGGCCCTCACAGGATCCGGGATCAGGGCGGCCATCATCGAGGGGGCTGCTGCCGAGCGTGATCCAGGTCACACCTACACCTACCGTGACCTCCCGGTCCTCGTCACCCACTGCGACCTCTCCGACGATATAGCCGTGCGGTTCCCGCGGCGGGAGTGGGACAGGTGGCCGCTCATGGCTGACCGGTACGCTGAGTGGATCTCAAAATCCCCGGGCGAGTCCGTCACGCTCTACCTCGATTACCGGGTCTTCGGAGACCTCATCGGTCCCGAGACCGGTATCCTCGAGTTCCTGCGCGCGCTCCCATCCGCTCTCGCTGACGCCGGGGTCAGGACCATGCATCCCTCGGATGCTGCAAATAACCCCCCGCACGGAATTATCGATGATACGGCCGGCCCGGGCCACCAGAGGAGCATACTACAGCAGTCTGCACTTGAGGCTCTTGAGGATGCCGGTAGCCTGGTTGCAGACCCCGAGATCTGGCGCTACCTTCTCGATACCGATCACATCCGCCGGATGGCGATGCGTTCAACCACGTGCGGGAGACCGCTTCACGCGGTCAGCCACCAGGTGGCCCACAACTACTTCGCGGCCTTCATGCGGATCCTCTCGCACCTCGAGGAACGGTCTGCAGCCAGCGCGAGGTCACAGAGAGCTGTACTCTCGCTCCGCTGCGTCCCGCCCGAGTTTGAGTTCACCTTCTCATCGCACGACCGGCCGGTCGGCTACGCCGCGCACAACCTCCAGGAGCTCGCAGATATGCTTGAGTTCACCCCTGATGATGTCGTCAGATACCATGCAGAGCGGGGAGACTTTTACCGGTGGATCGGTGAGGTCATCGGGGATTCGAAACTTGCAAAGGAGGTACAGGATATAGACGACCGCATCAGGCTCAGGACAACAATCCAGGGTAGGATTGATTCTTTATGGAAACGCTTAAGATAGCATTCTTCTGCTGGGAGGCGCTCCACTCATCCTTCAAGGTAGGCGGGCTTGCCCCTGCGGCGACCCATCTCGCCGAGCATCTCGCGGCGAAGGGGCACGAGATCCACTACTTCACGCGGGGGGTGGCCGGGGATCCGGAGGAGGTCGATGGCGTCCGGTACCACTACTGCCTGCCCACCGGCGGCAATGTCGTCGAGTATTGCAAGAATATGAGCAGCATGCTCACGGATGAGTTCCGCGCCTGCGATGACCCTGCGTTTGATATACTCAACTTCCATGACTGGCACCTCGTCGAGGCCATGCATACCCTCCGCGATCGAAACACCGTTCTCTCCTTTCACTCAACGGAGTACGGTCGGCATGGCGGGAACTTCGGCGGGTGGTGGGAGTTTAAGGAGATATCGGGCAAGGAGTGGTACGGCGGCTACATAGCAAAGGCGGTCACAACCGTCTCAAGCTCGACGAAGACCGAGGTCATGTGGCTCTATAACGTCCCCGAGTGGAAGGTCACCGTCGTCCCGAACGGGATCGATCCCGAGCCTTTCTATGTCAGGCTTGACCCGGGCGAGGTGAAGATGAACTACGGCATCCACCCGCTCGCGCCCCTCGTCCTCTTCGTCGGGCGCCTCACCTACCAGAAGGGCCCCGACCTCCTGATCCGGGCCGTGCCGGAGATCCTCTCCAAGCGCTGGGACGTGCAGTTCATATTCGCCGGCACCGGTGATATGCGTGGATACCTGAGAGGAATGGCGCACGGTCTCCCGGTGCAGTTCCCCGGCTACGTCTCCGCCACCGATCACGTCAATCTCCTGAACGCCTGCGACCTCGTCGCCATACCGAGCAGGAACGAACCCTTCGGCCTCGTCCTCACGGAGGCCTGGAGCGCGGAGCGCTGTGTCGTCGCGACCGATGTCGGGGGCCTCTCCGAGAATATCGATAACTACGTGAACGGGATCAAGGTTCCCGTCCGCCCCGAATCGATCGCCTGGGGGATCAGGCATCTCATCGATGATCCTATATACATGCAGAAACTCGGGAAGGCTGGCCGGCGGAAGGTGATGGAGAAGTTCCGGTGGGACGTCGTCACCGAGAAGATGCTCGGCGTCTACAGAGAAGTTCTCTCAAACGGACCGTGATCCGGAGGCAATCCATGCCAGATATCGCGAAGACCGGGAGCCTCATCAGCGACTACGATGTCTACCTCTTCAAGCAGGGAACCCATTTCCGCCTCTACGAGAAACTGGGATCACACCCCGCCGTCCTCGACGGCGAACGCGGAACCTTCTTTGCTGTCTGGGCGCCAAACGCAGCCGAGGTCTCTGTCATCGGGGGTTTCAGCGACTGGGAGGCGGGCGTAAACCCGCTCACGATCCGGGAGGATGACTCCGGTATATGGGAGGGGTTTATCCCGGGCATCGGCCACGGGGAGCTCTATAAGTACCATGTCAGGAGCAGGTACAACGACTACTCCGTTGAGAAAGGCGATCCATTCGCCTTCTACTGGGAGGTTCCTCCAAAGACTGCATCTATCATATGGGATCTCACCCACACCTGGCGTGACCGGGCGTGGATGCGGAGCCGCGAGGAGGACAACTCCCCCGACGCCCCTATATCCATATACGAGGTGCATCTCGGCTCACTGCGGAAGGTGCCGGAGGAGGGGAACCGATCCCTGAGTTACCGGGAGGCCGCGCAGGAGCTCGCCGAATACCTGGCCGGCGCCGGGTTCACCCACGTGGAGCTCCTCCCTGTCATGGAGCATCCGTTCTATGCCTCCTGGGGCTACCAGACGCTCGGCTACTTTGCCCCAACGAGCAGGTACGGCACCCCCCAGGACTTTATGCGTTTCGTCAACTACCTCCACCAGCGCGGAATCGGGGTGATCCTCGACTGGGTGCCATCTCATTTCCCGGCCGACGGCTACGGGCTCTCCTACTTCGACGGCACCCACCTCTACGAGCACGCCCTCCCCGGCCAGCGCTACCACCCCGAGTGGAAGAGCTACATCTTCAACCTCGGGAGAAACGAGGTCCGGTCGTTCCTCATAAGCAGCGCCATCTTCTGGCTTGACCGCTACCATGCGGACGGTCTTCGGGTGGACGCGGTCTCCTCGCTCCTCTACCTCGACTACGCGCGGAGCACAGGGGAGTGGATGCCAAACGTCTACGGCGGGAGGGAGAACCTGGATGCTATAGCGTTCCTCCGGAGGGTGAATGATGCGATCCATGCAAACTACCCCGATACGCTCGTCATCGCCGAGGAGGCGACCTCCTGGCCAGGGGTGACCGCCCCGACAGCGACCGGGGGGCTCGGGTTTGACCTGAAGTGGAATATGGGCTGGATGCATGATACCCTGGATTATTTCTCGCTTGACCCTGTCTACCGGAAGTACCGGTCCGACCTCCTCACGTTCAGCATATGGTACGCCTTCTCGGAGCGCTACGTCCTCCCCCTCTCGCACGACGAGGTCGTCCACGAGAAGAGCTCGCTCATAGGAAAGATGCCCGGCGATGAGTGGCAGAAGCGTGCAAACCTCCGCCTCCTCCTCGGGTACCTGTTCACGCACCCGGGCAAGAAACTCCTCTTCATGGGGGGTGAGTTCGGGCAGTGGTCTGAGTGGAGTCATGATGCCGGGCTTGAGTGGCACCTCCTGCGGCATCCTCCCCACCAGGGGATCCTCCAGTGGGTCGGGGATTTAAACCGCCTCTACCGCCGCCTTCCCGCCCTCCATGAGCGGGACTCTGACCCGGAGGGTTTTAAGTGGATCGACTTCTCGGATGTGGAGAAGAGCATCGTCTCCTACCTGCGGCGAGGGCATACGGCTGATGAGGTCGTCCTCGTCGCCTGCAACTGCACCCCGGTGCCGCGCTACGGCTACCGGGTCGGCATCCCGTTCGGGGGGTTCTGGGAGGAGGTGCTCAACAGCGATGCGGTCGAGTATGGCGGGAGCGGTGTCGGGAACATGGGCGGGGTGAAGGCGGAGCGGATTCCGGCGCACGGGTGGCGGTGCTCGCTCTCTCTCACCCTGCCCCCGCTCGGGGTTGTAATCCTCGCGCCGGAGGGAGCGTGAGCGGATGGACCGTGCGATCTGCATCCACGGCCATTACTACCAGCCCCCGAGGGAGAACCCCTGGCTTGAGGAGATCCCTCTCCAGAGGTCTGCCGCCCCGTACCATGACTGGAACGAGCGGGTGACAGCGGAGTGCTACAGCCCGAATACCGCAGCACGCATCCTCGATGCGGAGGGGATGATCGAGGAGACCATAAACACCTACTCAAGGATCAGTTTCACGGCCGCACCGACGCTCCTCTCCTGGCTGGAGCGGTGCCACCCCGGGGTCTATGAGGCAATCATCAGCGCCGACAGGGGGCGTTACGCCGGTCATGGCACCGCGATCGCATCCTGCTACAACCACCTCATCATGCCGCTTGCGACCCGGGAGGATAAAGAGACCCAGGTCATATGGGGGATCCGCGATTTCATCTCCCGGTTCGGCAGGGAGCCCGAGGGGATGTGGCTCCCGGAGACGGCGGTCGATATAGAGTCCCTGGACCTGATGGCCGGGGCCGGGATCAGGTTCACGATCCTCGCTCCTCACCAGGCTCTGAAGGTGCGGAGGATCGGGGCGAAAGCCTGGACCGCCGTCTCCGGCGGTCGTGTCGAGACGCGGATGCCCTACATCTGCCGCCTCCCCTCGGGCCGGGAGATCGCCATATTCTTCTACGACGGGGAGATCGCCCGCGATGTGGCGTTCGGCCCCCTGCTCTCGGACGGGCGGCGGTTCGCGGGAAGGCTGCTTTCAGCCTTCTCCCGGGACAGTAGACGCCCGGAACTCGTGCATATCGCGACCGATGGGGAGACCTACGGCCACCACCGCAAGTTCGGGGAGATGGCACTCGCCTACTGTCTACGCACCATCGAGGCGCGGGATGACGTGCGCCTCACGGTCTACGGCGAGTACCTTGCCGCCCACCCGCCCACGCACGAGGTCATCATCCGGGAGAGGACATCCTGGAGCTGCCCGCACGGCATCGAGAGATGGCGGCGGGATTGCGGGTGCCAGAGCGGGATACATCCAGGGTGGTCGCAGGCCTGGCGCGAACCGCTCCGGGAGGCGATCGATATGGTCAGGGATGCCCTCTCCCCCGTATCCTCGGAGGCGCTCGGGGTGTATATCCGCGACCCGGTGGAGGCGCGGAACGATGTGATCGATCTCGTCCTCGACCGGTGGTCAGGAGAGGCTGTCGAGCGGTTCTTCTCCCGGCACGCGCTCCGTGACCTCACCCCCGATGAACAGCGGCGGACCCTGGCGCTCCTTGAGATGGAGCGGCAGGCGATGCTGATGCAGGCGAGCTGTGGCTGGTTCTTCGAGGATATAACGGAGCCCGGGAGCGTCCAGGTGATGCTCCATGCGGGCCGTGCGATGGATCTCGCCCGGCGGATCCTCGGGACTGATATCGAGCCAGCGTTCATCGGGATCATGGACCGCGCCCCGGTGAACGAGCCCGGGTATGCGACCGGCGCTGTTGTCTATGAGGCCCGGGTCAGGCCAGCGACGATGGATCTCACCCGGGTGGGAGCGAGGATCGCCCTCTACGGGATCTTCGGGCTTGCACCCCCCCTGATGTATGATATTGAGGGGGAATGGCCATACCACCTGGAGGATGGCGGCCGCGCCGGAACCATCCACCTGCGATCCCGGGCTACGGGTGAAGAGGCGGTCTACGACCTTGCCGCGCTCTACGCCGGCATGGACCGGATCCTCATAGGCGTGCGCGAGGCCGGTGGCGAGGAGGCGGCGGGCCCCGGCATCCTGGAAGCCTTCCCGGTGGTCTACACCTCATCGGATCTCACGGATGAGGAGCGATGGGCGGTCGCCCGCCGGGCTCTACCCGGCATCGGGGAGGCGGTCTCTGCGGTCTACCGGGATGCGGCATCGCTGATCGGTGTTGTCGAGGATCTCGGCATCCCGGCACCCGGTATAATCACCCGGCTCCACGAGCACGCCTGCAATGAACGGCTCCGCGTGATGCTTGAAGAGGGGTGCCCCGACCCCGACCGGTTTGAGGCGCTCGCCGGAGGTATGGATGCAGAATCCCTCAGGCCTGACATCAAGGCCCTCGGGGAGGCGGCGAGCAGGCGGATCGCGCTCTCGGCCGGGGAGGCGGCGGGCCGACCCGGTGACCCGGCCCCTCTCAAGGAGGTAGCCCGCGTCGTCCGGTGTGCAGGGGTATTCCCCCTCTCTCTCTCCCTGTGGGAGGGCCAGAATGTCCTGATCGGGATGCGGGGGTATTACGGGGAGATGCAGCGGCGTGCCGGCGAGGGTGACAGGGATGCAGGGCGGTGGGCGGAAGCCTTCAGGAAGGCCGCGGCGGATCTCGGCGTGAGGGTGGTATGAGCCGGCGACGCAGCGGGGTTCTCCTCCATGTAACATCGCTCCCGTCAGCGTACGGCATGGGCGACCTGGGGCCTGAGGCATACCGGTTCGTGGATCTCCTGGCCGGGATGGGGCAGAGTTACTGGCAGATCCTGCCCCTCAACCCGATATGCCCGGGCTCTGGCAACTCGCCCTACCAGAGCACATCGGCGTTTGCCGGGAATACCTGGATCATCAGCCCGGAGCAGATGGTCATCGACGGCTTCCTCTCGCCCGAGGATATAAGGGATCCCCCCGACTTCCCTGAGGGCCGGGTGGACTACCAGGCGGTAATGGACTACAAGAACGTCCTCTTCGACCGGGCATTTGAGCGGTTCAGGGGGAGGGATCCGGGTTTTCACTACAAGGAGTTTACAGCCAGGAACGCCTCATGGATCAATGATTACGCAATCTTTGTCGCCCTCAGGGAGAGGTTCGCGGGAAAGGTCTGGGGAGACTGGCCGCCCGATATAAGGGACCGGCACCAGGACGCCCTGCACATCTACGGGACGGAACTTTCGGAACGGATCTTCAAGGAAAAATTCCTCCAGTACATATTCGATCGCCAGTGGAAGGCGCTAAAGGATCACTGCCGCTCAAGGCATCTTCAGGTCATCGGGGATCTCCCGATCTACATCACCTACGACAGCGTCGACGTCTGGGCAAACCCCGGGCTCTTCAAACTGGACGAACAGAAGAAGCCAGCCATAGTCGCGGGCGTCCCCCCGGACGCCTTCAGCGCGACCGGGCAGCTCTGGGGGAACCCCGTATTCAACTGGGATGCGCACCATGAGCAGGGGTTTGCGTGGTGGGAGAGCAGGATCGATCGCACCCTCTCCCTGGTCGACCGGGTGCGCCTCGACCACTTCCGCGGGTTTGTGCAGTACTGGGAGATCCCGGCCGATGGGGTGACCGCGGAGCATGGGCGCTGGGTCGATGCTCCCGGCCGGGAGCTCTTCACCCTGCTTGCCCGGAGCAGGTCGTGCCTCCCCGTCATCGCCGAGGATCTCGGCCATATCACACCCGATGTCCACGAGATGATGGCTCATTTCGGGTTCCCGGGGATGAGGGTTCTGATCTTCGGCTTTGCCGGCGACATTTCGCGAAACCCGCATGCGCCCCACAATATATCAGGAAGATGCGTTGCCTACACCGGGACACACGACAACAACACAGTAAAGGGGTGGTTCGAGAACGAGGTCTCTGACGATCAGAGGAACCTCATATTCCGCTACAGCGGGGGCTCTTTCGGCGCCGGTCATGTGCATCGACTCTTCATCCGCCTGGCGATGATCTCCCCCGCCGGAACCGTGATCGTCCCGATGCAGGACATACTCGGTCTCGGTGAGGAGGCACGGATGAACCGGCCGGGCACGAGCGAGGGGAACTGGGAGTGGCGGGTCCGGCCGGAGCAGATGGAGGATAAGGCCATACAGGAGTTCTCAGAGATCACCGGGCTTTACGGGAGGAAGTGAGTACGCGGCATTGCCAGGGACCGGGAGGTTGACAGTGTTGTGGAGTGCTCCTGTCATGCGATTCTTCTGCCATGAACATGAGTTGTTGCGCTGGTGTAAATTCACCTGAATCCACCAGTCTGTCGGCAGATCTGGTTTGATGCAGAGTCTGCGCCTGGTGAAAGGTTCTTAGCGAAGAAATATCCGGCAGAGGAGACTATACCCGGAGGATACCGGGATCCTCATATATCACGGGCCTGGTTCCCATGGGGGAACGGGAGGTGGCGGTATAGACTGACCGCGCATCTTGTGGTGAGAGTGGCATATCGGGATGGTATTACGCCGACACCAGGATAATGTTATATTGTATTACGAATTCCATTATTTAATATTACTACATCATGATAGCAATAAATCTTTTCCCCTGTACGATCGGTCGTTGCCCCGTGGATATAAAATATCCCCTTTAGTTTATATACTCGCTCGGAGGCGTAAATAGCAACACTTATATTATTAGAGGAGGTTACTATCTTCTTGTCCCACAAGGACGTGCATGAGTGATATACAGTTACAGTCAGTGAATCTTTTAGTGTTCAGTTCACAGTTCCGGATTGTATGCACATAAAGGGTAATGGAGGAAAATTATGGCAAAATTCAAGGATACCATCGACCTGTATGATGATGCAGGCAAACTATTGAAGAGTGGTGTGGCGCTTGAGAAGATCAGCCCGCTGGTCAACCCGGCGATCAGGAAGCTCATCAGCCTCACAAAGAGGACGATTGCAGTCAACCTGGGTGGCATTGAGAATGGCCTGAAGACCGGAAAGGTAGGAAAGGGTCATGTTCTCGGGCGTGAGCTGAACCTTGACATCACCGGCAACAAGGACGCCATCATAGCCAAGATCAAGGACATGGTCCAGGTTCAGGAGGGTGACGACACCAATATCCGCGAGTTCAGCGGTGGAAAGCTTATCCTCGTCGAGGCGCCCAGTGTCCGCCTGGAGGCTGCAGCTACCTACGATGCCGCGATCACAGCGGTCGCAGCCGCAGCCACCTACGCGATCGTTGAGCAGTTTGATATCGGACCGTTCGACGCAGCGATGGTCAAGGCAGCGGTCTGGGGTACCTACCCGCACACGATGGATCTCGGCGGCGCCAACGTCGCTTCCGTCCTCTCGATCCCCCAGAACAACGAGGGCCTCGGCTACGCGCTCCGGAACATCCCGGTAAACCACGTCGCGATGATGACCAACAAGAACGCGATGGAGGCCGCTGCACTCTCATCCACCTTCGAGCAGGCAGGAATGTTCGAGATGGGTAACGCCATCGGGCCGTTTGAGCGTGCTCAGCTGCTCACCTACGCCTACCAGGGCCTGAACGCGAACAACATGGTCTATGACCTCGTCAAGACAAACGGGGCAACCGGAACCATCGGAACGGTCGTTCAGAGCCTGGTCGAGCGTGCAATCGAGGACAAGGTCATCACCCCCGGGAAGAAGGGCGGATACTTCCAGTTCTTTGACACGAAGGATCCCATGCTCTGGAACGCCTACGCTGCTGCAGGAACCATGGCGGCCACCATGGTCAACTGTGGTGCCGGACGGTTCGCCCAGGCAGTCTCCTCGACGCTCCTGTACTTCAACGACCTGCTTGAGCACGAGACCGGCCTCCCCGGTTGTGACTACGGCCGTGTCATGGGTACTGCCGTCGGGTTCTCGTTCTTCAGCCACTCGATCTACGGTGGCGGCGGCCCCGGTGTCTTCAACGGCAACCACGTCGTGACCAGGCACGCCGCAGGCGTTGCTATCCCGTGCGTGGTCGCTGCAGCGGCTCTCGATGCCGGAACCCAGATGTTCTCGCCCGAGGCCACCTCGAAGATCTACGCCGACACCTACGGCAAGGTCGACGTCTTCAACAAGCCGATCCAGCAGATCGCACAGGGTGTGTAAAACACGAGGGTATTGATGACTGACGCCATAACCCCATATCCCCAGGTCCGAATCGTCTCCACGCGATTCCTCAGGCCCGACACCGTGGAGCAGCTCCTGAATAAACTTATTCAGGCAGGCGGGATCCGCAGGATGTCCATCAACGGGCCAGGTATTCCTGTCATCGTTCCATACGGTCCGGCACGGGGGCAACCAAACCCCCATCCGGGCCGTAAGGTCATCCGTGTCGGGGACCAGGATGTCATGCTCCAGGTACAGGTTGGAACTGTCATCCTGGAACTTGAGGATGAGTCGTACATACCGGCCATCGAGAAGGCTGTAGATGAAGTCTTTGCCGATAAGGGCTTCTCCTGCTCCGTCCAGCAGGGGCGGTTCATGAAGACCCAGCCGTCGATGTCCGACTATGCCAGATACGGACCTGACGCCGATAGAGACCTTCTCGGTCTTGTTGATCCGAGGAGGAAAGACGGTCTCGTCATAATTCAGAGTACAAAGTAACCATGCCTATCGGAAGGGTAACCCAGGTCATAGACTGCCGCGAGAGCATGGGGATGGGTAAAGGAGGCGGTCTCGCCCAGCGCGGAACCATCTCTGAAGCCAGATCCCCGGATGTGATCGTGATAGGGATGTCCCCCGGTCGCAGACACGTGACAAAACCGGTCTGCGACATAACCTCCGGTCTCCGGAAGGAGGGGGCGCAGTTCTCCGTCTCCACGCTCGTCCTGAATGCAGGGAGCGGGGTTCCGGCAGACTCCCCCGTCGCGGGGCACGTCCTCGGAGCATACTTTGGCCTGACGGCGAAGGAGATCGCACAGATCGAGCAGCACAAGGTCGCCATCCTGCACCATGGGAATGTCCGCTCCCATGTGGTGCAGAAGGTTCGGTTTATCCTTGAGCATGCCGATATCAAGGCGATCGTCGTCTCCCAGGTTCCGATTGACTTCGAGGATCTCGCAAAAGTGGGGGTCAGAACCGCGGTGGTTATGCCTCCGCCCGACCGGGTGACTACGAAAGGCATTGTGGTGGATATTGTCAGCGGTGTGACACGAGGCCAGACACCAGGCAGGGATAAGTTGGCGGAAGTCGTTCGTGCCGTTATGAGAGTAATAAAAAGCCCAACATAAAGGTGAATAAAACAATGGCATACAAGCCCCAGTACGGACCGGGTACATCCAAGGTCGCCGCAAACCGGCGCAAGCAGATGGACCCAAGCCAGAAGCTTGAAAAGATGCGTGATGTGACTGATGAGGACGTCGTGTTGCTCCTCGGCCACAGGGCACCAGGAGCCGCCTACCCGACGGCCCACCCACCGCTCGCAGAGCAGCAGGAGCCCGACTGTCCCATCAGGAAGATTGTGACCCCGACCGAGGGTGCCAAGGCCGGAGACCGCGTCCGCTACATCCAGTTTACGGACTCGATGTTCTTCGCGCCCTGCCACCCCTACCAGAGAACCTACACCGAGTGCTACCGCTTCCGCGGTATCGACCCGGGAACGCTCTCCGGTCGTCAGATCGTTGAGTGCCGTGAGCGTGACCTCGAGAAGTACGCAAAGGAACTCATCAACACCGAGCTCCTCGACCCGGCACGCACCGGCATCCGCGGAGCGACCGTGCATGGTCACTCGCTCCGTCTCGCTGAGAACGGCATGATGTTCGATATGCTCCAGAGGAGTATCCTTGATGACGATGGCGTCGTCAAGTACGTCAAGAACCAGATCGGCGAGCCGCTCGACCGTAAGGTAGCCATCGGCAAACCGCTCGACGAGAAGTGGCTCAAGGCCAACACGACGATCTTCCACTCGCTCGGCGACGTCGCCTACCGTGACGATCAGGAGTACATCGAGTACATCCAGCGTATCCACACGCTGCGAACGAAATACGGATTCCTTCCGAAGGAGTGATAGAAATGGCAAAGATTGAGAGAACCCAGAAGCTGTTCCTGAAATCCCTCAAAGAGAAGTTCCGGGGACAGGATGTCGAGTCCGAGACGGCAGATTACTACACATTCGGCGGTATCCACCAGTCCCCCCGTAAGATGGAGTTCGTGAAGGCGAGCAGGGCTGTCGAGATGGAGCGAAACATCTCCATGTATGCTCCTGAGCGCTGCCACCTTGGCGGTATCCCGCTCGGCCAGCGCCAGCTGATGACCTACGAGGTCTCCGGCACCGGCGTCTTCGTCGAGGGTGACGACCTCCACTTCGTCAACAACGCTGCCATGCAGCAGTTCTGGGACGACATCAGGAGGACGGTCATCGTCAACATGGACCTCGCTCACCAGACACTGCAGAAGCGTCTGGGCAAGGAGGTTACACCTGAGACGATCAACGAGTACCTCCACGTCCTGAACCACGCCATGCCCGGCGCGGCCGTCGTCCAGGAACACATGGTCGAGACCCACCCCGGCCTCGTCGACGACTGTTACGTCAAGGTCTTCACCGGCGACCAGGAACTCGCCGATGACCTTGAGCCCCAGTTCGTCCTCGACGTCGAGAAGCTCTTCCCCGCTAAGCAGGCCGAGGCGCTCTCTGCCGCCGTAGGAAAGTCCCTCTGGCAGGCGATCCACATACCGACCACGGTCTCACGGACCTGTGACGGTGGAACGACCTCCCGGTGGTCTGCGATGCAGATCGGTATGTCCTTCATCGGCGCCTACCGGATGTGCGCCGGCGAGGCGGCCGTCGCTGACCTATCCTACGCTGCAAAGCACGCAGGCGTCATCCAGATGGCATCCCACCTGCCCGCACGGCGTGCCCGTGGCCCGAACGAGCCCGGCGGTCTTGGATTCGGTCTCTTCTCCGACATCATCCAGGCGAACCGGAAGTATCCGAACGACCCCGCAAAGGCCTCTCTCGAGGTAGTCGGCGCCGGTGTCATGCTCTTTGACCAGATCTGGCTCGGCTCCTACATGTCCGGCGGCGTTGGATTCACCCAGTATGCTACCGCGGCCTACACCGACAACATCCTCGATGAGTACACATACTACGGTATGGACTACATCAAGGACAAGTACAAGGTCGACTGGAGGAACCCGAACCCGGCCGACAGGGTCAAGCCCAGCTACGATGTCGTCAACGACCTGGCAACCGAGGTCACCCTCAACGCCATGGAGCAGTACGAGACATTCCCGACCCTTATGGAAGACCACTTCGGTGGATCCCAGCGTGCCGGTGTCATTGCCGCTGCTTCCGGTCTGACATGTTCCATCGGTACAGGAAACTCGAACGCTGGCCTGAACGGCTGGTACCTCTCGATGCTTGTGCATAAGGAGGGCTGGTCCAGACTTGGCTTCTTCGGCTACGACCTCCAGGACCAGTGCGGATCTGCAAACTCGCTCTCCATCCGTGGCGACGAGGGTGCGATCGGCGAGCTGCGCGGTCCGAACTACCCGAACTACGCGATGAACGTCGGCCACCAGGGCGAGTACGCCGCGATCGTCGGCGGTGCTCACTACGGCCGCGGCGACGCGTGGTGCTTCGACCCGCGTGTGGCGATCACCTTCGCCGACCCGGCCCTGAAGTTCGACTTCGCCGAGCCCCGCCGTGAGTTCGCGAAGGGTGCAATCCGCGAGTTCATGCCCGCCGGCGAGCGCTCGCTCATCATACCGGCCCGGTAACCCCAACTCAACTTTTTTTTCCTTAGTTCAACCAGAAGTTATAAAATTCTTTATTCCAGCCGATTTTCCACGTTTCGCTGCGTTACAGGCGCAACTTTTCGAAACCTTTAATTAAGTCATAAACAACTGTTAGATGAACCAAAAAGGTTTTGAACGTATACTCTGGTGCGATGCGCACCAGGGGAGGATGCTGAATGGTAGATATTGTATTTGGCATCGGCATTACCGCATTGGCAGGTGCTCTTGCAACCATTGCCGGCGCTGCGGAGGATACTGAGTCTGATATCGGATCCCAGGGGGATCCGAACTCACAGGTTCAGTTAGCCCCGCAGATGGGATATATTCACCGGATCTTCAACAAGGCGATTGCCGGTGAACCCCCGGCCTACGGCCTCTGGGTTGCATTGGGCGCAGGTCTTGCCTGGGCATTTATGGCGATGCAGATGAACCCGATTCTTGCAATTGTACTCGGGAGCGCTCTTGCAGTCTTCGTGCAGGGCGTCTATGCGACAACCGCATATCTCGGTCGTACTGCAAGTCTCGCCAAGTTCGAACAGCCGGTCTACATCGATATCCTGAAGTCGATGACGACCGTGACCATGGCACACGCGTTTGTAGCGATCTTTGCCGCCGTCGCGATGTGTCACCTGATCATCAGCGCACTCGGCCACCCCTTCCCGCTCCCGCTTCTGGGGCTTGTCTGGGGTATCGCGCTCGGTGCAGCTGGATCTGCGACCGGTAACCCGTTCTACGGAAAGGAGCGGCAGTACCAGGAGCAGAAGTTCGGGGCCGGAGTTCCGATCTCCGCGTCCGGTAACATCGTCCGCTACGCCGAGGCCGGCGAGCGGAACTCGCTTGACAACGGTTTCTTCAGCGCCAAACTCGGCGGTCCCGCATCCGGGATCTGTTTTGGCCTGATCGTATTCTTCGAGCTCTGGCGCACCGTCGTCTTTGAGCCGCTCATCGCAGGATGGGGAGCGGTTATCATCGGTGTCGTCGTAATCCTGATCTTTGCCGTCATCGACCGCTACATCGAGGTCTGGGCAAGGACGACCTTCGGTCCCTACGCAGCAGCCGCTGAGGCGGTTCCTGAGGAGGCATCATCATGAGTGCGCTAGGTGGGCCAGCACAGACTGCAGGCATCCAGCCCCCGACGGGGATGGGTCTCGTGGTCAGCATCGTTCTTATAGTCGTCGCGCTTGCGCTTGCCTTCTTCCTCATAGAGATGGCCGGGCTGCTCGCACTTGTCGGCATCATCATCGGTGGCGTACTGATCGGATTCGGCGTCCACTTCGTCCCGGTCGGCGGCGCGCCCGCTGCGATGGGGCAGGCACCAGGTATCGCGACCGGTGTGGCGATGCTCGCCGCCGGTGCCGGGCTTGCAGGCCTCTTTGGCGGCGCATGGGCAGCCCCGCTCGGATTTCCACTCGCCCTCGCAGGCGGTGCGATCGGCGGCGGTCTGCTGATGGCGATCACCTGCACGATGGTCAATGTCGTCTACATCTTCGGCATGGGTATACCGTCGGCCTCGGGCAAGGTCGATAAAGACCCGATCACGGGCGACACCTTCCCCGAGTACAAGAGCCAGGGCACCGAGGGGCACGGCCTCCCGTTCATCTCCTGGGTCGGTGGTGTCATCGGTGGTGCGCTCGGCGGCCTTGGAGGGACGCTCATCTACCTTGAGCTCCTCGAGGTTTACCAGATGCATTTCCTGGTCTCCGCTTCAATCGCCGTCGCGCTTGCCGGCATCTTTGCTATCGGTATGTTCCTGATGAACGCCGTTATTGCCGCGTACAACATCACCGGTACGATCGAGGGGCCGCACGACCCCAAGTTCAAGCGGTTCCCGCGGGCGATCATCGCATCCGCAGCGGCATCAGCCATCGCAGGCATATTTGCACTCATACTCTTCGAACTGCTGAAGGTGTTCATTGAGTTCAACCTGACGGGGGCGTTTTAGATGGCGGTAAAGATTGAAGTCGGAGCAGGCGGCGTACCTCACAACCAGATCCTGATCTACGGTCTTGTGGGGTCGCTCATACTTGTCTACCTGACATACATGAACGATGTCACCGGCACCGAGTACTTCGCATTCTTCGGCGGGCTTGCCAGCGTGGTTGCGCTCGTCTGGGGTGCCGACACGATCAAGATCCTCTGCAGCTACGGGCTTGGCACCGGCGTCCCGTCGGCAGGTATGATCGCGCTCGGGTCTGGTGTTATTGCGGCGCTGGTTGGAACCATGACCGGCGTGCTTGCACCGATCGTTGCTATCATCGTCGCGGCGATCATCGGTGCGGCCTGTGGCCTGCTCGCCAACCACGTGGTCCGGATGGACATTCCCGTCATGGTCATATCGCTGACGGAGCTTGCAATCGTCGGTGCGATATCGGTGCTCGGTCTCATCGCGATGGTCGGCGGAACGTTCGACTTCACGCGCCTCTTCGCCGGTGACCTGCTGAGCTACTCTGGCGTCATCAGCAGCGGTACCATCGCTCTGATCTTCATGCTTGCTGCAATCGCGATCCAGCACGCGTTCAACGCCTGTCTCGGACCGGGGGAGCAGCAGGACCGGACGCTCATGCTCGCCGCTGAGTGCGGGTTCCTCTCCATGATCCCGATCGCGGTAATATCGTTCGCGTTCATCTCGTTTATCCCGGCTCTCATATCGCTGCTGGTCTCGATCATCGGATGGTTCTACACCTACGCCGAGTACATCAAGCTCTCGAAGCGTGACGCATACGCCTGGCTTGACTCGCAACCGATCCTGGAGCCCAAGGGAGGTGCCTAGATGGCATTCATTCAGGTGCTGCCCGAGTATGGGCTTGTCGTCGACCCGATGGTCGGTGTTATAACCACCGCCGGTGTCTCGTACACCCCTGTGCTCGAGCAGGTAGCAGAACTTGAGAAGATCACCGACGACCTGGTCGGCATGCTCTCCGGTGAGGGCAACTTCCTGGCGTCGTTCCCGAACAGGGAAGGGGTCTTAAAGATTGCCGGCAGTGTGACTGCATTCTGGTATGGCATGGCGGTCGGGCTTCTGATTGCTGGTGTTATCATACTGGGACTGCTGTGAGGTGAATAACATGGTTGAGAAGAAATCACCGGCCAGTGGATGGCCGATAGTCCAGGGCGACTTCCATACTGGAGATGCGCAGAACTGCGTCGCCGTCATCACCATGGGATCCCACCTCGACGAACAGGGTATATGCGATGCCGGGGCGGCTATTGCCGGATCCTGCAAGACCGAGAACCTGGGTCTCGAGAAGGTTATCGCAAACGTCATATCGAACCCCAACATCAGGTTCGCCCTCTGTTGCGGCACCGAGGTGAAGGGGCATCTCTCAGGCCAGAGTTTCATCGCGCTGCATGCCGGCGGAGTCTCTGGCGGTAAGATCGTCGGGGCACAGGGAGCTATCCCGTTCATCGAGAACCTCGCTGACGAAGCGATCAAGCGCTTCCAGGATCAGGTTGAGATCGTCAACATCATGGAAAGCGAGGATATGGGCGCCATCAAGGCCAAGATCGATGAACTCAAGGCCAAAGACCCTGGTGCGTTCCCCGAAGATCCCATGATCGTCGAGGTCAAGGAGGCGGGCGCTGCTGCAGAGGAAGTGACCGGCGAGGTTCAGCCACTCTCTGGCGAACTGGCGCTGATACATGCACGGATAAAGATCGTCGAGCGGATGGTCACCGACATTGGCTACCGCAACAAATTTGCTGCCGGTGTCTACTCAGGCAAGATCGAGGGTCTCATGATCGGTCTGATCGTCTCGTTCGTGATTCTGGGATTCCTCCTGTAGGGGTGAAATAGATGGCAGAAGAAGGTACACAGGCAGCGGGCCCCATCCGGATGACAGCAATCAACAGAATGATGGGATCCATCCGGTATAAGGCCCAGATTCTTGCCCGCACGACCAAGCTCGAATCAGGTATTATGGGTTCGGGGATCACCGGGTTCGCAATTGGACTCGGCATCGCCCTACTGCTCATCCTGGTTCCGGTATTGATACTGGGGATGATCTAACATGGTTGAGAAGAAATCACCGGCCAGTGGCTGGCCGATAGTTCAGGGCGACTTCCATACTGGAGATGCGCAGAACTGCGTCGCCGTCATCACCATGGGATCCCACCTCGACGAACAGGGTATATGCGATGCCGGGGCGGCTATTGCCGGATCCTGCAAGACCGAGAACCTGGGTCTCGAGAAGGTTATCGCAAACGTCATATCGAACCCCAACATCAGGTTCGCCCTCTGTTGCGGCACCGAGGTGAAGGGGCATCTCTCAGGCCAGAGTTTCATCGCGCTGCATGCCGGCGGAGTCTCTGGCGGTAAGATCGTCGGGGCACAGGGAGCTATCCCGTTCATCGAGAACCTCGCTGACGAAGCGATCAAGCGCTTCCAGGATCAGGTTGAGATCGTCAACATCATGGAAAGCGAGGATATGGGCGCCATCAAGGCCAAGATCGATGAACTCAAGGCCAAAGATCCTGGCGCGTTCCCTGAAGATCCCATGATCGTCGAGGTCAAGGAGGCAGGCGCTGCCGCGGCTGAAGTGGCCGTTGCAGGCGTAAATCCGCAATTCCTTGAGTTCGAGGAGCGTCTAAATGTTATCGAGGATAGGATCGAGTTCGTTGATGCCGAGATAGCCCAGCGCGTCGGAAGGAAAGTCGGGCGGGATATCGGCATCCTGTACGGGCTGGTTGCAGGTTTGATTGTATTCATGATATTGGTGTTGATATAACTGCCCAGATTGATTGGGTTCCTATAAGGAGGATTGACGAATATGTTCAAGTTCGAAAAAGAACAAACGGTACACGACTTCAACGGTACCATGCTCGGTGGGCAGCCCGGTGAGTATCCAACCGTGCTTGCTGCATCCATCTTTTACAACAAGCACGAGGTTGTACTGGATGACCACACCGGAGAGATCGACAAGCCCACGGCAGAGGCACTCTGGAACCGCTGCCTGGAACTTTCGGATCACACAGGCATTCCGCACTTTATCCAGATCATCGCGGAGTTCCCTGAGGCTTTCGAGAGCTACATCGACTGGTTCTGTAGCATCGATGATAAGACTGCGTTCCTGATGGACTCTTCTGTCCCGGCGGCGCTTGCTCATGCATGCAAGTACGTCACCGATGCCGGGGTTGCGGATCGTGCTATCTACAACTCGATCAACGGTTCGATCGGGCCGGAGAACATCGAGGCGCTGGCCAAGAGCGATGTGAACTCAGCCATCGTCCTCGCCTTCAACCCCGCCGACCCGTCGGTCGCCGGGCGTGAGAAGGTTCTGGTCGAGGGTGGCGTCGCAGGGCAGGAGTTCGGTATGCTTGAGATCGCGGAGAAGTGTGGTGTCACCCGCCCGATCCTCGATACCGCGGCGACCCCGCTCGGTCTCGGGTCCGGCGGTGCATACCGTGAGATCCTCGCCTGTAAGGCGATCCACGGCCAGCCGACCGGCGGTGCATACCACAACATGACCGTCTCCTGGACCTGGCTGAAGCGGTGGAAGGGAACGAAGAAGGTTCCCTCACAGCAGCTGGTCGGGCTGGAGGGCAAGGATCTCCTCGTCGAGCAGCTCACACGCCACTACCTCGGTGGTGTTGATGGAATGCGCCAGGCAGCCTGGTCTGCGCCGGATATCGGGTGCAACATGGTTGCAAGCACACTCGGTGCTGACCTGATCATGTACGGCCCCATCGAGAACGTCGAGGCCATGATCACCGCGCAGGCTTACATCGACATCGTCGTGCTGGAAGCGGCGCGTGACTTCGGTATTGAGCCCAAGTCCGATGATCACCCGCTGTTTAAGCTGGTCTAAAACCAAACCCTTTTTTTCCTGCGGGATTTCCGCCGCGGCCGGCCGCAGAAGCCTTTTTAATCCTGCCGTTCAGAGGAGCTCAACCCTCCCCGCGATCCTGAGCTTCCCGCCCTCGAGATAGTGGAGAACCGCCGCGTCGCCCGGGAGGTATATGAGGGGTTTTTCAAGCGCGAGCGTGAGTCTCGGCCGCCGCCAGTCTCCGTCGTCCTGCATCGCCTCCACCCGCGCCGGTATAAACTGCATCCAGTGGCCGATATGAAGCACCATACCCGCCTTGAGCGGCGCCGGCCAGTACCGGACCAGGGTCGCCCGGGCCTCAAGTCTAGTCCGGGCCTGTACCTCGGGATCGTTTGAGAGGACGAGACCGCGGTCCAGGTCTCCGGAGTCGATGTTCTTGAGCGCGAGCCCCACGCGATCGCCCTCGGTGGCCCGATCGAAGTCGTCATCGTGCTTCTGGATGGAGCGCACCGTGACCGTCTGCCCTCCGGGGTAGACCGTCAGGGTATCGTGCCTCCTGATCTCGCCCCGCACAATGCCGCCCAGGATGACCGTCCCGATTCCGCGGACGTTGAAGTGGTGATCGATCGGGACCGTTCCCCCGGCGCCGGGCTGAGAGGATGCGCGGGCGTGTGCGCGGGCGAGCAGGCGGTCGCGGAGCGCGATCGGATCGGGGTCGATGAACTCGTAGCGCTCAAGCACCGTCCCCCGGAGGAGTGGGGCCAGGTCTTTTGGGGTGAGGTAATTCTGGAGGACGATGTAGCCCTGCCCCACCCCGACCTCATCGAGCATCAGAACCCACTCCCCGAAGACCGGCGTGATCTCGTCCACCACTACGATGGCCGCATCGGCCATCGATGCGGCGTAGAAGAGCGGGGCCAGCCGTTCAGGATGTCGTGTCGGTTCGATCAGGGTGACGGTATCGTCGCCCTTCTTGAGGTTGTAAAACGTGATATCGGATGTCGTGCCTTTCTTCCCGAGGGCTTTTGCGCAGCCTGGAGATCCCGGCACGGCAACGTTAAGGTTGCCCATATTCCTGATCATTTGGGTACCTGAGGGCATGAGGTTTGCTCTGCACCGCCGGCGCGCGGGGCGCCAGGAGATACCGTAGTTCCCTGCGCTGAGGGCTGTTTTATGCGAGGGTCCGGGTGAGGGGGGCCCTGTGCAGAGGCGCGCACCACACAGCTAACCAGATGGATTTTAATAAAGTAAAGTTAATTTTTCTATACACTATGCGGAGAGCGGCACCGATCACGATCCTGGCACTCGCCGGTACACTTATTGCAAGCATGGCCTGTGCGGTCATACTGGGACCGGCAAGTACATCTCTTGGATCCCTGTTTGCGCTGCCAAACGCCTGGAAGATCTTCTGGGAGATCAGGCTTCCACGGGTGATCGTCGCGGTGCTTGTCGGGTGCGCGCTTGCCGTGGCCGGCACCGCCATGCAGGGGCTGTTCAGAAACTCCATGGCCGACCCCTACATCATCGGCACGTCATCCGGCGGGGCGCTCGGGGCCACGCTCTCGATCGTCTTCTTCGCAGGCATGGGAAGGCCGGTATTCGCATTTCTGGGGGCGGCAATCGCCACGTTCACGGTCTATACCATCGCCCGCCAGGGTGGGAAGGTTCCGGTCGAGACGCTCCTCCTCTCGGGCGTCGCCCTCTCCATGCTGCTCTCGGCGTTCCTCTCGTTTCTAATGTACACCGCCGGCCGGAGCCTCCACCAGATCATGTTCTGGCTGATGGGCGGGTTCTGGAACGTCTCGTGGGATGACGTCATCATCGGCATACTCATCCCGGCAGGGTGCCTGGCCATCTACTTCTACGCCCGCGACATCAACATCATATCGCTCGGGGAGGAGGACGCGATCCACCTCGGCGTGAACGTCGAGCGCCTGAAGCAGCTCCTCCTCTTTGTGAGTGCTTTCCTGGCCGGGATCGCGGTCTCGATCGCGGGGGCGATCGGGTTCATAGGCCTTATCACACCGCACGTGATGCGCCTGATAGTAGGGCCCGATCACCGCATCCTCCTCCCCGCAGCGGCGCTTGCGGGAGGGATCCTCCTCCTCTGGTCCGATACGCTTGCGAGGACGTTTGCCGGCGATATGCCGGTCGGGATCATCACGGCCTGTTTCGGGGCGCCGTTCTTCATATACCTCCTGCGGAGCCGGATGAAAGCATGAAGCCAGTCGAGGTCATCGGTATCGACGTCTCCTACGGCGCAAAGAAGGTTCTCGAAGTGGTATCGCTGGATGCAGAGAAGGGCGAGATACTCGGTATAATAGGGCCGAACGGGGCCGGAAAGACGACTCTTATCAAGGCGATGAGCCGGGTAGTCACCCCTGAGGGCGGGGAGATCCATCTCAACGCCCGGAACCTCGAGTCCCTCAGTTTCCGGGAGATGGCGCAGCAGGTCGCTGTCGTGCCGCAGGGGTTCTCGATCAGCTTTGATTACTCTGTGCGCGATATCGTAATGATGGGGAGGCACCCCTACATAGGGAGGCTCTCATCCGCGTCTCCCCGGGATCTGGAGGTCTGTGACAACGCCATGCGCCTTGCAAACGTCACGCACCTCGCCGCCTCATCGGTCAACGAGATAAGCGGCGGCGAGCGGCAGCGGGTGCTCATCGCCCGGGCGCTCGCGCAGGAGCCGAAGATCCTCCTCCTCGATGAGGCGACATCGAACCTGGATATCAGCCACCGGATCGAGATCCTGGATATCATAAGGGGCCTCACCGATTCGGTCACCGTGATCAGCGTCTTTCATGACCTGAACCTGGCTGCCTACTACTGCGACCGCCTGATCATGCTGAAGGATCAACGTGTATTTGCCGTCGGAGAGCCCGCGGATGTGCTGACCCGGGAGGCGATCCGCGCAGTCTACGGGATCGATGTCCTGGTAAAGACCCATCCCCTGACAGGGAAGCCCTACATCCTCCCGGTGTATGGGAATGCCCCGGGTCATCAACAGCAGGGTGGTATGCATGTCATCTGTGGCGGAGGTACGGGGTCTGACCTCCTCTACGCCCTCCACCGCGAGGGGTTCCGTGTGAGCGCCGGCGTGCTTAACCTCATGGATACCGACTACGCAACCGCGACGGCGCTTGGTATCCCCTGCATAAGCGAGGCACCGTTTGCCGCGATCTCTGCCGGCGCCCGCGATAGCCTCCGGCAGCATATCGACTCTGCGCACGCAGTCATCGTCACTGCCATGCCCATCGGGCCGGGCAACATCGAGAATATAAGGATACTGGAGGACTACCGGTATAAGTCAGTCATATTCCTCTGTGGCGGGGGAAGTCGGGCGTTCCAGGACCATACCGGGGGGGAGGCCGGCGCGATCATCCGGAGGCTGTTTGATCGGGGTGCGGTCAGGGTGGAGCGGGTCGAGGAGGTTCTGAGGATCCTCAGGGCAGCGGGTTGAGCGCCGGGAGCGGACGGGGGATCCCGGGTTCAGGAAGCCGAAAAAAGTGTCGGGGGGATCTCGATCAGACCCTGTAGGCCACGAGTGAGAGTCCGAGGTTCTTCTCAAGATCCTGGATCTTATTGAGGTTTTCCTCACTCAACTCCGCATATGCCGGCTTTGCATACGCTACGATCGTTACGCCGAGCTCCTCTTCACAGCGCTGTACCTGTTTCACCTGCTCAGGTGCCAGGTCTGCATACTTCGTAGTGATCATGGTTCTGACCCCGGGCCATGGAGGGGCATCGGGTATATTATAGGTTTTGGTTCCCCTCCTCTCGCTTGCAAAGGAGAGTACTGCGGGATCCATGGGTTCTTTTTTCTGAATGTTGCGGGTGCGCGTGCGCCCCGGGGTGAACCGGATCTTCAGGAATACCGCCCGGGCCCGCGGGGACTCGAGGACCGCATGACTTATCCGGCCCCAATAGAGCCGGAATAGTCCTGGAACCGCCAGCAGGGGCGCGCTGTCATTCTGGAATATTCTCCCCCGGGTACAAATTAATTTTAGTTAACTAAAAATTAATTTGTAAAGTTTTATTAACTTAAATAAGATCTATTTGTATACATGAGATCAAGACTGCCACAAATCTCTGCTTGGGTCATCATGCTCGTACTCCTTCTTGCCGGGGTGGCGAGCGCATCATACCCGATGTTTCACTACGATGAACAACGGACCGGCTACGTCCCCTGGGATGGGCCGCAGACGAACGCCACCCTCTGGGTAGCGGAGACAGGTGAATTTGCCGAAGGATCACCGGCGGTGCATAACGGAAAGGTCTTCGTCCCGACCTGGCCGGACATGAACTTCGCTGACGTGAACCCGATGGGGCTTGTCTGCTACGACGCCACCACGGGTGCAGAGCTCTGGACGAACGAACTCGGTGGTGCTGGTATCGGGTCGGTCTCGGGCGTCGCCATCGAGAATGGCCGGGTTTACCTCGGCGGAACCGATGGGTGCCTCTACTGCGTCGATGAAGAGACGGGGGAGACGCTCTGGGCGAGCGACCGGATCGATGAGACCGCCTGGTTCGGGCTCACATCCTCGCCGCTCGTCTACGATGGGGTGATCTACACCCTCTCCGCCTCGGATGGTGTGCTGCACGCCTTCAATCTCGATGGCACCGTGGCGTGGATATTTGAGACCGGCAACGGTGTGCTCTCTTTCACCTCTCCCTCAGCCTGCGACGGGAAGATCTACTGCGCAGGAAACAGGAGCCAGATCTTCTGCATCGATCCTTCGACGCAGAGCGCTGTCTGGACTTTTTACCAGGGCGGGTCGGTGAAGTCCTCGCCGGTCATCGGTGAGGACGGGATCGTCTACTTCACCACCTCTTCGCGCCTCTACGCCCTCGACGGTGCCACGGGCACAGAACTCTGGAACAGTTTCGTGACCGGGACGGCGGCGACCCCCGCCCTCGCCGGCGGGCGTATATATGCCGGGGCCTATAATGGCCTCCACTGCCTCGACATGTCGACCGGCGATGAGATATGGCACTTCCCGGCAAGCGAAGTGAACGTTGCACCGGTCGTTGCCGGAAGTCTCGTCTACGCCGCTACGAACGAGGCGGCCGGCACCCTGTACGCGGTTGATGCCGGGACCGGCGAAGAGGTCTGGTCATACACCCTTGAGGTTCCGGCTGACGGCACGTTTGCCGCGTTCTTTGCTTCCTCGCCTGCGGTATCGGATGGCGTCCTCTACATCGGCGCCGAGAACAACCGTTTCTATGCCTTCGGGGATGGGGAATCCACTGAACCTGTGTTTACCGGGTGGAGCGGAACGGTGCAGCTCATGGATGGCCAGGTCTTCACGATCGTCCCGTCGAATAACGAAAGCGCCGCTTACGTGATCAACCGGACTTCAGCCCTCGGGGCACTCGATGCCGCTGCAACGAAGAGCGGGTTCGACTACACCGTCCTGGAGACGGATGACGGGCTGATCCTCTACTCCATCGGTGGTACCACCTGTAACGAGACCTCAGGGGATTCCTGGCTCTACTCGGTCAACGGGGTGCCCGCCGATGTCTGGGCCGCCGATTACCCCCTTGGTGATGGGGACATCATAACGTACTGGTACGGGTCACCGGGGTCGACCCCTGAGACCTCCCGTGTGGTGGTCGGTATCACCGCCTCCATTCCGGCACTG
>MTBK01031187.1_pt1 | contig 41588 bp, 39 predicted proteins | sample 1535981 | NCBI WGS metagenome assembly MTBK01 (sample SAMN06109225, study PRJNA356200) | anaerobic digester metagenome | isolation source: biogas reactors fed with pig manure or primary and secondary sludge | place: Spain | collected 2016-06-30
CAGTTCGGAGGTGACCGAGGCCCGCAGGGAGAGCTTCTTGTGGATGGTGTTGGCGGTGAATCCGGGGGTGTCGGTGGGGACCAGGAACCCGCGGATGCCGTCGTCGGTCTGCGCCCAGACGGTGGCCACGTCGGCGAGGTTGCCGTTGGTGATCCACATCTTGGTGCCGTTGAGCACCCAGTCGTTTCCGTCGCGTCGCGCGCGGGTGCGCATGCCGGCCGGGTTGGAGCCGAAGTCGGCCTCGGTCAGGCCGAAGCAGCCGATGGCGTCGCCGGAGGCCAGCCGGGGCAGCCATTCCTGCTTCTGCTCCTCGGAGCCGTAGCGGTAGATGGAGAACATTGACAGCGAACCCTGCACCGAGACGAAGCTGCGGAAGCCGCTGTCGCCGGCCTCAAGCTCCAGGCAGGCCAGGCCGTAGGAGACGGCGTTGGTGCCCGCACAGCCGTAGCCCTCCAGGTGCATGCCCATCACGCCGAGCGCGCCGAACTCCTTGGCCAGTTCCTTGGGCAGGCTGGCTGATTCGAACCAGCCCTCGACGTTGGGCTTGAGCCGGGTGTCGACGAACTTGCGGACGGTGGCGGCGATATCGCGCTCGTCCTCGTCGAGGAGGCGGTCGATATCGAACAACTCGAGTGGGGAGTAGACGTCCTTCTTGGCTGGCGCGGTTGTCGTGCTCATTTATCGTCCCGATCACAAGGGGGCTGGTGTCGGAAGGATTCTAGTCCCCGGATCTGGAACCTTTGTTGTCAACGATCATCCGTTCCAGGGCCTGGTAGAGCGATCGGCCGTGCATCTCGAACAGGTCGAGTAGATCGATGCCGTCACCGCCGATCTCTTTGGCGATGAAGAGTCCGTCGGCACCGGCCATCGCGTAGCCGGCGAGCTGTCGGGCCTGGGTTTCGGTCAGCCCCGGTGCCAGCTCGCGGACATTTCCGACGAGCATTGTGAGCGCCCGTTCGCGCACCTGAAGGAACATCGCGCGGGCCCGTGGTTCCACCGGTCGGCGCTCCAACGTCAGCATCAGTCCGAGGCGGATGAAATCGGGAGACTCGGCGAACGCCTTGGCAGTCTGGGTGGCGATCCCGATCAGGCGTTGCTCCGGGGATCCCCCGTCGGGCAACTGCCAGGCGTTCAGCCAGCTGCCGAAGCTTCGTTCGATGACCGCCGCCATCAGGTCGTCTTTGTCGGTGAAGTGCCAGTAGATCGAGCTGGCCGGTAGCCCGCACTTGGTGCTGACCGCACCGATGCTGGTCCCCTCGTAGCCGCGTTCGGCCGCGATCTCGGTGGCCGCATCGAGGATGCGGGTTCGGGAAAGCTCACCGTCCGCACGGCGCTTCTTAGGCTTCTCCGCCATCTCACCCTTGCTTCTGTAGTGATCGTTCTATTAACGTAGCGATCACTACAGAGGATACCGGAACGAGGCCCGATGATGCAGACCCCGCAGTACGACGTGGCGATCGTCGGTTACGGCCCGGTGGGTGCGACGGCGGCCAACTTGCTGGGGCAGAGCGGGCTGCGGGTGGCGGTCGTGGAACGCGATCCCGACGTCTACTTCCGCGCCCGCGCCATCTCCACCGACGAGGAGACGGTGCGCATCTGGCAGCAGGTAGGCCTGGCCGACCGGCTCAACGCCGACATGTTGCCGGGTGCGGGCGCCAACTTCGTCGACTCCGACGGCCGGCCGTTCGCGAAATTGCTGCCGGTCGACCGGGGTAACGGACATCCGCCCCAGCAGTTCATCTATCAACCGGCCGTCGATCGGGTGCTCCGGGAAGGAGTCGACCGGTTTCCTGATGTCGAGGTGCTTCTCGAGCATGAGTTTCTGCGGCTCAACGAGCAGCCCGACTTCGTGGAACTGACGCTCAACGATCTGACCACCGGAGCGCAGAAGACCATCCGCGCCTCCTATGTGATCGCCTCCGACGGCGGATCGAGTTCCATCCGTTCACAGTTCGGGATCGGCTTCAGTGGGCAGACGTATTCCGAACGCTGGATCGTCATCGACACCAAGGTGCTCAACGAGTGGCCCGGCCACGATCGGCTGCGGTTCCACTGCAACCCGGCCCGGCCGACCGTTGACTGCCCGACCCCGCTAGGACATCACCGATGGGAGTTCCCGGTTCACGACGGGGAGAACGAGGCGGACCTGCTGAACGAGGAAGCAATCTGGAAGGTGTTGTCCGCCCAGGGAATCGACCGGGCGAACGTCAAGATTCTCGGCTTCGCCTGTTACAGCCACCATGTGCGGTTCGCCGACCGCTGGCGGGTCGGCCGGGTGTTCCTGGCCGGCGACGCAGCGCACGCGATGCCGCCCTGGATCGGTCAGGGGATGTGTGCCGGCGTGCGCGATGTCGGGAACCTGTGTTGGAAGCTGACGGCCGTCCTCAACGGGGCACTCCCGGTGGCGGTGCTCGACAGCTATCAGTCAGAACGGCTGCCTCACGTCAAGGAGGTGACCAACCGCGCGGTGAAGGTGGGCGAGCTGATCATCGAGCGCACGCGGTGGAAAGCGGCGCTGCGCAACCACTTCTTCCGGATCGCGACCAAGGTGCCGGCCTTCAACACCTGGCTTCTCAACAACCGCTGGCTGCCCGATGCGCACTACCCCGAGGGGTTGCTGGCCCGCGGGGGAAGTCCCGCTGTCGGCTGGCTGATCCCGCAACCGAGGGTGGTCGACGAGAACGGGAGCGAGGTTCTTCTGGACGACGTCATCGGCGGGCGGTGGACCCTTCTGCACATCGGGTCCGGCCACTGGCCGTCGTGGCAATCGACAGGAGTCCCGTTGATACGAATCCTTCCGGCCGGCAGCGAGCCTGCGCCGGGATGCATCGTGGATCGCGACGACGTGCTGACCCGTTGGCTTGCCGAGAAGAAGGCCTTTGCGATCGCCGTGCGCCCCGACGGATTCGTCTATGCCGCCAATGCTCCCGGCCGTCCGCTGCCGCCACCTCCGAAGGGATTCCGTACATGACCAACGAGCACACCATCACGGTGGGAAGTTCTGAGATCTTCGTGACCGACACCGGCGGGCGGGATCCTGCGGTGGTGTTGTTGCACGGCGGCGGTCCGGGGGCCTCCGGGGTGTCGAACTACTCCCGCAACATCGAGGCACTCGCGGCGAACCATCGGGTCATCGTCCCGGACATGCCGGGATACGGTCGCTCGGCGAAGTTCCTCGACCACAGCGACCCGTTCGGTTACCTGGCATCCGCCATCCGAGGTCTGCTCGACGAGATGGGCATCGCCACAGCGCATCTGGTGGGAAACTCTCTTGGTGGGGCCGCGGCACTGCGCCTGGCGATGGACACCCCGCACCGGGTCGGCAAGCTCGTTCTGATGGGACCCGGGGGGATCGGAACCACCCGTACGCTGCCGACCGCAGGGTTGAAGAGCCTGCTCTCCTATTACGGGGGTGAAGGCCCGAGCCGGGACAAGTTGGCGACTTTCATCCGCACCTACCTGGTGTACGACGGGGCGGACATCCCCGATGAGTTGATCGATCTGCGGTATCGGGCATCCGTCGACCCGCAGGTGATGGCCAACCCGCCACTGCAGCGACCGTCCGGACTGAGCACTTTGTTGCGGATGGATCTCACCCGGGACAAGCGACTCAAGCGGCTACCCACGCCGACGCTGATCCTGTGGGGACGTGACGACAAGGTCAACCGCCCCTCCGGCGGGCCGTTGCTGCTCAATCTGATGCGTAACGCGGAATTGGTGATGACCTCGCGCACCGGCCACTGGATGCAGTGGGAGCGTGCGGAACTGTTCAACCAGCTCGTCACCGAGTTCCTCTCGGCCGAATCGCAATTGGCGCATTCATGAACGACGTCTTCGGGAAGGTCCACCTCGGCTACCTCGTCATCGAGACCGAGAAGTTCGCCGACTGGAAGCGATTCGGACGCGACGCCATCGGCATGCACCTCGACGAGACGTTGCCGGACGTCGCGCGCTTCCGACTCGACGGCAATGAGTGCCGATTTCTGCTGCAGCGCGGTCCGGCCGAGGACACCACGGCGCTGGGTTGGGAGATCGACGACCACGAGACCCTCGACGTCATCGCGGCCCGGGTCACCGGCCATGGTGTGCCGATCACCGAAGGGACGGCGGAGGAGACCTCTCTGCGCGGTGTGGAGCGGTTCCTGCGGTTCCCGGGACCCAACGGCCTGGCCCAGGAGATGTACGTCAGGGCCGACCGGTCGACGGAACCACTGAAACTCGCCGTGACCGGAGGATTCGTCACGGGAGCGGACGGTATGGGACACGTCGCCATCGCCACCAAGAAACCGCACCAGATGCACGGCTATTACAAGACGGTGTTCGACGCCCGGTTATCGGATTACATCGACGAGACGATCAGCGGGCTGAAGTTCAAGATCCGATTCCTGCGCGTCAACGAGCGCCACCACACGGTGGCCATCGCCTCGGTGAACCGGTTGCCGCTCAACCCGATCCGGACCCGGATTCAGCACTGCAACGTCCAGGTCGCCGAACTCGACGATATGACCGCCGCATACCAGCGGGTCAAACAACTGGGTTTCCAGATGGCGCTGTCCGTCGGCCAGCACACCAACGACAGGGAGTTGTCGTTCTACGCGGTGACGCCGTCGGGTTTCGAATGGGAACTGGGCTGGAACCCGATCGTCGTCGACGAGTCGGTGTGGCAGCCCACCACGCATCAGGGCATCAGTATCTGGGGCCACACTCCGCAGGGGCAGGCCATCGTGCAACTCCTGGACCGGTTCAGGACGGGGACGAAATCAATCCTGCGGCATGAGGATCCAGTGCCGGCTCTTGCCGGCGCGGGCATTCCCGACAGGTGACGTCAGCGCAACGCGGGTAGTGCCGCACACAACCGGGATACATCCGTTCCGGCCAGCATCACCGTCCGGTCCGGCCGCAGGATTGCGGCGGCGGCCCGGCCCTTGCTCAACCACTCACCGATTTCGCTGTCCGGGTCCGTGACATGGATGGCGGCGCCACGCTGCGCGGCCAGTTCCGCAGCGGAGGAAGGCAACGATTCGATGCTGATCACCGCCCAGCCGTCTCCGAGTACCGCGTCGAGACGCCGGCCGTCCTGCGTCCGCGGGTTCGGGCAGAGCTTTCCTGCGAGCCTGCTGGGCCCCTGAACCAGGGGGCCACGAGACAGTGCGGGAGTCTCGGAGTCCAGCACTTTCTTCCGCAATCCCGGCAGCAGCTGCAACCGGGGCACCACGATCCCGCGCAGCAGGTCACCTGCTCTGCCTCCGGAGGTCATCGCCCGGCCCACCATCAGCGCCAGGTCGATCATGCTGCGTGCGTGTGGTTTCCGTTCCTGCTCATAGGTGTCCAGCACCGCCGGATCCAGTGTTCCGTTCACGACGCCGGCGAGTTTCCAGGCCAGGTTCATCGCGTCCCGCAATCCCGCGCAAAGACCCTGGCCGACGAACGGCGGAGTCAGGTGCGCTGCATCGCCGAGCAGGAAGGTGTTGCCGCGACGCCAGTGGTCGGCGATCTTCGCGCGGAAGGTGTACTCGGCGACCCGGATGATCTCCAGGCGGCCTGCATCGACCCGCTCTGTCCACGGCGCGATCAGGGGTCCAAGGGTGCCCATCGCGCGGAAGTCCTCGGCCTTCTCGCCGTCGAGCAGCCGAAACTCCCACCGGTAGCGGTTGGGGCCGATGCGCATGAACGTGCCGGCCCGGCGTGAGTCGCACAACTGGTGCACGCCGTCCCACTGCTGCAGCTCCTCATCGCTGGCGACGTCGATCACCAGCCACCGTTGTTCGAATCGGAGATCCTCCATCGCTGCACCGATCCGGTTGCGCACCAGGCTGTTTGCGCCGTCACAGCCGAGCAGATAGTCGGCCTCGATGCAGTGCTCGGTGCCGTCGTCACGATCGGTGAAGGTGACCCGGGTCCGTCCGCCCTCAAGCGCCGCGATGTCGGTCACCTCGACGCTGCCGCGCAGGGTGATCTCCGGATAGCGGGTGATGTTGGACCGCAGCAGTCCTTCGAGGACGGGCTGGTCGAACATGTTCGCCGATGGATGCCCGTTGCGGTCCTGGTCCGGGTCGCGGTGGAACTCGGCGAGCACCCGCATCTTCGGGTCGATCAGGCGAAGCCCGAGCGCGGGCCGTGATACCGCGGCGAACTGTTCACCGACGCCGACTCGATCGAGAATCCGGTAGACCTCGTCATCGAGGTGAACGGCCCGTGGCTGCGGATACACGTCGGCCCAGCGGTCCAGAACCGTGGTGGCGACGCCGTACTGGGCGAGCAGGGTGGCGGTGGTGACACCGGTCGGGCCGGCGCCGACGATGACCACGGTCGACTGCGCTTGGTTCACGGGTTCTCCTTGCAACTGACGAAATCGTCACATGCTCCCGGTCGGCCGTCAAGGGGTTCTGATGAAATCATCAGAACTGATAGAGTCCGTCCTGTGGGAGAGGCCGAAGAACCGGTCAACCGGCTGGAGCGCCGCAAGCAACGGACGCGCTCGGCGCTGATCAAGGCCGCCCAGCAGTTGATCGTGGAGGGCAGGCTCAACGTCCCGGTTCTGGAGATCACCCAACTCGCCGATGTCGGGATGGGCTCGTTCTACAACCACTTCGACAGCAAGGAAGAGCTTTTCGAAGCCGCTGTCGCCGATGTCCTGGATTCCTACGGCGCAGTGCTGGACTCTCTGACGATCGGTATGGATGATCCGGCCGAGACCTTCGCCGCCAGCTTCCGGCTGACCGGCCGCTTCTTCCGGCGGCGTCCGCTGGAGAGCCTCATCCTGATGGCCAACTGGCCGAGGCTGATCACCTCGGACCGCGGACTGGCGCCACGTGCGTTGCGTGACATCAAAGCGGCGGTCGCGGCGGGCCGGTTCACCGTCGATGATCCGGAGCTTGCGCTGGCTGTCGCGAGCGGGATCCTGCTCGGTCTTGGCACTCTGTTGCAACGCGACACCACCCGTGACGACGGGGCAACCGCCGACGCCGTCACCGAGGATCTGCTCCGGATGTTCGGGATGTCGGCCGCCCAGGCGCATAAAGTGTGCTCGCGGCCCCTGCCGGAGGCGACTCTCTAGGCGTACTTGACGGTCATCCGTTGGGTGCCGAGGTCGATCGCGCCGTCGTCGGTCCGCACCGACGCCTCCACCACATCGCCGTCCTTCAGGTACTTCGGATTGGCGGCCTGGCTCTTGAAGAACGCCTTCCACTTCACCGCGGGCGGCAGCAGTCGCGAGATCATCTCGACGGGCTTGGGGGGTGCGCTGAGTGCGGTCCCGACCGGAGTGCCGGTCAGGATCAGGTCGCCGGCGGACAGATCCTGGAACCTGGTCAGCGACTGAAGCGCCTGCAGTGGCTTGTACATCATGTCGCCGTCGACCAGTGCGTTCTGCCGCGTGTCGCCGTTGACACTCAACCGGAGCCGCAACTGCCCGAAATGCTTGAGTTCGCCGGCGTCGAGCAGGACCAGCGCCGGACCGGCCGGGGTGAAACTCGGATAGGACTTGGCCTCGTAGAACTGGGTCTGCGGCAGCTGAACATCACGTGCCGAGACGTCGTTGGTGATCACCAGGCCGGCGATGACGTCGGGGAGATCCTGCTCGGAAATTCTTGTGCCGCATGCGATATCGCGACCGACCACCAGTCCGATCTCCACCTCGTAGTCGAGCAGCTTAACGTGGGTTGGCTTGACGATCGGATCGAACGGGCCGCTGATGGACGCCGAGGACTTCCGGAAGAAGGTCAGCGGAATGGTCTTCGGGTCCAAGCCCGCGTCCTTGACGTGGGAGGCGAAGTTGGTCATCTGGGCGATGACGCGGCACGGCTTGGTGACCGGGGAGAGCAGCGACAGGGTTCCGACGGGAACCGGAGAGCCCGCGGTGGCCTTGACCGCCGCCCGGTCGGCGAGAAGTTCCGCGGTGGTCACAGCCGAGGTCTGGACCTTGACCGCACCGTCGGGTGTCTGCACCCACCATCCGTCTGCCGTGCGCAACACCGAAATCGTCATGAGCGAGCCACCTTCAGTAATCCGATCAACCGTTTGACGTCGAACTCGTTGTGTTCCCGCAGTGCGGTGGCGATTGCGCCGACCTCCTCGCGCGCATGCCTGGGATCAATGCCCAGGAAATCCTTGCTGGCCGGCGGGCCCCACTGTGCCAAGCCGGATGCGGTGAAGGGCGCCCACCCCGGTTCGACGGTGTTGTCGAACACGTCACCGTCGGTGTAGTGCTCGACCATGAAGCCGTCGGGGTCGCGCCAGTAGTCGAAGAGCTGGCTGCCCTGGATATGTCGCCCGATACCCCAGGACCGGTAGTACCCGCGCTCGCGCAGGTACTCCCCGCCGGCGGCCAGGGCGTCGAGATCACTGATCTCGTAGGCGGAGTGCACGTAGCGGTTGGCCGGACCGAGCGCCATGGCCAGGGTGTGATGGTCGGTCGGGGTGCTGCCGCGGTCGCAGCGGATGAAACTCATGGTCGGGCCGCGGTCGCGTTGCCCGGCGTAGTACTGGAAGTCGCTGACGATCAGGCCGAAGTGCTCGAGATACCAGTTGAGGTTCTCGAGGTATTTCGTCGAGGACAGCACCACGTGGCCGAGTCGCTGGATCCGGGCCGGGGAGCGGGGCGGGCGCTGAGTTGCGTTGATCCGCTGGGCTTTCTGGCCGAAGTTGAAGACGTGCGATCGCTGACCGGGCAGCGCCGGGAGTTCGTGCAGTCCGGCCACCACGCTGACCCGGTTACCACTGGGGTCGACCAGGTGCACGGCCCGGCCGCCGAGGTTCTCCGGCAGCGCGACCGGCCGAGCCCCGGTCTTGTCGGCGAGGCGCAGCAGGTCGGCTTCGTCGGCGGCGCGGAAGGCGAACCCGCGAAACCGGGTTTGCGTTCCGCGGCGGAGGATCACGCACGGTGCCCCGGCATCGGTGCCGCGCAACTGGATCTCGCCTGATTCCCTGGCCGCGGTCTGGAATCCGAACGCGTGGGCGAAGGTCTCCGCGCGGCCCAGATCCGGCTTGTCGAACTCCAGCCAGGCCAGGTCGGCGACCTTGATCACCGGGTTGCGGACGCGGCCCGGGTGCTCCCCGGGCAGCGCGCCCCGCTCGCTGTGCAGCTCGTTGTGCGCACCCACGATCTCGCTCATCAGCATTCACCTCCGGTGATGTTGACGAAATCGTCACATGCGACGGATGGGTCAGTCAAGGCCGGGATCAGCCCAGCGCCGGCCACCGGTCGGTAGTCATCGCCGTCAGGGTCTGCTGCATCGCGTCATGCACCCGTGCGGCGAATGCCGCGGCATCCTCACCCTTGTGCGGCTTCATGGCCGGAAGCACCGAGGTGTGCAGCTTGGCGGGCAACGGCAGGTAGGGAAGCATGCCGACGAGACCGACATTGAGTCCCCAGGGCACCGACAGGCTGATCGGCAATGACTTGACCCGCAGCAGCCTGTCCAGGCCCAGCGCCGTGGCCAACCTCTTGCCGTCGGTCAGCACGAACAGCGTCTCGCCGGCCCCGGCCGTGACGATCGGAACGATCGGCACCTTCTGTTCGATGGCCAGCCGGGCGAAGCCGGTGCGCCCGCCGAAGACGATTTCGTTGCGGTGGAACCACGACTTGCCGGCGTCGATATCGCCGCCCGGGAAGACCACGACGTGGTCGCCCCGCGCGAAGGCCTCGGTCGCGCTCTCCTCGCTGGCGGGCCGGGCGCCCAGATGTTCGATCAGCGGACCGACGCCCAGCGTCCAGGCAAGTTCATGGGTCAGGAAGGTCACCGGCCGGTCCAGGCCGAGATCCTCCAGGGCGGCGAAGGCGGCCAGCACGTTGAGATCGAAGATGCCGCCGAAGCCGTGGTTGCCGACGAACAGCACGGGTTTGTTCAACGCCTGCACTTCGCGGTCGATCTCCAGCCGGTGATAGCGGCGGACGAAGTCGGTGGCTCGATGCCGGAACGCGGCCAGGGCGGTATCCAGGTTCTCCGGCTTGCCGCCGGTGAGAATCTTTTCGATCGCTGCCAGCAGGGCGTGCGCCGCGTCCTCGGTCAATGCTGACCCGATCCCCGCGCCGCGTACGGCCACGGGTTGTTGCGCTCGGGAACAGATGTCGCGCGAACCTCTTTGAGTCTCATCCGCAAGTGCTGGCGCAAGTCGTGCAGATCGGGATCCTCCCACCTGTTGACCGCCTCGATGGGGTCACCGGTCAGGTTGTAGAGCTCCCACTGGTCGTCGAGCGGGCTGGTCCGATACGTGTCCCCGCCCGGGCCGTTGGCCGCCAGGTGACGCACGCCCGGCTCGGTCCAGGTCGACGGGTCGTCGAAACTGCGGACCAGCTTCCACAGCTGGCCGTCCACATCGGTAACCAGGCCCTCGAAATTTGCCGCAGTGTGTGCGGGAAGCCGGATCCGCAGCGGCGCAGGCGGGTTCGAGGTCGCCTTGAGCTGACGGCCCAGGCCTGACGCGCCGGAATCGCCTTCCAGGACGTTGTCGCGCGTCATCAGATAGACGGCACGGTCGGCTTCGGCCGCGGCCCCGTCCACGACGGGCATGAGGTTGCGGCCGGGCAGTGCGTGCACCTCGGTGAACGACTCACGCAGCGTCTCGGCAGTCGCCTCGACGTCGACCCCGGCCGCGCCGAGCAGGGTGGGCACCAGGTCGACGTGCGAGGTCGGCGCGTCGACCGTCCGCGCGGTGGTCGCATGTTCGCCTACCCGGACGATGGTGAACGGCACCCGGGTTGCCTCGTCGTAGAGGTTGAACCATTTCTGGTGCAGTCCGCCGTGTGCGCCCAGTAGGTCGCCGTGGTCGGCGGTGCGCACCAGCACCGCGTTCGACGAGCCTTCCGTCACCGCACGGCGAACCTGGTCGATCGGGGAGTCGACCTCGGCGTGCAGACGGTAATAAAGATCCCGGTAGCGCTGGTCGTTGCGCTTGTAGATCGCCTCGATCGCCGGACCCGGTGCGTAGCCGGAGTAGTAGGCCTCCCGGAACGCGATCTGGGCCGCGGGTTTGGTGCGCAGATCCTCATCAGCGGTGGGAGCGGGCGGGATGTGCGGCGGGTCGAGTGGTGAGGGCTTCACCGGGCTGCGCAGCACCCAGGTGGGGAACAGCACGATGTCGTGCGGATTGACGAAGCTGGCCACCAACAGGAAGGGGCGCAACGCATCCGGGTCACCGGCGCGCCGGCGGGCGTAGCGGTCGGTCAGCCAGGCCACCACCCGTTCGGTGATCAGAGGATCGCGCCGCATGCCGCTGTTGGCCAGTCCGGCACCGTGCGGTTCCGGGCCGACCCAGCCGGAGAACCCGTACGGGTCAAGCGGATCGGCGTCGAGGTAGCGGCGCACGGCGGCGGGATCAACGACGCCGTCATCGTCATTGGTGGCCAGTGGCCGTCCGGTCGCCGGATCGGTGAGATCGGCGTGCGAGATGTGCCACTTGCCGTCGTAGTGGGTGTCGTAACCGGCTGCGCGGAACCAGTTTCCGAGCGTGGGCACCTCCCCGCGGCGCAGCCAGCGCATCCGCGAGTCCTCCGCGCTCTTGCCGATCCCGTCGGTCTGGGTGACCCCGTGCAGATCGGGATATTGCCCGGTGAACATCGTCGGCCGGCTGGGCACGCAGGCCAGCGAACCGGTGTAATGCCGGACGAAGTCGACCCCGTGCTCGTCGAACCAGCGGCGTCCGGTCAGCACCCGATTTCGCCAGGCGCGGACGTCGTCGGCCTCATACGGCGGGATGGCCCGCTCCTCGTCGGTCATCACGATCACGATGTCGGGACGGTCACTCATGGGACTCCTCCAGTCTCTGCGCCAGCCCGTCGAGCATGGTGTCGGACTGCTTGGCCATGAACCGGCACACCGCCTTCTCGGCGATCCGGGCCAGCGGGTTGTCGGCGATCTCCACCGTGCTGGTCAGCGTGACGGCGGCCGTCTCGCCGAATCCCATCACCGTCCAGCGGTTGGCCACCCGGCCCAGCCGGCGGGGCAGCCCTTCTATCTCGTAGCGCAGCGTGGTGGGAGCGGTGCTGTCGGTGATCCGTTCCACGAGCGTGTCCCGGCCCACCTGGATGCGTCGCGTCGTGCCGACCGCGGCCGGGTCCGCGTCGTGCTGCAGCAGGCAGGAATGGTCGACGTTGCCGGCCCAGGCGCTGATCGAGCCGAAGTCGGCCAGCACATCCCATACCGCCGCCGCGGGTGCGCTGACGGTGCGCGTCCGGCTTATCGATGCCACCGGATCAGAATAGGTTCATCGACCCATCGGAGTTACCTGAGTCACATAGGCTCGGTGTATGAGCCTTTGGGATCTACGGGACCAGGCGCTGGCCAAGGTGCAGCAACTGGCGGAACGCGGTTCGGCCGAACTGCACTACCTGCAGAAGATGATCGACTCCGGTGCGTTCGGCCTGGAGCCGCCGCAGAACCTGGTCGCGATGGTCGCTGACATGCGTCGCTGGGGTGAGGTCGGGATGATCCCGGCGCTCAACGCCCGCCGCACCCCGCACCGGCTGGCGCTGATCGACGACGAGGGTTCGATGACCTACGCCGAACTCGACAACGCCACCAATGCGGTTGCCAACGGACTGCTGGCCATGGGTATCACCGGCGGCGACGGGGTGGCGATCCTGGCGCGCAACCACCGCTGGTTCCTCATCGCCAACTACGCATGTGCCCGGGTAGGGGCGCGGACCATCATGCTCAACACGGAGTTCTCCGGTCCGCAGATCCGCGACGTCTCCGAGCGTGAGGGCGCTCGGGTGATCATCTACGACGACGAGTACGCCGACGCAGTGAAGATGGCCAGCCCCGAGGTGGGCATGCTGCGGGCACTGGCCACCAACCCGGACAGTCCGGATCCGTCGACGAGCACCGACGAGACGCTGGCCGAATTGATCGACCGCAGCAGTCGCGAACCCGCTCCGAAGGCGACCAAACGCTCGTCGATCATCATCCTGACCAGTGGCACCACCGGTACGCCCAAGGGCGCTAACCGGCACGCCCCGCCCACGCTGGCGCCGATCGGCGGTGTGCTGTCCAGCGTTCCGTTCAAATCCGGTGAGGTCACCGCGTTGCCCTCGCCGATGTTCCACGCGCTGGGTTACCTGCACGCGACCATCGCGATGACGCTGGGTTCCACCCTGGTGTTGCACCGCCGATTCAGGCCGGCCGAGGTGCTCGAGGACGTCGCCAAGCACAAGGTGACCGCGATCGTGGTGGTGCCGGTGATGCTGTCCCGGATGCTGGACGTCCTGGAGACCCTGGATCCCAAACCTGATCTGTCCTCGTTGCGGATCGTCTTCGTCTCCGGCTCGCAGTTGGGCGCCGAACTCGCCAGCCGGGCCATGAAGGACATCGGCCCGGTGGTCTACAACCTTTACGGCTCAACGGAGATCGCCTTCGTCTCCATCGCGCGGCCCGAGGATCTCAAGAAGAGCCCGGCGACCGTCGGCCCATTGGTCAAGGGCGTCAAGGTCAAGATCCTCGACGAGCACGGCAAGGAGGTGCCCCGCGGTCAGGTGGGCCGCATCTTCGTCGGAAACTTCTTTCCGTTCGAGGGGTACACCGGAGGCGGCGGCAAGGAGATCATCGACGGGCTGATGTCGTCGGGCGACGTCGGCCACCTCGACCCCGATGGACTGCTGTACGTCAGCGGCCGCGACGACGAGATGATCGTCTCCGGTGGTGAGAACGTCTTCCCCGCGGAGGTCGAGGACCTCATCAGCGGGCACCCCGACGTCATCGAGGCGACCGCAATCGGCGTGGAGGACAAGGACTTCGGTGCCCGGCTGCGCGCCTTCGTGGTGGCCAAGGACGGTGTCGAGCTCACCGAGGAGACCGTCAAGAACTACGTCCGCGATCACCTCGCGCGGTACAAGGTCCCGCGTGAGGTGGTCTTCCTGGCCGAACTGCCGCGTAACCCGACCGGGAAGATCCTCAAGCGCGAACTGCGTCAGATCGAGGTCAAGTAGGGATTACGGGTCGCGGGGCAGTCCGAGCAGGCGCTCGGCGATGATGTTGAGCTGGACCTCGGAGGTGCCGCCGTAGATGGTGGTGGCCCGGCTGGCGAGCAGGTACTCCGCCCACTTGCCCTGCACCGAGTTCTCCTCCCAGATGGCGCCGTCGACGCCGAATGAGGACACCACGAATTCGGCGTAGCCCTGACCGGTGCGCATCGACAGCAGCTTGCCGATCGCGGCCGAGGGCATCGCGTCGCCGCCGGCCAGCGTGAGCAGCGTCGAGCGCATGTTCAGCAGTTTGGCGGCGTGGCCCTCGGCGATGAGCTCGCCGGCCCGGTGGTGGCCCACCTGATCGAAGTGGCCCTCGCTGACGAACTCGACGAACCGGGTCAGGTTCGGCAGGAAGCCGGGCTCATCGCTGCCGATCGAAACCCGTTCGGCGGTAAGGGTGTTGCGGCTGACCTCCCAGCCGTGGTTCACCTGGCCGAGCACCATCTCGTCCGGCACGAAGACGTCGTCGATGAACACGGTGTTGAACAACGCGTTGCCGGTCAGTTCGCGCAGCGGCTTGACCTCCACGCCCTCACTCTTCATGTCGAGCAGGAAGTAGGTGATGCCATTGTGTTTTGGAGCGCTCGGGTCCGTTCTGGCCAGCAGCGCCCCCCACCGGGAGAACTGTGCGGCGGTGGTCCAGATCTTCTGCCCGGTGATCCGCCAGCCGCCGTCGACCTTGGTGGCCTTGGTGGTCAGGCTGGCCAGATCCGATCCGGCACCCGGTTCGGAGAACAGCTGGCACCAGATCAATTCGCCGCGGAACGTCGGAGGCAGGAATCGCTGCTTCTGCTCCTCGGTTCCGTAGGTGACGATCGACGGGATCAGCCAGGCGGCGATACCCATATTGGGGCGCTTGACCCGGCCCGCGGAGAACTCCTGGGCCATGATGATCTGCTCGATCGGGGTCGCGGCGCGGCCCCAGGGCAGCGGCAGGTGCGGCTGCACCCAGCCGCCCTCGGCGATGGCGACGGCGCGCTGCTCCCGCGGAATGGCTTTGAGCGCATCGACTTCCGCGCGGATCTCGGCGCGCAGCTTCTCGGTGGCCGGGTCGAGGTCGATCTTCACCGCGCGCATCCCGGTGGTCGTCGCGGTGTCGAACACCCGCTGTGGATACTCCGTCGAGCGGCCGAACGCCGCCACCAGAGCCAGGGTGCGGCGGTAGTAGATATTGGTGTCGTGCTCCCAGGTGAACCCGATGCCGCCGTGCACCTGGATGCAGTCCTGGGCGCAGTGCTGGGCGGCGACCGGGGCCAGGGTGGCAGCCACCGCGGCGGCGAACTCGTAGTTGGTCGACCCGTTGTCCCAACCGCTTCCGGCGGCCTCGTCGAGCGCCCGGGCGGCATCCCACACCGCGGCGGTGGCCCGCTCGGTGGTGGCGATCATCCCGGCGCACTTGTGCTTGATGGCCTGGAACTGGCCGATCGGGCGGCCGAACTGCTCGCGGATCTTGGCGTACTCCGAGGCGGTGTCGGTGGCCCACCGCGCGATCCCGACGGCCTCGGCGGACAGCAGCGTGGTGATGATCGCCCGGCCGGCGGCCTGGGAAACGTTGGACAGCAACGCATCCACGCCGATCTCGATGCTGTTGGCGCGAACATGGGCGACCGGATGCAACGGGTCCACCGACCGTAGGACTTCGATCTCCAATTGGGAGGCGTCGATCACCGCCCATTCGACACCGCTTTCGATGGCCACCGGGAGTACCAGCACGTCGGCCTGGGCCGCACCCGGCACCGACCGGGCCTCACCGCAGATCACCAGGGTGTCCCCGTGCCGGTTGGCGGTCAGGTCGGACTCCAACGCGTAGGCGGCGATGGACTCACCGCAGGCAAGCCGGCGAAGCACCGCGGCCTCGGGCGCGTGCGCGGCGATGAGTGCACCGGCGATTGCCGAGGGGACGAAGGGCCCCGGCGCGGCGGCGTAGCCGAACTCGGCGATCACGACCGCCAGTTCGAGAAACCCCGCGCCCTGGCCGTCCGCCGATTCCGGTAGCGACAGGCCCTGGAGCCCCTGTTCGACGGCACCTCGCCAGTAGACCGGCGGGTTCTGCACCGGCGCCTCGAGTGCGGCGTGCAGGACCTCGGCCGGTGCGACCTTCGCGAGGAGGGATTTCACCGACTTGGCCAGTTCGACGTGCTCGGACTCGATTGCGATGGGCATGTGCGACCGCCTTCTTGATCAACCGGTTGATTGGGACCGAGGGTACTACCCGTCGGCCGGGGGCCGATCGGGTGCCGGGGTGGCCTTCAGTGCGACGACCAGGCCCGCGCACACCACCATGATCACGCCCACCGCCCACATGCCGGCGCGGTTGCTTCCGGTGAGATCGGACAGCGCTCCGGTGGCATACGGGGCGGCGAAACCGCCGAGGTTGCCGAACGAGTTGATCAGGCCGATCCCGGCTGCGGCGGCGGCACCGGTGAGGAACCGGGACGGCAGCGCCCAGAAGACCGGGAGGGCGATGTAGACGCCCATCGCGGCGATGGTGACCGGGATCATCACCGCGACCGGATGGCGCAGGTACAACGCGACCGGAATCGCCAAGCCGCCCAACAGGAGTGGGATCGCGACGTGCCAGACATGCTCGCGTACCCGATCGGCATGCCGTGACCACAGGAACATCGCCAGCGCGGCGAAGACATAGGGGATCGCGGTGATCAGCCCCACCTCGATGATGGAGAGCTGAACCCCGAAGGTCTTCTTGAATCCCGCGATGATCGACGGCAGGAAGAACGCCAGCGCGTAGAGGCCGTAGGCGACACCGAAATAGACCACCGCGAGTGCCCAGACCCGGGGGCTGGTCAGCGCCCGGCGCAGCGGGAAGTGGAAGGTCCGGGCCACCTCGTGCTCCTCGGCGGCGAGTGTGTCGATCAGCCAGCGCCGCTCATCGGCCGGTAGCCAGTGTGCGTCGGCGGGCCGGTCGGTGAGATAGAACCAGCAGATCACCCCGAGGATCACCGCCGGCGAGCCGACGCAGATCATCATGACTCGCCAGCCGGACAGTCCGAAGGCGCCGTGTCCGGCCTCAATCAGCCACGCCGCCAACGGTGTTCCGATCGCCGAGGCGATCGGGATGGCAAGCATGAACACCCCGACGATCCGGGCCCGGTAGGCGGCCGGGAACCAGTGGCCGAGGAAGAGGATGACGCCCGGGAACAGGCCGGCCTCGGCTACGCCGAGCAGGAATCGCAGGGCCAGCAACCATCCGGCGTTGGGGGCGAAGGCGATGGCGACCGCGACGATGCCCCAGGAGACGGCGATCCGGGCCAGCCAGCGCCGGGCACCGAAGCGCACCAGTGCCAGGTTCGACGGCACCTCCACCAGGACGTAGCCGATGAAGAAGATGCCGGACGCCAGACCGAACATGGTCGCCGACAGTTGGAGGTCGGCGCTCAATTCGGCCTTGGCGATACCCAGATTGGTGCGGTCCAGATAGTTGACGAAATACAACGCCATCAGAATCGGCACCAGCCGGATGGTCACCCGGCGCAGTGTGCGCGCCTCCAATCCGGAGTCAGTCAAGGCGGACCCCCTGCTTTCCATTGACGACGTTCACCAGATCCACTCCATCACGCAGACGCCGGCAGTTGTCCACCGCCTGTTGCAGATAGCGCCGCCAGGTGTCCCGGGTGTACCAGACCACGTGCGGGCTGAGCACCACATTGTCCAGCGCCAGTAGAGGATTGCCGGTCTGCACCGGCTCTTTCGTGAACACATCGAGTCCGGCGGCGGCCAGCCGACCGGAGGCCAGGGCATCGACGAGCGCCGACTCGTCGACCACACCGCCGCGGGAGGTGTTGACCAGTAGTGCCCCCGGCTTCATCAAGGCCAGCGCCGCGCCGTCGATCAGCTTCTCGCTGTCCGGGGTCAGCGGCAGGTGCAGGCTGACGATGTCGCTGACGGCGAGCAGATCAGCCAGCGGCCGCCAGTCGGCGGAGCCGTCGTCGCGGGTGCTGGTGTGCAGCACCTCGGCGCCCATCGCGGTGACGATCCGTTCCACCCGTTGGGCGATGTTGCCGTAGCCGACCAGTCCGACGGTGCAGTCGCCGATGTCACGCACTGTCTCGCCGAGTGTCGGGTCGGTGGGCCATCCCCGGCCGGCGCGGGTGGCGGTGTCCAACTCCAGTAACCGGCGCATCGCCGCCAGCATCAGCAGCACCGTTCCTTCGGCGGCCGACGGGGCGTTGGCGCCCGGCATGTTGGCCACCGCGATGCCCGATGCGGTGGCGGTGTCGACGGCGATGGTGTTCACGCCGGCGCCCAGTTTGTGCACCAGGCGAAGCCGGGTGCCGCGGCGCAGGTCCGCCTCGGACAGTGGGCGCAGCACGTGCCAGACCACATCGGCCCAGGGGAGTTCCCGGTGCAGGGTCTCGTCGTCGTCCTCGTGGCACCAGCGGATGTCGAGCCAATCCGATTCCGGCCCAACGATATCCAGCACCGCATCGCTGGGCAGGAAATGCGCCAGCACTTTCACGGCCATCTGCGGCCGATCCAGTCCGCGATGCCGTCGGCCTGCTCGTCCCGAGCGCCGGGAGTGGTGAAGTAATGGTCGGTGTCGATCGACGATCGGGTGACATCGGCGCTCGCCAGTGCGGCGGTGATGCGCGCGGCGTCGGAGGGGAACACCCCGGTGTCACGGTCTGCATTGATCACCAGGGCCGGGCAGGTGATCCGGGCCAGATGCGGTTCGGCGCGGGTCTGCGCCGTCTCCAGGCTCCACATCCCCAGCCAGTTGCGCAGCGTGCAGGCAGCGGCGATGCCGCGCGGTGAACGGTTGGCCACAGCCGGCACCCCGGCGTAGCACATGTTGGGTTCCCGGCCGGTGGGCTCGATGGTCGGATCGACCATGCGGGGGTCGGCCCAGGTGCGCATGACGGTGAACGGCCGGTCGGAGAATCCGGCGGCCCGCACCCGGACCAGTTCGTCGCGCGCCCAGTCGGTGATCCTCTGATTGCGGGCCACCTGGGCGGCGCGGTAACGGGACACGAATTCGGCGGAGAACGGCGGGCCGTTGCGGTTGTCGAAGAGGTCCAGGTCCGGGTCGCTGGGGACGGGGTCGTTCTCGTCGACCACCGCACCGTCCATCCAGGCGGTCAGCACATCGGGTCGTCCCGGGTGCGCCGCGCTGGCGATGTAGCCGTCGGCTGCCGGAAGGTCGTCGAGGCCGACGGCCGGTCGCATACCGTCCAGTGCGGTCGCGTTGGGTTCCACGGCTTGGGACTGGTAGGCGGCCATCAATGATCCGCCGCCGGAATTGCCCAGCAGCACAATCGTTTGCACATCCCGGGCTTCACGTAGCCAGCGGACTCCGACGCCGATGTCGACCAGCGCGTGGTCGAGCAGGAAGCTGCTCTCGAATCCGCGGAAGCGGGTGTTCCACCCGAGGAACCCGATGCCGCGGGCGGCCAGGTAATCGGCGATGTAGTGCTCGGAGAAGTCGATCTGATAGTGCGTCGCGATCACCGCGACTCGGGGTCTGGTGCCCTCGAGGTGGTGATACAGCCCCTGACACGGGTGGCCCCCCGCGCCGGCGCGCGGTGCCGTTGGCGAGGGCAGTCCGACGAACTCGCGGACGACTCCGGGTTTCGGCATGGGGAGAAGACTAGAATCAATCGAGGAGGTTCGTCATGATCAAGCCGGACTACCCCAATCGCGAGTTCGAACTCGGCGGCATCAACCACGTCGCGCTGGTGTGTTCGGACATGCAACGCACCGTGGACTTCTACACCGGTGTGCTGGGCATGCCGCTGATCAAATCCCTCGATCTGCCGGACGGTATGGGCCAGCATTTCTTCTTCGACGCCGGCAACGGTGACTGCGTCGCCTTCTTCTGGTTCACCGAGGCCCCGGACGGCGAGACGGGGGAGACCGTCCCCGCCGCACTGCCTGGCGTCGGTGACATCGTCACGGCAGTCGGCTCGATGAACCACCTTGCTTTCCATGTGCCGGCCGAGAAGTTCGACGAGTACCGGCAGCGGCTGATCGACAAGGGCGTGCGGGTCGGACCGGTGCTCAACCATGACGACAGCCCCCACCAGGTGGCGCGGAAGATGCAGCCGGGCGTCTATGTGCGGTCCTTCTACTTCACCGACCCCGACGGCATCCTGCTCGAGTTCGCATGCTGGACCAAGGAGTTCAGCGCGGCGGATCTTGCCGCCGTTCCGAGGACCGCCGCGGACCGGCACCCGCGCCACCCGGTCGCGCCGTAGCGGTTAGTCCCGGAACAGCCGCGGTTCGCCGAACCCGTTGACGATCGCGCTGAGCTGATCGACCAGTTCGACGGAGTCCAGATCGATGCCCCCGGACAGCCAGGCGCTGATGGTCCGAGTCACCCCGCCCACCACGAAGTGCGACACCGCGTTGATGCGTGCGTTGGTCGGCCGCTGCAAGATGGCGCCGACGTGCCGGCCGGACAGCATGGCGAAGAAGGCCTCGGATTCCTGCCGCTTGCGGACGACGGCGGCGTTCGCCACCTGGTCGCCGAACACCAGCCGGCCCAGACGCGGGTCCCGCTGGATGGAGTGCACGATGTGGGCGAGACCGGCCCGGTTGCGTTCACCGGGCAGTGCGGCGGCCACCGCAGCCTGGGTGGTGGCGGCCAGTTGAGCGATCACCCAATCGAAAACCGCACCCACGAATTCGTCCTTGTCCGGGAAACTTTCGTAGAAGTAGCGGGTGGCGACGCCGGCCTCCTGGCACACGCCGCGGACCGTCAACTCGGCGGGATCGACAGTGCTGCCCAGGAGTTCCAGGCCCGCGCACAACAGCCGGGCACGACGGCCGGCCAGACGATCGGCTGCCTCCACACCGGCATAGGGCCGTGCCTGAGTCACCGCGTCATCTTGACACCATCGCCGTGCCGACCACAATGAATTCCGTGACTGCCCGTTCGTTCGCAAATGTGGTGGAGCGACCGGTCAGCGAGTCGGCGGGCACGGTTCCCAGACGACGGCCGTGGTGGCTGCCGCGCGGTGCTGGATCCGACGACGGCCTGATGGGCGTCGCACTGCTGGCCGGTCCGGCCAACGTGATCATGCAACTCGGTCGCCCCGGTGTGGGCTACGGGGTGATGGAGAGCAGGGTTGAGAGCGGACGGATCGACCGGCATCCGATCAAACGGGCGCGCACCACGTTCACCTATCTTGCGGTGGCCACCCGGGGGACCGATGAACAGAAGCAGGCCTACCGCCGGGCGGTGAATCGTTCTCACGCCCAGGTGTTTTCCACCGATGAGAGCCCGGTCTCCTACAACGCGTTCGACCGCGACCTTCAGCTGTGGGTGGCCGCCTGTCTCTACAAGGGCGGGGTCGACGTCTACCGCACCTTCGTCGGGGAGATGGACGAGGAGACCGCCGATCAGCACTACCGCGACGGGATGGCGCTGGGCACCACCTTGCAGATGCCGGCCGCGATGTGGCCCGCCGACCGCGCCGCTTTCGACGTGTACTGGCAGGAGTCGCTGGCGAAGATTCACATCGACGACGCGGTGCGTGAGTACCTCTATCCGATCGCGGCGTCGCGGATGCGCGGTGTCCGGTTGCCCGCCCCGTTGCAGAGTCGCAGTGACGCCTCCGCGCTTCTGATCACAGGAGGATTCCTGCCGCAGAAGTTCCGCGACGAAATGCATCTGGAGTGGAATCCGGGCAAGCAGCGTGAGTTCGATCGTCTGATGAGCGCCATCCGGTTGGCCAACAACATCGCGCCGCCGTTCGTGCGGGCGTTCCCGTTCAATGTGCTGCTGCACGATCTGGACTGGCGCATCCGCACCGGCCGGCCCCTGGTGTGAAGATCTGGGGCTTGAAGCGCTAGCCGAACATCAGCGGGCGCAGGAACCTGTTGGTGCGCCGGAGATATTCCGGCTGGCTGACGTGCAGCACGTGGTTTCCGGGGAACCAGTGCAGGGCGCACCGGTCCCAGTGCCGCCACAGCGCCTCGGCGTGATCAGGGGGCGCCAGCCGGTCCCCGAGTCCGGTGATGATCAGCCGCCGGTCCTTGGCGATCTTCGGCGCGTAGTTCAGCGGCGAGTGGTAGGCGAAACCGGAGTAGGACTCATCCCGGCTGATCCCGCCGAGGAGCCGGCTCAACTGGAGCACGCTGCTGGCCGGCCACCAGTCGTCGAACGCCGACTCCGGGGTGACCAGCGGAACGTTGGGTATCACCGCTTCGAGCCGGTCGTCGGCGCTGGCCACCAGCGCCGAGGTGTAGCCGCCGAGGGACAGCCCGGTCAGGGCGATCTTGTCGACGCCGTTGTGCTGCAACCAGTTGAGGATGGTCCGGAAGTCGTAGACGGCCTGGCCCATCGCCTCGGCGAATCCGGTCATCCCCTGGGCGAAGAAGCCGTATCCGCTGAACGGTGAGAATCTCTCGGCCCGCTGTCCATGGAACGGCAGTGTGTAGAGCAGTACGTCATAGCCGGACCGGTAGAACCAGGGCAGCGCGAAAAACAGACCGTTGACCAGATAGGGCGAACCCATGAAGCCGTGAATCACGCACAGGGTGGGTCGGGGACCGTCGCTGTGCCGCCAGTGCTGCAGCCGGACAACGTTGTTGCGCCGTAGCTTCCGCCACCGGTCGCGTACCGCGGGATTGATCGGCTCGAAGGAGCTGGGGAAGGACACGTTGTGCACATGTCCGCGCGCGATGTACTCCGCGACGGGGTTGGCGGTCCGGGACGACACCTTCGGCACCACGCCCGGAGCGGGAAACGAGACTGCGGCGTCATGCTGGGCCGCCAACTCGGCGTAGAACGCCAGGTTCTCGCGTTCGCGGCGGTTCTCCCCGCGGTGCAACGCCGTCGTCGCCAGGCTGGGTAGTACGGCGGCGCCCACAACGGTCGAGACGGCGGTACGCAGTCCGATGTCGGCGATCGCTGAGGAATCGACGATGAGTCGCTGCGTGAACGTCAGGTCCGAGCGCTCCGGCAGGCCGCCGGAGCCGGCGTCGGCACCCGCAACGTCGGGAACCGGGATGGGCAACTCCACATCGGATGTCATCGCCGATGATGCTAACCGCAGTTCGTACCGACACCCGTGCGCGTGATAATCGTTGTCCGGTGATGTCGCGAAAGTCCGGGAACCTCAGCGCAATCCTCGTCGTGGTCTCGGTGCTGACCTACGCGGCATTGTGGCTGGCGTTCGCGAGCAACTGGGGCTGGATCACCGCACTGGACAACGGCACAGTGCGGGTCTTCCACGAATTCGGGGTCACCCGACCCGGGTGGATCACGTTCTGGGTGACGGTGTCGACGGCCTTCGGACCTTCTGCGATGCGGTTGATCGCTCTGGTCGGCATCGTCGTCGCCGCGGTGCGACGACAGTTCCACATCGCGGGCTTTCTGGTGATCACCGTCATGTTGATGGGCCCGCTGACCGCGGTGGCCAAGGCGATCAGCAACCGGCCGCGCCCGGAAACCGCGCTGGCCTTGGAAACGTCGACGGCGTTCCCCTCCGGTCATGCGCTTGGCGCGACGGTCGGGGTGCTGTCCTTCCTCACCGTGCTGTGGCCGGAGATCCCGCGACGCGCACGGGTGCCGGCGATCGCGGCGGGAACACTGGTCGTGCTGTCGGTGTCACTGGCCCGGGTGGCGCTCAACGTCCACCACCCGACCGACATCGTGGCCGGCTGGGCACTGGGTTACCTGTGGTACCGGTCGTGCCTCATCGCGATTCCGCCCCGTCAGTCGGGGCCTCGTCAGCCCGGACACGCCGCGCCGCAACGGGTTTCCCCTCGATCCGGGTAGTGACTCCCGCCCCGGACGCCGGGGTGATCCGCCCCTGCACCGGGGCGCCGTTGGGCACCGCGGGCACCGCGAGCCGTTTGGTGTCGGCTTTCGGGTCCGCGGCGGCTGCCCCCGCCAGGCCGGTGGGCGGAACCATCGGCATGCCGGCCATTCCCGGAGAGACGGATGGCGCCGGCGTCCCCGCACCCACCTGAGGTGACGGGAGGGCCGGTGCCGCCGACGGGTGGGTGGCCGGCGACGGGATCGGTGCGGGTCCCAGTACGGCGGCGGGGACGGTGCCGCCACCACCCTGCGTAGCGCCGCCGCCGGACCCTGCGCTCGGCCAGCCGGCGTCCCCCGAACCTGTGACATCATCGAATTCCGCTGTGTCCCAGACCGTATCGTCGGCGGCGCCGGTCGCCGGATCCTCGATCGGGTACTCATCCAGGGAGTCGTGCTGTCCGAGTAGCGAGGTGGCGGCCTGCACGGCCTGCTGTGCCCCCTGGGAGAACTGCTGGGGGATCTGAGTCAACGGCGCCAGCAGGCCACCGACCAGACCGGCGATCATGCCGCCGGCTCCCGCGACGTCTCCCAATTGTTGTGCCGCGCCGTCATCCTGTCCGGCGAAGGTCCCGGCCGCCTCGGCGGTCCAGGCCTCCCGCTGCCCGTGCCCTTCGGCACTGGCTGCGGCGTCCTCGGGATCGCCGGTATTGGCGGCCAGGCCCAGCACCCGCAGCAGCTGCTCGATCGGGGTGCCGCCGTCGACCAACGCGTCGGAGGCGACGGGCGGTGGTGCGGCGTTCAGTGCGGCTGCCTGCAGGTAGCGGTCCACGGCGGCGTTCAGCCGGTCACCATTCATCGGTAACTCCCATGGAGTGCCTCGAACCATGCGAAATGGTAATGCGCAGAAACACTCTCGCGGTCGACTAGCGCTTCGATGGTCGCGAGCAATTGCCAGTCGCCCACGTCGGCGATATCCACCGTGTCCGGGTAGCCGGCGATCACCCGGTGGCCGACCGATTCCAGATGCCCGCGCAGTTGGGTCACCTCCGAGTCCAGCAGGCCTGCTCCCGCCACAATCGCCCTGGCCGCGGTGTGCGCCAGCCTCGGTAACCCGTCCCGCCAACTGGTGGCCTGCAGCAGTTTCCACCCGAGTTCGGCGACCGGGCGGATGGCACGGTCGCGTGCCAGGACCGGATCCCCGGGGGGTGGCACCCACTGGCCGGGATCGTGGATCACGGTGGCCGCACCTTTGTCGAACCAGTCGATCAGGCCGCCGGTCCGCGCTGCCGGGGACAGTAGTTCCACGCCGGCCGGGATGTCGATGTGCGGCGGAATCCAGCCGGAGGCCAGATCGGTTGCCAGAACGGGGTTTTCGACAGCGGCACTGACCGCCCAGCGCAAGGTGGGCCGCTGACGGGCCACCGCGTGCAACACAGTGGTCAGTCGGCCGCGGGAGTCCGTGGGACGGGCCCGCTCGACGGTGGTCCCGGCCGGCGCCGAGGTCCGGGTGAATGCGGCAGCCGCCGCGGTGGTCGGTCCGGCCGTGGGCGCTGCGTTGCGCGGGGCCGAGGCCGGTGCCGCGACCGCGGAGCCCGCAGTGGGACGAAGGCCGGCGCCGTAGGGCAGCAGCGGCCGGGCCGCCGGTGCAGCCCCGGTCCGGATCGGGGATGAGCTGACCGGCGCTGCCGCTGTGGTGACGGCCGTCTGACCGCCCAACGAGTGTGCCGTCGGGATCGCCGCCGCCGGAATCGGAGCCGCAACGGTGAGGCCCGGCTGTTCAGGGGACGGCGCCGAAGGCTGCTTGTCGGCACCGGCCGGTAACGGGATTCTGCCGAACGCTGATGATCCACCGAGGACGTCGGCCACCGATTCGGCTGCACCGGAGTCCTTTTCCAGCATCTCCTTCACCTGCTGGTGGATTGCGTCGGTCGGTGCCGCGGTGTGCGGCGATCGCGTTCCGACGCCGTGCCGGTGGGCGAACTGCCGGGCCGAGATGGGCGACCCTCCGGTGTCGAGCACGGATTGGATGGAGCCGTAGATCTCCTGCATGCACACCGCCGCTCGCGCGTCGGCCTCGGTGTGGATCGCGCGGACCACGTCGACGATCGCGCTGACCTTGGCGGGTGCTGGCTCCTTGCCGCCCACGATCGTCCGGATCTGTCTGCCGCCCCGGTCGGCCATCTCGGCCAGCGTCGACCGCAACTCCGATGCGCAGTGCTGCGCCCGGGTCAGCGCTTCCCGCTTGGCGGTGTTGCGTTCGGCGACACCGCGGGCGTGTGTCTCACCGCTCCGGAAGGACGTTCGCACGCCGTCGGCGGTGTGGCCCTCCTGATCGCTGAGCACGGTATCGGCGACCGACCGCAGCGCATCGGCATAGCCGTGGAAGGAGGCGCCCACCGCATGACGTGAGGCCGCGGCGGCCGACAGGATCGCCAGAGCGGACGAACCGGGCCAGTGGTGGCCGACCAGGAGCGCGGCCCAGGGGTCGCCGGGGAGATCGCTCATGAGCGGCGATGCTAGGCACGGCGGCGCCGGCACGGTATTCACCCGCAACCGTGCGACCATGAATTCCATGCGCCGGATTCCGTCTTTGCTCAGTGCTGCGCTCACCGCGCTGGTGGCCGCCCTGATATCGGCACCTCCCGGTGCCGCGGCGACGCCGTGGTTCGACGGCAAGGTCGGCAACGCGACCCAGGTGCTCTCCGTCGTCGGCACCGGCGGTTCGGTCGGAAAGATGGACGTCTGGCAGCGCGGTCCGGCGGGCTGGCAACCGGTCGGCACCGGCATCGGAGTCCACCTCGGTTCGGCCGGTCTGGCGCCGGAGGCCCGCGACAACGTCCCGGCCACCCCGATGGGCGTCTACAGCCTCGACTTCGCCTTCGGAACCCAACCCAGTCCGGGCGGCGGGTTGAAGTACTTCCAGACCACACCGGACTACTGGTGGTCCGCCGACGGACCCACCTACAACACCATGCAGGTGTGTAAGAAGGCCGACTGTCCGTTCGACACGTCGCCGGCCAGTGGCACCGAGAACCTCTACATCCCGGCCTATGCCCACGCACTGGTGATGGGGGTGAACTCCGAACGGATCCCGGGCCACGGCGGGGCGTTCTTCGTCCACACCACCAATGGCGCACCCACCGCCGGTTGTGTCGCACTCGACGACGCCACCCTGGTCAAGATCATCGCGTGGTTGCAGCCCGGTGCGGTGATCGCGATCGGGCAGTGACGATCGGGGAGTGACGATCGGGGAGTGGCTACGCCAGTGCTGAGCCCGGCGTGAGCTTGAAATTGCTTCCGTCCAAGGACTGCGTCACCTCGTAGGTGCGCTGGTACCCGGTGGCGCAGATCTTCCAGCCGTCCTCGGTCTTGCGGTAGCGATCGCGGTAGAAAGCGGCGCCGAAGAGCATGAAGTTGTACTCCGGCACGATGACGCGGTCCTGCAGATACCAGGTGCCCTCGGCCTGGTCGTGATCGTCGACGGTGATCTCCGGGTGGGTCACCCGGTGCTCGGTGAACACCGTGGCCGGCATCGAGTTCCTCATGAACTCGACGAGCTCGGCCCGGTTGGTGAACCGGTGCTCCTTACCCACCGAGGACCCGTATTCGCCGACGATGTCCTCGGTCAGGGTGTCGGCGAAGTCGTCCCAGTGTTTGGTGTCCAGTGCCCGCAGGTAGCGGTACTTCACCCGTTTGATCGCCTCGATCGTCTCCAGATCAGCCATGATCGACATTGCAGCACAACCACCCGCGGTCTCAACTAGCTTTGAACAGGTGAGCTATACCGCGAGCCGATACGCCGCGCTGTCCCGCGAGGAACTGGCCGTTCTGGTGCCGGAATTGCTGCTGATCGGCCAGCTGATCGACCGCTCCGGAATGGCTTGGTGCATCCAGGCTTTCGGGCGGGAGGAAATGCTGCAGATCGCCATCGAGGAGTGGGCCGGCTCCAGCCCGCTCTACACCCGGCGGATGCAGAAGGCGCTGGGGTATGAGGGCGATGACATCATCACCATCTTCAAGGGCCTGCAACTCGACATCGGCGCCCCGCCGCAGTTCATGGACTTCCGCTACACCGTGCACGACCGCTGGCACGGCGAGTTCCACCTGGACCACTGCGGCGCCCTGATGGACGTCGAGCCGATGGGCCCGGACTACGTCCGCGGCATGTGCCACGACATCGAGGACCCGACCTTCGACGCCACCGCGGTGGCCACCAACCCCAAGGCCCAGGTTCGGCCGATCCACCGGCCGCCGCGTGCGCCGGCCGATCGTCTCCCGCACTGCGCCTGGACGGTGACAATCGACGAGTCCCATCCGGATGCGGTCGGAATTCCGGCGCTCGAGGTCGTCGCCCGGACCCGCGCCGCCGATTGGCAACTGGCTCCGATCGATTCCGATGACGCCGGCCGATCCGACTACTCGGGACAGCTGTTGAGCGATTTCGACTTCGGGGCCTACTCGCATGCCGCGCTGGTGCGCATCGCCGACGAGGTGTGCCTGCAGATGCACCTGCTCAACCTCTCCTTCGGTATCGCGGTGCGGGCACGCGCCACCGACAGCGCCCAGGCCACCGACATCTGCACCAAGCAACTCACCGGCATCGCCGGTGTGGCGGCGACGAGGATCCGACGGGCCCTGAACCTTCCGGCCGACGCCGCGGGTCTGGCGGCCGTCCTGAACCTTCATCCGCTGCTGAACCCGGCCGGTTACGTCGTCGCCGAGATCGCCGAGGACCGGCTGCATGTGCATCCCTCACCCGCCCATGACGACGGCGCCTGGATCGCCCTGTGTTCGCCGGCATCGACGGCGCCGTTGCAGGCGATAGCGACCGCCGTCGACCCGTATCTGGTGGTCCGGGTGACCGGCACCGACACCGACTGGACGGCGGAATTCGAGACGGTGGACACCGCGCTCAAGGACTCGGTCGAGGTGCAGATCACCAACGTCAGCAGCGGTGCGGCGTTCCAGTTCCAGCCCCGCCGGTCGTTGCCGCTGACGGTCGTCTGACGGCCGGTTTCGCCATCGGCGTATCGACGGATCAGCAAACCCGGCGCACACTTGCTGCTATGGACAACAACGGACCGTTCGGCATCGACCCCGAGGAATTCGACCGGGTCGTGCGTGAGGCGGGTGAGGGTCTTCGGGACGCCTTCGGGAAGATGCTCAACTCGTCGGGCCAGGGTGCCGGTTTCGGGATGCTGTTCGATCAGTTCATCAAGCCCGGCCAGCGGACCGCGAGGCCGCGGCCGCAACCGGAGACCGCCGGTGAGGCCGGTGACGGCGTGTGGGCGATCTACATCTCCGACGGCGAAGGCAAGGCCCACGTCGAGCAGGTCTACAAGACCGAGTTGGACGCGCTGCGGGCCAATAAGCACAACACCGACAACAGCCGCAATGTGCGGTTCCTGCCCTACGGCATCGACGTCAGCGTTCTGGACGCCAGCCTCGCCGAGCCGGAGGAGCCCGACACCGAGGTCCCGTCGACGGACTGATCAGTCCGGGTGGTGGCAGGCCACCATGTGCCCGTCGCCCGCCAGGAGCGGTTCGGTGCTCCGGCACACTTCGGTGGCCAGCTCACACCGGGTGTGGAACCGGCAACCGGGTGGTGGGTCGATCGGGCTGGGCACATCGCCGGTGAGCGGGACCCGTTGCCGGGCAGCGTTTCTCCGCGGATCGGGAACCGGCACCGCGGACAGCAGTGCCCGGGTGTACGGGTGTTTTGGATTCTCGTACAGGTCGGCGGCGGCCGCGTTCTCCACGACCTTGCCGAGGTACATCACCGCGACGCGGTCCGAGACATGCCGGACGACGCCGAGATCGTGCGCGACGAACAGATAGGACAGTCCGAATTCGGACTGCAGGTCCTCGAGCAGGTTGATGATCTGGGCCTGCACCGAGACGTCCAGCGCCGAGACCGGCTCGTCGGCGATGATCAGCTTGGGCCGCAGTCCCAGCGCACGGGCGATGCCGAGGCGCTGGCGCTGACCGCCGGAGAACTCGTGCGGGAAGCGGTTGTAATGCTCGGCCTGCAGTCCGACCCGGTCCAGCAGGTCCTGCACGCGTCGTTTGAGTTCAGCGCCATCGGCCAGACCGTGCAGTTGCATCGGTTCGCCGATGATCTGACCGATCCGCTTGCGCGGGTTCAGCGACGCGAACGGGTCCTGAAAGATCATCTGCATCTGCCGGCGCAGCGGCCGCATCTCCCGCGGTGAACGGCCGACGAGTTCCCGGCCTTCGAAACGGACCGAACCTGAGTCCGGTCTGACCAGCTGCAGGACGGCCCGACACAGGGTCGACTTGCCACAGCCGGATTCACCGACCAGACCCAGCGTCTCACCCTCGTGCAACACCAAGGTCACCCCGTCGACGGCGCGGACCTGAGCCACCTCGCGGTCGATGAGAACACCGGACTTGATCGGGAAATGCTTCACCAGATCGGTGATCTCAAGCAGTGGTGCCCCGGTCATCGCAGCGCTCCTAGCGCAAGCCAGCACCGGCTGAGGTGGCCGTCACGCTCGGTCAGTGGCGGTGGCCGATCGCAGTCGGCGAAGCGCCGGTCGCAGCGCGGGGCGAACCGGCACCCGGTCGGGGGAGCCAGCAGCGACGGCGGATGACCAGGGATCTGCGGAAGTCGTTCGGGCCGTGGCGCATCCAGGCGGGGGATCGAGTTCAGCAGCCCGACCGTGTAGGGGTGGCGGGGGTCGTAGAACACCCCGTCCAGACCCGCCTGCTCGACAACCTGGCCGGCGTACATCACCACCACCCGGTCGGCGAGCTCGGCGACAACGCCGAGATCGTGGGTGATCAGCAGCACCGCCACGCCGCGCTCGCGGTTGAGCCGCCGCAGCAGATCCAGTATCTGGGCCTGGATGGTCACGTCCAGTGCGGTAGTCGGTTCGTCGGCGATCAGCAGCTGCGGTTCCAGCGCCAGCGCCATGGCGATCATCACCCGCTGGCGCATACCCCCGGAGAACTCGTGCGGATAGTCACGCACCCGGCGTTCCGGATTCGGGATTCCCACGGCGGCAAGCAGTTCCACCGCGCGGTCGATGGCCTCGCGCTTGGACACGTCCCGATGCGCCCGGATCATCTCGGCGATCTGATCGCCCACCCGATAGACCGGATTGAGCGAGGTCATCGGATCCTGGAACACCACCGCGATCTGCTCGCCGCGCACCGACCGCAGTTCGTCGTCGCCCATGCTCACCAGATCGCGATCACCGAACATCGCCGACCCGGTGATGGTGGCGTTGGGGGAGCGGGTCAGTCCGATCAGGCTCTGCGCGGTGACGCTCTTGCCGCAGCCGGACTCCCCGACGATCGCCAGCACCTCACCGGCTCCGATGTCGAAGGAGACGCCGTCGATCGCGCCGACCACGCCGTCATCGGTGGCGAAGCGGACCCGCAGGTCCCGCACGCTCAGCAGCGGGGTCATACCGGTGCCGCCTCGCCGAGCCGGATGCGCGGGTCAAGGAACGCGTAGAGGATGTCGACGATGGTGTTGAACAGGACGATGAAGAAGGCGCCGAACATCGTCACCGCCATCAACGGCGGCAGGTCCAACTTGCCGATCGCCTGTCCGGCGTAGAGGCCGACGCCGTTGAGGTTGAACACCGTCTCGGTCAGGATCGCCCCGCCGCCGACCACCGCGCCGAAGTCCAACCCGAACAGCGTGACGATCGGAATCATCGAGTTGCGCAGCACATGCCGGATCCTGACCTGCCGTTCGCTGACGCCCTTGGCCCGCGCGGTGCGCACGTAGTCCTCGTTCATCGCGTCGAGCATGTTCGAGCGCAGCAGCCTGCTGTAGAAGCCGACGTAGAGCACCGCCAGCGTCAGCCACGGCAGGATCAGGTGGTAGGCCCACTGCAGCGGGTCCTCACTCAACGGCACATAGCTTCCGGTCGGGAACATCTGCGCCTTGAAGCTCAGGTAGTACAGCAGGATCGCGGCGAGCCAAAACACCGGCAGCGAGATGCCCACCAGGGCAAGGATTGTCAGTGCCCGGTCGGTGAATCGTCCGGCCCGCACCGCACTGAGATAGCCGAACCACACCGCCAGCACCATCCAGAGCACGGCGGCGCCGATCGTCAGCGACAGCGTGACGGGCAGGCCCTTCAAGATCTGCTGGGCGACGTTCTGGTCGCTGCTGTACGAGGTGAGTTGGCCGGTGAAGATCTGCTTCATCATGGTCAGGTACTGCACCGGCAGCGACTGGTCCAGGCCCAGGTCGGCGCGAACCCGGGCGATCAGCGCCGGGTTGGCGTTCTTGCCGGCGATCCGGGCGGCCGGGTCGGAGTTGGGGATGACGTTGAAGATCAGGAACACGATCACCGAGATGGCGAACAGCACGGTGGCCATGCCGATCGTGCGGCGGACGGCGAAGCGCAGCACGGCTACCGCCCCGGCCGGATGGTGGCGCGCGGATCCAGGGCGTCGCGCAGGCCGTCGCCGAAGACGTTGAGCGACAACACCGTCAGGACGATCATCAGGCCCGGAACGATGGTCAGATGCGGTGCTGTGTAGATCGTTTGGTAGCCCTCGGCGATCATCGTTCCCCAGGACGCGTTCGGCGGCCGAACACCGGCGCCCAGGAACGACAGCGCGGACTCCAACAGCATGTTGTTGGCGATGTTCAGGGTGAAGAACACGATGATGGTCGAGACGATGTTGGGGAGCAGTTCGGAGATCATGATGCGCAGCGGTCCCTTGCCCTGGGACACCGCGGCCTCGACGAACTCCTTCTCCCGTAATGCCAGGATCTCGCCGCGGATCGGCCTGGCCATGTACGGCACGTAGACCAGGCCGATGATCAGGATCGGAATCCACAGCGATTCGCCGGCGATCTGCAGGCCGCCGATCCGGATGCCGCCAAGGGCGAGCGTGGTTCCCAACGCGATGCCCAGCAGCAGCACCGGGAAGGCCCAGATGACATCGAGGATGCGGGACAACACCGCATCGACCCACCCCCGGTAGTAGCCGGCGAGCATGCCGACCACGACGGCGAGAAGCGTCGTGATGACCGCGGCGAGCACGCCGATGTAGATCGACGTGCGTCCGCCGTACATCAGTCGCACCATCACGTCGCGACCGTTCTGATCGGCCCCGAGAAGATAGCGACCGCGCAGTCCCGGCCCGATCGGGATGCCCTCCGGCGAGACGACGTGCATCTGCTGGCCGTAAACCATGATCTTGTCGGTGATGTGGTTCTGATTCGGCCCGGTGTGAGCGACATGCTCGGCCCACAGCGGTGCAGCAAGGCAGAACAACACGATCAGGACGAACAGGGCGCCGAAAACCAGCGCGATCCGGTTGCGCCGCAACCGAAGCCAGGCCAACCGTCCCGGACTCTTGCCGTACTGGGGAGCTTCGGCCACCGCGGCGACCATTACTTCAGGACGAATGACGTGAAGTCCTGTGAGAACAGCAGGTGGCGGTAGGACTTGTCGAAGTTGAGCCGGTCCGACAGAAACGTGGTGAACTGCTCATTGCCGTAGGGAGCCCACACCGCCTGCTCCATGTAGGCCTTGTCCAATTCGGCGTACTGCTTCTTGACCTCGTCGGTCAACTGCTGCTGGACCAACTCGTCCTGCTTGGCGTCGTTGGCCTCGATCTTGGCCTGCGAGTAGTTGTTGTTGTTCGTCGGCAGGATGTTGGCTCCGTTGAGCAACGGACGGAAGAAGTCGTCCGGGTGTGGGAAGTCCTGGAACCAGTCGGCGAAGCCGGTGTCGAGATCCGGCGTCGACAGGTTGCCGATGGTCTGGAAATAGGTGTCCCCGGAGATCACCTTCAACTGGGCGTTGAAGCCCAACTCCTTGAGCAGATCCTGGTAGTACTGCCCGATCCGCTTGCGGTCCGGCTCGTCGTCGGTCCACACCGTGATGTCCTTGTCGGCCGGATTGGCTTCGGCCAGAAGCGCTTTGGCCTTGTCCATGTCCGGACCCGGATACAGCTTGTACTCGTCGTAGCCCGGCATGCCCGGCGGCAGGATCTGCTGGGTGGCGTGCAGGCGGCCGCCGAACACCCGGTTGAGCGCCTCAGGGTCGATCGCGTAGTTGATCGCCTGGCGCACCTTGACGTCGTTGAACGGCGCCTGCTGATTGTTCATCCAGAAGTAGTAGGTGTTGATCGAATCCTCGAACCGGAAGCGGTCGGAGAACTTGGCCTTCACCTCAGGCAAGCGGTCGGCGTCCGGCGGATCGTTCATGTAGTCGATGGTGTTCTGCTCGATGCCTGTCACCTGCGCCGAGTTGTTCTTGTTCTGGGTGACGACGATCTTGTCGACCGACGCGTCGGCGACCTCGGTGGCGCCGGCGTCCTTGACCGTTTTGAAGTTCGGATTGCGTTCCATCGTCAGGCTGTTGGGTGCGTCGACCTTGGTGATGACGAACGGACCGCTCGACGGCGGCGGGTTGTTGGTCGCTTCCTTGTCCAGCGGAGTGGTCGGCGGCACCGGCGCGGCGAACATCAATCCCAATACGTTGGTGAAGGTGCCGTTCGGCTTTTCCAGGGTGATGGTGATGTCACCGGTGTTGTCATCGGTGACGATGCCGCTGATCGTGTCGGCCTTGCCGTCGGCGAAGTCGCCGGCGCCGACGATCCCCTCGTAGAACACCGATCCGCCGGAGTTCGCCTTGAACAGTCGTTTGATGGCGTGGGTGAAGTCACTGGCCTTGATCGGCGTCCCGTCTGAGTACTTCATGTTCGGCCGAAGGGTGAGCTTGTAGACCTTGCCGTCCTCGGAGACCTGGGGCATGTCCTTGGCGAGACCGGGCACCACGGCGGTCCCGTCCGCGCCCTTCTGGTGCTTGTAGGTCAGTAGCGGGACGTAGGTGTTCCACAACACCTCCCAACCCTCGACGGTGTAGGAGAGTTGCGGGTCGACGTAGTCCGGGAAGGAGGTCAGGGTGACGTTGACGTCGCCTCCGGCCTTGCCGCCCGCGCCGGCGCCGGTGCCGCCCTTGCCGCCGCAGCCCGTGACTCCCCAGGCGGCGATGGCCGTGATCCCCACAACCGTGACTGCCCGACGCAGCGTGCCCATGGCGCTCCTCTATGACTTCGGTGCGGACGATTCAGTGAGCACACTGTGCCTCAGCTGGGGGGTTTTGGCGCGGTAACCGTCAGCTTTGTCGCCCCGGCCGCGCGGGCCGCCCGCCCGGGATCGCGGCGTCGCTGCGACGCTGCGCACCGCGGCCGGTGCGAGGTCGGCGACGACGTTGTGCACTCCCTGACCGATCGCGTCGACCAGGTCGGTGGCCGCGGTGAGGGGGTCCAGTCGCGGCAGCAAGCCGGCTGTCGCCGGGGTGCCGGGGCCGGCGGACCGGTCGTAGCCCCAGTCGACCATCACGGTGAGCGCCGGTTCGACCAGATCCAGCAGCGCTGTGGGGAAACCGATTTCATACAACGGCATCAGAAGCGGCAGGTGCGGCGTCTTGAGGGTGATGTAGGTGATGTTGCCGACCGTCGTGTCGGGGAATGCGCGCGGGCCGGTGAGGTCGGCGGCGAAATAGTTGCCGTGCACGAACGATCCGGCCAGCACGGCGTTGGCCACGGCGAGCAGATTGAGCGGGTAGGTCGGGAAGTCCGAGGCGGCGTCGTACTCCCAACTGATGTCGGTCGTCGCGTAGGGGGTGTCCAGCGGCGTGGAACCGTCGAGTGGGATGTCCAGCAGCGGCACGTAGAGCCCGGCGAACCGCTGCAGGATGCCGCCGTTGGGCCGGTTGGGATTGCCCACCAGGAGGAATTGCAGCCGATCGGTGGCCGGGGCGCCCCCGGCCTGGCTCTGCAGTGTGCGCATCTCGCGGACCATGACGTTGGCGCTCGAGGAGTAGCCGACGGCGACGACGCTGCCGGTTGATCCGGCGCCGGCCAGTGCGGCGCTCAACGCTCCGGAGAAGTTGTGCAGGCCCTGCTGTTGAGAGGTTTCGTAGGCCAGCACGTCGGCCGGCCACGTCACGGGGACGAAGTCCCAACCGAAGTAGGGCGAGGCGTGGTTGTTGACCGTGTCGAGGTATCCGTGCCCGAAGGTCCCCGCCGATCGGAACGGGTCGGTGTCGGGCGCCGGATACCAGGGGTCGCCACCGAGTTCCTGCTTGATCGGCGGGTTCAGTGCGTTGCCGTTCTGGGTGCCGCCCATCGCCAGCACGGTGTTCGTCGCCAGTTGGGCGGCGCTACTGACGGTGGTCAGCAGGCTCAGCGCGAGGATCCCTGCGGTGGTCGCGAGCCCGGACACGGCAGATCGCGCAACTCCGAGCGCGTGTTTGCCCACCAGGCCTCCTTGCTGTTCGCGCCAGCCGATCAGACAAATTCAGCAAATTGTTCTCTTCGGGGTTCTAGCACATGGGAGAGGGTTTCGAGACCCTGTCCGCATAGATTTTCGTCGTTTTGGGCGACACCCGAAGTAGGAGCCTCGGCGAGCGGCCCTTACAGTGATTAGCTATGCCCGACTTCGACCGCCGCAGTCTGATGTTGATGGCCGGATTAGGTGTCGCCGCTGTCGCGATCCCGACGCCCGAGGCCGGAGCCGACCCGGGTCCCGAGATTCCCCCGGGCCCCGACGCCCCGGCCGGGCCGGGTGCTCCGATTCCCGCCCCGGACGCGGCGGTGCCGCAGTTCCTCGGTGACGAGTTCAACGGTCCGGCCGGGTCCGGGCCCGACCCCGCCTTGTGGAGCGTCGCCCAGTTCCGCGAGACGATCAAGAACCCGGTGTTCTGGGACCGCCCGGAGAACATGGGCCAGTACCGCGACGACCGCGAGCACGTCTTCCTCGACGGCAACGGAAACCTCGTCATCCGCGCCACCCGTGACGGCGGCGGCCGGTACACCAGCGGCAAGGTGGTGGGCAACTTCGGCGCGGGCATCAACAACACCTTCGAGGCCCGGGTGAAGTTCAACTGCCTCACCCCCGGAGCGTGGCCGGCCTGGTGGCTGTTGAACGACAACCCGGAGCGCGGCGGCGAGGTTGACATCATCGAGTGGTACGGCAACCAGGACTGGCCGTCGGGCACCACCGTGCACGCCACCCTGGACGGCACGTCGCATGTCACCTGCAACTACCCGGTGGACAGCCTGTGGCACACCTGGCGGGTGACGTGGAACAACTCCGGAATGTACTTCTGGCAGGACTACAAGCCGGGCATGAAGCCGTACTGGGAGGTGCCGGCCGGTTCGATCGAGGGCTGGCCGTTCAACGATCCCGGATACGAATTGCGGCCGGTGTTCAACCTGGCCGTTGGCGGATCGGGTGGGCGGGATCCCCGCCCGGGCAACTACCCCGCTGAGATGCTCGTCGACTGGGTGCACATCTTCCCGGGCTAAACGCCCTCCGAAAGCCCGGGCCACGCCCTAATCTTCGGGCGTGGACATTCTCATCATGATCCTGTTGTTCGTGATCGCGCTGTTGATCTGGCGGGGCGCCAAGCACGGCCTGATTCTGACGCTGTGGGTGGTCGGTGTGGTCGCCATGATCGCGCTCTTCAACTACCACGTCACCTCCCAGCTGGATCTGAGCTTCTGATGGCGGCCGAACAGACCGCCAAGCCGGGCGGCGTCTGGGGATTCCTGAGCTACTGGGGCCTGCACGGCTGGATCCTGGCGTACTGCTTCGTGATGGGCAGTGCGTTCTTCATCCAGTTCGTCGAGGGGGAGTTCCCGTGCCCGCTGTGCATGTTGCAGCGCTACGGAATGATCCTGGCCACGCTGGGCGTGCTGTACGTGGTCATGCAGGCCCGGCGCGGAACGCTCACCCCGGCCCGCTACGCGCAGGGACTGGGCATGGGTCTGCTCGCCGTCGTCGCCGGGGCATCGGTATCCGTGCGTCAGATGCTGCTGCACATCAAGCCCGGCGACCACGGCTACGGCGCTCCGGTCCTGAGCCTGCATCTCTACACGTGGGCCTTCGTCACCTTCGCCATCGTGATGATCTACATCGGCGTGGCGCTCATGCTGATGCCCAAGGGCATCCCGGCGGCCCCAGCGGCCGGCAGCGTGGGCTGGAAAGTCTCGACGACGATCATCTGGCTGTTCATCGCCATCGTCGCGGCCAACGTTGTGGCGATCATCTTCCTGGAGGGCTTCGCCGGAGTTCTGCCCGACGATCCGGAGAGCTACAACCTGATCGACCAGTTGACCGGTCGCTGAACGGTTTTCGCTAGGAGTCTTTGCGGCGCCGGCGCCGGATCAATCCGAAGCCGACGATGAGGAACGCCGACGCCGAGCTGTTCACGGTGTAGCCGATGTCCTGCAGGATGGCCAGCTCTATCGGGCTGACCACCCGCACGCCCGTTCCGCTGTCGGAGATGGCGTTCATCAGCTGGCTGTTGCGGCCGACGAAGGTGTCATCGTCCAGATGCGAAACCGAGCTGCCCGGCTCCCAGGGGTCGGGCGTGTAGAGCGGCACCGGGCCGCCGTAGACCGCGACGGCGTTGGGTCCGCCGAAGTACAGGCCGCCGTTGCCCCCGGTCAGATTGGTGTTGTAGCTCGAGTTCCACCGGTAGGTGTTCGGAATGACCTGGGTTCTGTCAGCGGTCACCATGTAGCTGTCGAACGTGGTCCAGGTCTGGTTGGTGGCGTCCCAGCCGGGCTCGTCGACATTGGACAGGAATCCGAAGGCGTGCAGCATCTCGTGCATCGCCGTGGAGGTGAAGTCGTACTGGCCGCGCGGGACGGTGCTGCCGTACCCCCAGCCCTGACCGAAGTTCCAGTCGATGGTGCCGTCGGCTGCGGCCCCGTTGGCGTCGACGCCGGTGAGGATCTTCTGCTGCACGACGGTGTCGTAGAAGCCGGGGTCGCTGCTCGTCAGGTCGCTACCGGACTGGGCGAGGGTGCCCGACAGCGGGGAGTACTCGGCGGTGACGTCGAAGGTGACGTTCACCGGCGAGGTGACCACGAAGTAGCCGGCCAGTTTGTCGGCGGAGTCCTGCAGGGCCGCCCGCGCCGCCTGGCTCCAGTACTGAGAGCCGCTGCCGTAGATGAAGGTGAAGGTCAGCATCGACTGGGTCGCGTTCTGGGCGACCTGCAGGTAGGCCTCGGTGCTGGCCGGGCGGAACAGGTCGAGCAGATTGATGTGGAACCCGGTGTCGGTGGCGGCCACGGTGAAGCTGTCCCGGCCGGTGAAATCCGTTCCGGGCGTGTAGGTGTAGCTGCCGTCGGCGCCGAGATCGACACTGCCGTGCAGTGGTGTGCCGGTGATGCTGTAGACGATCGGGTCGCCCTCGGGGTCCACTGCGCCCACGGTGCCGGTGATCGGGCCGTCGGTCTGGCCGGTGAGTTGCACCGGTGCGACGGTGGGAGCCTGGTTGAAGAATGTGCGCCGGATCAGCAGGCCGATGCCATCGACGAAGGCCTGGATGGGGCCGAACAGCGCGGAGATCGGGTCGGTCGCCGACGCGGTCGCCGCGGCGCCGGTAATGCTCAGTGCCGCAACGGGTTTGGCGATGACAGGCTGGGGTGTTGACGCGGCGGCGGCGATATTGGGCACCGTTGTCGTGGCGGTCTGGACAGCGTCAGCACCGGCTGCCGGCGCGTTCGCGGCGGGCAACTGCGGGGCGAGGTCGACGGCCGGGCCGTTGTTGGTGGTGGTCACCCCCGCGGTGGCCGCGCCGCGGGTGGCACGACGGGCTTGGGCCGGCTTGCTGGCCGTGCGGCTAGCGGGGCGGTCCGCGGTGGCCACCGGTGCGGACCTGGCGGCCCGGGTTGCCGGAGCATCGCCCTGAGGACCCTGGGCCGGTGTGGTCTGGGCCGGTGTGGTCTGGGCCGGCGCGGTCTGGGTTTGTGGGCTCGGGGTTTGGGCGGGTGCTGCTCCCGACCGGTGCGGGCGGGTCGCCGACGACGTGGCCGGAGTCTGGTTCGTCGCGTCGGACACCGTCGCAGCGTCCGCGTCGGTGCCGTCGGCCGACGCAACCGCGACGCCCGGTCCGGCCAGCGACAGTCCCAGAACGAACGCCGCCGCCCCCACCCGAGCACCGTTCCTGGCGACCCACATCAGCAAACTCCAACGATCGGTGACGACTTTCCCGAAACGCTACCCTCTCGGTTCCGGAGAAGGCCAGATGAGCTCAGTGGCCGTTGCGCTACCGAACCGTTGAGCAATGCCGTGACCGGGGTTTTCCAATGGTGAAAACGGGGAATCGTCCACGGGTAATGTCGGATTGAAGGGCTCAAGGATCGGGACAGGGACACCAGGTGGACAACATGAGAAGCGTTGCGACCGTCGGTTTGGCGGCATTCGCGGTGGCGGTCACCCTCAGCGGGTGTTCGGGCACCGCCACCAAGGAGGCCGTGTCGTCGCCGGCGTCCACCACGACCGCGACGTCACCGGCGGCGCCGGCCGCTGCGCACAACCAGGCCGACGTGATGTTCGCCCACCACATGATCCCGCATCACCAGCAGGCGATCGAGATGAGCGACATGCTCCTGGGCAAGCAGGGCATCGACCCGCGGGTGGTTGACCTTGCCAAGCAGATCAAGGCGGCCCAGGGGCCCGAGATCGAGCAGATGCAGGGCTGGCTGACTCAATGGGGCACTCCGATGATGCCGGGGATGGGTGATATGCCCGGCCACGGTGGGTCGATGATGCCCAGCGGCTCCATGATGCCCAGCGGCTCCATGATGCCCAGCGGCTCGATGATGCCCGGCATGCCCGGCATGGGTGACATGCCCATGATGTCGGGGATGGGGATGATGTCGGCCGCCGATATGGAGGCGCTGAAGAACGCCGACGGCGTTGCGGCGAGCAAGTTGTTCCTCACCGGAATGATCACCCATCACCAGGGTGCGATCACGATGGCGCAGAACGAGATCAAGGACGGTCAGTTCCCCGACGCGATCGCGCTGTCGAAGTCGATCATCAGCGGTCAGCAGAAGGAGATCGACACCATGAACCAGATCCTCAGCTCGCTGTAAGCGCAGCTGAACGCCGGAGTCGGTGGAGCCGATGACGGGAATCGAACCCGCGTATTCAGCTTGGGAAGTCGATTCGCGCTGCTTACCAGGGATTATTGGCGTGTGCAAATGTCGTCCACCAGCCCTGATGCGTATACAGAAGTACACCCAATTACCCATTTGGTCGCAGGACTTGTGACACCGCCGTGACACCCTCACCTGCGTGGGGAGTCCGCTTGAACAGCGACATTTCATCCTTTGCCGCTTTCATGAGGCGGCAAAAACCGAACCACCTCCTCACCGTGATCGCAGAGAGCCGTCCATGGATATCGGAGTTCTGCGTTTCCGTATCCGTCGTGGTAGAACCGGCCACCGTAGGAATACCAGCCGTCGTTACGGCCGAAGGCGCGGATTCCATCGCGGACGATGATCGACCATCCGGTCATGTCATAGTCACGTTCGTCGATGATGAGGAAGCGATCTCCATCCACGTTCGAACGCCACTGAACAAAAAACCCATCGACGAATCCGTCATACGGTCCGTAATGGTTGGACAAACTTTCTGCTAGGTCAGTCGCCTCATCGAGGGAGCGGAACGTACGGAACTCTTCGGGCAATCGGTCTGAGTCTTCGGAACCAGCATGAAAGATCCGCAAGAGGTACCGGGTCGGGGATTCGCGCAGTTCCACACGGTAGGTCACCTCGCTGACAGGGATGTCCCGCGGCCCGATCACGTGAGCGGGGATGTGCGCATGCCAGCCTTCGGCCGTTTTTTGCCAGTCCAAGCCTGGCCGCTGCGATTCTGTCTCCATTGGCTTTTCGATCCCCCATCCCGACGCCCGTTGCGCCTACTGAGAGGCTAGGCGCGTAAGAAGGCTGCCAATGCGGATTACTGAGTGAACGCACCCGGGCCGACAGCGCTGTCAACGGCAACCGAAAACTGATCAGCTGTCGGCAAGTGAAAATTGACCAGCTCGGTTCGTCATTGGTCCTCGGCGGTGGCGGTGGGGACGCGGCCGA
>MTBK01108410.1_pt1 | contig 41455 bp, 40 predicted proteins | sample 1535981 | NCBI WGS metagenome assembly MTBK01 (sample SAMN06109225, study PRJNA356200) | anaerobic digester metagenome | isolation source: biogas reactors fed with pig manure or primary and secondary sludge | place: Spain | collected 2016-06-30
CCGTCGATATCGCCACCGCCGGCCCCGCCATCAGGAATCACCCCACATTCACCGAGGGGGCAAACGTCAACTTCGTCGAAGAGGGAGATACCCTCAGGATCCGGACGTTCGAGCGCGGCGTCGAGGATGAGACCGAGAGCTGCGGCACCGGCGCCACCGCATCGGCCGCCATCGCCCGCCGCCTCGGGAAGGTCGGGGATGAGGTGCGGGTCGAGACGGAAGGAGGTCCACTCACCATCCGCTTCGGGGACTCCGTAACAATGGAAGGCCCGGCCAACACGGTCTTTATGGGTACTATACCGCTCTGATCCCATCCCCGGTGATCACGAAATCAAACGATATGCCCTCCGGCCGGGACCGGTGCTTCATGAGTATCGCCCGCCGGACGCTATCTTTTTTCTCGAGCCGGATGATGGCCTTTGATATATGCTCAAGGGCTGTCCCGCCGAGGCCGGCGAACCGATCCCGCTCGACGTCCATGTAGATCTGGTTGGTGATAAGGGCCGGGATGTCGTACTTCTTCGCAAGACCGAGGAGCCTGACCATATGGTGCGAGAGGGTGCGCACCGTCTCACGCCCGAGACCGAGCTCGGTCCGGTATAGGGCGGTCGCCGAGTCCACCACCATCAGGCCCGCGGGGTCGCTCTTTTTGAGCACCTCCTCAGCATCGGCTATCATCGCACCCTGCTGGATGAAGTCGAGCGGTTCAAAGAGGTAGAGCCGGTCTGCAAATTCCTCCGCGTCATCCCCGGCGATCTGCAAAAATCGCTCTACCGAGAACCCCTCGGTATCGATGTATACGACCGGGTTCCCGGCCCTGAGGGCTGCCACCGTCGCCAGCAGGCAGAATACGCTCTTCCCGCTCGCAGGCTCGCCGTATACCTGGGTGATAGCCCGGCGCTCAAGCCCGCCACCTAAGAGGTCGTCGAGCGGGGGGCACCCCGTGCTGACCCGGTCCTGTTTCAAGGCTCAAGCACATCCCGTTCGATGAAAAGACGGCGTGCGGCCGCCTCAACGGCACCGGTGACCTCCCTTAGCGGGACACCAAGTTCCCGTGCGCATGCCGCCGCCTGGTCGTACTCCGGCTTGAAGGAAGATATCTTTCCTGCCGTCCAGCCACACTTCACGTCGATCGTCCATTCCCGGCCCCGGAGCACCACCCTGACCGGCTCAACCGTCCGTTCGGCAACAAACCGGTGGACCATCGGTATGCACCGTATGCCAAGCGTCCCTAGCTCCCGGGCCATCACACCGGCGAGGTGGTCGGTCGTATCGGTGTGTGCGACCACCCTGATGAGATGGCCGCTCCGCCCCTTCTTCATCACCGCAGGGATGGCGCTTGCGTCCCGCGCCCCTTCCTCCATAAGGCGGGCAAGCGTATAGGCGAGGGCTTCCCCGGTCACGTCATCCACGTTCGTCTCAAGTATATCGACGCGGTCGCCGGCGATCCCATCCGCTACAGAGAGGAGCATCGAACGGAGGACGTTCGGCCTTCCGGGCGGGTCTCTGCTCCCCGCACCGTAACCGATCGCCTGTATCCCTGCGGGACCGAGATCATCCGGCTTCATCGTCACAAACTCAGCGAGGAGGGCAGCCCCAGTCGGCGTGCAGAGCTCCCGGTCCTCATCTCCTGGAATCGTCTGCAGGCCCGACTCAACAAGGATCGCCACGGTCGCCGGGGCCGGGATGGGGAACGTCCCGTGAGCCCCGACAAAAAACCCCCTCCCGAGCGCCACCGGGAGGACTGCGACACCATCGATATCGAGGGAGTGAAGAGCGGTGCAGGCGCCTACAACATCAGCTACGGCGTCATCAGCACCCACCTCGTGGAAATGCGCCCCGACCCCATGGATGCTCTCCTCGGCCCTGTGGATCCTGAAAAAAACCCGCCGGGCCATCTCCTGCGCGGGAGCGGGGGCGTCACTCCCGGCCACCCGGTCGAGCACCTCGCCGAGGGTGCGGTGATGCACAGGGGCATGCGCACTCACCCGGGTGGCCCGGATGCCGGAGCGGTCTACCCGTTCTATTGTCGGTTCGCCGACGACTGAACGCATGGCTGCCCTGACCGCCTCCTCATCCGCCCCCAGATCGAGGAGGGAGCCGATGACCATGTCGCCTGCAGCCCCGCTGAACGGATCGAAGAGAAGTATATTCATGCGTCTCCAGTACTTATAAATCCCCGAAATATAAGAACTAGAGGTAATGCCCGAGATGTACTTGAAAGTAGATAGCGCTTATCCAGAGGATCAGGGGGCGGGAAAGGCACGGCTCGACCCCGATACCATGCTGCAGCTCAGGCTCAGCCCGGGAGATCTCGTCATCATCGAAGGGAAGCGCCCGACCGTGGCCAAGGTCTGGCGTGCAATGGTGAACGACTGGCACCAGGGTAAGGTCAGGATCGATAATTTTACGCGGCTCAACACCGGTGCCAGCATCGGAGACCGGGTGAAGATACGGACGCTGGATGAAGAGATCGAGGCGAAGAGGGTGGTGCTTGCACCCCCGGAGGATCTCCCGAAACAGCTCCCGATCAACTTCGGCAACGCCACTAACAAACTGATCGACTTCCCGGTCGTGAAGAACGATTCCGTGCCGATCCAGGCGGGGCTTCCGTTCATGCAGCCTCAGCTTGTCGCGTTCAAGGCCGTGGTGATCGAACCGGAGAACGCGGTGATCATCACCAGGAATACCAAGATTGAGTTCTCCGAGAAGCCGGCAGCCGGGTTTGAGGGCGTAAAGCGGATCAGCTACGAGGATATCGGCGGTCTTAAAGATGAGCTCCAGCGGGTCCGCGAGACGATCGAACTTCCCATGCGCCACCCGGAGATATTCAGGAAGCTCGGGATCGAACCGCCGAAGGGCGTCCTCCTTTACGGCCCGCCCGGAACCGGAAAGACCCTCATAGCAAAGGCGGTCGCAAGCGAGAGCGGGGCACACTTCATCTCCATCGCCGGACCCGAGGTGATATCGAAGTACTACGGCGAGAGCGAGCAGCGGCTCCGCGAGGTCTTCGAGGAGGCACGGCAGAACGCACCTGCGATCATATTCATCGATGAACTCGACTCCATCGCCCCCCGGCGGGAAGAGGTTACGGGCGAGGTCGAGCGGCGTGTGGTTGCCCAGCTCCTCACGATGATGGACGGGCTTGAGGAGCGGGGACAGGTCGTTGTGATCGGCGCCACGAACCGGCTGGATGCCATAGATCCAGCCCTCCGCCGGCCGGGGCGGTTTGACCGTGAGATCGAGATCGGTGTCCCGGCCGAGAACGACCGGGCCCAGGTGCTCCAGATCCACACCCGCGGTATGCCGCTCGCCGACGACGTGGAGATCGGCCATATCGCCCAGCAGACTCATGGATTTGTCGGGGCAGACCTCGCCGCCCTTGCCCGTGAGGCGGCGATCAAGGCGCTCCGGCGCTACCTCCCCGAGATCGATATGGAGGCTGAGGAGATCCCGGCGGAGACCCTCGAGAAGATGGAGGTCATGAGCAAGGACTTCCGGGATGCCCTCCGCGATGTGGGTCCAAGCGCCATGCGCGAGATCCTCCTCGAGGTTCCCCATACCCGCTGGGATGACGTCGGCGGGCTTGAGGAGGCGAAACAGGAGATCCGCGAGGCGGTGGAGTTCCCGCTCACCCGGCGGGAACGGTTCGATAGCCTCGGGATCGAACCGCCGAAGGGCGTTCTCCTCTACGGCCCGCCGGGAACCGGAAAGACCCTCATAGCAAAGGCGATCGCAAGCGAGAGCGGGGCAAACTTCGTGCCGGTCAAGGGCCCTCAGCTCCTCTCTAAGTGGGTCGGGGAGAGCGAGCGGGCTGTCCGCGAGGTCTTCAAGAAGGCCCGGCAGGTGGCGCCGTCCATCATATTCTTCGACGAGCTGGATGCCCTCGCACCCGCCAGGGGCGGCGGCACCGAGTCGCGAGTCATCGAGAGCGTCTTGAACCAGATCCTGACCGAGATCGATGGTCTTGAGGAGCTCCGGGGCGTGGTGGTGATGGGCGCGACGAACCGGCCAGACATGGTCGATCCGGCGCTGCTCCGGCCGGGCCGGTTCGACCGTCTCGTCTACATCGGTGAACCCGGCCGGGAAGACCGGGAGAAGATCCTCGCGATCCATACCCGCTATATGCCGATCGAGGGCTCTGTAATGGAGGAACTCATAGAGATGACAGGCGGGTTATCTGAGGATGATATAGAGGATCTTGTACAGGCCCTTGAGAACGACAGCCGGAAGAAGAAGACCCGTGAGGTCTTCACTCGCTATATGCCTGCCGTTAAGGACTCAACGATCGAGGATCTCGTGGAGATGATCCCGGAGGACGATCTCGGTGACCTGTTCCAGGCTCTTGAGGCCGGCAGCCAGGAGGAGATCCGCAGGTTCCTAGCTCGCTACGGATCCGTCAGGGACTCCACGATCGAGTATATCGCGAACCTGGCCGGAGAGATTCCTGAAGATAGACTCAGAGATATGGAACGGGATCTTGGGGCTGGCCGCCGGGTGAGCACTGAGGATGTGAAGATCCAGATCGATGCGATAGCGGTGAGCGGCGGCGAGGGGCTTCGGCGCGATCTGCGGAGGAGGAAACTCGTCGATCTCTTTGCCCGGCAGCACGGGATGCTCCTCGACGACCCTGTGCGGGATCGTATCCTTAAGGAGATTGCCACAGGGATCGACGGGTTCGTCGGCTCGGATCTCGAGGCGCTAAGCCGGGAGGCGGCCATGCTCGCCATGCGCGAGGATGCCACCGTTGTGAGCCGGTCGCACTTCGAACGGGCACGGGATAAGGTACACGCGACGATGAACGAGCGGGTGCGGCAGTACTATGAGAGGGTGCGCCAGCACTTCAAGGGCGGTCTGCCGAGAGAGACACAGCCGCCGGAATACCAGTGAACGGGTGCCTCGCTACTGTAGCAGGATGTAGGCAAAGACCGAGACCAGGAAAGCGAGCGTGAGGATCATAAAGCTGATCGGGGCGATGAACAGAAGCATCGCGTTCACGGTGCTTGCAAGCTGCGAGACCCGCTGCGATCCGAAGACAATGATCCCATCACACGAGGCAGTTGCCGCCCCAACCCTGGCCGGAGCGAGGTCTTCGATCGCCTCCCGCACCGCCTGCTCCACGTACGGGATGATCTCCTGTGCCGGCACGATATACCCTATCGGGTTCTTCCCGCTGATCATGTTCACCGTATGAGTATCGGTGGTCATGATCTCCCCTTCATCCACGTATTTGAGAACCGCGGCGAGCAGGGGCTCCCTGACACCCTCGGCCACGTTATTCCCATCCACCAGGACGTAGGCGGCTCTCTTCCCTCCGGCTTCGGTCACAAGGGCCTGCACCCCGAGCGACCCGAACCCCTGCTCCCGGGAGAACGGGACCGGGACATGCGAGACCCCTGCCTCAAGCGGTTCAAGCGAGAGCCTCTTCACGGCCAAAAACCCTTCACGCGCGGCTTTCATGTACTCGGTCGCGATCTTTGTTGCCGGGAGAACCGGGGATCCCACGCTGGTCATGCAGTTGTGAGCATCCACGAAGGCGACGTGGGAGAAGGAGGCGCGCCCCTCAGCCATGATCGTCATCCCGATCGCGTAATCGAGATCCTCTGTCCGCTCCGGGGCGCGGGTGCTCACCATCAGGATAGCATCCCCGAACTGCTGGCAGAGGATCTCCACAGACCCGGAGGTGACCCTGACCGGCCGGCTAGCGACCGCCGAGTATGAGATCCCCTCCCGGGACGCCTCGATGGCGCTGACGATCTTTCTTATCTCGCTCTCAGAGACCAGGTTGAAGTCATGGGTGGCGCAGCCGTGAGCTACAAGCGTCTCCTCCTGGAAAGAGTCGTGGAGAACCCGGGGGAGGTTGCCGCCGCCGACCTCCCCCATCGGCCCGGGATGGACGTTTGGGACCGTGAACAGGACATCTCCTCCCGCATCACGGGAGAAGAAGAACGAGGCCTGCTGGACGTAGACCTCCTCTCCGATCTCGCGGAAGAAGTCCTCCATGCTCTTTGAACCGTCGGTCAGGTGGGCGATGAAGGTGTTTAAGAAATTGAGCCCGCTGATCTGAAACGCCTTCTTCAGGGGTCGCTCGATCAGCCAGATCAAGAAGGCAAAGACCAGTCCGAATACCGCCTGGAGGAGGAGGGCGTAGAGGATGAATCCCGGGCTGAAGATCCAGATGCCGACCGCGATCCCGGCACCGCTCTGGGTGAACGCAGGGAGGATCATCCTGGTGATCCGATAATCCGCCACGGCGACGAGAACAAGCAGGCGGAGACCGAATACCAGGCCCAGGGCACCAGCGTAAAGCGCGGGGAAGAGCGCCTTACCAAAGATCTGGGTCAGAGCGAGGCTCAGGATAATGGAGAGGACCGTGCAGGTCAGGGCGAGGAGAGCAGAACGATTGGGGGTTATCACCCGACCGGAAGCCTTCACTATCGGTATCGTCAGAAGGAAGGCGATCAGTGCCGGGACAGAGAACCCGAGAGTGCCGAGCAGAAAGTAGTTGCTTCCCGCCCGGTATGTGGTCCAGTCGATGAGGAACCCGAGCACGATGATGATGAAGAGCGATCGCGGCCAGGATGGGGCAACGAAGAAGTAGCGGGTGAGACGCTCGACGCGCATGTCAGGGCCGGACTCCATCAGGCGCCCCCGGATTCCGGCATGCTCCTGGCGGTCTTCAGGATCACGTACCCCATAACTCAGGCAGTTCTTCCGGGCTCACCAAAGACCTTCTGGTAGCGCCCGATCATCCGCTCCCAGTCAGGGAGGTTCGTCTGGGTACCTACCCGCTCGACGACAAAGGATGATACCACCGCTCCCGCGCGGCAGCAGTCGAGCGGTGCGTATCCCTTCCGAAACGCGGTCAGGAACCCTGCCCGGTAACTGTCGCCGGCACCGGTCGGGTCGACCGCCTCCACCCTGACTGCCGGGATATGATGCTCCTCGCCCTCCATGTAGAGGGCGCTCCCCCTCGCGCCATGGGTTGTTATAACCATCGGGACTGACGCTATAAGCGCCTGGCGCTCAAGCCCGAGCATATCGCACATACGGTCCATCTCGTGGTTGTTCGAGAAGAGGATATCGATGTTTGCAAGTATGATCTCAAGTGCATCCGGCGTGTAGCGGAGGAGATCCTGGCCCGGGTCAAACGACGCAAATTTGCTCTTTTCGGCCACCCGGACGTTGAAGTCCGGGTCGGCCGTAGCCATATGGACGAAGTCGAGGACAGGAGCCTCTGCCTCTGCAAACGCGACCGAAGCTCCCCACTCAAAGAATGTCTCCTGGTCGCCGGCATCATCCGTGAATACGTATGCGGTCGCGGTCCGGGCACCGTCAACCACCATGAAGTCCTGCTCGACCCCGAGATCCCGGAGCCAGCGGTCATATTCGCTCCCGGGGAAATCGCTGCCGACCGCAGAGACCAACCGGCACTTCTCGCCGAGGGTTGCTATCCCTGCCGCTATGTTTGCCGCACCGCCGCCGAAGTAGATCTTATGATCCGTGATGTAGGTCGAGTTGTGCCTCCCGGGGAGGTCCGGCACCTGGAAGAGGTGATCTATGGCGGTATGCCCGACAACTGATATCATATCTCCTGCACCTCCAGGATCTTCAACGGGATATCCCGGAGCGCCTTCCCGACGACCGACTTTGCTATCCGGGTCGCGTGTTCTTCTGACTCCGCCCGGAAGACCCTGATCTGAAGCATGAGATCGACCAGAGCGGTATTGGCGACAACGAGCGCGCTGCTCAGTTCCCCCTCACAGTAGGGGCAGGCGCTCATCCCTGCCTCGATCTCCACAAACTTCGCCGAAGGGTTTAACCGCTTCCCGGCCTCGCTGATCGCGATACTTACGGCATCGCCCATAGACTTAACGTCCTTGATAACCCAGGCCGATTCAAGTGTAACCAGATAATCCGACATAATCTCGTATCCTACCAGATCTCACGATGTGTGTGCTCCTCAACCGGCATCCTCCCTACAGACCGGAGCGGCGGCGTCCCCCTGCCGACCGCGAGGAGTGCAACCGGGCGGACATGCTCGGGGAGGCAGAGAATCTCGCGCACGGCATCCTCGTTGAATGCCCCGGTCCAGCATGAGTGGAGGGATCGGGCATGTGCAGCGAGCATCATGTATGTGCAGGCGATGGCAGCGTCCTGGAGCGCGTAGAGGATCCCGCGCTCCCCGTAGTGGGACATCGACCGTATGTAGTTCGAACAGACCACAAAGATCGCCGGAGCTTCCCTGATATGCTCCTGCTCGAGAGCCGCGAGCGCAAGATCTATCCTTATATCCTCATCGGTGACGATTATGACGTCCCAGGCCTCGCGGTTCCCGGCGCTCGGCGCAGTGCTCGCACAGGCCAGGATGTAGTCGATATCCTCCGGGCCAGGGGGCTCCCCGGTGTAGTTACGGACTGATGACCGGGCTTTGAGGAAGTGAAGAAACTCAGAGGAGTCCATGTTCTTTGAGCGTATCCCACGCGACCTGGGCTGCGGTCGTGGAGGCGCTTATAGCCCGGCTCATCCGCTCCGACGCAGCGCCCAGTTCCATACTCTCGATCAGGCTGATCGCTTCGTTGAGTTGATCGATGGCATTTCGAAACTCTCTCCTCCGCGTATCACGATGTGCGAATTCGAGCTCCGTCCGGATCGACTCAAGCATCATCAGGAGCATCCGCTTCCCGCCGGGCTTCTCCTGGTTCGGGAACTGTACCAGTGCTGTTATCATATGGGAACCGATGATCAGTTCAGATTTAGCTCTCTCGGCAAACTGATACGTCCTTATGGCGGACTTAAGATCCATATCACATACTGGATCTCGCAACTATAAAAGGTATTGAAGAGGGGAAGAAAAGGGGCTATCTCGATTTTTGTTTGGTTCCGAGAGCAGATGTCCTTGAGCGCGGCATCCTCCGGCGTACCCGCGCATCCACCGTGGGAGCGCGGCCCCTGCTGCGCCCGCCGCCGCGCCGGCCGCGCCGGAAGTCCTGGCCTTCCCGCTTCGCCTGCCGGGCGATATCGGCCGCCGGCTTGAACCGCTGGTTCGGACCGGGTTTTTTCACCTCACCCTCTCTTGAGGAGACGAGCCGTATCTGCCCCTTCACACCCTTAACCTGGACCCACTGTGTACTTCCTGTCTTTCCCATGGATAAAACTCCTTTACAATTATGTACAGGCTCAAAGATAAAAGTAACCCGGGGGGTGACCGGGCCTGCGAAAGTCAGGTGAGCAGTCGCTTGAGCTCGCGCCTGAGGGTCTCGCTGATGACCCTGCCGTCAACGCTCCCCCGGAGTTCCTGCATGACGACGCCCATCAGGGGACCGAGCGCGCCCATGCCCCGCTCCCGGGCAAACGCCTCCCGCTCGGTGACGATGCGGCGCACGATCGCCTCAACATCAGCCTGCGAGACCGTGGGGGCCACCTTTTCGATGGCAGCATCCACCCGCTCCTGTGGTCTCCCGGTCCCCTCTCCCGCCGTCCGCGCAAGTTCAGTGAGGAGGTCTGGGATAGCCTCTTTTGCAGCACGCCCGGCCTCCACGGCGGAGAGGAGGGCGAGGATCTCGTCCTCGCTCACCCGGTCGATCGCCACACCGTCGCGGGCGAGCTCCCGGCAGGTGGCAAGGAACGTCCTGGCTGCTATGGTCGGGCGGACGCCGGCGGCGATGGCAGCCTCAAACGCCGGCAGCCGTTCGGAGAAGGCCACCTGCCGCGCCAGATCCTCGTCGAGACCGAGGTCGCGGACGAACCTCTCCGCCCGGTCGGTGAGGAGTTCGGGGATCTCGATGCCCTCCCGGAGGGCGTCATCGATCACGACAGGGAGGATGTCGGTCTCGGGGTACATCCGGGCTGCCCCGGGAAGCGGGCGCATGTAGGCAGAGCTCCCCTCATCGAGCATCCTCCGTGTCTCCTCGGGCACACCGGAGAGGGCCATCTCCGCGCGGATCATCACCTGTTCGGCCGCACACCCGGCGCGCTCCCTCCCCGCGGCAACTATCGCGACGCAGTCCTCATCGGCGGCGCCGACGGCCTCCCGCAGGCGTGCCACCTCCTCCGTGGTGACGCCGTATGCAGGGAGTTCGTCTGTGTGGAAGATCCCACCGACACCACATTTTTTGGCGTAGTCAGAGATCTCGCTTCCAAGACGCCGGCCGGGCTGGATCTCCCGCCCGACGAGCCCGGCAAACCCGCAGAGCCGGACCGCGAGTATGGACTTTGCCTTCTTTAAGATGGACGACTTAGTCCCCGAGAAGACGTCGGTGACGTCGAAGACGTTGTGGTCTACCCTCGCGCCCCGATCCCGGAGGGCACCCGCTATGGCGAGGAGGGCTGCCTGCCGCTGCACCTCCCGCCTGACCACCTCGGCTATGAGGTCGAGATCCTGGACACCCTTGATCTCGACCCTCGCACCGTCAGATATGGAGACGTTGATGTCCTGCCTGATCGTCCCGAGTCCCCGCTTCACCCTGCCGGTGGAGCGGAGCACCATCCCGATGTACCCGGCGACCTCCTGGACGGCCTCCGGTGTATGCATGCAGGGGGCAGTGGTTATCTCGACGAGCGGGATGCCGAGGCGGTCGAGGGAGAAGATCTCGTCCTCCACCCGCTGTGCCGCCTCCTCCTCAAGGCATATCGTCTCGATCTGGCAGCCATCAGGTAGGGCGCCCGAGAGCCCGATGAGCGCCGTCCGCTGAAACCCGCTCGTGTTTGAGCCGTCGATGACGAGCTTTCTCATGGTGTGTATCTGCTCGACCGGGGTCATGCCGAGCATCTCTGCCAGCGTGAGGCAGATCTCGAGCGCCTCGGGGTTCATCGGGGCCGGGGGCTCCTCGTCGTGCTCCACGAGGCAGACCGAATCGTATGTGTAGTATGTGAACTTCCGGACGAGCTTCATCTCCTCCTCGGCCGCCCGGTCGACCCTGCCCGACCCTGCCCCCGTCGCCCTGAGGTATCGGGAGAACTCCCCGGTCCGATCATCGACGTCCCGGAGGATCGTCGGGCAGCGGCAGAAGAGTTTCTCGTCGGTGTCGAGCTGCTGGTGGATCTCGATCCCGGCCTTCAGCCCGAGTTTCTCATAATCCATCAGATCGACCTCCGCTGGATCTCGCCGGCAATATTGGTCTGCATGACCTCCCCCACCCGCCCGGGATCGGGCTCATTTGCAAGCACCCACATCAGTTTCACGAGCGCGACCTCGGGGAGCATATCCTCGCCCTCGATAACGCCGATCGAGAGGAGATCCCGGCCGGTGCCATAGACCCGGTCGCAGACCCGGCCGTGCAGGCACTGCGACGTCATGACGACGGTCGTCCCGTCATCGATCATATCGCGGAGCCCCGGCATCCAGTCGGCAGGTACGTGCCCGAGGCCGGTTCCGGCGAGGACAAGGCCCTTATAGCCCTCGAAGGCGTCGAGGACCGATGGCGGCATCCCGGGGTAGAACCAGAGGAGGCCACAGCGCTCCTCGAGCGCGTCATTGAGTTTCAGGTTTTCCGTGCCACGCCGCGCAGCCTCACCGGAGAGGCTGACCGCAAGCGAGGGGTAATCAATATGGCCGAGCGGGGCCGACCCCATGCCCTGGAAAGCATCGCGCCGGGATGTATGCATCTTCCGGACCCTCGTCGCCCGGTGGATGGCGCACCGGTCATCGCTCGTCGTCGCATGCATCACAACCGCCACCTCACCGAGATCGCCGGAGGCGACGGCGGCGCTGCAGAGGAGGTTCATGGCGGCGTCAGAACTCGGGCGGTCGGCGGACCGCTGTGCCCCGACAAAGACGACCGGCACAGGGGTCTTGAGCATGAACCGGACCGATGCGGCTGAAGAGGCAATCGTATCGGTGCCGTGGGTGACGATAACTCCTTCTGCACCCGCCCGGATCTCATCATGGATCGCCCGCGCGAGATCCTGCCAGACCCCGGCATGCATATTCTCAGAGAGGATGTTTGCCACCTCCCGGTCACGGTAGCGGGCTACATCCCCGAGTTCCGGGATCATCCGCAGGATCTCGCTCGCCGATGACTGGCTAGTCACCGCCCCGGTCCTGTAGTCCACCCGGCTTGCTATCGTTCCGCCGGTGGATATGATCGCAATCTCCGGGAGGTCGGGGTTCTGGACGACGACCCCTGCCCCTGCCGGGGGTTCCCTGGCCACATGCCCGATAACCTCGATCTTCTGCGGCGATGCCCCGATGGTGTAGCCGCTCTCAAGTCTTATTACTGCCATCCCGTCCCGCTCAGCGATGTAGGTTCCGGTGACCACGGCACTGCCGTGCCTGTAGCGCACCGGATCGCCGGCCTGAAATACTCCTGTTATGTTATCATCCTCCGTGATTCGGATATAAGATCATCAAACGCGCGCGATAGCGCCTCATCCGTCTCCTCGGCCCATGCCGCATCCCTGTCGAGGAGTTCCTGCTGCTCCTCGAGTTGCACCGCGACCGCTGCGGGCGCCGGACCGCCGGTGATCGTCCGCACCGCGACGGCATGACGCGGGTCGAGAACCGCGCCGATCCGCTCGTCGGTCACGCCGAGATCCACGACCGAGATGCCGGCCGCCTCCTGCGCCGCGGCCTCGAGGGTGGAAAGGTCAAGCGATCCGTGCCTGACCGCCCGCCCGACGATCCGGTGCGCGGTGCGGAAGGGAAGCCCGTAGTCCCGGACGAGAACATCGGCAAGTTCCGTTGCGGTGGAAAAGCCCCTGCCGGCCTCGGCGGCCATCCGTTCGACGTCAAACGCCGCGGTCCCGATCATGCCGGATAGGAGCGGTATGCACTCTCCTGCCACATCCACCCCCCGCCAGAGATGCACCGTGAGCTCCTGGAGGTCGCGGTTGTAGCTCATGGGGAGGCCTTTTGTGATCGCTATAGCGGCGATGAGCGCTCCTGCGGCCGTCCCGGCCTTTGCCCGCATGATCTCGGCGACATCGGGGTTCTTCTTCTGGGGCATGATCGAGGAGGAGGAGCAGTAGGCGTCGTCGAGGTTGACAAAACCGATGAACGATGTGCTCCAGAGTATGAGCTCCTCGCAGAGCCGGCTCGCCGTCGTCATGCAGACCGCGATATCACCGAGCACCTCGATAGCGAAGTCCCTGGCAGCGACAGCGTCCATGCTGTTTGCCGCCGGCCGGGTGAACCCGAGGAGCCTGGCGGTGTAGTCGCGGTCGAGGGGGAAGCCCGTCGAGGCGAACGCGGCCGAACCGAGGGGGGATACATCCACCCGGGCAGAGGCCTCCCTGAGCCGGGATGTATCCCGGGAGAAGGCCTGCTCGTAGGCGAGGAGGTAGTGGGCGAGCGTCGTGGGCTGGGCATGCTGCATATGGGTGAAGCCCGGCATCACCGTCTCCAGATGTTCGCCGGCGAGATCGAGCAGGGTTGCCCTCAGGCCGGCAAGCGATCTCACGAGATCGATGATCTCCTGCTTCAGGCGTATCCTCACGCAGGTCGCGACCTCGTCGTTCCGGGATCGGCCCATATGGAGGCGGCCGCCGATATCCTCCCCGACCCGGTCGATGAGGCATGCCTCCTTCCCGGCGTGGATATCCTCATACCTCTCATCGAACGCCTCCGCCGGGAGACCGTCGTCGTGGAAGTCGAGGAGCGCCGCCATCAGCGCGCGGGCCGGCGCCTCATCGATGATCCCCCGCCGCCGGAGCCCGAGGAGGTGCGCCATATCCACGAGGATGTCCACCTCCGCTATCCGGCGGTCGGCATCCATCGATGCAAGAAAATGCTCGATGCCGGCCGAACGTTCGCCGGCAAGGCGGCCCTGCCGAATCTGATCCGAACGCATACTGTCTTTACCGTTTGGTCGGGGAAGAGATTAAGACCACGCACCCTGGATCGCCTAACGGGGGAGTGCTCCCTCTCGCGTGAGGTGGCAGGGGACGCGCCCAGCTCGCCATAGAGGCGTTTGCAAGTGCTCCCTCTCGCGTGAGGTGACATGGGTACGCACCCGGAAGTGTCTCGCATCCGCCACCCCGATCAGCCGGCGATTCACCATATGATATAAATACCTATTCAAAAATTACTATCAATAGATAACAATTTACGGAATTTTCGACAATACTATATATCAATAGCATGAAGATTACATCGTCCTACTGTTACCCGCACGGGTGAAGATTATGAGACCGATTACCACAATAATTCTGGCCGTGGCCCTGGTCACGGCGTTTGCCCTCGTCGCCGGATGCACCGGGACCGACGAGATGACACACCTGCGCATCGGCTACCAGCCGAGCACCCACCAGATCGCCCATTTCACTGCTATGGAGAAGGGATGGTGGCAGGAAGACCTCGCGCCCTTCGGCATAACGAAAGTGACCGATTACCAGTTTGGAACCGGCCCGCCTGAGATGCAGGCGATGCTCGCAGGAGACCTCGATATCGCTTACGTCGGCGCGGCACCATTCGTATCCGCCCTGGCAAGCGGCCTTGACGCAAAGATCGTTGCCGCGGTGCAGACGCAGGGGTCCGACCTCATGGTCGGGACCGGCGTCCAGTACGAGAGCCCGCAGGATCTCGTGGGATTGAAGATCGCAACCTACCCGCCGGGATCGATCCAGGATACCATCCTCCGGACATGGCTTGAGAAGAACGGCGTTGACCCTGCGAAGGTCGACATCGTCCCCATGGATCCCGGCGCGGCCACGACCGCCATCGCTGCGAAACAGATCGACGGCGTATTCCTGCCTGACCCCTACCCGGCGATCATCATAGCAGAGGGCACGGGAAGGACCATCGTGCAGTCAGGCGAGATGCTGAAGGACCACGCCTGCTGTGTCCTGGTTGCGAGCGGAACCCTGATCCGTGAGCACCCCGATCTCGTCGAGCAGATCGTTCGGACTCACATTAAGGCGACGGACTACAACTTCGAACACCAGGACGAGGCCGCGGCGCTCTACTCCGCGAAGACCGGGCAGAACCTCGATACCGTGAAGACATCCTTCAAGATCTGGGACGGCACATGGACCGCCGATCCGCGGGTCATCGTGTCGTCTGCGGTCGAGTACACAGACCTCCAGTACGAGCTCGGCTACATCAAAAAGCCCCTCACGGAGGCCGACCTCTTCGATCTCTCGTTCTACGAGAAAGCCCGGGCATAACCCGGGAACCCTACCCATTTTCCCCCCAAAAGTATCTTTTAGGAAGATGCTGATGTTGTAATGGAGAATCTCACGGAGAGAAGCGATCCTGGCCACCCTTCCAGCAGAGATCAGCGGAACAGAACCATGAACCGAAAGACACAGAAACGAATACTCGGCATCACAGCGCTCGTCACCGTGGCCGTGATCTGGCAGGTCATAGCCGTATATGTTGTAGGGCGATCCTTCATCCTCCCGAGCGTTACCGACGTCGCCGGTGCCTTCGCAGACCTCCTCACATCAGGCACCCTCTTTCTCGACATCAGGGTAAGCCTCGAACACTTCGGGATCGGACTCCTTGCGGCGCTCTTCCTCGGTGTCCCCATAGGGATCCTGATGGGCTGGTTCCGCGTGGCTGACTTCATACTCGACCCGATCATCGAGATCCTCCGTCCCATTCCACCGCTCGCCTGGATACCGTTTGCCATCATATGGTTCGGGCTCACCACACAGGCGGCGGGTTTCATGATCTTCATAGGCGCCTTCTTCCCGATCCTGACCGCGACCTACTCCGCGTTTCGCTCCATCCCGAAGGTCTTTGTCGAGGCGGGGAAGGTGCTCGGGTGCAGCACATCGTTTGGACTGATCCGCTATGTCGCCCTCCCCGCCGCCATCCCGGCTATAGCCTCCGGGATCAGGATAGCGATGGGCGTCGGGTGGATGTGTCTCGTGGGTGCCGAGATGTTCGGCGTATCAAGCAACGGCCTCGGCTACCAGCTCTGGCATAACTTCTACCTCCACCAGATGCCCAATGTCGTCGTATACATGCTGATCCTCGGGTTTACGGGGCTCATAATCGACCGCCTCTTCCGGAATTACGTCGATGGGCAGCTCCTCCGGTGGCATGCCGGGGAGGTGGCCTAGAATGGGCGCGGTTAAGATACAGAACCTCAGCAAAGCCTTCCCGAAGGAGGACGGCACCTCCACCCGGGCGCTCGAAGGCGTCACCCTGGACATCAGTGACGAGGAGTTCATCTGTCTTGTCGGGCCGTCGGGGTGCGGGAAGACGACGCTGCTCCGGATCATAGCGGGGCTTGAGACCCTGACCTCGGGGAGCGTGACCATCGATGGCCACGCGGTCATCGGCCCGGACCCGAAGCGGGGTATGGTCTTTCAGGAGTACTCCCTCTTCCCCTGGCGGAGGGTCATAGATAACGTCGCCTTCGGCCTTGAGATGAAAGGCGTCGGGAAGGAAGAGCGCCGGCGGACGGCGGACCATTACATCGATATGGTCGGACTCTCCCAGTTCCGGGATGCCTACCCCTTCGAGCTCTCCGGCGGTATGCGGCAGAGGGTGGCTATAGCCCGGGCGCTCGCAAACGATCCCGACGTCCTCCTCATGGACGAACCCTTCGGGGCACTCGATGCCCAGACGCGGAACCGGATGCAGAGAGAACTCCTCTCCCTCTGGCAGCAGACGAAGAAGACTATAATCTTCGTCACCCACAGCGTCGACGAGGCGGTCTACCTCGCCGACAGGATCATAGTCCTCTCGCCGAGGCCTGCGGCAGTCCAGGAGATCATCACCATCCCCTGGCCCCGGCCGCGGGATCGCACCAGCGCCGAGTTCGCGGAGGTGCGGCGGCGGGTGCTCGATATGATCAACGAGACCGAAACCCTCCGGTAAGGTTTATTAGAGAAAATCCCCATTTTATAAAGCACTCATAGATCGGCAGGAGTTTTTAACGATGGTACGGAAACCAGCGAAGATGTACAGGAATCTCGCAAAGAAAGCATATACGCGCAGAGAATACATGGGCGGGGTGCCGGGCAGCAAGATCGTGCAGTTTGATATGGGCAACCTCACTCAGGATTTCCCGGTCGAGCTCTCTCTCGTCGTCGAGGAAGCCTGCCAGATACGCCACACGGCTCTTGAGGCCACGCGTATCAGTGTTAACCGGCAGCTTCTCAAAGGGGTGGGGAGGGCAAACTACCACTTCAAGCTCAGGGTCTTCCCGCACCACGTCCTCCGTGAGAACAAACAGGCTACAGGTGCAGGCGCAGACAGGGTCTCGGAAGGTATGCGCCGGTCATTCGGGAAGGCCGTCGGCACAGCAGCACGGGTCCAGCCCGGCCAGAAGGTCTTCTCCGTCTGGACGACCCCCCAGCACGTCGAGAAGGCAAGGGACGCTCTTCAGCGCGGCATCTATAAACTCCCGTCCCCCGCAAGGATCGTCGAGGAGCGGGAAGCAGTCGCGTAGGTATATCCCATCTCTTTTTACGGGGCGGTTCCGCAGACAGGGAGGAATATAGGTTTTTATAGTCCCCTCCCGCCATTATTAATGATGGTTAATCCGGTAGACCTGGCGCTTTCGGGCGCATTGGCAGATGCCACGGAAGAGGCGCTCATAGAGGCCGAGATCCGGCTCCCTCCTGACGTGTTCGCTGTGCTTCTGAGGGCTGCGGCGGTCGAGAAGGGAGAGATCGCAAGACAGGAGCTCGCCAGCATACTGGAGAATGTCGCGCTTGCCGGGGAGAGGCAGGTGCCGATCTGCCAGGATACCGGGGTGCCGGTGGTCTACATCACCCTGCCGCCCGATATACCGTTCACCTCCGGGATATACGATGGTGTGCGGGAGGGGGTGCGCCGGGCGACCTCCGGTGTCCCGCTCCGCCCAAACGTCGTCGATCCTATCACCAGGAGAAACACCGGGGACAACACCGGCATCGGGATGCCCGCAGTCCACGTGATGCCCGGGGAGAGGTTCACGGTAACCGTCCTCCCTAAGGGCGCGGGCTCTGAGAACGCTTCAAGGATCGGTATGCTCCTCCCATCGCAGGCAGCCGATATACCGCGGTTCGTCGCCGAGACGATGCTCATCGCGGGGGGCAGACCCTGCCCGCCGGTGTTCCTCGGTGTCGGGATCGGCGGGACGTTTGATACAGCGGCTGCGCTCGCAAAAGAGGCTCTCCTCCTCCCGGTCGATGTCATGGACGAGTACGAGCAGGAGATCTGTGACGCGGTAAACGCCCTCGGCATCGGGCCGATGGGGCTCGGGGGCGATACGACCGCTCTTGCTGTGAAGGTGAAGCGGGCAGACTGTCACACCGCATCCCTCCCGGTGGCGGTGAACGTGCAGTGCTGGGCCTGTCGCCGGGCGACCGTGGAGATCCAGCTATGATCGACCTCACGACACCCCTCGGCGACGAGATCCTTGACCTACGTGCAGGTGACCGGGTGACCCTCACGGGGACGATCTACACCGCGCGGGATGAGGCACATATGCGGATGATGGAGGAGGGGATCCCCTTCGATCCAGAGGGCGCTGCAATCTACCACTGCGGCCCGGTGGTGCAGGGGGACCGCCTCGTCGTCGCCGGTCCCACGACATCCGCGCGGATGAACGAGCTCACGGGGTTCCTCATCGACGAGGGCGTCCGCGCCCTCATAGGCAAGGGAGGCATGAGCCGGGGTGTGGTCGAAGACCTCCGCGGGCGCGCTGTCTACCTCGCGTTCACGGGGGGGTGTGCCGCTCTCGCCGCTGCCCATATGAGGCTTCATGGTGTCTATTTTGAAGATCTCGGCATGGCAGAGGCCATATGGATCATAGAGACTGATCGCCTGCCGCTGACGGTCGGGATCGATGCGCATGGCGGCGATCTCTTCCGCGCGGTACAGGAGAGAGCGAAAACACAATTTCTTCAGCGATTCAACATTCACAGGATAACGTCTCATGAAACTCGTCATCGATGAAAGCCGCTGCAAGGGGTGCAACCTCTGCGTGCTGGTCTGCCCGTATGGGATATTTCAGGAGGGGACAGAACTCAACACCCGCGGGGTCATCATCCCTGTCCTCGATCGGCCCGAGCGATGCACAAACTGCAGATTGCAGGCCTTTTATGGGCGGGTGCTCTGCGGACTCTGCCACATGATATGCCCCGACCAGGCGATCACCTGGATCGAGGAGAGACCCTTTGAACCGCACCGGGTGGAGGTGGAGTTTTGAGCAGGGTTGAGTTCATGCAGGGCAACGCCGCCTGCGCGGAGGGTGCGATCGCCGCAGGGTGCCGGTTCTTCGGCGGCTACCCGATCACGCCGTCGACCGAGATCGCGGAGGCCATGGCCAGGAGGCTCCCGAAGATCGGCGGGGTCTTCATATCCATGGAGGACGAACTCGCAAGCATCGCCTCGGTGATCGGGGCCGCCTGGACGGGAATGCGGGCCATGACCGCCACGAGCGGCCCGGGGTTCTCGCTTATGATGGAGAATATCGGCTTTGCTGTCATGACCGAGACCCCGTGCGTCATAGTCAACATCCAGCGGGGCGGCCCGAGCACCGGCCAGCCGACACGCGCCTCACAGGGCGATATGCTCCAGTGCCGGTTCGGGTCGCACGGCGACTACAGCATAATCGCTCTCACACCGAACTCCGTCCAGGAGATGTTTGACCTGACGGTGAAGGCGTTCGACCTCGCCGACCGGTTCAGGGTTCCGACCTTCCTCATGTCCGATGAGACCGTGGGCCACATGCGGGAGCGGGTGACCATACCGGACTCGGTCGATATCACCCCCCCGGCCCCGCTCGCGGAGGGCTCGCTTCCTTTTGAGGCCGGCGAGGACGGCATTCCCGGTTTTGCGCCCTTCGGCTCGGGCCGATTGATCCACGTGACCGGGCTCACCCACGACGAACGGGGGTATCCCGATACGACCGACCCGGAGGCGCACGACCGTCTCGTGCATAGACTGGTCGCGAAGGTCGAGTCGGCACGCCGCGATATCGCTGACTACGAGGTCACAAACCCCGATGCCGGGACGGTCTTTGTCACCTACGGCCCGCCGTCCCGGACTGTCGAGCAGGTGATGCGCGACAACCCCGACGGGTCTATCGGCCACCTCCGGCTCAGGGTCGTCTGGCCATTCCCTGAGTTCGCTCTCCGGGAGTTTCCCGACGCTGAGGTCTTCCTGATGCCGGAGCTGAACATGGGCCAGATGGCTAGGGAGGTCCAGCGCCACGTCGATCAGCCGGTCATACCGATCTCAAAGATCGGGGGGGAACTCCACACCCCTGCCGAACTCGTGCGGGTTCTGGAGGCGTACCGATGATCGCGCCGGACTGGTTCCGGGAAGACCGTCTCCCGCACATATACTGCACCGGGTGCGGCAACGGGACGGTCATCAACTGCACCCTCGCGGCGGTGGAGGAGATGGGCTGGAAGCACAATGAGACGGCGTTTATATCCGGCATAGGATGCTCCTCCCGCGCCCCCGGCTACATCCTCGCCGACTCGCTCCACACCACCCACGGGAGGGCGCTCGCGTTTGCCACCGGCGTGAAGATGGCACGGCCCGGCTTGAACGTCATAGTCTTCACCGGCGACGGCGACCTCGCCGCCATCGGCGGGAACCACTTCATCCACGCATGCCGCCGGAACGTGGATATGACAGTGATCTGCATGAACAACCAGATATACGGCATGACCGGCGGGCAGGGGAGCCCGACGACCCCTGAGGGGGCGATCTCGACGACGACGCCCTATGGGTCGAGCGAACCGGTCTTTGACCTTGCGGAGCTCGCTGTTGCGGCGGGCGCAAACTATGTCGCGCGCTGGACTTCCTATCATGTCACGGAACTCACGAAGGCGATCGCAACCGGCATGCGGACACCCGGCCTCGCTTTTATCGAGGTGAGAACCCAGTGCCCGACGAACTTCGGCCGCTACAACAGGCTCCGGACCATCCCTGACATGATCGAGTACCTCAAGGGCCACTCGATGCTCCTCGCGAAGTACGACCGCCTTGTGGAGGAGGGAGCAGATATCCCGGGGGGCACGTTCACCATCGGGGAGCTTGTCAGGCGGCGGAGGCCGGCTATGGGGGTGAAGCAGTGAGGCACGAGGTCCGGTTCTCAGGATACGGGGGGCAGGGGATAATCCTCTCCGCGGTCATCCTCGGGCGGGCGGCAGCGCTCTACGCCGGGAAATACGCTGTCCAGACCCAGGTCTACGGCCCCGAGGCCCGCGGCGGGGCATCGATGGGGCAGGTGGTGATCGATGATGTACCGATCCTCTACCCTGAGGTGACAGACCCTGACATCTACATCATCATGTCCCAGCAGGGGTTTGAGAAGTACGGGGTCACGGCGCGGGAGGATGCGGTGATGGTTCTTGACAGGGATCTGGTCAGTTCGCGCCCGGGCTGCCGCTACCACGAGATCCCGGCGACGACAGAGGCAAAAGAGAACCTCGGCAGGGAGATCGTGGCAAACATCGTTATGATGGGGGCGCTTGTGGCCGTAACCGGGATCGTGAGCAGGGAGGCTATCGAGCGCGCTGTGCTCGACAGCGTCCCGAAAGGCACCGAGAGCCTGAACACAAGAGCACTGAAACGCGGATTTGAACTCGGGGAATATGCATGAAACTACTGGAATACGAGGCAAAAGAGATCTTTTCGAAGTATGGCATTCCGGTCCCGAAAGGGGTCTTTATACGGGCACCGGAAGAGATCACGGCACACCTGCCGGATATCGGCGATGCTGTTGTGCTGAAGGCGCAGGTAGACGTCGGCGGCCGGGGGAAGGCCGGCGGCGTCCTCTTCGCTGAAGGCGCGGAGGCTGCCGGGACCGCCCGGGAACTCTTCTCCCGGGAGATCAGGGGCGTCCCTGTCAGGGGCATACTCGCCGAGGAGAAACTCTCGATCGAGCACGAGTACTACGTCAGCATCGCCGTCGATCGGTCGAGCAGGCAGCCGGTGATCCTCTTCGCCGACGCGGGCGGGGTTGATATAGAGAGCGCGGCACTGGCCGACGGGTCAGCCGTCCGGAGAGCCGTTGTATCGCCGCTTCTTCGCGAGATCCCGGCGTTTCTCATGCGCTACCTCCTCGGGGGCGCACCAAAAGAGCTCGCGCCCACGATCAACCGTCTCTATCATGTCTTCCGGGAGAAGGATGCCATGCTCGCCGAGATAAACCCACTCGTTACGACGCCGGAGGGAGTCTACGCGGCCGATGCAAAGCTCATCATAGATGACAACGCCCTCGCCCGCCAGGGGATAGCTGTCAACCGCGACCTCTCGGAGCGCGAGCGCGAGGCCGAGAAGCACGGTTTCTCCTACGTTGAACTGGACGGGAGCATCGGGGTGATAGGGAACGGTGCCGGGCTCACCATGTCGACGCTCGACCTTATCGAGTACTACCAGGGTCGGGCAGCAAATTTCCTCGACGTCGGGGGCGGCGCCGACCAGGAGCGGGTGATGCATGCCGTGCGGCTCGTTGCGAGCATGCCCGGCGTGAACGTGATCGTGGTCAACCTCCTCGGGGGCATCACCAGGTGCGACGAGGTTGCGAAAGGGATCATCGCCGCCGATGTCTCGCCGACGGTTGTCGTCAGGATGGCCGGGACGAACGAGGAGGAAGGCCGGCGGCTGCTCGCGGAGCGCGGTTACAGGATGCTTGAGAGCATGGATGCGGCCATCAGGGCTGCGCTGGAGGTGTCGGCATGATATACGGCGATAAGGATCTCGGTGTGATCGTTCAGAACATCACCGGCAGGCAGGGCCGGTTCCACACGGAACTCATGAACGACTACGCGCGCGAGGTCGGCGGCCGGGGCGTCATCGCCGGCGCTGCGCCCGGGAAGGGCGGGCAGGAAGTCTACGGCGTCCCTGTCTACAACACCGTGCGAGAAGCCCTCCGGGAGCATGACGCGGCCGCAAGCGTCATATTCGTCCCGGCGATGGCCGCCGCTGACGCGATCATGGAGGCTGCGCATGCCGGGATCGAGCTTGCGGTCGTCATAACCGAGCATATACCGGTCCACGACACCATGAAGGCGATCGCCTACGCAAAACTCCATGACTGCACGGTCATCGGCCCGAACTCCCCCGGGCTCCTCTCACCGGGCGAGTGCAAACTCGGTATCATGCCGGCCCACCTCGCCACCCGGGGAGGGGTCGGCGTCATATCCCGGAGCGGCACCCTCACATACGAGGTGGTCGACGAGCTCACCCGTGCCGGCATCGGCCAGAGCACGGTCGTAGGGATCGGCGGCGATCCGGTGGTAGGCCAGACGTTTGTGGACGTGCTCGCGCGGTTCGAGGATGACCCCCGGACGGAGGCCGTCGTCATCATCGGTGAGGTGGGAGGAAACCTTGAGGAAGAAGGGGTCCGGTCGACCGATCTCCCGGTGGTTGCCTACGTAGCCGGCGTGAGCGCACCGCCCGAGAAGCGGATGGGTCACGCAGGAGCTATAATCGAGGGCGGCGAGGGCGATGCGCGCTCCAAGGCGCGGCGCATATCCGCCCTCGGTGTTCCGGTCGCATCCAGACCGTCGGAGATACCGGGGTTGATCCGCGGAGTGCTATGAACAGCGACCTGATGCTTGCCACAGCCTGCGAGGTGGCGGTGAAGATCGGTGCCCGGGCGGTCGTCTCGTTCGTCGATCTGATCCCCGTCCCTGAGGGCACACCTGATGTTCCGATCATCTGGGTGCAGGAGATGCAGCTCGACGTCTTAAAAGACCTCACCATGCATGACATCCTGGAGGTGAGCGAACGGCACATGCTGGATGCCGCTGTCCATATATACCTCCAGAGAAACCTGGAGAGCGGCCTCGTCGTCGGGGTCTTTCCCTACGCCATCATCATCTACGACATCGCGGAAGGACGAAACTTCATCAACCTCAAGGATTTCTCGGATATCGCTCCGCGCGAGGTTCTCCACGCGGTTCTGACGCTGGCCCTCGAGATCGCGGTCGAGGGGAGAGAGGGGAGGGCTATCGGCACCGCATTCATCGTGGGGGATCCTGACGAGATCTTCAGGCACTCCCACCAGGCGATCCTGAACCCCTACCAGGGACATCCCGCTGCCCTCCGGGACATCAAGAACAAGGACAACTGGGAGAGCGTAAAAGAGTTCGCCCAGCTGGACGGCGTCTTTGTCGTCGACAAGAGCGGCGAGATACGCTCGGCGGGACGCTACCTGGACGTCACCGGCCGGGGCATCTCCCTCCCGGGAGGGCTCGGAGGGAGGCACCGTGCAACCGCATCCATCACATACGAGACCCCGGCTGTCGGTATAACGGTCTCTGAGAGCGGAGGCATGGTGCGTGTCTTCAGGGATGGCATCTGCAAGATCGGCATCCGCTCCGACATCCGTACAAGGAGTGGCGGTTAGAAATTGTTATATGAATTGCAATCATTTCTTTTATAATAATTTAGAACCACGGTGGATTTTATGACCAGGAACATCAGCGTAGAAGTGCTTGACCAGATCCCGATCGAGAAGCAGCGGATTGAACTGGTGGAGAGGAAGTGTCTCGGGCACCCCGACAGCCTCGCGGACGGCGTCGCAGAGTCGATCAGCCGGGCGCTCAGCAGGGCATACATGGAGGAGTGCGGCGCCGTCCTGCACCACAACACCGACCAGGGCGAGGTCGTGGCAGGGGAGTCGATCCCGAGGTTCGGTGGCGGCAGAATCACAAAGCCGATCTACTTCCTCATATCCGGCAGGGCAACAAAGATCTTTGACGGCGTGAATATACCGGCGGATGCTATCGCCGTCGAGGCAGCACGGAGCTACATCAGCGGGATACTCCCCACCCTCAACATGGACCGCGACATAATCGTCGACTGCCGGATGGGGGCCGGGTCGACCGATCTCTGTGATGTCTTCAGATCCTGCGAGGGGAGAGTCCCGAGGGCGAACGACACGTCGTTTGGCGTCGGGCATGCGCCGTTCAGCGAGGCGGAGAGCATCACAAAAGGTGTTTCTGCGTTCATCGATGAGAATCTCCGGCCCCGGTACCCGGTCATCGGCCAGGACTGCAAGATCATGTGTCTGCGCGATGGTGACACGTTCACCCTCACCGTCGCGACGGCGTTTGTGGACCGCTACTGTTCAGGCATCACCGAGTACATAGAGCAGAAGCGCGTTCTGACCGAAGAGATCACAGCGGTCGCAAAGAATTTCACGAAGAGGAACGTCAATGTCGCCATCAACACCGCTGATGACCTCGATAGCGCAAGCGTCTTCCTGACTGTCTCGGGAACCTCTGCCGAGATGGGCGATGATGGATCCGTCGGCCGCGGCAACCGCGCGAACGGGCTGATCACCCCGAACCGCCCCATGAGCATGGAGGCGACGAGCGGCAAGAACCCGGTCAACCACATCGGCAAGATCTATAACCTCCTCGCGACCAGGATAGCACAGGACTGTGTCGCCAGGGTCGATGGGATCGAGGAGATCTATATCCGTATGCTCTCCCAGATCGGCTACCCGATCGACCAGCCACATGTGGCAAGCGCCCAGATCCTCACGAAACCCGGTGCAAGCATCACATCCATCAAACCCGATGTTGAGGCGATCATCGATGGGTGGCTGGCGGAGATCACCACCGTGACCGAGAAGGTCATCAGGGGAGAGCTCTCCACGTTCTAATCCATGACAGGACCATCATTCAGGGAGCGGGAGGCCGGATCCGTCCGCCTTGCCGTCCCGAATAAAGGCAGGATCGCAGAGCCCATCAACGAGCTGCTCGCAAAGAGCGGTCTTCACCTCATAGATGGTGGAGAGCGTAGGCTCGTCACCCGGACCCGCGACCCGAACGTGGAGATCCTCTTCGCCCGCCCGATCGATATACCTGAGTATGTGGCGAGCGGTGTCGCCGATCTCGGAATAACCGGGCGGGATATGGTTATGGAGCGGGGATCGGCGATCGAGCAGCTCCTGGATCTCGGGATCGGCAGGGCCACACTCGTCGTCGCCGTGCCGGAGGAGTCCGGCATCGAGGCGGTTGCTGACCTCGACGGAGCGAGGGTGGCGACGGAGTTTCCATCGATCACCCGCTCGTTCTTTGGGGATCGCGGGATCACCGTCAGGATCGTGACCGTGGGCGGGGCATGCGAGGCGACGCCGCACCTCGGGATCGCTGATGCCATAGTCGACCTCTCATCCTCGGGGACGACGCTCCGGACGAACCGTCTCCGCGTCATCGAGGAGGTTCTCACCTCCACGACGATCCTCGTGGCAAACCCCGTCGCCCTGGTGGCCAGGAGGGAGAAGATCGATGAGCTCGTCCTCGCCCTCGATAGCGTCGTCAGCGCGAAGGGGCAGTGCTACCTGATGATGAACGTTCAGAGAAGCGCCCTTGCAGATGTACGGGAATTACTCCCCGGCCTCTCCGGCCCTACGGTGATGGATGTGGCCTCAGACGAGAACCTGGTCGCTGTCCATGCTGTCGTGAAAGAGGACCGGGTCTACCAGCTGATCAACCAGCTAAAGCGGGCCGGCGCAAAAGACATATTAGTTATGCCTATTGAACGGATCATACGCTGAGAAGATGGAGATCTATCCTGCAGTTGATATCCTGGATGGCCGGTGTGTACAGCTCGTGCAGGGCCGGCCAGAGGCGGCGACGGTCTACGGTGACCCGGATGCCTGGGCGCGCCGGTGGCTTGAGGAGGGGGCGGATGGTATCCACATCGTCAACCTCGACGGGGCATTCGGCCGGGCGCAGAAGAACGCCGAGATGATCCGCGGGTTCACCCGCGAGACGAACGCTTTTGTCGAACTCGGGGGCGGTATAAGGAGCATGGAGGACGCCTCAGGGTGGCTTGATACCGGCGTCGACCGGGTTATCCTCTCGACCCTGGCGGTCAGGGCGCCGGAGACGATCCAGATGCTTGCGGAGGAGTTCGGGAGCGAGCGGGTGATGGCGGGGATCGATGCCCGGGGGGGCGAGGTGATGATCGAGGGGTGGGTGCGCCCGGCGGGGAGTTACGTTGCCTGGGGGGAGCGGTTCGAGAGTCTCGGCGCGGGCTCACTCCTCTACACGAACGTGGATGTGGAAGGGCTCCAGCAGGGGATAGCGCTTGCCCCGGTCGAGGATCTCCTCTCCCGGGTTAAGATCCCGGTCGTGGTCTCGGGCGGTATATCGAGCGCAGAGGATATCTGGGCGCTCCGGAGCGCCGGGGCGGCGGGCGCGGTTCCCGGCTCTGCCCTCTACGCCGGTATGGTCAGACTCTCTGATCTCCTGGAGGCGGCGCATGCGGAGGGGTGAGATCCACCGTACCACGAGGGAGACCGATATCAGCCTCTCCCTCGACCTCGACGGCACCGGGGCCGGAACCATCGAGACCGGGATACCGTTCCTCGATCACATGCTCACGTCGTTTGCCCGGCACGGCAGGATGGATCTCAGCATCCGGGCGACAGGTGATCTTGAGGTCGACAGCCACCACACCATAGAGGATATCGGGATCATCCTCGGGACAACAATTGCGGAGGCGGTCGGTGACGGCCGGGGGATCACACGGTTCGCTGATGCTGCGATCCCTATGGATGAGGCGCTCGCGCGGGTGGCGCTCGATCTTGGCGGGCGGGGCTACCTCGTCTTTGAGGGTGAATTCTCGCCGGTGGGCCCGGGAGGGATCCCGGGCGATCTCATCGAGCATTTCTTCTTCAGCCTCTGCATGAGGGCAGGGATAACCGCGCATATATCGGTTGCGGGCAGGAATGACCACCATATCGCTGAAGCGACGTTCAAGGCGTTTGCAAGGGCGCTCCGGGCGGCTGTGGCGGTTGACCCCTCGATCGACGACATACCGAGCACCAAGGGGTCGCTCTGATCCAGAGCGATACACCCATCTTCAGGACGTGCATCGCAATATGCCCGTGTAATTTGTCCACCCTCATCATAAAATCAAGAGCAGAAGGGTTTCCTGACAGCCCTTCGCGCCGGGTGTGAGAGGCCGGAGATCAAACCCGGGGATCCGGTCTGCTCGCTGATGCAGGATATCCGGCAAAATCAGAAGAGGCGCCTCCCGGGGATGGAACGGAGAGGGGGGTCCGGAGGGCCCCCGTAAATAAAAGAGAGATCGCCCGTGTTATGCGGACTTAACCGCGAGCTCGACATCTTCAGCCTTGATCGTCTTGCGTCCCGCGTGCTGGGCAAGCCTGTTTGCTTCCCGGGTCAGCTCTGCGATATACGCCTCGGCCTTCTCGACCAGGGCGTTTGCAGCGTCACTGCCGACCCTCTCAGCACCATTCTTCTTTGCGATACGTACAACCGCAGCAATAGGTAGATCTGCCATAATTTAACTCACCTCTAAAAAGAGGTGTATGAGTTAATATTTAAACGTTTCGGGATTATCTCGAATATTTACGTTTCTCTTTCCCATTGGGGATACTTCTGGAGAGAGCATACGGATACCGGCAGAATATGAGGGCTAATGAAATAAACGTTAAATATCGCTAATTTCAGGAAAAGAGACCTTATTCAGGAGATTCTGGATTCTGCTAACGATTTCGCGAGCATTACCGCATTGGTATAATCTGCTGAAGCGCGCGACGTATCCACGAAAATTTTACCGATATTTACCACCGGTGCTCCATGCCCCCTACCGGTTCCAAGGAACACGAGCGTACGAAAGATCAGGTTCCCGGAGATCCCGTCAGGGGCCACGACCATACCGTACCGCCCTGCCGCATCCTCGATCAGGATCTCGGTATGCTCCGCACCGGTCAGGCGTGCCACGAGCTCGGCGTCGGCCATCGTCCGGTCGACTGCCGGATGCCGCCCTATATCCCCGAGCCTTCCGCCCGAGAGAACCGCCACACCCTCCGCAAGCCCGAAACTCCGCGCAATCTCCCTGCCGCGCTCGACGAACCTGACTTTCTCGGCGACCGTCCAGCCCTCATCGACACCGACGGGGGCGAGGAGGAAGAGGTCTCCGCCGGCGGTCTCGAGGAGGGCAATCCGCTCCAGGTGGTCGACGCCCATGGCCAGTTTAAGGGCCCTCAGGGCAGAGGATGCGGGCAGGCTGCCCCGGACAGCGGCATCGATACTGCCGTCGGCGAGGGCCGCGACGAGGGCCGCCTCCGGTCTCTCAGCCTCGATGACCCTGGCAGAACCGGCGGCTCCGTGACGGGAAAAAAGAATGAGGTCAACTTCCCCGCCGACCGCCTGGATGGTCGAGAGGATACGCTTATCCAGAGACGCCGCACCAAGCCCGATCGTTACCGGCATGCCCTTCCTTCAGCGAAGATCCTCGTGATGCCGTTTCGATCCAGGTCAAATACCTGTGTCTCCCGGCCCAGGTACCTGATGGTCAGCTTTCCGCTCCCGTTGACCTCCCCGATTGGGGCCGCGGTCATCCCGACATCGGCAAACCGGCGGCAGACCTCCTCCACATTCTCCTTCTTCGCGGTCAGGATGAACCCCATGCCGGGATACATGCGCACCCACTGCTCGAAGGGGAGGCGGAGCGCGGAGAGATCCGGTCTCGGTATCGCCTCAAGGTCGATCACCGCTCCCTTCTCGCTCACCTCAAGGAGCATGCCGAGGGTTCCGATAGCCCCGGGGTTGCTTATATCCTTGCCGGCCGTCACCAGGCGTTCCCGCCCGAGATCCTCCATTACCCGGATCTGGGCGCGCACAACATCGGCCGACTTCATCGTGACAGAATCCCAGTTGAAGCTGCACGACGGGTGGATCCGACCGTCGAGGTCGATCGCTGCGATCACCCGGTCCCCTTCCTCTGCCGTATCCGAGAAGATGATCTGATCCATCCTTGCCGTCCCGAGGATCGCCACATCCACGACGTTATACGGCGTATCGGGGTGTAGATGCCCGCCCACTATAGGGACGCCGAACTGCGCGGATGCCGTGACCATGCCCCGGGTCACCTCGTCACGGATCTGGTCGTTTGTGAAGGAGAGGATATCGACCATCGCAACAGGCCTCCCTCCCATGGCAGCGATATCATGAATATTCACAAGCACGGCACAGTATCCCGCCCAGAACGGGTCCGCCTCCATGAGCTTGCTCCAGATGCCGTCTGCTGCAAGCAGCAGCGCATCCTCCGCGTTATGCCGGATGACGGCGGCGTCCTCACCGAACGAGGCGACGATATCGGAGCTCTCGACCCAGAGAGACCGGACCATATCCCCGATCACCCTCTTCCTGGTAACGCCCTCATATTCCCTGACGGCCTGTGCTACCGTATCTGTGGAGCAATCTTTCACCACAAGAACACCAACACTCCACTCTTCTTAATGGTATTCTGCCTCATCAGAGATAATGTATTTGATTCACCGGTATTATGCCCTCTGTTGCAGGAGTCGATCATGGAGAGGTAGATGGCCGCGGATATCCTGGATCTCCCGGCCCCACCCCGGGGTTGTATTTTTGATGCGGCGCGTTGAATAGATCGATATGGACTGGGCTGAGAAGTACAGACCGCAGCACCTCAAGGAGGTTGTGGGGAACGCCGCTGCCATAATGCAGATCTACGAGTGGGCGCGGGACTGGTCGCGGGAGAAAAAACCGCTTATACTGTACGGGAAGCCCGGTATCGGAAAGACGTCAGCCGCCCATGCCCTCGCAAACGACATGAACTGGGAGGTGGTGGAACTCAACGCCTCCGATCAGCGGACCAGGCAGGCCCTTGAGCGCGTGGCAGGTTCAGGTTCCACGACCGGCAGCCTCTCCGGCGCGAGCCACAAACTCATCCTGCTCGATGAGGCCGATAACCTGCATGGCCAGGCCGACCGCGGCGGGGCAAAAGCAATCGTCGAGATCATAGCGGCGTCCAGGCAGCCGATCATACTGATCGCAAACGACTACTACGCCCTCACAAAAGACCTCAAAGCAGTTACGGAGCCGGTGTTGTTCCGGGCACTCCAGGCGCGCTCGATAGTCCCCCGCCTCCGCCAGATATGTGCTGCGGAGGGGGTTGTATGCCCTCCCGCCGTGCTCGAAGAGATCGCCGGCCGCGCCGGCGGCGATATGCGCGCAGCGGTGAACATGCTCCATGCCGCCGCTACAGGCAAGGAGCACCTGGAGATGGCCGATCTCCAGACCTCCGCAAAGGATGAGCGGTCCACCATATTCGGGCTCGTCGGCGCGGTCTTCTCGGGCAGGAGGGATGATCCCGACCTGCTCCGCATGGCGATGGAGGTCGAGGATACCCCGGACACGATCGAGCAATGGCTGGAGGGGAATCTCAGCCATATGCCCGATCTCGCATCCCGGGCGAGGGGCTACGCCTGCCTGTCGAGGGCAGACGAGTATATTGGCCGGACATTCCGGAGGCAGTACTACACCCTCTGGCGGTATGCGAGCGCCATCATGCTCATCGGTGTCGCTGACGCGGCCGGCGGGCATGGTGTTCGTGGTCGTATCATGCCTCCGGCGCGCTGGCGCGCTATGGGGGCGTCGAAGAGGCAGAAGGCGGTCAGGACCGATCTTATCCGGAAGATCGGCGGGATGACGCATATACCGGAGAACGTCCTTCGCGAGGACTACTTCACCGCGATCAGCATACTCGTCGAGCAGAACCCGGAAGGATACGTCCGCGCCTTCAATCTTGATGCGGATGAACTGAACCTCTTTATACACGATAAAGCCCGGGCCACAAAGATCGTCAGGGGCGTGGCAAAAGAGGCGAAGAAAGCCTCAGGCAGGGTCAGGAAACTCAAGGATGAGGATCCGCCGGATGATCCCGGGGAGAAGCAGCAGGGTCTCCCCCCGGGCCAGGCGACGCTCTTTTAGGGGGCACGGCGGTGGTAGCGGCGGAGGGGTATCGGGCTCACGATCTCTCCGCCATCCCCGTAGATCTCGTATCCCAGGTGGTAGACAAGCAGATCGCAGTCGATCCGGGCGGCAAGCGCGATCAGCGGAGGCACCATCTCAACACCCGGGCGCACGGCGTATACCAGGTCCGCCCCCTCGTAAAGCCGGAAGTCTGGCTCGAATATGTCGTCGGTCACCACGGTGAGCCCTTCATGCCTGATCCCGGGCCTGATATCCGTACATAGGAGAAGAGCGCCGGCAGCCGCGGACAGGCGAGCGGCGCCGGGGTTATCGCCGACCCCCACCTCCACGGCGCGGCGGTAGCGGGCGGCGATATACTCCCCGATACTCCGTTCAATATGTTTATGGTGGCGCATTACCCAGAAGTTATGTAATGAGCATCAATATTCTTTTGGACCAGGAGAGACCGGAAGGTATCGAACTCCCGGTCGCCCGTATGATCGGGATGATACTCGGGAGGGATACCGGGCTTGTTGAATACCCGCTCCTCATCGACGGTTACGACAGGGATCGCAACCAGCACGATGCTCAAAAGATACTGAACCGCCTACAGGACACTTTCACCCGCAGGTACGAGATCCGCGGCCCCCTGCTGCTCATCACCCCCCGCGACCTCTACATCAGGGGGTGCGACTTCGTCTTCGGTCTCGCGAGGCCGGCAAGCGGCGTCGCCGTCGTCTCGACCGCCCGTCTCAGGAGCGACTACTACGGCAGGGTGCCGGACGACGGCGACCTGATAGATCGGGCCGCAAAAGAGGGGGCGCATGAACTCGGGCACCTTCTCGGGCTCGGGCACTGTGGAGATCCGGAATGCGTCATGTTCAGGCCGCGGACGCTGGACGAACTGGACCGGAAGAGGAAGGTGTTCTGCCCGGCCTGCAGGGAGGCGCTGGAGAGGGCGCGGCATCACCCTCCCGCCGGCGCATCGATATGATGCTTCCTCCTCAATCACACTGATAGAACCCTTCATGTCCCGCTTCAACCTCAGCCCATCGCTCATCGGGTGGTTCTTCTACCACGACTGCGAGCGCTACCTCCGCTATAACGCAACCCCGGAGCATGAGCGCGCGAAAGCCGGGATACCCGCTGCCGTGATTGACCGGAGCCCTACGACGCAGGCCCTACTGGATGCGGGCATCCGGTGGGAGGAGGAGGTGGTCCGGACGAAAATAGCGGGTAGGGTGCGGATCCCGGAGGGGACAGGCCCGCTCTCAGACCGGTCGTTCTCCATCGAGGAGACCTTTGATATACTCCCGCAACTCTCCCCGAATGAGGCGATCTACCAGTCGACCATCCCGGTCTCGGTCCACTTCCTGCGGAGCTACGGCCTTGACCCGGAGATCCACCGGTTCGCCCCCTGCCGCCCTGACCTGATCCGGCTTGAGAGGCGGGACGGCAGAGAACCGCTCCTCTCGGTCATCGATATCAAGGCGAGCAAGGATCTCAGCGTCAGCCACCGAATCCAGGCAACCCTCTATGCCATGATCCTCGATCATGCCCTGACCCTTCTCGGGATCGACCGCCCGGTCGATATGGAGAGGGCGGCTATATGGCTCTACGGGGCAGGCGAGCCCGGGTCGTTCGGGCTTCACTTAAATGTACGGGTGCTCGAGGACTTCTTCAGGCATCGCCTCCGGGGCATCCTCGCCTGCCCGCTTGAGGATGTGCCCTGGCACATAACGCCCCGGTGCGAGTACTGTGAGTTCTACCCCCACTGCCGTGAGGCGGCGGAGGCATCCGCCTCGGTCTCACAGATCCCGGGCCTCTCGGCCGTCGCGCGGCGCTACCTCAGGGAGGCCCCCTGGAGCCCGGGAAAGTCCATAGACACCCTTTCTGATCTCGAGAGGTTCCTTGCGATCCCTGAGAGCGACGATCACCTGAAGAACTGCGGGTCGCTCGCCGGCCGGGGTGACCGCCTGCGGGCGACCGTCAGGGCGCTGCAGACCGGGGAGGCTGTTTTGCATGCTGAGACCTCGCTCGCCCTTCCCATCCACGAGGATATAGGGATCCTTCTGACGCTCCAGAAGGATCCGGTCTCTGACCGGATATACGCGCTGGGGCTGCGCCGGTTCAAGGGAGAGGCGGTCTACGGGACGCCTTCCCGCGAAGCCGTATTCGTCGCTGAGACCCCCGGCGACTGCGCCCGGGTGCGGCGGGAGTTTCTCAGGGCGCTCACAGCAGAACTTGAGGCCGTACACGACCATAACAAGGGCCGGGACTGGGAGAGCCAGAGATCGGTCCAGACATACGTCTATGACGCATACGAGGAGGAGCTCTTCATAAGGCTCCTTCAGGATGCACTTGAGGATCCCGCGACAGCGGAGGACGCCTTACGGCTGCGGTTCTACTACCAGGATCCCGGCGTCATCCAGGGCTCCAGCCACCCGGCAACAGGGGTCTCGTTCCCGCTTGTTGTCCTTACGAGAGAGATCCGCCGATTGCTGGCGCTACCTGTCCCTTTCGCCCTCCGCCTGCCTGACGTCCTGGCTGCCATCCCCTCTTCCCGGTTTGCGTATCAACTCGACCCGGGCAGCCTCTTCTGGTACGAACAGAGCAACGCGCTCAGGAGTGACGCTATCATAATGGCATGGCATGGGGGGAGGCCGGAGGCCGCGGACTGGGTCAGGCACGAGATCTCACGACGGCTGCTTGCGGCGGGCAGCGCCCTCGACGGCCTTCGGGAACGGGTTTCGGGCGATCTGGTGCGGTGGCCTGAGAAGTTCCGGTTCCCGCGCCCGTGGGAGACCGATATGCCGGAGATATCGCGCCTCCTCTTCATAACGGAGTACGAGTCGGTGATGGGCGCGCTAAGGATTAGAGAACTCCGGGGCAGACCGTGGGCCGCGAGGGTCCGGGACGGAGTCAGTATACCTGTCCGGAGGATCGAGGGGAACTTCTGGAAGGTGCTTGCTCCGCTTGACCTCTCGCTCTTCGAGCAGACCAGGGCGTTCAGCTACATCCTCGTGCCGGATGGGGATGCGGGGGAGGAGGCTCAGATGGCGTTTGATGACCTCCGCTACCGTAGCAGCCCGAACCCGGGGAAGAGCGGTGTCTGCTTTGCCAGGATCCATGATGAGATCGCTGACAGGAGCGCCGGGCAGGTCAGGGGGCTTGTTCTTGAGGCAGCCTGCGGCAGGGGTTTTCCGTCATTCGCCGGGGGTGATCTTGCTGTGCTGCACCCCCGTTTCACCGATTTTACAGCGCCGCGCCACATCGACCGTCTCCTCGCCCTGGGAGGAGAGCCCGGGAACGCGTTCATAAGGCTCCTGCGGGATCCTGGGGGGTTTGCCGCACCCGTCTCCGGGTCGGAGGAGGTCGTCCGTGATGCCAGGAAGCTCGCCCTCGGCCCCGGCAGGTTCACCCCGAGCCAGGACCGGGCATTCCACCATGTGCTGACGAACCGCCTGACCCTGGTCTGGGGGCCGCCGGGGACCGGGAAGACGCATTTCCTCGCAACAGCCATCCTCTCCCTGGTCAGAGCCCGGAGGGCGCATAAGGAGCGGATCAGGGTGGGTGTTTCGGCGTTTACCCATGCCGCCATCGAGAACCTGCTCGTCAAGGTCCAGGACTCGGTCGACGGGTTCGGCCTCACGGCAGCCCTCCCGATCTATAAACTCCGGAGCCTCAAGACGGATCAGGGCGGGCGGAACCTTGAGGTGTTGCCCCATGACCGGGCCGGGAGCGTCGCCGGCTACCCCTCCCTCCTCGTCGGCGGGACGGTGCATAGCCTCGGCAGGCTCGATAAGGCTCTCCCGTCCCTCGATCTGCTGGTCATCGATGAGGCCTCACAGATGAGGCCTGCCGAACTCGCTATGGCGATCTCCCTGCTTGCTGAAGGCGGAAGGCTCGTCCTTGCAGGGGATGACCTGCAGCTCCCTCCGATCATACAGGGTGAGTACCCGGTGCCGGAGGATGGCCTCCCCGGGCTTGAGGGGTCCATATTTGCCTATCTCCGGCACCGCGACGACCCGAAAGATCCCGTCTACACCTGCCAGCTCCAGGAGAACTGGCGGATGAATCAGACCCTCTCGCGGTTCGCGGCAGAGACGCTGTATGGCAGCGGTTATGCCCCCGCGACCGATGAGATCGGGAGGCGGCAGATCGCCCTTGCCCCGTCTCTCTCCCCTGGAGCGCCTGAGGATGACTGTATCGGGTGGATCCTCGACCCCGCATACCCGCTCGTGCTCTGCGTGCTCGAGAACGTCAGGACGACGGTCGAAAACCCGATCGAGGCGGAGCTGGTCGCCCGGCTTGCCCGGACGCTCCGGGAGAGACTCATATCCCCTGGTTCGGGGAGCCCGTACCCGGCGACCGAGGACGGGGATTATCTCTTCTGGCGGCACGGGCTCTTCATAATCAGCCCGCACCACGCCCAGATCGGCGCCATCCGGAGCCGCCTGGCCGGGGAGCATCCACCGTTCGTGGACACAGTCGATAAGATGCAGGGGCAGGAGGCCGAGGCGGTCATCGTCAGCTACGGGGTGAGTGATGTAGAGACCGCGCTCGGGGAGGCCGGGTTCATCTACAGCCAGAACCGCCTGAACGTCTCGCTGACCAGGGGCAGGGCGAAGTGCATGATCTTTCTTCCCCGGCCGCTGCTGGAGCCGCCGCTTGAACTCGTGCAGGACGAGAAGGCGGAGGTGGGGCTCCGGCATATGCTCGACCTCCAGGAGTTCTGCCGGGCCCGCGGCGAGGAGCGGACGTTTGACCTCGACTGGATAGAGGGGGCGGCAGGGGTCAGGCTCACCGTGTCCCGGGGCGCCTGAGGGCCTGCCCGACCCAGCACACTTATACCCGGTAATTCGATACCTTTAGAGATAATATGCCATCGATTCCCGAAAGATCCCTGATCTGCCTCGTGCTCACTGCCGGGATGGTCGCCTGTATATTCACCGCAGGCTGTTCCATTCCCGGCGGGCAGCCGGAGATCGTCTCCAGTCTTCCCGGCGCTGACCTTATCATCCACTTCATCGACGTCGGGCAGGGTGATTCGATCCTGGTAGAGTTCCGCGATAAGACCATGCTCATCGATGCCGGCGAGCGCCATATGGGGGAGCGGGTCATCGCTTACCTCCAGGAGAAGGGGATCGAGAGCCTCGACGTGGTGGTGGCAACCCACGCGCACTCCGACCATATCGGCGGCCTCGGCGACGTCATATCCGCCTTCCCTGTCGGTCACTTCATAGATGCCGGGCAGCCCCACCCCACCGCGACCTACGAGAGACTGCTCACCCTGGTCGAGGATCTGGGGATACCGTATACAGCGGCGAGGCGCGGGCAGACGGTTGCCCTCGACCCGGACCTTGAGATCCTGGTCGAGAACCCGGGCTCAAAGCCCCTCGGGGACATAAACGAGGACTCTGTAGTCCTGAAGGTGACCTATGGGGAGATCTCCTGTCTCCTGATGGGCGATGCCGGAAAGCCGGCTGAGGAGAGCATGATTAAGGCCGGGCTTGACCTCGATGCCGATGTCCTGAAGGTCGGCCACCACGCGAGCCGGCACGCATCCTCGGCCGGTTTCCTATCCGCGGTCAGCCCCACGGTCAGCGTCATCACAGTCGGTGAAGGGAACGATTACGGCCACCCACACGCGGAAGCGCTCGAACGACTGCAGGCGGCCGGCTCGCGGATCTACCGGACCGACCGTGACGGGACCGTCGTCGTCGCCACCGACGGGAAGGTGCTTGCGGTCACGACCGACAGGCGGCCGTCCGCCACGCTGACGGCCCGGCCGAGGCCGACAGCGACCGCTGCCCCCCCTCCAGGCGTGCATGTGGTTGACCTGGATCTCCTGGATGAGATGGTCGTCATCGAGAACACCGGGGCGACGGCGGTCAACCTCACCGGCTGGACGATCACCGACGAGGGGATGCGAAATACCTATACCTTCCCGGTATTCACCCTTGAAGCGGGGGCCGATGTGACCCTTCATTCCGGCCCCGGCAACGATACGGTGACCGACCTCTACTGGGGCCGGAAGAGCCCGGTCTGGAACAACGATGGCGACATCGCCACGCTCGCCAACCCGCATGGCGGGATCATGAGCATCCTGGAGCGGTGAGGATGCAGGACGGGTCAACCTTCCAGGTTAGCCTCGACCGGGTCGAGGAGGGGCTGGCGGTTCTCCTCATCCGGGAGGAGGAGGCGGTTCGCCTCACCCTCCCCCTCTCTCTACTCCCCGAAGGCGCCCGGGAGGGTGATATCCTCGAGATCTCGATCCGCCGGGACAGCGAGGCGACAGCGGAGGCGAGGCAGCGGGTGGCGGAGCGCATTGAGCGGCTGCAAAGGAAGGGTCACGAGTAGCCTCTCACCACCCGTTACTCAGCGGTTGCAGCGGCGCCCTGTGCTCGACCTATTCCGGATGCCCCGGGCGAGCCCCCATGCCAGGACCGGAAACATTATCATCTCTCGCCTCTCCCGGTGCAACATCACCGGGAGGTGAGCGGGATTGGTTGATGTTGTCAAACGGGATGGCAGGAGAGAGGCCTTCGTGCGGGAGAAGGTGACCGTGAGTGCCATGAAAACGGGTGCGCCGCCGGAGGAGGCCCGGGAGATCGCGGAGGCGATCGAGAGGGAGGCATACGACGGCATGCCTTCTCACGAGGTTCGGCGCCGGGTGCTAGAACACCTCCGTGACCGGAACCCGGAGTGGGAGGAGAACTGGCTCATGTATGACCGCGCCGTTAAGAGGCGCGGGGAGGCTGTCGCGGGGCTTCCCGCCCGCTGAGTTCGGCATTGCAGAGAATCACCCCGGCGCGGAGGATATGGTTCTCATTCCGCGGCGCTCACCACTTCGCGTAGCGTGAACCGGAACGATGCTCCGAGATCCGGCTTTCCCTCCACCCGGTCCTCAACCCATATCCGACCGCCGTAGCGCGCAACAAGCATCCCGACGATGTAAAGGCCGAGCCCCTCCCCGTATCCCTGCTCGAAGAGATGAAATACCTTCTCTTTCTCCTCATCAGGGATGCCGTGGCCGGTATCCTCCACGGCCACCATCACCGCCTGATCCTCCCCGGGAAAGTTCCCCACCCGGATCGTGATCCCGGCATCCGGTCCGCCGAACCTGACGGCGTTGCTGATGAGGTTCTTAAAGACCTCGGGCAGCAGGTCGTCCGCCCAGACCTCTGCCGTGGAGCCTACAAAGGAGATATTCACCTCCGGTATACGGTCGAGCTCGGCACTGATCGTGCGGCTGAGATTGACCGGTTTGAGATCGGGCGCCTCCTGGCTTATGCGGCGGATGGTCGCGACATTCTGGAGGATGCCGGCGCTCTTCCGGATGCTCTCCCTGAGTCTCTTTGCATACTCGACAGCATTCTCATCCAGCATATCGATCAGGAGATCGCAGTAGAGGCTCGCGACATTTCCTGCGTTCTTTATGTCGTGGGTCATTATATCCAGGTAGAGGTTCATCTCGCGGTGGGCTGCCTCCAGTCGTTTGTGGAGCATGCTCCGGAGGACGCCAGAGCCGATCTCTCTCCCGATGGCCTCAAGGAGGTGGCGCTCCTCGTCCTCAAACCCCTGCTTTTCCCTGCTCCCGACGAAGAGCGCGCCGACCACGACCGACTCCGCAAGGATCGGTATGCAGGCAAGGGTTGATACACCGAGCGATGAGAGGATCCTTCCCTCGATCCTGCCGGGGTTACTGCGTAGCTCGATGTAGCGCGGTTGCCCGGCGACGAATATAAAGTTCCAGGGCCAGTTATGGATCTTTATCGTCATGTTGCGCGCGAGGTGCTTTGCCGGGACGGCGTGGTGGCAGCGCGTGAGTGCCAGCGTCCGCTCCGGGTTTAACATGTAGGTCTGTCCCACATCGAGGCCGAGCAGGTCAAGGGTCTTTGAGAGCGATGCCTCAAGCAGCTCATCGAGCGAGAGAGAGGATGCGGATACCCTCATTATATGGTTGAGCACCAGGAGCTGCCTGTTCGCAGAGAGCGCCCCTCTGTTCATCTTTGTGATATCCTGGACGATCCCCTGTATGAGAACGGGTGTGCCGTCATCGCCGCATATGTTCTGGACAGAGTCCCTGACCCACCTGGTTGTGCCGTCTTTTCTCAGGATCCGGTAGACCCGATCTCTCGAGAAGCCCGCAACCCCCTGCAGGCTGCCGGCGCTCTCCTGGAGGCAGGTCTGGTCGTCAGGATGCACGATCGCATCCCAGCGGATGGTTCCTGCGAGGAACTCACCCCTCGTATACCCGGTGATCGCCTCGACCGCACCATGTATGAAGACGGGCTCAAGATCCAGCGTCATCCGGTAGGCCACACCCTGAAGATCCTGCATAAACGAGTGTGACTGCTTCTCGCTCTCGCGGATCTCCCTCCTCCATATAGCCCGGCCGATCATATCCGCTACAGCCTGCAGGAGATGATCCTCTTCGGCGAGGAAAGCGCTCTCAGGGCCTGGTGAGGAGTCGGGCAGGCAGACGACCTCTATGCTTCCTGCCCTCTGCCTCCCCGCCCGGATCTCCGCCGTGATCTTTGATGGCGCCTCCCGGTAGCGGTGGGTGCATATCACACCGTTGTGCGTTATGCGTACACCTATCCGTCCGGGGTGGCGAAACCCGGATGGGAGTATCCGGGCGAGATCGCGGAATAACTTCCGGGGAGTAACATCATCGGTCTCGATCATCCGGAAGATCCTGTGCAGCGTGCGGATCCCCCTTGCATCCTCGCGGGCGCCGGGAATCCTCTGGTCGGTGATGTTCCAGAACCGGAGCACCCACATACCTTCAAGCGGCTCCTGCTCCATCCTCCGGCTGGAGTAGATGAACCGCTGCTCCTCCCCCCCGGCGTTCTGCACCGGAAGGTCGAGGCCTGGCACCTCGATACCGTCACGCACCGCGGTGACGATCCTCCGGGCCATCTCCCTCTCCTTCAGGAGAGGCACCAGGTGCGTATCGATGACCCGGGAGGCCTCGCACCCCAGGATCTCCTCCCCACAGGCTCCAAGTATGGCCGCGGCATAGGCGTTCGACCAGGCCACCTGCATCTCCCGGTCGAGCACGAGGATGCCCACTCCGGGTTCGTCGAGGATCTGAAACAACTGCCCCTGACGGGCGAATATCGAGTCCGCTATGTGCATACGAGATTTATGCCCCCCTTGAGACTATTATTTGATGAAAATTATATGGATAAAATCATGCCCTGGCGTTAAGAGGTTTGCGGTTAGAGCCCCGCACTACACAATTCCAGCCGGAGGATGGTGAAGGCTACAGCATGGCATCACAATATCCATAAGGCGTGCAGTCTCTGCCCTTTTTGCGGGATCTCCCGATATGGTTCACTGGATTTAGGTAGAAGCTCCCGGAGCGGTTCATCTGGCTGCCAGCCTCTCGCGCCGGCGGGAAGCCTGAACGCTGGTTAATCCCCTCTACAGCAGAGCCGGCGGCGAGTGAGCCCTGTGGAGCAGTTCCAGGAGATGATCTGTTGAATAAGATGGGAGTGCTTCCGCCCTGCCCCTTCCTATGACCATACGTGCGGATCGCGCATACCGCTGCCCTGCCCGGGCGGCAACGCAAAGGGGGTTGTTCCGGCCTCGTTCCCGTTAATCATTTGTTTTAGGCGCTCTGTCCTCTAAAGACCACGGCAGCGCCTGCCGATGGCCCGGTCGCCTTTAAGCACGGGACCGGAGAGGGATCGATCGTGATATACGGCCTTTTCCCCGGATGTACCCGTGCAGTGGGCCTCGTTTAGCATCATATCGGGGGCTGGAATCTTCACCGGCACTATGAAATAGATCTACTTCTCATCTGAGGTTGATGCCTATGGCTGTACAG
>MTBK01078425.1_pt1 | contig 41379 bp, 25 predicted proteins | sample 1535981 | NCBI WGS metagenome assembly MTBK01 (sample SAMN06109225, study PRJNA356200) | anaerobic digester metagenome | isolation source: biogas reactors fed with pig manure or primary and secondary sludge | place: Spain | collected 2016-06-30
AACTTTATGCGCTCGGTTGTAATCCATTTTCACACGATTTAACTCAAGTTTCCCGGCGTTTTCAACCAAAATACCCGCGCCATTAGCGGCATGCAATTCTCCACGCATTATTCTCAAATCATTGATGGTTACATTATAGTATGCACCTATCTGAATCGCCCGGTCGATATCATTGGCATTGATGATTGTGTTCAACGCGCCTGCTCCTTGAATGGTGACTGTGCGTTCTGTAGGCGCATTTAACGACACCAAATCCAAATCGCCAAATTGACGATCGCTTCCGGTATCCTCGGTGAGTGTTAACTCGTAAATGCCTTCGGGTATCTGGATAATCAGGTTTTGATTCATCTGCATGATATTTCTGGCTTCAGAGAACGCGGCGCGCAAAGAGCAGGGACCTCCCGATGGAACGCCCACACTGCATTCGCCATTGAGCATATCGTCAACCAGATCTTCGGTTGTGTCCACTACAAATGTGACCGTCTCTACATTGCCAGCATCAACCGGCAATACCGGGAACGTCATCGCGACGATGATGAAACAGAGTAATATTCGATTAATGATGGTTGTTGTTTTCATTAGACCTCCGATGGGTATTAACTAATTTGGAATAAAGACGTACCCTGCTCAGATGAACAAAGCACCAGCAAAAAATTGCTGAGAATGCACTATTGTTGGTTCTGTGGGTCTTGAAAAGCCCCTTTTTAGTAATTGTAAACGGCTCTCAAATATATGTCAATCTTTTTCTTTTATGAAATTAATGCATTAAATTCTAAGGAGGCATTTTCCTTCATACTTATGGGGGGAACGCAGTGATTGACGGGTAACACATTAATCAACAAACCTGTTCGCTTTTCAGTATCTTAACAGAAGAAGTATGCAACATGCAGGCAATATATGCCTTTAAGCGTTTATGCTAAAATGAGAGTAATAATAAACTTTGGTGATGGATGATGAATTCGCAAAACCATGATGAAGAAAAACAAATACCTGATGAAAAGTCAGTTGAGCAGTCTTTGGGGCAAACCGGGCGAAGACCTGATTTTGATACCCCTAAACGTCCGGATTGGATGCGTGAACACGCGCAAGCAGGCGACACTAACCTTGATGGCTATACCGGTTTTAGCTCGATAAAAGACAGTCTCGCGCAGACGGATAATCTCTTTGACGAACTCAAGGATTTTGATTATTTTGATGTCCCTGTTGTTTCACCGGGTGAATCTGTGCCCACATTTACAGGGAATATGGGCGATCATGACCTTGATGAAATGACCGCGCAAAACGTGCCCGATGAGGCGCAAATTCCACCCGCGGAACAAGCCAGTGTTGGCCAGGGCGAATATACCCAAAGCGATATGGACGAGATGCGCACCATCCCGCCACCAGCGGGTGTGCCTGTCGCGCCACCGCCAGCGAGCGCTTTGCCACAAGTTGTGAGCCAGCTGGATCCCTACGCGACGCGTCTAAGCCCAACAGCTTTTCAACGCGATTTGGAAGCTGCCAGTGTGTCTACCCAGCCTGTGCCTGTTCAAATTCATCAAACCCAGCCCATCGCTGCTGTTCCACCAGCGCGAAACGTGCCATCTGCACCGAGTGGCGCGGGTAAAAAGCCTAAGAAAAAGGGCAGGGCGGGACGCGTTATTCTTATCTTGATTATTCTTTTCCTGTTGGCCATGTTCGCGGTAGCGGCTTTTGCGTTTTACAAATATACGCAAATTGCCAAGACCTTGCCCGACGTGAACGATTTGCAGTATCGGGCTTCTCAGTTTGAAACCACGCGCATTTTAGACCGCAAAGGCAATGTGCTTTATGAAATTATCGACCCCAGCGCGGGCAAACGTACCTGGGTGCCCCTGGACCAAATTTCGCCCAACTTAATCGCTGCTACCATCGCCACAGAAGACAAAGAGTTCTACAACCATCCCGGTTTTGACCTGGTCGCGCTGGGGCGGGCATTGTGGACGAACTATCGCTCTAAAGAAGTCGTTTCCGGGGCTTCAACCATTACTCAGCAATTAGCGCGTCTGTTGTTGCTTACCGATGAGCGCTATGAACAAACTTACGAACGAAAAGCGCGCGAGATAATTCTGGCGGCAGAAATCACCCGCCGTTACAGTAAGGAGCAGGTGCTTGAGATGTACCTGAATGAAATTTACTATGGCAATATGTCTTATGGCGTGCAAGCCGCGTCGGAAACCTATTTCAACACGAATGCTTCTGATTTGAGCCTGTGGCAGGCTGCTTTTTTGGCGGGGTTGCCACAAAGCCCGGCAGTCTATGATGTTTATAACAACCGCGAAGCAACGCTTACTCGAAGCGACTCAGTCTTCAGGCTTATGTTTGAAGCCAGCACAGAAAAGGGCTGCATTAAGGTAGACGAAATCCGCCCGCCAGTCTGTGTGGATGCGATGCAAGTGCTTACCGAATCGGAAGTTTTGAAAGCCTACACATTTAAACAAAACCTGCTTACCATGCAGTTCCCGCACTGGGTGGTGTATATCCAGTCCTTGCTTGAGGCGCAGTTTGACGCGCAGATGATTTATCGTTCGGGCTTTACCATTCACACCACGCTTGACCCCGACTTCCAGCGTGAAGCTGAAGCCGCCGTGCGTGAGCAACTGGCCCAAATGCAGGGCAAAAACGCGACAAACGGTGCGGTTTTGGCGATAAATCCCAAGACAGGTGAAATTTTGGCGATGGTCGGTTCGGCGGACTTTAATAATCCAGCAATTAGCGGGCAAGTGAATATGGTATTAACCCAAACCCGTCAACCTGGTTCGGCGATTAAGCCTTTCACTTTCCTGGCGGCGTTTGAAAAAGACTGGACGCCGGCCACGCTTTTGTGGGATGTACCCACCAGGTTTAGACCCTCGCTTGACCCCAACGACACCAACCCTGACTATGAACCCCGCAACTATGATGGACGCTTTAGAGGACCGGTGACGGTGCGTTCAGCTTTGGCAAATTCCTACAATATCCCGGTTGTGAAGGCTCTGGAGTATGTACATATATATGACAATCCCGAAACTCCCGAAGCGGACGGCTTCATAAATTTAGCGCGGCGCTTGGGCATCACCAGCCTGACCCGGCCGGATTATGGGCTCTCGCTCACTCTGGGTGGTGGCGAAGTGAGCCTGATGGAGTTGACCGGTGCATTCCAGGTTTTGGCAAATGAGGGACGCAAACTTGAGCCTGTAGCAATTACCAGGGTCGTCAATCACACTGGTGACGTTGTTTTTGAACATGAGCCGAGCCAGGGCGCGCAAATTGTCCGTGCGGCGCATGCCTATTTGCTTTCTTCAATCCTGTCCGATAATAACGCGCGCGCGCCGATGTTTGGCACGAACTCGCCCTTGAATCTCCCCTTTAGTGCCGCGGTAAAGACGGGTACGACAAACGATTTCAGAGATAACTGGACGATTGGATACACCCCCGAACTTTTGATTGGCGTTTGGGTGGGTAATGCCGATTACACACCGATGGTCAACACAACGGGTGTCGATGGCGCCGCGCCGATTTGGAACCGCCTGATGCAAACAGGTATTAACCAGCTTTATGGCGGTATTGCCAGTAATTTCGCGCGACCGAATGATGTCGTAGAGCGGGTTATTTGCAGCATTTCTGGTACGGAACCCAGCGAGTATTGCCCGAGTCACGTGACCGAAATTTTTGCGTCAGACCAGATGCCTTTGCCTAAAAGCGACGACCTTTGGGTGCGCGCGCAAATTGATGCCTGGACTAATTTGCAGGCCTCGCCATCATGCTCAGAGTTTAGAAAAGAAGCTTTGGCCATTAACGTCACGGACAAATCCGCGATTGAATGGCTGGAAACAGAACCAGGGCGCGAATGGGCAAGAAATGCGGGCTTCCCTGAGCCTATCGTTGTTTTGCCTGAGCGCGAATGTCGGGCGGATGACCCAAGGCCTATTATCAACCTGGTAGGGATTTATGACGGTGGCACAGTGACCGAAAATCCGCTAAAGATCGCTGGTGTTATTGACGCAACCGCGAACTTCAAGCAGTTTATCATTCACTGGGGGGTTGGAGAAGACCCTGAAGAATGGCACCGGGTTACTGATGATTGGGTTTTGGAACCGATACGGAGTGAAAGCCTGATTGCAGAGTGGGATTTAAGCGAGATTGAAGAAACTTTGATTACCATTCGCGTGACCATGCACAGCACGATGAACACTGAAGTGCAGAAGTTTTATCGTTTGCGCCTGGAAATCCCCACGCCAACGCCGACCCCGACGCTCACGCCAACAGAGACGCCGATGCCAACGGAAACACCTGCTCCGCCACAGGAACCAACGATTGTTTCACCATAGGTGAGCAGAGCACTGGCTTAGAACAGAGCAAGTTGCGACACGCGGTATTCGGGCGGGTCGCCGAGTATTTGATAGGCGAATAATTCGCGGGTGAGAAGCGGATTCTCGTAAATATTGCGCAAGAGACGGAATTTAACAAAATGCCAGTCATCTTGCATCATGGCTTGCAGATTTGGGTCACGACGCAGTTTGTAAGAGACCAGGTTAGCGCGACCACCGGGCAGAACAATCAGTTTCTTTCCACTCAAACCGCGATGACGCTGAATTGTTTCGGATATCATCGCGCTGGCACTAACGAAAAAGGTATAAATTTCGTGGTCGTGTTCATCAAGAAAGTAGATAGCTTCATCGCTGATTTGGCGTTTTATGGCCAGCTTGCGGGCGATTTTTTCAATAATTTCACGGAGTGATTTGATGTCCTGCGCGCGCGTTGTAAACTGTTCGTTTTCATTCAAAACCCAGCAGGCCTGGTCATCCTGTTCGTTGCGTGTAGCATAAGAACGCAAAATCGTTTGCACAAGTTCGTGTTCAGGTGTCATCATGCCTGGGTGTTTGTGATTGATTGCTTTTGCAATATCAAGCGCGCTGAGTTTGGGTGAATGGAGAAATTCCTGACGAATGATTCCTTCGACGTTATCTGCCAGTGTACTGAAATATTCAGGTGGACTTGCCAGCCAGTAAGTGCCCGTATCGGTTGACACGCCCGGGCTGAAACGGTGAAATAAACTTGGGTCGGTGAAAACAGGGTCTAAATCTTCCTGGGTTTTGTTGATTGGTGCGTTCGCCTGTATCGCATCCTGGTTGAAGAGCAAGCCCCGTGTCTGCAGGCCAAGAATCATTTGGGTGAAAAGCCGCATATAGCCAGAAGGCTCGCCCCAGTTACTTAGGAAGTCTGTGGCAATTTCGCGGGCGGCATCGCGAAATTTGTTTATCGAATATTGTGTAAGCTGGCTGGGTGAAAACTTCCAAACCGTTTGTAAAATATTCACGCCACCCGAACAAGCTGCCGTGCGCAGGCTGAATCCGGCACTTTGCGCGGCTTTAACTGATGCCAGCAAAAAGAGCGGGTCAAGTTCGGAAACCTGGAGCAGAATGGGGGCTGCCGGGCGTACGAGATACTTTAAGCGTGCCAGGACTTTTTCCAGGGCGGTCGCGTGCCAGGTCCAGTCATAGCGTTGCTTGAGCAAACTGTTGCGCAGGGTTTTAACGCCTTCTTTGCCCCAAAGCCAGCCACTCCACAAGCCAGACAGATTCCACCAGGCTTGATTGCGGCGTGGGAGGTTGGCGTAGATGGTCTCAATCTGCCTGGGGTCAGGTTTTGGGTCAAGTTCTCTAAGGCGCCCTTCAAAAAGGCAGATACCACCGGATTGGGGAAGTTTTTCCGGATAATAGCGTAATGTGATGGCTTTTTCCTGACTTGCCCAAAGATGACAGGCGTTTTCCAGACTGTGCCAAAGATTGAATTCCTGATAAACAGGCGGGCACAAGAGCTGGCGGGGACGGTTGCGTCCCATAGGGTATGCCCAAAGCTGGTTGCCACGGTCCGCGGCACTGAGAAAGAGCGCTTGCATCAGCATTTTTTGACGACTCGAAAATTCCTGCGAAGAAATCTGAGTGAGAATGCTCAAAAGCAAATTGAGCGAGCGGTCGGTGTAATAACTGACGACATCTTCCATCACTGCGCGGAGTGGGTCAGTTGGCGGGGCGATTTTTTCAAGCGCCAAAGCGCGACTCATCGCCACGGGTGGAAGCGGGGGCAGGCTTTTATGGTGCTCATCTGTTAGCTCAAGTTCTGTTGTGTGACCGCACACCTTGCATTTGCCTGTCGCCTGGCTGGGCTGTTTTTGGTTTTCGTGCCAGATGTAGCGTTCCACTTCAAAGGATTTAGACCTGCTATTGTCAGCGTGACTGGCACAATCGGGCACCGGACAAGGCAAAAGATATTGACTCTGAATGTGTTCAATGAGGCTTTGTCCGCTCAAAGATTTGCTTTTACCGAGTAAAGTCAGTGCGGCTTGCATTTCATCCAGCGTTGGGGCGGTGGCGAGTACTTTGATGATGAAAGCTGAGACAGGATTATTGGCGGTAACGAGCACGCGGTAGCCAGCGCGGGCAATTTCCAGTACGGAAAAAGGCGACTGACCAAATGGGTCCAGAACCCACGAACCGGGCGCGGCATAATTATTCAGCCAGCGACTTGCCATGCCATCATGCCACGGTGGCAAAAAACGTTCCAGTGGCAAATCGGTTCGGGGTGTATCCGGTTGTACATGACCCACAACGAAGGGCATTTCGAAAGCTCTCCAATGGGTTCGTGGGTTGTACATATGACCTAACTCAAACGTCTTCTGTCTTTAAAGTGCCAGCCGCGAGACCAAAATTGCCATGCCATAAGCGGGCAGGCTCACACTTGTTTCGCTCATATGGCTGGTAATGGAGTCGTTGCCGTTGAATACCATGTCCCATTCATTGACTTCCTTGATAGGTAGCTCAAACTGTTGAATATCCCTTGAAAAGTTGAGAATGACCAAACTTGTTTCTTCGGGCAAGCGACGCAGATAAACCAGCAGGTATTGGTTGTCAACTGGAATGAGCTGGATATCGCCCGCGTGCAGGCTGCGGTGCTTGCGACGGACTCGAATGAGTGCTTTGTAAAAATTCAAGAGCGATGCTGGGCTGGATTGCTGATTGGCAACATTGCGCACCGTGTGATTCGGGTGCACGGGCAGCCAGGATTTGCCGGTACCAAAGCCGGCGTTGACCGTAGCGTTCCATTGCATTGGCGAACGACAACCGTCGCGACCCTTGTAAAAAGGCCAGTAGCGCTTGCCAGGTGGGTCTTGGATGTCTTTTCGGGCGACTTTGATATCGCGCATGCCGATTTCTTCACCATAATATATATAGGGCGTGCCTCTGACGGTGAGCAGCATGGTTGCCAGGAGCTTCAAACGACTGTCATCTTCGTTGTTGGTGTAACGGGTTGCAGAGCGGGGCACGTCGTGATTGTTAAAGAAGTAATTTGGCCAGGCCTCATCGCCATGGAGCGCGTCCCAGTATTGAATGGCGGTGCCGAAAGCTTTGGCGTTCCAGGGTCTGGATGCAAAGTTGAAGTCGAAAGCGGCATGGAAGCGGTCCTTGCCAACAAAAGTGCGCGCGTAAGTTGACCCTTCCAAAAATGTTTCGCCAACCACGTAGCGTTCGGGATATTCATCCAGAATGGAGCGAATTTCCTTGACCACATCCATCATTTCGGGTTGAGACTTGTCGTAAATGTGCTCGTAGGCTTCAAAAGGCCGGCGGGCAAGCCCTTTTTTGCGGGGGTTGTCGCGCAGGTCAGCGTCTTTGTAGTAAGCGTTGAAGACATCAAGGCGGAAACCATCCACGCCTTTGTCGAGCCAGTATCTGAAAATCTTCATGACCATGGCGCGGACTTCAGGATTGCGCCAGTTTAGGTCGGGTTGGTACTTCTCGAACATGTGGAAGTAGTACTTATTAAGGTAGCGGTCGTATTCCCAGCCTGGTCCGCCAAAGTGCGAAAGCCAGTTATTGGGTGGACCGCCATCAGGGGCCGGGTCGCGCCAAAGGTACCAGTCATGGTAGGGGTTATCTGGCGATTTGCGGGATTCAACAAACCAGCGGTGTTGGTCTGAAGTGTGGTTGAGCACCAGGTCCATGATGATATGCAAATCGCGTTTGTGGGCTTCGGCGATTAAGTGGTCGAAGTCTTGCAGATTGCCGTATTTGGGGTCAATAGTCAGGTAATCGGCGACATCGTAGCCAAAATCTTTATCGGGAGATGGGTAAATAGGCGACAGCCAAATGGCATCAACACCGAGATCCTTGATATAGTCAAGAGAATCAATGATGCCAGCAAGGTCGCCAATACCATCGGCGTTCGTATCTTTGAATGAGCGGGGATAAATTTGGTAGATAATGCCATCTTTCCACCATAAGCGTTTCTTTTCCATGGGAATATCACCTCCAAATGCGATTAAGCTAATTATACGTTATTGTGTGCAATTCTCAATCTAAAAACCGAAGGCTTTGGAGTTTGTTTTTGGTCAGATTCTGTGCAGGGTTTGATTAAGAAAAATCTGTGTCATAAACTCTCATGTAAGCCTTCATTTTGGCACAATGCTTGCAAGATAAATATTGGAAAAAGTATTTCGACAGTTTTGCTTTTAAAGAAATGGAGGTTGCATAAAATCGATTAAATATTACGAACTTGATTGAAAATAATCAGCTTATGGTATGATTAAAACCAAATGGGCTTAAAAAACCTTTCTGAAAACCGGAAAATAAGAGCTTCAAATGGTTTATATCAATTATTAGAAGTATCAGGTATCATTGATACGGTAGTTACATATTTAAAAGGAGTAACAAATATGAAAAGATTAGTATCCAAAGTAGTTAGTTTACTACTGCTCGCCGCTTTGTTGGTGAGCCCAGTGGTTGCTGCCGCTCCCGAGCGTGTAGCGCCACCAACCGATGAGTTCGGCTTAACCGCCGAAGATGAATTGTGGCTTGAAACAGCTCGCATGGCGGACAGCTTTACTGTCCAACTTAAAGAGCCGTCACTCGCCACCTATGAAGGCAGCAATGCGCTGTTCGCCATGCCCGCACGTACTGAGCGTGGCAAGTTGGATTTCGAGGCCCCTGAAACCATCGCCTACCTTGATTACATCAACAGCAAATTGGATGCATTCATCAGCGATGCTGAAACTGTGCTTGGCCGTGAACTGGAAGTGCTCTATCGCTACGATGTCGTTCTCAACGGTTTTTCAGCTAAGATGAGTCTCGAAGAAGCTGCTCAGCTTCGCCAGTTGCCTGAAGTTCTTGAAGTTTATCCTGATGAAATCTGGCAAATTGATACTGACGTTAGCCCTGCATTTATCGGTATTGATCAAATCTGGAATGGGAACGCTGTTCCTGGTGATGCCGGCGCGAAGGGTGCAGGCACCATCGTCGGCATTATCGACACCGGTATCAACATGACCCATCCCAGCTTCCAGCAAACAACCCCGTTGGATCCCTACGTCTATCCCGCACCTGCTGGTGGCTTTAAAGGTCTTTGTGCGACTGATCCTGCTGGTCATGTTTGTAACAACAAACTGATTGGTGTTTGGGACATGCTCAACAACAATAATGGTCACGATCAACTCGACCATGGCTCTCATACCGCGGGTACTGCCGCTGGTAATAGAATTGAAATCGTTTACAATGGCGCTACTGTTGTCATTTCTGGTATGGCACCAAATGCTCAGGTTCTTTCCTACAAGGTTTGTAGCTCAAGTGGATGTCCATCCAGCGCTTCAACCGCCGCGGTCAACCAAGCCATCATTGATGGCGCCGATGCGCTTAACTTCTCCATTGGCCCAACCAGTGGTCCCGCGCGTAGCCCATGGATGGATACAACCGAAAAAGCTTTCCTTGAAGCCTTCAAAGTTGGCGTTTCAACAGCTACTTCAGCAGGTAACTCTGGTCCCAACGCTTCTACCATCTACAAGACTCCCCCGTGGGCAGCTGTGGTTGGTAATACCGGACATGGCCGTATCTTTGGTTACCCTGTAACAATTAATCCTGCCAGTGATAACTTAGGATCAGTTGCTTTGTATGCGTCTGATGATCTCTCTCCTGCACTTACCCAAGATCTGACGAATAAAGACTTGGTTTGGGGTGGCAGCTCAAACAATAAATTGGGTTGTGATCCCTGGGCAGCTGGCGCGCTTACCGGCAAGGTTGGTATCGTGCAACGCGGTGACTGTTCCTTTAAAGATAAGCTCCAGAATATGTATGATGCTGGTGCTGTGTTCGGTCTCGTTTACAACAACCAACCTGGTGCGCCCATCATTATGGGAACGAATACTGGTTTTGTTGATATGCCCGCAGGTATGATTTCACTGGAAGACGGTTTGGCGATGGAAGCTGTCGCTGGTGCTCCAATGAAAGTTACCATTCTCAAGAATGGTGTTTCTGGAACCAAACCTGAATGGGGCGATATCATGGCTGACCATAGTTCACGTGGCCCCGTGACCACCTTCGAAATTTTGCAACCCGACCTGGTTGCCCCTGGTACAAACGTTTTAGCACCATATGGCGGACCTGGTAACGTCAGTGATTTGATGTCGGGTACCTCCATGGCTGGTCCTCACGTTGCTGGTTCAATGGCGACCATGCGCTCCCTGTTCCCCACATGGAGCCCTGCCGCTATTCGCTCAGCGATTATTATGACCACTAAAGCTGGTGTAACCCGCGATCATGATATGAGTGATCCAACTCCCTTCGTTGAAGGTAACGGACGTATTGATATGAGCAAGGCTGCTTTGAGTGGCTTGGTTATGGAAGTCAGCTATGATGAATATATTGCTGCTAACCCTGCTGATGGCGGTAATCCTCAAACCTTGAACATCCCCAGCTATCAAAACAGCAACTGTTTGGGTGGTTGTACTTTCGAACGAACGGTTACAAACATCACTAACCTTGACCTCGACTATCAAATCACCATCGACAAAACCGAAAACGTTGAAATTACCGTAGAACCTGCTGGTGGTTTCACTATTCCCGCCGGTGGAACGCAGAAACTGACTGTAACGGTAAAGCCCTCTGTCCTTTCGGGTGGCGCATGGCAATTTGGTCGAATTGTTTTGGAGACCGATGGCGCGTTTGCCAATGGTAAACAAGTTAGCGCGTCGGCCTTTACGCTGGCAGCTAAGGCTCCTGCTACGGGTTCAACTTTGCCTAGTGAACTGTTTATTGATACTGAAACTGCTTCAGGTGAGTATAAATTTGAAGAGGTCTACAACACAGAAGAAATTACCGCTTTCAATACCACGCGCTTTGGCTTAGTTCCCGCGACGACCTATACCTTTGAGTTAGCTCAAGATCCTACCAGAGGCGACCCATTTGATGATGTTTCACAGGTTTGGTATACCACGACCACTTGTCCCACCAACCAGCAACGTATGGTTGTGGAGGTTTTGGAAACTACGGCTACAGACCTAGATATCTTTGTTGGCGTTGGTAACGCACCTGTGGAAGCCTTGATGAAAGCTTTTGCTGCTAATCCTGGCGCAATGGAATATCTGAATATCTTCCAGCCCACATTCAGTGGTACTTGTTGGATTATGGTCCAGAACTGGGAAGCTTCTGCTGAAGGCGTGGAAGATTTTGTTAAACTGGCAGTTGGCTTTGTTCCCAAGACTGATGCGAATAACTACTCGATTACTGCACCGAACGTAGTTCCTGAATTGCAACCATTTGAGATGACAGTTGAGTTCACTAATCTGCCTTTCTTCGACTCACGCGATGTTTGGTACGGTTGGTTCAGCGTTGGTTCAAGTGCTACCAAGAAAGATGATGTTGGCAAGCTGAACTTCAACATTTACAAGGTTGCACCCGAACCTCCAGTTCTCGATAAAGTTATCTACTTCCCGGTTATCTTTACAGAAGAATAATCAGAACAACAAACTATAACAGAGAGCCGCAAGGCTCTCTGTTTTTTAAAGGGGCTGTTGATAGACTTTTAGGGTGTTGTTATAAATCTGGATGCTAACTTAGGCTATATAAGTATGGTGTAAATATTGCGTAAAAAACTTGCATTTTGCCCTGCACGGTGGTATTATCTTAGCCAGTAAGGTTCATACTTTTCGTTGTGAGAAGTGGGCGTGTGTCCACTTTTTTGTTAATAAGAACCAGTTTAGTGATGTGGAGAAGTAAGCATGAAAAGCGAATTTGCTTTAGCCTTCAACGAAATACTTGAAGATAAAGGACTCCCCAGGGAAGTCGTTCTCGAAGCCATTCGGGCTGCGATGGTTTCTGCGTACCGAAAATCGGTAGGGGCATCAGCAGCACAAGCTATTGAAGTTAAAATTGACTTTGACAAAGGCGATATTACCGTTTTTGCAGAGAAAGAAGTTACCGATAGCATCTTTGATGAACGTACTGAAGTTCTGCTTGAAGAAGCGCGTAAATTTGACCCAAACTGCGAGTTGGGCGATTTGGTAATGGTGGACAGTACGCCGGAAGACTTCGGTCGTTATGCCGCACAAACCGCGCGTCAGGGTATCCAACAAAAAATTCGTGATGCCGAACGAGCCATGCAATTCGAGCATTTCAGCCGACAGGTGGGTGAAGTGACCAACGGTGTGGTGCAAGCGGTGAATGCCAAACAAGCGACCATCGGTCTGGACCTGAAAGCTGAAGGCTTTATGTTGCGCAAGGATATGATTCCTGGCGAACGCTTTAGAATTCACGACCGCATCCGTGCTTACGTCTATGAAGTTAAAGATTCCCCCAAAGGGCTTGAGATTATGCTTTCTCGCGCGCATCGTAACTTCTTGCGTCGTTTGCTTGAAAATGAAGTGCCTGAAATTTATCATGGCATTGTTGAAATTCGCTCCATTGCCCGCGAACCTGGGCAACGTGCCAAGGTGGCTGTTTCGGCAACCCAAATGGGCATTGACCCTGTCGGCGCTTGTGTTGGTCAGCGTGGAGTGCGTATTCAGGCTATTGTGCGCGAGTTGCACGATGAGAAAATTGATGTCATTGAATGGAGTCCTGATACCGCGGTTTATATCAGCAAAGCCATTAGCCCGGCCCGCGTTGCCGGTGTGTATTTGAACCATGGCACTGGCGAAAACAAGACAGCTACCGTGGTTGTTGCTGAAGACCAGCTGAGCCTGGCGATTGGCCGTGAAGGGCAAAATGCGCGTCTTGCCGCCAAATTAACCGGTTGGCGCATTGACATTATGAGTATTCCCGAAGCCGCCCATCGTGCTTTAAAACAACTCAAAGAGAATGAAGACCTGACTGAATATGCTCAAGCCGAAGCTGAAACCATGGTCAAGGTTGAAGAACTTCTCCAAAAGAAAGAAGAAGGCAGACCTTTGGGTCTGGACGATAACACGCTCATTGCCCGCTTTGTGGACCGCTTTGAACGACGTGGTGAAGAAAAGCGCAAGCAAATTGAAGACGAACGCGCTATGGAAATTAAACGCCTGCGCGGTGAAATTGACCCCAGAGCATTTGAACTCAATTTGTTGGACGTGCCACAGATCAAAGAACATATTACGGTTCTTTTGCAAGCCGCGGGTTTGGAAACCTTTGGCGATTTGCTTTTGCAAACGATGCTTGATCCAGACACAATTTTGTCTTATGAGGGCATTGGTCCAAAATCGTTTGAAAATATCATGGAAGCAATCCCCCTGGTTAGCTTCCCGGAACTCGAAACCGAAGAAGAAACGCTTGCTGAAGAAGAACCTGAACCTGAAGTTGAACCGGAAATTGAAGAAGAAATTTCCGTTGTCGAGGATGTAGAAGAACTTGAACCCGAACCTGAACCTGAACCTGAGGCAGAGCCGGTATTTGAAGCAGAATTGGAAAAGTTCCTGGACGAAGATGAAGATGAAGAAGAAAAGACCTTTGCGGAACTCTTTAGTCTTGAATCCAGCAAAATTAAACCGATGCCCGAGGATGATGAAGAATATCTTCTCATGACGGGTGGTAAAAAGAAGAAATCAAAAAGAAAGAAGGGTTATACCATTGAGTATGATCCTGATGACGACCACACCTTCAAGCAGTTTAGATACCGCGACGAAGATGATTGGGATAATTGGTAAACCTTAACAGGTAAAGGTGGCAACAAAACGCAGTAAAAGGCCTAAGCACATTCCCCAACGTACTTGTGTTGGGTGTCGGCAGGTTTTAGCCAAGCGGGAGCTCATTCGTTTGGTGAGAACTGAAGACAGTGTGCAGATTGACCCCAGTGGCAAGTTGCCCGGTCGTGGCGCTTATTTGCATGACCGAAAAAGCTGCTGGGAAACAGGGCTAAAAGGACGTTTAGAAAAAGCTTTGAATGTCAGCATGACGGCGCAAAATAAGTCAGAATTGCGCCAGTTCATGGAAACGCTTGATGATAATGCTGATGAGATTGCTCAAGCGCTTGAAGAAACGTCCGACACAGAGCTGAGCTAATGAGAGAAACAATGTAAACGTTTTCTTGTGCTCATGCTCAAACAATGGATGGATTGGAAATTTGGAGGTGAACATGAGCAAAGATGAAAAAATTATCCAACTGCCTTATAGCATGACGGTGCGGGCGTTATCTCAAATGTTGGATACCAGCGCAGTACAAGTCATTAAAATATTGATGTCCAATGGTGTTATGGCGAGTATCAATCAGCAGATTGATTTCGATACTGCCGCTGTTGTTGCCACAGAATTAGGCTATGAACCCCAGCTTGAACAAGATGAAGAAGTCGTAGAAGAACTGGGCGAAATCCCCCTTTGGCGAAAAATGATTATGAATGAAAATCCTGATGACCTGGTTGTTCGCCCGCCTGTTGTCACCATCCTGGGGCATGTTGATCATGGCAAAACGTCTTTGCTTGATGCAATTCGCCAAACGGAAGTCGCCGCGGGCGAAGCGGGTGGCATTACGCAACATATCGGTGCCTATCAAATTGTGCACAAAGGCCGTTTGATTACCTTTATGGACACACCCGGACATGCCGCTTTCTCGTCCATGCGCGCACGTGGGGCGCAAGGCGCGGATATCGTCGTGCTGGTCGTTGCCGCGGATGATGGCGTGCAACCCCAAACCCGCGAGGCAGCCAACCACGCCAAGGCAGCCCAGGTGCCGATTATCGTGGCATTGAACAAAATTGACCGTCCAGACGCTAATCTCGAACGCGCAAAAACCCAGTTGGCCGATATCGGGTTGCAACCAGACGAGTGGGAAGGGGACACCTTTGTTATGCCCGTTTCCGCGCGTACCAAAGAAGGTATTGAAGACTTGCTTGAGACCATTCTGCTTGTCGCTGACAACATCATGATTAAGGCGAATCCTAAAGGTAAAATTTTGGGTACTGTGGTAGAAGCACAACTTGATCGTACAACCGGTCCCATGGCGACTTTGCTTGTTCAAAATGGCACCTTGAAAGTCGGCGATGTTTTGGTTGCGGGCGAAGGTACTGGTCGCATTAAGGCCATGTTCGACCAGCGCCAGAAACGTGTTTACAAAGCGGGTCCTTCAACACCGGTGGTGGTGATGGGTTTGAACGCGTTGCCGAGCGCGGGCGACCTGTTTGAAGTCGTCGCCAATGACCGCGAAGGCCGTAATATCGTCGCGGCACGCAAAGCGGAACGCGAAGCCAAACGTACCGTGAAACGTGTTACGCTTGAAGAACTCTTCAAACGCTTCAAATCGGGTGAAGCCAAAGAATTGCGCCTTATCTTGAAAGCGGACGTGCAAGGCTCGCTAGAGCCGATCATAAACGAGCTGGATAAACTCAGCGAGAAGGAAAAAGATCTGTCTATCCGTGTTTTACATGCTGAAACAGGTAACGTTACCGAAAGTGACGTCATGCTGGCAGCGGCGTCCAACGCGGTGGTGATGGGTTTTGCCGTTGGCATGGACCAGGGCGCTGAACGTTTGGCGGATGTGGAAGGCGTTTCTATCCGCCTTTACAACGTAATTTACCGCTTGACTGAAGACGTTGAAAAAGCCCTGAAAGGTTTACTTGAGCCTGAAATGGTTGAAAAAGTCACCGGTACCGCCAACGTGCTGGCACTCTTTAAAGTCTCAAAGGGTGGCACCGCTGCTGGTTGTCGTATTTCTTCAGGGAATATCACCCGGAACGCGAAAGTTCGTGTGTTGCGTAATGGTAAGGAAATTGCCAAATCGGAAATTCTTTCACTCAAACGCGAAAAAGATGATGTGCGCGAAGTACGTGAAAACATGGAATGCGGTATCACGCTGAAAGACTTCTCTGATTTTGAAGTTGGCGATGTGTTGGAAGCCTTCGTTATGGAAAAATTTGGCGGATAATCACAAAAGGAGACTGTAAATGCCCCCACCTTTGAGAATGAAAAGAATCAACGACCGGATAAAAGAAATTTTATCCGTCGTTTTACTTACGAAAATTGAAGACCCACGATTGATGGATGTCTCGGTAACCGATGTGCGTGTTGACCGGGAACTTGACTATGCTAATATTTACGTTTCTTCACTCGACAAAGACGCTGATCAAGATGAAATTCTGGAAGCCCTAAGCCGTGCGTCTGGTTATCTGAAGTATGAAATATCCCAGGAAATTGACTTGCGCATTATGCCAAAATTGCGTTTTTTCTGGGACCCAACCCCTCAGCGTGCCGACCGCATTGACGCTTTGCTGGCGCAAATTCGGGCTGAGAACGAAGCAAAAGAAGCCGCGAACGAGGAAACCATTGACAGCGAATGAAATAATCCACCAGCGTATTCGTGCCGAACTGGCGCAAGCTCAAAATATCGTCATTACCGGGCATATTCGCCCCGATGGCGATGCGATTGGCTCGATGCTGGGTTTGGCGCAGGCTCTGCGAGAACAGGGCAAGCAAGTACAAACCGTCTTGCAAGACCCGATTGATCCCAAGTATTCCACCTTAATCGGTGCGGACGGAATAAAAGACAGCATTGAACAAGCTTATGAATACCTTATCGTTGTTGACAGTGCTGACCGCGCCCGCGTTGGCAATGTGCTTGATGACGCTACAATCGTTGATTTGGCCATTGACCACCACATCAGTCACGAAGATTTCGCGGAAATAGATTTTGTCGTTGCGGACTATGAGGCGACCGCGTTGTTGATTTACGACTGCTTGTCTGCATGGGGTTTGGCTATAAGTAAGGAAAGCGCGGAATGCCTGATGACCGGTATCCTTTCTGATACGATTGGTTTTCGCACCTCCAGTACTACCCCAAAGTCTTTGCATGCTGTGGCAGAAATGATGGCATTGGGCGTGAGCCTGCCTGATGTTTATTTCAAAACTTTGTCCAGTCGCAGTATTGAGGAGCTTCGCTACTGGGGACTTGGATTGGGTAAGCTTCACTATGAAGATGGCATTGTTTGGACTTCGTTAGATCAGCAAGACCGCGAAAAGAGTGGTTTTCCGCGATATGATGACGCGGATTTAATCAATCATCTATCAAGTATGCAGGGGGCTTTGATAGCGATTATTTTTGTGGAACAGCCGGGTGGGTCAGTTAAAATTAGCTGGCGATCTGTGCCTGGTGTCGATGTTTCACGACTGGCAAGTAAATTTGGTGGAGGGGGACACGCCGCCGCGGCTGGAGCTGATGTTCCAGGTGATTTAGCGACGGTGATGGAGCAAGTATTGACAAAAAGCAAGTCCTATTTGGCAAATAGACTATAATTAATTAGCTAAGAGAGTGTATGGATTACCAAGAAAACAAACAAAAAAGAGAAAAACTATTGAGCAAAACATCTGGTGTTTTGGTCATTGACAAACCAGTTGGTATGACTTCGCATGACGTCGTGCAGGCTGTTCGACGTGGTACTGGCATTCGCCGTGCGGGACATACCGGCACTTTGGATCCCCGCGCGTCTGGCGTTCTGGTTGTGCTTCTCGGACCCGCGGTGCGTCTTTCGGAATATGTTTCTACCTCCGAAAAACGCTATCAGGCGGTGATAAAGTTTGGCATGACCACGAGCACCTATGATACTGAAGGTACAATCACCAGTCAAAGCGATGATTTTAACTTTGAATTTGAAGACCTTGAAAAAGCCTTGGAAAAATTTGTTGGCGAAGTTGAACAAACACCGCCGATTTATTCCGCGCTAAAAATTGACGGTCGCCGGGCCTACGATATGGCACGCAAGGGCGAAGAATTCGAGATGGAGCCCCGTGATATCACGGTTCATTCCCTTGAATTGCTGGAATGGGAACCACCTGAGGCAGTTGTTGATATTCATTGTTCTTCGGGGACTTATATTCGTTCGCTGGCGAATGATATCGGCCAGGAAATGGGCTCCGGGGCGACGCTGATTAACCTTCGACGTACGAAAAACGGTCGCTTTACCCTGCGCGACGCGGTTAGCTTGCGCAAGCTGGAAGAAGCCTTTGCTGACGGAGACTGGTACCGCTATTTGATTCCTGCTGCTGATGCCCTGGCAGACTGGTATACCGTTGAACTTGAATTTGACCAGGTTGATGCGGTCCGCCATGGGCACCGTGTTCCGGCGATTGAGCCGCGTGAACCAGGTAGCCTGGCAAGAGCGGTGAGCCAGGAAGGCGAATTGGTGGCTGTGGTTGAGTATATTGAAGAAGACCAGGAATGGCAGCCACGCAAAGTGTTTTTGTTGTAAAAAACGCTGGCAGTTTTATATGACTGTGAGCGATAGAGTAAAAGAGTAAAAAAGACGAATGAGTTGCGACACCAGGTTTACGATGGGATGGCATCTGCGCGATGATGCGCCAGTTTGGCTCACCATCGGGAATTTTGATGGTGTCCATCTTGGGCATCAAGCCTTGCTTGCTGATCTTATCCGGCTTGCCAGACAAGATGATACCCGTTCAGTTTTGCTTAGTTTTAGCCCTAACCCCAAAGTGTTTTTTTCTGGGGAGAAGGGCTTTTATCTTAGCACGCCCGGCGAGAAAACCGCCTTGCTTTCCAGGTTGGGTATTGATGATGTGCTAATCATTGCGTTTGAGCGAAAACTGGCAAACATGGCAGCAACAGACTTCATGGCAGAGTTGACGCGACGAATCAATTTAAAGGGCTTTGTGGTTGGTGAAGATTTTGTTTTTGGCCACAACCGGCAAGGCACGACTGAAGTGCTGGCGGAATTTTGCGAGAAGCAAGGCATTCCTTTTGTCGTTTTTCCAGAGTTGATGATGGACGGTGAGCCGGTTTCATCTACCCGAATTCGCAGGGCATTAAATGATGGGAAAGTTGATGAAGCCAGACGACTATTGGGGCGACCTTACGCCATGTGCGCGAAGGTGATTAGTGGTGAGCAGATTGGGAAGTCGATTGGCGTTCCAACCGCGAACCTGGAACTTGACCCCGATAAATTCCTGCCTAAAAGAGGGGTTTATGCCACGATTGCACACCTGCGGGGAGAAGATTATCCAGCGGTTACCAACGTTGGCGTTCGTCCTACATTTAGTGAGCAAGAAATTGTGAGTGTGGAAACACTCATATTGGATTTTAATGATGATATTTACGGCGAAGAATTGCGCGTAGAATTTATTCAGTGTTTAAGGCCTGAGCAAAAATTTGACAGTGTTCAAGCCCTGACGCAACAAATTGAAAAAGACAAACTTATCACCAGGAGGATATTCGAAAATGGACTTAAATAGAAGAGTTTACAGACTTAGCCCCAGAGATTTTGGCGCGGAGACAATTGCAGTCGCTTTTGCCAAAACATCTCGTTCACCCGAACCCTTTGACGTTATTGCTAACGAGCTCAACGACGATAAAAGCCGTGAATTCAGCGAAAAATGGATTGTGGGTTATGGGCACTCAAGCGTCGCGGAACATGCGGTTTTGCATCTCGCGCTGGAAAACGTTTCGCGTTTGGCAATCGAAACGGTTGAAGCCAACCGCCTGGCATCTTATACCGAAAAATCAACCCGCTATCAGGAATGGGATCCGAACGCGTTTGTCGTGCCACCGGAAGTCATTGGCACGGAATATGAAAAACCTTACCGCGATTATATGCGCGCGAATTTTGATTTCTACGCAAAAGCATTGGAGGCTTTGCGTCCGTGGGGTGAGGCTAATACGCCCCGTCGCGAAAATGAGTCAAATCGTGCCTGGGCGAATCGTGCCCGTGTGAAAGCGGTTGATGTCGCGCGCTTTGTGTTGCCTATGGCTGCCATGGCGAACGTGGGCGTTACCATGAACGCGCGCACCCTGGAATATGCCATCAAGAAGATGCTTTCTTCTGAACTGGCGGAAGTTCGCGAGATAGGCGCTGAAATTAAGCGCGTTTCAAACGAAGAATTGCCAACCCTGGTGAAATACGCTGATGAAATTGAACATCTGCCTGCCATGCGCGAACGATGTCGTGCTTTTGCCGAGCAAATTGATGCTTTACCTGATGACGAATGGTGTCATATCCATCATTTTGAAAACAACGGTGAAGAACGCATCTTGGCGGCTGTGCTTTATCGTTTCGGCGATGCCAGTTATGATGTCTGTTTTGACCAGGTTATAAAAATGAGCCTTGAAGAACGCCAGGCCATCGTTGATGCGTTGTTTGAAGGCATGAATCCGTTCGATGTGCCGATTCGCGAAATCGAATATGCGAATTTGTCCTTTGACTTGGTTATGGATCAGGGTGCCTACTTTGAGTTCAAACGCCACCGTATGATGACCCAAACGCCCCAGGACCTTAGCACCCGCTTGGGTTACAGTGTGCCACTGGCGATTAACGAAGCCGGCATTGAAGATGAATATCGCGCCATCATGAAACAGGCGAGCGACGTTTATGAACTAATCGCGGCGTGGAACCCACAGGTCGCGGCTTATGTTGTGCCTAACGCCTATAACCGCCGTGTATTGTGCCAAACTAATCTGCGCGCGTTGAGCCATTTCATCAGCCTGCGCACCGCGGGTAACGCGCATTTTTCCATCCGCCGGGTCGCCCGCGCGATGCTTGAAAAAGCGAGTGAAATTTATCCGCTCATTTGTAGCACCATTCGTTTGAAAAACAATGAAACGAGCGAAGGATTAACGAAGGAATACTTTACTGCTGTAGCTGATAAAGCCTAATAGCAGACCATCATTTGCGAACCTGCCTTTTGGGGTTTGCCTGAAGTCACTGTTGACAGTCAATCAGTAAACCCGAGCAAGAGCAGGTTCGTATTATATAGAATAACAATATAGAGCATCGCTTTTGATGAGACAATGTCATGTGCGGTAGATTTACGATGGCGCTAGACGCCGAACGATTGCAAATGAAACTGGATTTAGCCAGTATGCCCGAGCCATGGGCAAAACGCTACAATATTGCACCGTCGCAATATATTCCCACGGTGCCTTTTGCTGAGTCGTGTCATGTGGTTTATATGCGCTGGGGACTGGTTCCGTTTTGGGCGCAAGACCCAGCGATTGGCAACCGCATGATTAATGCGCGCGCTGAAACCGTTGCTGAAAAGCCATCCTTTCGCGCGTCATTCAAAAATAAACGCTGCCTGATTCTGGCAGATGGCTTTTATGAGTGGCAAAAAGCGCGCGGTGCTAAAAGTTCACAACCTTATTATTTCACGCTTAAAACCCGCGAACCTTTCGCCTTTGCGGGTTTGTGGGATGACTGGGAACCAAAAGGCGTTTCGTCTGAGCCGGGCATACCGGGTTTGACGACATGTACCTTGATTACAACCACAGCGAATCGCGTCGTGGCACCCGTTCATCCGCGTATGCCGGTGATACTTACCAAAGAGCGTATGTGGGACTGGCTGACTGCCAAAACTGAAACTGAAAAGCTGGCACTACTCAAACCGCTTGAGCCAGAGCTGATGCAGGCATGGCCGGTAGGGCGCGAAGTAAACAGTCCGGCAATTGACGATGAAAGCTTAATCCATCCTATTGATGCGATGAATCAATCCATAAAACAGGAGCAACTGCTATGAAAAAGACTTATATTAAAAGCTTATTATTCTTAACGCTTATTGTACTGCTTTGCAGTATCTTCTTGAGTGCGTGTCAGCCAAAACCGCCTAAGGCTTGGTGGAAAGATGTCGTGTTTTATGAGATATTCGTGCGTTCGTTCAAAGACAGTAACGGTGATGGCATTGGCGACTTTAACGGTATTATCGAAATGCTGGATTATCTCAATGACGGCGACCCCAACACGACGCATGATTTGGGCATTGGTGGCATTTGGCTTATGCCGATTAATCCATCACCAAGCTATCATGGCTATGATGTGAGCGATTACAAGGCGGTCAATCCCGATTATGGCACCCTGGAAGATTTTAAAAATTTGATCAAGGAATGCCATAAACGCGGTATCCGCGTGGTGATGGATTTTGTGATTAATCATACTGCATCGGACCATCCCTGGTTTGAAAGTTCCATAGACCCTGAAAGTGAATATCGCGACTGGTATGTGTGGACCGATAAGCGCCCCGATAACACTTCGGGACCCTGGGGCTCAAATGCCTGGTATCAAAAAGGCGGGACCTGGTATTACGCGCCATTTTGGAGTGAAATGCCCGACTTAAATTATCACACCCCAGAAGTGACCGAAGCAATCTATGACGCCACAAAATTCTGGCTTGATTTGGGCGTGGACGGTTTCCGGGTGGATGCCGCGCGCTATTTGTATGAAGAAGGCTATATCTTGCAGGATTCACCTAAGACTATCAAGTGGTTCCAGGACTGGTACAGATATTATCTCAAGCTCAACGATCGTGCCTACACTGTGGGCGAAGTTTGGACTGATACAAGCATGATTAAGCGCTATAACCAACCGACAAAGGGTATGGAGCAATATTTTATGTTCGATTTGGCCAAAGATTTGGTCGGGTCGGTTTACTCGCCAAGCGCCTGGCGGGCATCGGGAGCGTTCACAAAAGCGCTGGATGCGTTCCCTGGAGGAGATTTTGCCAGCTTTTTAACGAACCATGACCAAAACCGCCTGGCAAGCGTGCTTGATGAAGACCTGACGAAGCAAAAGCTGGCTGCCTTTTTACTGCTAACCGGTCCGGGCACGCCTTATCTTTATTATGGCGAAGAAATCGGCATGACTGGCGAAAAACCGGACGAAGATATCCGCAAGCCGATGCAATGGTCTGATAAAAACTACGGTGGCTTTTCAAGAACTATCCCATGGCGAAGGCTGAACGATGGCTGGACAGTGAATAATGTTGAAGCGCAAAACGCGGATCCTGACTCGCTTTTGAACTGGTACCGACAGCTTATCAACCTGCGTAACAGCCAGGCTTTATTGCGCACGGGGAACTATTTGCCGATTCAATCTAATTGTCGTTCACTCTATGCCGTCTTGCGCGAACAGGATGGCAAACAAATGCTGGTTATTGCTAACCTCAAAGACGATACTGTTGAAAACTGTAGCTTGACGATTAAAGAAAGTACCCTTCAGGGTGAATATACCGCGGAAATGCTGATGGGTGCGCCTCTGTTTGAGAGCATTAGCTTTGAAGAGAATGGCGCTTTGACCGAATGGTCAATCGAGCGAGCAATCGAGGCTGCAGAAACCTTTATTATCATTTTAAATCCGTAATTACTGGAGTATTAATTGAAAAAACAAGAATATTTTTTTACAGATAATCCACGCGATAGCGTTGAATTAAGTTTGGATGATGGCAGGGTCATTACCGGCCCACGCAATGGCAGACTGGAAGCATTCGCTAAAGTGGCCCAAAAAGAGCAGGAAGCCATGATTGTTGGCGTTGTTTTGGACGGTGTTTTACGCGAATTAACCTACAAGCTTGAACGCGATGGCAAGGGGAGTTTTATTACCATGGCTGATGAAGATGGCGCGCGTATTTATCGCCGTTCGCTAACCTTTTTGCTTGAACTGGCTTTTAAGCGTTGTTTTGCAAATGGTTTGTTGACGATTGATTATTCCGTTTCTTCTGGTGGCTATTATTGTCAGGTTGATAATCTGCCCGAATTTGGGCCGGAAAAGCTTGCTCAACTTGAGGCCACAATGCGTCAGCTGGTTAAAGAAGATTTACCCTTTGTGCGCGACACGGTGCCCCTGGAAGAAGCTGTCGCCTATTTTACTGAATGTGGCGAGGAAGATAAGGTGCGCTTACTAAAGTACCGCAACCGTCCAGACCTTGTGCTGTATAGCCTGGGCGAAGTGCGTGACTATCATCATGGTTACATGGTGCCATCGACGGGCTACCTGAAATGGTTTGCTTTGGAGTGGGTCGGTGATGCCTTTATCATGCATTTTCCGCGTCGGCATAAACCCAACGGGCTCTCCCCAATGACCAAGTACCCGAAATTACTCAAGGCTTTTCAGGATTATGGCGAATGGCTGAGTAAACTGGGCATTCCATCTGTGGGTGCCTTGAATGATGCTATCCAAATGGGGCATATTGACGAAGTCATTTTGGTCTCTGAAGCCTTGCACGAGATGCAAATTTCAAACATCGCGGACCAAATTCAAGAGCGACATGACAAAGCCGGTTTGGTTTTGATTGCCGGCCCTTCATCATCGGGAAAAACCACTTTTTCAAAACGTTTGGGTATTCAGCTTTTAGCGCGAGGCATAACGCCTTTTGCCCTGGAAATGGATAACTTCTTCATTGACCGAGAAAAAACGCCACTGACGCCTGAAGGCGAAAAGGATTTTGAATCCTTGCGCGCTTTAGACCTTAAACGCTTGAATAAAGACTTGCGGGCTTTGCTGACGGGTAAGAAAGTACAACTACCGCGTTATGACTTTTTGAGTGGCTTGAGCGTGGACGGCGAGACCGCCCAACTGAAAAAGGACGATATCATCATTCTTGAGGGTATTCATGGTATGAACCCCGATTTGCTTGAAGGCATCGGAGCGGAAGAAACCTTCAAGATTTATGTGTCTTGCTTAACCCAGCTCAACCTTGACCGACATAACCGCATATCCACGACCGATACCCGCTTGTTGCGACGCATCCTGCGCGATTCGCGTGACAGAGGGTATTCAGCGGAAGAAACTATCTCTCGATGGGAACAGGTACGGAAGGGCGAAACCCAATACATCTTCCCATATCAGGAAAATGCTGATGCGATGTTCAATTCCGCCCTGGCTTATGAGCTAAGCGCCTTAAAACCCCTGGTGGAACCGCTTTTGCGACAGGTACGTTTTGGAACGCGGGAACATATTGAAGCGAAACGCTTGCTAAAGTTCCTGGAGTGGTTCTTGCCGATTTCAATTGAGTATGTGCCTTCTAACTCACTTTTGCGGGAGTTTACAGGCGATTCCTTGTTGACAAATTTCTCGGTTTGGGAACATTAATACTAAATTGATTGCAAATTAAACGCTGGTGTATGATTAGCACCAGCGTTTTTGTATTAAATTTAACTTTAGCTTAAGGGTTTTGATAGTATTGTTCGAATAAATCCTGGCGTATGAAAGTTTTTCCGAAATCATCTTCGTAAAGCAGGACGTAATTTCTAACCTGGTTATCACGCACTTCGCGATAAAATATGCGCGCTGTTTCGAGTTTGTCAGGATTGACACCTTCCGCTCTCGGATTGAGATAGTCTGTGACGCGTTGATTCATGAGCAACAAAATGTCAAAATTTTCTTCCTGGATATACGGGTAATCGAGCATTTCAAATGCGGTATGGAGCTGCCAGGGCTCACTGTCAAAGGGGATATAAACACGGTAGTCATAGTACACATTCAGGCTTTCATTTCGGGTTGGTTCCAAAACCTGGATGGCTTCCCGGTAGAATTGGATGCTTTCGCTGTTTTCTTCCCGCTGAATTTGGGCACTTACGGATTTGATATTTTGGATGTTGAAGAAAACGACTTGTATAACAACGACAGCTACAAAAACCGCGCGGGGGATGTTGAGCCAAAGTTTGTCTTTTTTCCATGTTTTGTCAGGGATAAGCATATAAAGCATTGAGAAGGCGGGAATGGCGGCAGGCAGCCAGTATTGGTACTTGAAATGTGTGGCGAACAAAACCGTGACAGTCAACGGAACGAACCAACAGAGCAGTAACAGCGATAATTTTTGCTTGCCTTTGTCCAAAAATCCTAATACGAAGGAAAAAGCAACGGCAATCAGGAAGGGTAAGGTGCCATAAGCGGGTTGAATGCCTGCCCAGGTTGCCGCAAAACCTTTTTCGTAGACCAAATTATAGCCAGCAGAGATTTGCGAGAATTCACTATATAAGGTGCGGGCATAGCTGGCAATGCCTTTCAGGGTGAACAAAAACGGGTTCGAAATGACAAAGGCGATTGCCATGATGAAGGCGAAAAGTGACCATTGCCCGACCAGCTCAACAAAACGCCACTTTTTAGCTTTGAGTTGACCTAATAGGATGGGAATGATGGCGACAAGGAAAAAGACGCCGATGAGTTTGGTGGCGGTCAGGATACCGGCGAATATCGCGGCGATATAAAAATGCTTTCCAAATTTTTGTTCATCTTTCCACAGGAAAAAGAGCGTGAGCGCGCTAAACAGCATGCATAAACCGTCTGGATGCCACCACATATTGTTGTTGACCACTGCAGGGACTGATAAGAGAATAATGTAGAGCAGAATTGACTTGTAGCTGTGGAACTGGTCTTGAATATATACCAAAATGAGAAGGGCGATTAAGCTGGGCAAAACGCTGATGAATTGTCTTATGCTTGCCATGACGAAAGACATATTGTCAATTTGATGGGTCCATCGCGCGACAAAGACAGGGATCGTTGATAATGAAAAGTATGGAAAGCCGTAATGGTAAAAATCATAGAGAAAATAGTGTTGTAAAAATGACGGACGGTCTGGTTTTGGGGATGTCATTCTGTCAACAACGGTCCAGGTAGCGTATTCATCTGGCTGGAAAATATTCACCATGGCTTCATCTGCTGAACCGGCTTTATTTGGAAAAATGAACACGACAAAAACGGCAACGGTGATGATTGCGAGACTTAAAACAACCCAAATATTAGCTTTTTTCATAGCTTGAATTATACCTGTTAATCAATGGCAAGTTTATAAGCATAGCAACTTTCTTTTAAGCAAATTAATTGTTTCTAAACGAACAAAAAGCCGCGTCAAAACGCGGCTTTTTGCTATCTCTAATCTGAAAAAAACTTTACTTTCCAGCCAAAGCGTTTTTAGCCATAACGGAAATGCGACGTACACCCTCGCGAATCTTTTCGGGGTCGCTGGCGCTGAAGTTAAGGCGCATGGTGTTGCGGGGGCCATCAATCGGGTAGAATGGCACACCAGGCACATAAGCAACGCGCTGTTCAACGGCTTTGGGGAAGAGTTCGAGCGAGTCGCAGCCTTCGGGCAAGCGCAGCCAAAGGAAGAGACCACCCGCAGGGGTTGTCCAGGTAGTGCCTTCGGGCATGAAGTCTTCAAAAGCCTGAAGCATCGCATCGCGGCGTTCTTTGTAAACGCGTTTGATAAGTTCAATGTGGTCGGGCAGCCAGTCACCAGCCACAAGTTCGTAGGCAATATACTGGTCGAAGGTCGAGCATTGCAGGTCAGCACCTTGTTTGGCCTGAACCATCTTCTTGATGACTTCTTCGGGGCCTATTGCCCAACCGATGCGTAAGCCAGGGGCTAAAATCTTGGAGAAGGTACTGGTGTGAATGACATTTCCTTCGAAATTATCTACACCTTTGCGGAACTGGCAATCGAGCTTCGCGATTGATGGAAGCATTTCGCCTTCGAAAATCAGCTTGCCGTAGGGGTCGTCTTCAACGATGGGCAGATTGTATTTATGTGATATTTCAACGAGCTGTTTGCGTCGTTCAATGGACATGGACACACCCATCGGGTTGTGGAAGTTAGGGAGCACATAAATAAATCTGGGGTCATGTTCCTTGATGATGGCTTCAATTTTATCAACTTGCATGCCGTCATCATCGGTCTCAACGGTGACATATTCCGGGCCATAAGCGTTCCAGGCCTGAAGCGCGCCGAGATAAGTGGGGCTTTCGACAAGCAGTTTATCGCCTTCGTTGACGAAAATGCGACCGATAAAGTCAAGCGCTTGTTGTGAGCCACCGGTGATTTGAATGTTTTGCAAACCGATATTCACACCGCGTGAGCGATAGTCATCAACAAGATACTGGCGCAAGGGGTCATAGCCTTCGGTGGTGCTGTACTGGAGTGCTTTTTGCGGATTCTCAGTGAGAATTTTCTCGCAAGCTTCTTTTACCCGTTCTACCGGGAAAAGTTCACCAGCTGGAAAACCACCGCCAAATGAAATGACATCAGGTTGATTGGTGACTTTGAGCAGTTCGCGGATGAATGAGCTTTTCATCCAAGCGGTACGTTTAGAAAATTTTTCTTCCCATGGATTAGTCATAATATGTGTCTCCTCTCAAACTATTGTTTATAAAAATCTTTTTACAATCGTTGCCGTACTGGGAATTGCGACACGATCGCCGTTTACTAGTTTAGCGGGTGGTTTTTGTTGCCACTCGGGCGCGTTTTGGAAGATGTGGATGCTGGTGCCAGGTTTGCCAACCTTCTTGTCCACATAGGCCTGTCCGGTGAGCATACCATTCTGGTCGATGGCGCAGCTGGTAACGTAGCCAACAACACGTCCGCGAAGGTCACAAACGGGGTCACCTGGGCGAGCCATGCGCACACCTTTTTCGTTGAAGGTAAAGCGTGCCACTTCGGATTTGCGTTTCTTTTCATATTCCATGCTGGGCGCGCGTCCGATGAACCAGGCAGAGTTGAAGCGGACAAAGGAAATGAAACCTGCGTCGCCGACGGTAAGGTTAAAGTCACCACCCATTTCGTGTCCGTACAGCGGTAAGCCAGCTTCGGTGCGCAGAGAGTCGCGCGCGGCAAGACCGCAGGCAACCAAGCCATAGTCCTTGCCTTTTTCCAGCAAGTCTTTCCAAAGCTGAACGGCATTATCGGGGTGAACAAAGACTTCAAAGCCCAAAGCTTCGCCGGTATAACCGGTGCGCGAGATGATTACCGGGATATTGCCCAAACGACTGTCGCAAAGTTCACCTCTGCCCAGGCGCATAATCTTATGGTCATTGCAGTGGTCGCAAGCCAAACTGAGCAGAATATCGCGACTGGCTGGTCCTTGGATGGCAAGGGTAACAAATTGATCTTCGCCAGCAGCGGGGTCTTTGAGATTGCGCAAGGTGCATTTTCTGCCGGGGACTTTAACCCAGGGTTTTTCAAGGTCAACCAAAACTTCACCATTCTTTACCGCGGTGAGCCAGGCCCAGTCTTTTTCTTCGTTGGCAGCGTTCACAACCAGGAGATAGCGGTCTTCATCACGGCGGTAGATGATAAAGTCATCGATAACTTTGCCGTGGGGATCAAGGAAGTGCGAATAGACTGATTCGCCGATTTCCAGGAAGATGGTGTCATTTCCGGAAACAGAGTCCAGGAAGACTGCTGCGTCGGGGCCTTCACACTGGAAGACGCCCATGTGGGTGACATCAAAGAGACCGGCAGCTTCGCGTACCGCGCGATGTTCTTCCATGACAGAGCTATACCAAACCGGCATATCAAAGCCGGCAAAGGGTACCATCTTGGCGCCCATGGCAATGTGCGTTTCATGAAGTACGGTGCGTTTGAGTTCTTCGTTTTGGGGTTCTTCCCAAACAAATTCTGGTAAGGCAGGTTTACTGATATCTTTGGGCATGGCAACGTACCATGGTTTGTCATCGCAAACGCGTTCTCCTTCTTCAATGTATTCTTCCGGTTCAGTGGGTAAGATAGAGATGGGGCCAGGAATTCTGATAGCCAGATCTTCATCATAGTAGACAAAACCCGTTGAAATGCCATTTAGCCAGGTGCCAGCCAGTCCAACTTTCTCTGCGGGGATCGTGAGCTTAAAGACTTTGGGTGAAACACAGGTCAGTGTCGCGTCAATATCGCCACAAGGGGTGTGCATGCGGGTAGGCTGGGATTGTCCGGGGTCAAGGGCTTCAATGTCGTTGGTAAGAGTGTAGTTAAGGAAAGTTCGTACACCTTCGCCGGTAAGTTGGAACGCGCCATAGCCTTCGGCTGGCTTATCGCTGGCATAGAAGTAATGCGGGTAGCCATGGTGGGTAGGAATTTCGTCGCTTGAAGGTTTGGAATCGGCCAGTTTGCGAACAGCGTCGTTGACCATATTCATGGTGCAGAAGTCCACCTTGGCGCGTGATTTTTCGCCACTGCGGGCGGGCATGGGGTAGGTCTTGGTAGCATCCAAAACTTTAACAATTAAGCCCGCGATTTCTTCCATTTCTGCTTCTCTGAAACCACGTTGGGTGAGCCATGTTGTGCCCATGCGGATGCCCGATGCGGTCAGCGCGGAGCGGTCGCCGGGAACGGTGTTGCGGTTGGTAACGATGCCAACCAGGTCAAGGATACGCGCGGCGAGATCACCGGTGAGGGGTGTGCCATCGGGACCGGTAAAGTTTTTACAGTCGATGAGTGCCATGTGGCTGTCGCTGCCACCATAGGCAACGCGCGCGCCATTTTCTTTAAAGCCCTTGATTAAGGCTTGTGTGTTCTTAAGAGTTTGTTGCTGGAGTTCTTTGAACTCTGGTTTGGTTGCCAGTTTCAGGGCGAGAGCAAGGGCGGCGATGCTGTTCATGTGGGGGCCACCTTGTTCACCGGGGAAGACACCCTTGTCGATTTCTTCGCCAAGTTCGCGGTCCTGGGTAATGAGCACCGCGCCACGCGGGCCACAAAGGGTTTTGTGGGTGGTGAAGCTCACGATATCCGCGATACCTACGGGCGAGGGAACAACCCCAGCGGCAACCAGGCCAGCGATGTGGGAGGCGTCGGCCAGGAAGTACGCGCCGACTTCGTCGGCGATTTCGCGGAACTTTTGCCAGTCGGGAATCCAGGGATAGGAGGTGTAGCCTGCGATGAGAATCTTGGGTTTCACTTCCTGGGCGATTTTCAAAATAGCGTCATAGTCGAGTCGTTCAGTTTTAGGGTCAACTGTGTAATGATAGGCATTGTAGACGAGACCAGAGCGGTTCACGGGGGCGCCATGGGTAAGATGGCCACCGTGGAGGAGGTCCATACCCAAAATGGCGTCGCCGGGTTTGAGCAAGGCGGTAAAAACGGCGGTGTTGGCGGGCGCGCCGGAAAGTGGCTGCACATTGACCCAAAGGTCGTCAGCGACGTGTCCGTTGGCTGCGAAAAGTTCCGCGGCGCGACGGCGGGCGAGTGCTTCCAGCATATCAATGTACTCAACGCCTTTGTAATAGCGGGGGTCGCTGTGACGACGATATCTGCCCAGTTGGTAGCCGTAGTCCATGATGGTTTCTTCGTCCTGATAACGTGTTTCAGGTCGGGGATAACCTTCAGCATAAATGTTTTGGAAAGATGAGCCCAGTAACTTGCGCACAGCGAGTGGTGCCATGCTTTCGCTGGGGATCATGATGAGTCGGCGAGCCTGACGTTCGTTCTCAAACTCAACCAAATCGGCGAGATGCTGGTCATAATCTGCTACGTCTTTTTTGAAAAGAAAATCGGTCATTTATTTACATCCTTGTGATATTTTATTTGGTAAAACAAAACCATTTGCCCGCCAGGGACAAATGGGATTTGACATAAGTATTATCTTGTGTGGTACAAGATCTAAAGTTTTGATTATTTTTGTGGCTTGGGTGAATGTACACTTCCATCTATTCTATTGTACCTTAAAGCTGGCGAAAAACACTGAACTGCAATTAATCTCATGGGAAAGTTAAATAGGAGAGAGCGGTTGTTTTTATTTGTTCGTGTTTGGCGATGCCAGTAAAGAAATATAAGCAAAATTCTGGTAATATCGCCCAAGTCCCGTATAATAAAGTGTTATGCAAGATGAAATTGACCCCATCAATGAGGTTGAACTCATTGATAAAGCCAAAAAAGACCCCGAAGCTTTTGGGCAACTTTACGATCGCTATGTCGTGCGTATTTATAACTATATTTATTATCGCGTCAGCAACACAGACGATGCTGAAGATTTGACCGCAAAGGTGTTCTTTAAGGCTTTGGATAATATCGGGAAATACAGGCACATGGGCTTGCCTTTTTCTGCCTGGCTGTATCGTATCGCGCATAATCAGATTGCTAATTTCCATCGTGACCGTTCGCGGGTGAAAGAAATCTCGATTGATGATTTGGTTCTGTCTGATGCTGGAACCAAACCATCACCCGAACGTGCAGCCCAAATGAACGAAGAACAAAAGGCCTTACTCAATTTGATGAATACATTAAGCCCGCAAAAACGGGATTTGATTGTACTTAAATTCGTGCATCGCTTGAGTAACGCGGAAATCGGAAAGATATTTGGCAAGTCCGAAGGCGCGATTAAAAGTTTGTATCATCGGACTTTGCTTGAATTACGCGACTTAGTGGAAAGGTATGACCTTTCGTGAAACGAAAAAGCTTGAAAGGTGTTTGTTAGTATGAGTATGAAAGATTTATTTTCTTCTGAAAAACGTGCAAATGAGATCCAGGAAATGGAAAGTTTTCTGCGTGAAAAATTAGGCGATTTGCGCCCAAAATTAACCTTTCAAGCATCATTGAAAGACAGGCTCATCTCGTCCGAAACTTTTCAGCAGAAAAAACGGATGGGAAAAGCCTGGCTTATCGGTTTGGGAGTTGCTCTGGCGGGTGCCACGTTTTATGGCATGGGTTATCTCATCTATAAAAACGTTTCAACCCGAACTATTTAAGGTCTTACTGTCCACGCATCATTGCGCGAAAAAAGCATGATAAAATTTTGATATGTCACCAAGAATAGTCTTTTTAGGTTCTCCAGATTTCGCAGTTCCCAGTCTTGAGGAACTGGCCGGGCACTACAACGTGGTGGGGGTCATTACCCAACCCGACCGTCCTTTCGGGCGGGGACAAAAGATGGCACCCAGCGCGGTGAAAGACGCGGCGCAGTCCCTGGGTTTGCCCGTTTATCAGCCCGAATCCTTACGCACGCTTGAAGCTTATTCCAAACTCAACGCCTGGCAACCTGATGTGATGGTCGTGGCGGCTTATGGGCAGATTCTCTCACAAGCCGTACTCGATGTTCCCACAAAAGGTTGTTTGAACGTGCATGCGTCTTTGTTGCCCCGCTGGCGGGGTGCATCGCCGATACAGGCCGCGATTGAAGCCGGTGATGAAAAAACCGGCGTGACCATCATGGAAATGGTGCAAAAACTCGATGCGGGTCCTATTGTCGCTCAGCGCGAGGTTCCTTTGCGCAGCGCGACTTATGCTGATGAGCTAAGTCAGCAACTGGCTTTTTTGGGCGCGCGTACTTTGCTGGAAGTTTTGCCAGACTGGTTGAATGGCACTCTAAAAGCCGTACCTCAGGATGAAAGTCAGGTAACTTACGCGCCCATGCTTAAAAAGAACCAGGGCCTTCTCAGCTTTGACCAACCTGCTGTTCAACTTGTGCGCAAGGTGCATGCTTACCACCCCTGGCCAGGGACATCGTTTGACTATAACGGACAACGCATCAAGGTGCTTGACGCGCACGTGCACGATACGTTCAACGCGGAACCGGGAATCCGTTACAGCGTGAATGGTTTGCCGGCGATAGGTACCAGCGAGTGTCTTTTGGTATTAGATATGGTTCAGCCAGCGGGAAAACGCCCGATGCGCGGCGAAGACTTTTTGCGTGGTCAGCGCGATTGGATTGAACGGGAATAAGGTCGTTTAATTATCTGAACTGTCGTCAGAAAAATATTTCAAGCGCCATTCGTAAAGCAAATTCAAAGCCTGAATGGGTGATAGTGATTCAAGATCGATGGCTTTGAAGGCATCAATCATGGGGTTGTTTTCAGGGAAAAGCCGGATTTGCTGTTGAGTTTCGGCTATCTGTTTAGGCAGGGCGCGTTCGCCACTTTCTTCCAGTTGTTTTAAGACCTGATTAGCGCGGGTGATGACCGGCGCGGGCAGTCCGGCCAGTTGCGCCACATGAATGCCGTAGGACCGGTCCGCGCTGCCAGGCACAATCTTGTGCAGGAAAATGACCTTGCCATCGGCTTCGGTTACCGCCACGTTGTAGTTGCGCACGCCAGGGAACAGTTCTGCCAAATCGGTTAGTTCGTGGTAGTGGGTGGCAAAAAGCGTGTAAGGTTTTAGTTTAGGGTGACTGTGCAGATACTCAATAATTGCCCAGGCGATTGAGATGCCATCATAGGTACTGGTTCCGCGTCCGATTTCGTCCAAAATAAGCAAACTGCGGGGCGTGGCATTGTTGAGAATGTTGGCGGTTTCAATCATTTCGACCATAAAGGTGCTTTGTCCCTGGTGAATGGCGTCTTGCGCGCCGATGCGGGTGAAAACGCGATCAACCAGGCCGATTTCAGCTTCTTTGGCGGGTACAAAACTGCCAATCTGTGCCATCAGGACGATTAAAACCAGCTGGCGTAAAATCGTGCTTTTACCACTCATGTTGGGGCCGGTAATCAGTTTGATAATCTCGCCTTCTTCAAAAACAAGGTCGTTGGGAATGTAACGGTCTACCGAGCGCATGCGTTCCACAACGGGGTGGCGACCTTCGATGATGCGAATGCCTTTTTCTTCGCGCAGGGTGGGGCGGGTGTAGTTGTTCAATGCCGCGACACTTGCCAAAGCAACGCAACAGTCAATGTGCGCGATGGCCTGGGCGGTTTTGAGAATTTGCGTCGAAACGGAAGAAATCTCATCGCAAAGCTCTTTCCAAACCTTGAGTTCGACGTCATGGATTTGCGCTTCAGCGTTGAGGACGAGCGATTCGTACTCTTTTAGTTCGGGGGTGATATAGCGTTCGCTGTTGACCAGGGTTTGCTTGCGAATGTAATCATCGGGTGCCTGGTCGGTTTGACCGCGGGAGACTTCAATGTAATAGCCGAAGACTTTGTTGTAGCCCACGCGCAGGTTTTTGATGCCGGTGCGTTGGCGTTCGTGGCTTTCAAGGTTGTTTATCCATTCACGGGCGTGTTTGGACGCGTAGAGAGTTTTATCCAGCGCTTCCGAAAAGCCAGGGCGAATGATGCCGATGTTGGCCAGAGTCGCGGGTGGTTCATCTTCTATGGCGGCTTCCAGGCGTTCGCGTTCCTGGTCAAAGGGGCTGACCTTTTCCAAAATCTCGTCCAGGACCGGGTGTTTGTCCTTAAGTAAAGCAATGATATGTGGCAAGGCCTGAAAATCTTCCCGCAAGGCGACCAAATCAGGTGGGCGGGCAGTGCCAGAGTTGACGCGGTTGACCAAACGTTCCAAATCGTGCAGTTTTGTCAGGATGGCGTTTAAATCCTGGCGCAAAACGCCGTTATTGAAGAAAAACTCGACCAAATCAAGTCGCTTGTTAATCGCGTCGAGGCTCAACAGGGGTTTGTTGACCCACGACCGCAGCATGCGCTTGCCACCGGAGGTTTGGGTTTTATCCAGCACGCCCAGCAGTGAGCCTTCAAGCTTTTGATCACGTAAGGTTTCGGTCAGTTCCAGGTTGCGACGGGTTTCGGCATCCAGCACCATGAAATCGCTCAAGCTATAGGTGCTGAAACTGAGTTGCGTGGAGTCCATGCCTTTTTGCGTGTCTTGCAGATATTTAATAAGCGCGCCGGAGGCTCGCATCGCCCAGGGTAAATCGCGAATGCCCAACCCATCAAGACTGGAAACATTAAAGCGCGCCTTAATGGCTTCCTTGGCTCTGCCCGGTTCGAAATACCACTGTGGAATGGTAGTAATGTTGTCTGGAAAACCAGGTGGCACTTGCCAGTCTTCCGCAACCAGCAACTCCGCCACCGCAAGGCGTTCAAGTTCAGCGCGCAGGGTGACGAGAATGTCATCATTTTGAATTTGGGTTGTGGCAAATTCACCGGTTGAAATATCCACATAGGCTAGACCGGCATGGTTTTCGTAGGTGACGATGCATGCCAGGTAATTGTTTTTCTCGCTTTGCAGGAGATTAGGCTCAACCAGTGTGCCGGGGGTGATCACACGTACCACGTCACGCTCAAACAAGCCTTTTTCGGGTTGTTCGCCGACTTGTTCGCAGATGGCAACGTGATAGCCTTTGTCGATTAAACGCCCGATATAATTGTCAACCGCGTGGTAGGGGATACCCGCCATAGGCACGCGCACGCCTTTGGCAACCGGACGCGAAGTCAGCACGATATCCAGGGCTTTAGCGGTTTTTTCGGCGTCTTCGTCGAAAGTTTCATAAAAGTCACCCAAGCGAAAGAAGACTATCGCGTTTGGATAGTTTTTCTTAATATCCAGGTATTGCTGACGCAGTGGGGTGACTTGTTTTGCCATAAACTATTTTAAATTTTCCTTGATGTAAGGGGCAACCTGGTCAAGGGCTTCGGTGATTTTGGAGGGGTCTTTACCGCCGGCCTGGGCCATATCAGGACGCCCACCACCACCGCCACCAACGACCTTGGCAACCCGTTTGACGAGATCACCCGCTTTCAACCCGCGCTTAACAAGGTCGGGGGTCAGCGCGGCGATGAAAGAAGGCTTGTCGTTGATAGTCGTCGCCAAAACAACCACGCCACTTTCATGCTTTTGACGGAACTCATCGGCGAGTTCGCGCAAAGCGTCAGCGCTGACGTTGGGAATTGTCGCGGTGAGCACTGGCACATCCATAATTGTTTGCAAGTTGTCCATTTGGCTGGCAAAGGCAACTTTCGCGACGCGCAATCGCAGCTGTTCAAGTTCAGCCTGACTGGCTTTTAGGGAGTCTTCCAGGTTTTGAACCTTGGCAAGGGATTCACTTGGGCTGCTTTGCAAATGCGCGGAAAGCTCGTTTTGCAGGTCAAGGCGTTTGCGGGCGTATTCATAAGCACCCATGCCGGTTACGGCTTCAATACGGCGCATTCCAGCCGCGACGCTCGATTCGCTGGTAATGTAGAAAGAACCGATCTCGGCGGTGTTCTCAACGTGGGTACCACCGCAAAGTTCGTAAGAAACTCTGCCACGCTCATCTTTGATTTCAATCGTGCGCACTTCCGCGCCGTATTTCTCGCCAAAGAGGGCCATCGCGCCGTCTTTTTGGGCTTGCTCAAGCGTTTTGCTTTGTTTGATGACCGGATATTCGTCCGCGATGTAGCTGTTGACCAGGGCTTCAATCTCCAGTAAATCCGCTTTGGCAACGGCCTGGGGATAGTTGAAGTCGAAGCGCAATCGCTCCGCGTCAACAGCCGAACCGGCCTGGTGCACTTTTTCGCCTAAAACTTTGCGCAAAGCAGTGTGCAAAAGGTGTGTGCCGGTATGGTTGCGCATAATCGCGCGTCGGCGTGGCAAGTCCACACTGACGACAATCTTATCTTGTAGCTGGGGTGTGCCATGAAGGACTTTGCCAAGATGCACAATCAAGCCCGCGGAGGGTTTGATGACGTTGTCGATGGCGACTTCCCAGTCACCAGCTGAGGAAACGATTTTACCCGTGTCGCTGACTTGTCCACCGGATTCCAGGTAAAAGGGTGTATGTTGGATGACCAGTTCCACTTCATCACCCTGGGAGACGCTTTCAACGATTTGTCCGTCTTTGATGATTGCCAAAAGCTGGCTGGTCTGGCTAAGGCTGGTGTAGGGGTCTTGGATTACACCTTCACTGCTCAAAAAGCCATCATCGTGGAGTTGTTTGTCCAGGGCCTGGTAAAGTTCAGCCTTTTGGCTGTCGTTTTCGATGCCAGCCTGGCCTTTGCCGGAAGCGAGACGGTGCTCTTCCATGGCGGCATAAAAACCGTCTTCGTCAACTGAAAAGCCCGATTCGCTTAAGATATCGCGGGTGATTTCTAGGGGAAAACCAAGCGTAGCGTAAAGGTCAAAGGCTTCATATCCGCCAAGCACAGTTTTGCCCGCGTCTTTTAGCGCTTGCATGTGCAGGTTGAGTTCAGCAAAACCGGTATCGAGTGTTTCAGCAAAACGGGACTCTTCACGGGTGAAGCTTTCATAGATAAGTTCCTGTTCGCGTTTGAGTTCCGGGTAATGTTGCCCGTAAATCTCAACAACGATTTTGGCAACACGTGCCATAAAGGGCTCTTTTAAGCCGATTGTACGCGCGAAACGCGCCGCGCGACGGATAATCATGCGACAGACGTAGTTGCGTCCGACGTTGCCGGGGATGACCCCATCCGCGATTAAAAAGCTTGCCGCGCGGGTGTGGTCCGCTATAACACGATAGGCGGTGAGGTTTTCAGCGCGTTCCTGGTCACTTTGCCCGGCGATGCGTTGGGTTTCGTCGAGCAGGGGTTTGAGTAAATCGGTTTCGTAATTTCCCTTGACGCCTTGGAGCACAGCGACAATGCGTTCCAGACCCATGCCGGTATCAACGTGCGTTTTAGGCAGCGGTTGGAAATCAGTTGCTGACAGGCGATTGAACTGGATAAAAACGTTGTTCCAAATTTCTACAATGCGGTTGCAATCACCGTTTACTTCGCAAACATGGCCTTCAACGCCTTGTTTGTCGCAGGCTTCGGGGCCAAAGTCATAATGGATTTCGGTGCAGGGGCCACATGGACCGGTCTCGGCCATTTCCCAGAAATTATCATGGCGGTTGCCTTTAACGAGATGTGCAGGATTGAAACCAGGTTGCTGAAGCCAGTAATCGCGGGCTTCATTGTCGTCAGGGATAATGCCTTCTTCATCAACAAAGTAGCTGGCATAGAGTTTGGCAGGGTCAAGACCCCACTCATTTACCAGCAGTTCCCAGCTCCAGGCGATGGCTTCTTTTTTGTAATAATTGCCAAAAGACCAGTTGCCAAGCATCTCAAAAAAGGTGTGATGGGTGTCATCACGACCAACAGTATCCAGGTCGTTATGTTTTCCGGAAACACGCATGCACTTTTGCGAGTTTGCCACACGGGGGGCGGGCGCGTTGGCGGTGCCTAAAAAGACATCCTTAAACTGCACCATACCAGCGTTGGTAAACAGCAGGGTTGAATCCCCACCCGGTACAAGTGACGCACTGGGCACAACACGGTGTCCGTGCCTGGCGAAAAAGTCCAGAAATGATTGTCTGATTTGATTTCCAGTTAAAAACATATACAACTCCAGTTAAGGTCTTAGGCGGAAATTATACTCTGAAAAGCGAATTATTCCATGCTTTGACGCCCAGCTAGGGCACGTTGTAGCGTGTTTTGGTCGGCGTATTCAATATCACCGCCAACGGGCAGTCCGCGCGCCAGGCGACTGACGCTCACACCCAGGGGGGCGATACGCTTTTGCAGGTAGAGCGCGGTGGCGTCGCCTTCCATGGTTGGGTTGGTGGCGATGATGACTTCGCTCACCGCATTTTTCTGAAGGCGTTCAAGCAAGGACTGAAGTTTGATTTGCTCGGGGCCAATACCTTCGATGGGCGAAAGAACACCGAGTAAAACATGATATTTTCCGTTAAAAATGCCCGTGCGTTCAATGGCGATGACATCAGACGGTTCTTCGACAACGCAAATCAGATGCTCGTCGCGTCGCGTGTCGGCACAGACTTCGCATAAGGCTTGCCCTGCCAGGGTGATGTTATGGCATTGTTCGCAATAGCTCGTGTCGGCTTTGAGATTTAGCAGCGCGTCTGCAAGGGCTTGGGCTGTGTCGCCTTCATCTTTGAGAAGATAAAAAGCCAGCCTGGCGGCGGTTTTAGGCCCGATGCCAGGCAGGCGCGAAAAAGCGTCAATTAAACTCTGAACTGGTAGCGGAAGGGCTTTCATTGTGTGCTAAAAATGCCTTTTAATAAAGATCAAAGGCTTAAACGCCCATGCCGAAGCCGGAAAGCATGTTGGTGAAGGGCGCCATTTGCTCTTCAGACAGGGCGCGTGAGGCGTCCAGTGCCTTATTAACCGCGGTGAGTACCATGTCCTGCAAGAGTTCAACGTCGCCATCGGCGAGAAGTTCTTCGTCAATGATGATTTCCTTGCAATGCTGGTCGCCGGTCATAGTCACCTGCACTGCGCCACCGCCAGCGGTTTCGGTCACGGTTTTTTCGGCGAGTTCGGCTTGCGCCTGTTCCATCTGTTCCTGCAGTTTGGCGATTTGCGCCATCATGTTTCCACCACCTCTGCCGGCGGGTCCTCTGTATCCTTTTGCCATTTAGTCCTCTTTTCCTGTTTCTATAATCACGCCATTAAACCGTTTGGCGACAGCGTCCAGTAAACTTTCTTCTTCGTCGCTGTCGTCGGCGTGTTCTGTGTAATCATAATCACCAAAGTTGCAAATAATGCGGATGTCTTTGCCAAAAAAGTATTCCACCACTATTCTCATCACTTTCATATTGTTTTCATCTCTCATCATATCGCACAAAATCTGCGTTGCAAAGTTTAGGACAAGTGTTTTGTTGTTTGGCACGTAAATGCGCGCGGAGTTGATGAGACCAACCGTTGAAGAGTTACCACGTTTAATGGCAGTTTTGAACTTGTCCATTTCTGCGTTTAGGTTCTCTGATGTGAGTTCCATTTTTCCTTCAGTAGCCCCGGTTTGGTTTGGCATATCTTGTTCCTGGGCGGGCGGGGTCTTTTTTGCCGGCGCAGGTTTTTTGCTTTGGGCGGGTTTGGGTGCCGGTGAAACTTTGGGGCTGGTTTTGACCGTTGGGCTTTGCGCGATTTGTGGCGCTGGGCTGCTATAGCTTGTGGCGGGCGTGCTATAGCTCGCTTGCGGGATGCTTTGTACCTGGGGTGCCGGCGCGGATTCCTGCCAGGAAATCGCGCTGGCGTATGCCAGTTCAAGCCCGAGGCCGGGATGCCAGTTGGTTTTTTGGTCCGTTGCAGCCTTGCTGAAGTCTTCAATAATGCTGGTGAGTTGCTCGGTTTGCATACTCTCAGCATGTTGGCTCATGATGTCGCGGACTTCGGGGGTGAGTTCAAGCTGTTTGCCAACGCCCAGTTTGATGATGAGTAAATCGCGCAAATATTCCACGGTTTGGCGCGCGAATTGTCGCGAGTCCGCGCCGGAATCAAGCGCGGTCTGAATGATTTCCAAACCCCGGCTTTGGTCTTGTTTGATTATCGCGTCGGTCAGGTCAATGACGGCTTGGTTTGTGGCGGTGCCCAGCAAATCCTGCGCGATGGGCAGGGTCACTTTCTTGGAAATGGATGAAAGCTGGTCCACCAGGGAAATCGCGTCGCGCAGGGCGCCGGTGGCCTGGCGCGCGATGAGATTGAGCGCTTCAGGTTCAATGTCAATGTTTTCCTGTTTGGTAAGCGTTTGCAGCTTCTTGACGATAATCGGCGCCGGAATGCGTCGGAATTCAAAACGCTGACAGCGCGAAAGCACGGTCGCGGGGATTTTGTGAATTTCGGTCGTTGCCAAAATGAAAATAACATGATTAGGCGGTTCTTCAAGCGTTTTCAGCAACGCGTTAAAAGCGGAAGTGGACAGCATGTGGACTTCGTCGATGATATAGACTTTGTACTTGCCTTGCGATGGGGCGAAGTTGATTTTATCGCGCAGTTCGCGCACGTCATCAACGCTGGTGTTGGAGGCGGCGTCAATCTCAATCAGGTCCAAAAAGCGCCCTTCGTTCACCGCCACACAGTTAGCGCAGACGTTGCAGGGTCGTTTGGCTGAATCTTCCGCCAGGCAGTTGGCCGCTTTTGCCAAAAGGCGCGCGCTGGTGGTTTTGCCTGTGCCACGCGGACCGGCAAAGAGATAGGCATGGCCAATGCGGTTCATGGCGATGGCGTTT
>MTBK01284613.1_pt1 | contig 41196 bp, 34 predicted proteins | sample 1535981 | NCBI WGS metagenome assembly MTBK01 (sample SAMN06109225, study PRJNA356200) | anaerobic digester metagenome | isolation source: biogas reactors fed with pig manure or primary and secondary sludge | place: Spain | collected 2016-06-30
CGGTGGAAGAGCTGACCCTTGAACATGCCCGTTTTAGCATGGAGGTTTACCACCTCCTCTGCGCTGCCGAGTCCTCCTCCAGTCTGGGCCGTTTTGACGGGCTCAGGTACGGCCGCAGCGAGGAGGGGGAAAATGTCAGTGAGATGTACCGCCGGGCGCGGGGAAGCGGTTTCGGTCCCGAGGTGAAAAGGCGCCTTCTTTTAGGCACTGCCATCCTGCGAGAAGACCGTTACGAAACCTATTACCGGCAGGCTCTGCGCGTGCGGGCTCTGATCCGCCGCGATTATGAAAAAGCTTTTGGCCGTTTCGATCTGCTTCTGGGAGCGGTGACCCCAACAACTGCTTACCGGCTTGGTGAGAAGAAAGACGATCCTCTGGCCATGTACCACCATGATATTTGCATCCTGCCCGGGCCCCTGGCCGGTGTTCCCGGCCTCTCTTTCCCCTGCGGGCTCAGCGCGGCGGGGCTGCCTATTGGAGTGCAGCTGACGGCAGCACCTTTTGATGAAGCGATTCTTTTCCGGGCGGCGCACCAGTTGGAGCAGGAGCGGGGGCCGGTGCCGCTGCGCCCTGCAGCACTGTAGTGAGGAGGTTTGCCGATGGAATATGAAGCTGTGATCGGCTTGGAGATACATGTGGAGCTGCAGACGAAATCAAAAATATTTTGCGGCTGCAGCACCGCTTTTGGTGACGAACCGAATACGAACTGCTGTCCGGGCTGCCTGGGGCTGCCCGGGAGCCTGCCGGTGCTCAATCACCGCGCGGTGGAGTACGCGGTGATGGCGGCGCTGGCCCTGAACTGCCGGGTGCAGGAGCGAAGTGTCTTTGCCCGGAAAAACTATTTTTACCCCGACCTGCCCAAGGCCTACCAGATCTCGCAGGACGACTGCCCGCTGGCCTGGGGGGGCTATCTGGAGGTGGACTTTCCCGGGGGAAGCCGCCGGATCAACCTGCTGCGGGCTCATCTGGAAGAGGAAGCGGGCAAGCTGATCCACGCCGGGGACTCGATCATCAGCGCCGCTTACTCCCTGGTCGACTACAACCGGGCCGGGGTGCCGCTGCTGGAGATCGTTACCGAGCCGGAGATTCGTTCCGGCCGGGAGGCGCGCCTTTTCCTGGAGGAGCTGCGCACATTGCTGCGCTATACCGGGGTTTCCGATGTGAAGATGGAGGAGGGGTCGCTGCGCTGTGATGCCAATATCTCCCTTCGCCCGGCCGGCTCTGCAGAGCTGGGTGTCCGCACGGAGGTAAAAAACCTTAACTCTTTCCGGGCGGTGGAGCAGGCCCTGAACTATGAAGCTGAACGCCAGGCCCGGGTGCTGTCCGCCGGCGGCGAGGTCATCCAATGCACCTGCCACTGGGACGACAGCCGCAAGGAGACGGCGGTGATGCGGCTGAAAGAGGGGGCGGCGGATTACCGCTACTTTCCCGATCCGGATCTGCCGCCGCTTGTGCTGGAGCCCTCCGCCATCGAAGCGCTCCGGGACAAGCTGCCTGAGCTGCCCCGGGAGAAGCGGCAGCGCCTGCAGGAGCGCTACGAAATGAGTGCCCAGGAGGCGGCGATCATAACCGACACCCGCGAGATGGCCGCTTTCTTTGAACAGGCCGCCGCAAGTTACCGCGACTATCGCAATCTGGTCAACTGGGTTACAGGAGATCTGATCTACCAGCTCCGTGAGTCCGGCCGGGAGATTGGGCAGGTCTCCCCGAAGCTGCTCATCGAGCTGCTCGAGCTGCTCGACGGCGGTGAGATCAACCGACCCGTAGCCAAGGAACTTCTTGAAGAGATGGTCAAAAGCGGCACCTCGCCGCGCCGGCTGGTTCAGCAGCGGGGGCTGGGGAAGATAGCGGATCGGGGGGAGCTGGCTCCGCTGGTGGAGCAGGTTATCGCTGAAAACCCCGCTGCTGCGGAAAACTACCGCAGCGGAAAGAAGAAAGCGCTTGCTTTTTTGGTCGGTAAAGTGATGGCCCTGACCCGGGGCCGGGCTGACCCGCAGGAGCTGAACATCCTTTTCCAGGAGATGCTAAAAAAATGACCGGATCTCTGTTCCCCGGCTCTCGCTCTTTCCGGAGGTGAGCGGGGCCGGGCCGGGGTTGAGCCCAACGATCCTTTGTTGGGCCATGGCTGCTTTAGAGATTTTTCCGGGGCCTCCGCCAGGGGGGGCCGCCCGTCGGGGAGGAGGCTCCGGACTCCGGAGCAGCGGTGGATGAAAAAGATGGAAAGAAAAAAGTAAGGAGAGGGCTGCAAAAAACCCGCCGGTGTTGCTCTCTGCAGTTTTGAAAACTCCCACGAGTGATCCGCTTCCGGGGCCGCCGCTTTGCCAATTACGAAAAATATTTTACCAGGTCCAGCGTCTCGGACCGGTTTCCCCTGAATTGCTTCTTACCGCCAATAATCAGGTCACAGATTAAAGGTGGCTGATTAATCCGGCAAAACTTGACTGTTTCCCCTCCCGTGAATTACAATAAAGCAGAACTGTCTGAATAGTCGGCCAGGACATACGTGCTTTACGGCAGGTGATGGCCCCAGGGAGCTGCACAAGAAGCCAATACCCCCAGCCGGTCCCGCTGGTTGATCACCCGTGAGTCAGGGGGACGGTGCCTTTGACTCACTTTTGGAAACGAGATCCAGCCATCGCTGTCATTTTAAGAAGGAGGGTTTATCATGCCGTCGATTAAAGAGCTGTCGCTGAAAAGCTGGCCTTCCGGAGTGCCTACTGAAGCGCAGTATCCTCTGGGGAAGGTCCCCCTCGCCGAATATCTGACCATGCGCGCCCGGGAACACCCGGAAAAGCCGGCGCTCATCTTTTACGGCCGCACCGTCAGTTACCGGGAGCTGGAAGAGAGCAGCAATCGTTTGGCCGGTTACCTGCTGCAACAGGGGGTCAAAAAGGGGGATCGGGTGGCTCTCTTTTTGCTCAACTGTCCCCAGTACTATATTGCTCACTATGCCGCCCTGAAGATCGGAGCTATTCTGGTGCCTTGCTCGCCTCTTTTTAAGGAGATGGAGCTGGAGTACCAGTTGCTTGATGCCGGTGTCGAAACCCTGCTCACCCTTGATCTTTTGTTTCCCGTTGTTCAAAAGGTGCTGGGCAAGGTCCAGCTTAAACGGCTGATTGTGACCAACCTGAACGATTACCTGCCGGAAGAGGCAACCCTGCCGCTTATCGAGATGATGCAGATCAGAAAATCGTCCATTCCGGGGACCGTTGATTTCATGGAAGCCCTGAATAGCGGTGATGCCGCTCCGCCGGAAGTACGGGTGGAGCTCGATGATGTTGCTTTGCTGCAGTACACCGGCGGGACAACGGGCCTGCCCAAAGGGGCCATGCTCAGCCAATTTGCCGTTCTCTTCAAAAGCGCCACCAGCTGGAGCAATGCGCGCATCGTCGACGCCGACACCGTCGGGCTGGCGATAACACCTGTTTTTCATATTGCCAGCATGCTGGCCAATGTGGATGCGCCCATTTTGGCCGGGAGCACCGTTGTTCTTCTGGCCAATTTTGATCCGGAAACCACCCTTGCTGCCATCGAGCGCTACAGGATCAACACCTTTCTGGCAACTGTGCCCCTCAATGTCCGGCTCATCGAGCAGGCCAGGGCAGGGCGCCACGATCTTTCCAGTCTCAGGCTCACCCTGACCTCCTCCTTCGGGATAATCTTGACAGAAGAGATTGCCAGACAGTGGGCGGAGATCACCGGCGGCGGGATTCTGGTGGAGGCGGCCTACGGCTTGAGCGAAACTCACACCTTCGACACTTTTATGCCCCGGCACAAGATAAAATACGGCTACGGGTCCTGCGGTATTCCCAACGCCGAGACCGATATCCGCATATTTGATTTTGACGACCGCACCAGAGAATTGCCTCTCGGCGAAGAGGGTGAGATTGCGGTCAGGGGTCCGTCAAATTTCCTGGGATACTGGAACCGGCCCGCAGAGACAGCCGCGACCCTGGTGGACGGCTGGGTTTTCACCGGCGATGTCGGCAGATTTGATGAGGACGGATACCTGTTTTTCCTCGGCCGCCGGAAAGAGATGATCAAGGTCTCCGGTTTTTCGGTGTTTCCGGAAGAGGTAGAGCTCTTGCTGGGCAAACATCCCGCTGTTGCCAATGTGGCGGTTATTCCCAAGCCGGACGAGCGTAAGGGCGAGGTGGTGAAGGCGTTCATCATCTTGAAGCCCGGTGAAAAGGCCACCGCAGAAGAGATTCAGAACTGGGCCAGGCAGAATATGTCTGCATACAAAGTGCCGGCGGCGATCGAGTTTGCCGATTCTCTGCCGCTGTCGGGATCGGGCAAAGTGCTGCGGCGCCTGTTGAAGCCTTAGCCTCGCTGTGGCGTTGTGTGAGATTACCGCCGCCGCTTCCCGACACCGGCGGGTTCTTTTGGATCTACGGTTTCTGATTAAATGAGCGCTTTGGCAGGTGTGCCCCCCCTATTCGGCGAAATCTTTTCCATATCCTTAAATTCGCTTGGAGAAGGAGTGGAGCGCAGCAGATGAAGCGCAACAGACTGGGCAGAATACTTCTGGGGGTCTGGTTGATCGCCGGGGGCCTTCTGCCCTATTTGACGATAAACCTTCCTCACCGGGAGACAATCCTTGCGATCCTGGCAGTAGTGGCCGGTGTTTTGATCATCCTGGAACGTTGAGAGGGGCGCGGTGCTGTTTTGGCAGACCGTTCTCCGGCCGCTAAAAACGGGGGGCCGGATGCAGGCGTCAGCTCCCGGCAGAGGAAGAGCAGCAGCTGGAGGAGAAGAGGACGATGACTGTTGCGGTAGTCTGGATCGCTCTGGGGGCGGCCGCCTTGATCTATCTTGGCCTGATTCTCGCCGGGACACTGGCCCCGGCTCCGGCGGACGCTGCCGTTGCACGCTATTTTGAGGAGCCCTTTCTCAGCCGGGCTGCTGCTTATCAGAGAGCGACCCTCACTGTTTCGCTGCTGCGCCAGGTGTCTTCCCTCATATTTTTGCTCGCGGTGGTCTGCGCCGCTCTGCATTTTTTTCGGAAGGCCCCTTCTCCCTCCCTTCCTGCGGCGGCGGGTTATCTCCTGCTCTATGTGGCTGCCGGACGGCTCTTGAATATGCCCTTTGCTTTTTACCAGGGCTATGTCATCGAGCACCGCTTCGGCCTCTCTCCTCAGACGCCGGCCGGCTGGTTTGCCGATTACGGCAAAAGCACTCTCATCAATCTGCTGCTTTCCACGGCTGTCCTGAGCGGTTTCTATTTCTTGATCACCTGGCACCCGGCGCAGTGGTGGTTTTTAGCGGGGCTTGCTTTTGCTTTCTTTCTCTTCCTCGGCAGCTATCTTTATCCGCTGCTCATCGATCCGCTGTTCTACCGCTTCTCGGAACTGGAAGACCGGGAGCTGCAGGAGGAGATCATGGCGCTTTCCAGGAAGGCCGGCATCAAGGTGGAGCGCATCCTTGTAGCCGCCGCGGGACGCCGCACCCGCAAGGCCAATGCCTATTTCAGCGGTATGGGCGGGACTAAGCGGATCGTCATCTATGACACCCTGCTGCATAATTTTACCCCCGAAGAGACACTTGCCGTCATCGCTCATGAGATGGGGCATTGGCGCCGCGGCCATCTCCGGCAGGGGCTGCTGCTCAGCGCGGCCGGCTCCCTGGCCGCTCTGTATATCCTCCAGTTGATTCTCGCGGAGCCGGGGTGGCCTGCCGATTTCAGGGTTCTGCCGTTAGCCTTGCTTTTCTTTGCCCTGCTCTCCCTGGCGGCGGCCCCCATTTTCAATGCTTACTCCCGAAACCGCGAGCGGGAGGCAGATCGGGATGCTCTTGCCCTCACCGGGGATCCGGCGGCTCTCGTTTCACTATATCAGAAACTGGCCCGGGCAAACCTTGCAGTGGTGCGGCCGCACCCCCTGCTGAAGACGATGCTGTCCACCCATCCGCCGCTGATGGAGCGCATCGAAATGGTGTTGCGCCGGGCCGAGATGGACGAAACTGCCGGTAAAAGGTAGGCGGAACGGCCCCGCCGGGGACCGCGAACGAAAGATCTGTTGTCGGGAGGTTTTATCGATGAAATTGACTGTACTCGGCCGTTATGGCCCTTATCCCGCCGCCGGCGGCGCCTGTTCGGGATACCTGCTGGAAGAGGAGGGGTTCCGTATTTTGCTCGACTGCGGCAGCGGCGTCTTGAGCCGGCTGCAGCAGCATCTCAAGCCCTGGGAGCTCGAGGCGGTGCTGCTGTCGCATCTGCATTTTGATCACAGCGCCGATCTGACGGTGCTGCGCTATGCCCTCGATTTCGCCCGCAGAGAGTCTCTCCGCTTCTCGCCGCTGCCCCTTTATGCGCCTCCTGAGCCCGCCGCCGAGTTTAAACGGCTTCAATACAAAGAGCTCTTCGAGATGTACCCAGTCAGCACCGGTGAGCTCCTGACCCTGGGCCCCTTTACCCTCTCCTTTCAGGAGACAGTGCATTCGCTGCCCTGCCTCGCCCTGCGCGTCGAAACAGCGACAGGCGTCCTGGTCTATTCCGGGGATACAGAATACTTCGACGGACTGGCCGGGTTTGCCGCCGGCGCCGATATTTTTCTCTGTGAGGCCAACTATCAGGAGAAGGATCTGGCCCTCTCTCCGGGGAACCATCTTTCCGCCGCCGGGGCGGCCCGCCTTGCCGCTCTTGCCGGAGTGAAGAGGCTTCTTCTGACCCATTTCCATCCCGAGCGCCTCCCGGCGCTTTCCCTGGAAGAAGCCCGGGTCCACTTTGCCGGGGCTGAAGCGGCCAAGGAGCAGAGCAGCTATCTCATCCCCGGGTGAAGGGTTGATCGGGAAGTTGTGGTTAAATCCTGTGGTGCGCGGAGGTGGGGGGAGCGTCCTTTTCCGTTCGCTTTTTCAGGTGCGCCGGCGTGGGGCCAATTTCCGGACAACGGCTGCGGCCAGCGTGCCGATAAGGTGGGCCGCATCCTCCCGGTCGGGAGGATGCTCTACCGCGACGGTCAGGGCCAGCGGCGGTCGGTGGGGGAAATAGAGCAGGGCCATGTCGCCGACGATCCCATCGACAGTGCCGACCTTGTTGGCCACTACCGCCTGCTCTCCGATGAAGCGTCCGATCCGGTCCTTTAAAGCAGTTGCCGCCATCATCTCGATCCCCGCACGGGTGAACTCTTCGCCGGCCGCTTCCCTGTTCTGCAAAGCCAGCAGCATCCGGGTCAGCTCCCGGGCGGTGCTTTTGTTTGAGGGGAGCTTCGACTCGAGGTCATAGAGCTTCCGGCTAAAAACGCTTTCCGTGAGCCCGAGCCTTTTTGCGGTGGCGGCGCAGTTTGCTGCGCCGACCCGCTCAAAGATTATGTTCGCGGCCACGTTGTCGCTCAAGGTGACCATCAGGCGGAGCAGTTCCCTCAGGGTATAGCTGCTTCCCGCAGTAGCAAATTGCAGGATCCCCGAGCCGGCAACAGGGGTTTTTCCGGCATACTTATCGCTCTCTGTAAGAAGATGAGGGCGCTCCAGCAACAGTTTACCCCCCTCCGCCAGCTCCAGCGCGGCCAGGAGCAGAAGCGTCTTGATCATGCTGGCCGGGTAAAACTGTAGGTCGGCCTGATGCTCGATCCATTTCTGCGCGGCATAATCGTAGAGTGAGAGCCTCACCTGCCGGCCGCTTGCGGCGATCTTTTCGAACAGTTCGTCCTTGAGGGAGCTTACCGCCGCTGCTTCTTTGTCGGTGAGCGGCCCCTGCTGTGGCGGCAGTTTAAAGATCCAGGAGGGGGTGGGTGCGGCGGCGTTCGCTTCGCGAATTTGTTCCTTTGCCAGGGGAGTTCCCTCCTTTTCCGGAAAAACGCCCGGTGCCGGGGCAATTGGACATCTCTTACAATATATGCCCGGAGTCGTTTCGATGAGGAAAAATTTTTGCTTCCGTTTCCAGGTTTGCTTCCCTGCTGCTGTTTTAACTCTTGTCCCCGCCGTTCTGTTTGCCAACCCCTCTTCATTCCTGCTATAATCGGTTCAACAAACAAGTTTGAAACGGGAGTTGTCCATGGACGAGCGATCCCCCCTTTTGCGAGAACTGCCGGCGGTAGATCGCCTTTTACAGGAGCCGGCCCTGGCCGGCTTGCTTGAGCAGATGCCGCGCCGGCTGGTGCTGGCAGCGGTTCAGGAAACGCTGCAAAGATACCGGCAAAGAATAGCTCATCACCACGACGAGTCCGGTTCATCTGCCGCTGCTCCGGATCTTTCACCCCCGGCGTTGGCCCGGGAGGCGGTGGAGGCGGCCCTGCGCCGGGGCCGGCCGAGCCTGCGTCCGGTAATCAATGCCACCGGGGTGATCCTGCATACAAACCTGGGGCGGGCTCCCCTTGCCGTGGCGGCGGCGGAGGCGGTGGCCGGTGTGATGGAGCAGTACTGCAATCTGGAGATCGATCTGGAAGCAGGGGTCCGCGGTTCGCGGCAGGCCCATCTGGAAGGGCTCCTCTGCGACCTGACCGGTGCGGAGGCGGCGGTGGTAGTCAACAATAATGCCGCTGCTGTCTTTCTGACTTTGAACAGCTGTGCCGCCGGCAAAGAGGTGATCGTTTCGCGGGGGCAGCTGGTGGAGATCGGCGGCTCTTTCAGGCTTCCTGAGGTGATGGCGGCCAGCGGTGTTCGCCTCGTGGAGGTGGGCACGACGAACAAGACTTACCGCAGCGACTATGAGAAGGCAATTGCTGAAGATACCGCCGCCCTGATGAAAGTCCATACGAGCAATTATCATCTCATCGGGTTTACCGCTTCTGTTGAAGCAGCGGAACTGGTTTCCCTGGCGCACTCCCGCGATCTTCTGGCTGTCGAAGACCTCGGCAGCGGTCTTCTCTTCGATTTAACACGCTACGGCCTGCCCCCGGAACCGCTTGTGCAGGACAGTATCGCCGCAGGGATGGATCTGGTTACCTTCAGCGGAGACAAGCTGCTCGGCGGGCCGCAGGCAGGGATCATCGTCGGCCGGGAGAAACTTATCCGGAAGATTCGCACCAACCAGCTTGCCCGGGCGCTGCGGGTGGACAAGCTCACCGTAGCCGCCCTTGAGGCCACTTTGCGCCTCTACCTTGATGAAAGAAAGGCTATGCAGGCGATACCGGCTTTGCGCGCGCTGACGATTCCCCTTTCCCGGCTGCGGGAGCGGGCCGAGGCGCTCGCTGCGCCGCTAAAAGAACGTTTTGGTGAAGAGGGGGTCAGGCTTTGGGAGGGCAGCTCCCGGGTCGGGGGCGGCGCTCTGCCCGCCGCCGAGCTTCCGACAGTGCTCCTCTCTCTGTCAACCCCGCGCCTGGGATCGTCCGGGCTGGCCCGGCGCCTGCGCTGCGGTGATCCGGCGGTGCTGGTTCGACTGCAGCGGGAAAGGCTGCTGCTCGATCTGCGCACTGTTGATCCCGGCCAGGATGGACTGCTTTTAGCAGCGATCCTTGCGGCGATGAAAGATGAAGCTCCTTAAGTCTGCCTGCCGTCTCTTTACCCGCGACGCTTGATGATTCAAATATGAAAGGCTGGTTCTATTGAACAATCTCATTATCGGCACCGCCGGGCATGTCGATCACGGCAAAACCGTATTGATAAAAGCGCTGACCGGAGTCAACACCGATCGGCTGCGGGAGGAAAAAAAGCGCGGTATCTCCATCGATCTGGGATTTGCTCCATTAGAGCTTTCCGGCGGGCGTCTGGCCGGAATCGTCGATGTTCCCGGGCATGAGCGCTTTATTCATAATATGCTGGCCGGCGCCGCCGGCATGGATCTGGTGCTGCTGGTGGTCGATGCCTCTGAGGGGATCATGCCGCAAACAAAAGAGCACCTCCAGATCCTGGAGCTTCTGGGGTTGCGCCAGGGAATCGTCGTCATCACCAAAAGCGATCTGGTGGACGAAGAGTGGCTGGAACTAGTACGTGAAGAGATCGCCGAAGAGCTGGCGGGCACTTTTCTGGCCGGCGCCCCCGTTCAGGCGGTCTCCGCTTTTACCGGCGCCGGGATCGGAGAGCTGAAAGAGCTGCTCGGCTCGCTCACCCTTGATCTGCCCCTGCGGGATCCCACGGGGCCGCTGCGTCTGCCGGTGGACCGCTCCTTTACCATCGCCGGCTTCGGCACAGTGATCACTGGAACGCTGTTTCGGGGGAGCGTCCGGCTGGGCGACAGGGTGGAGATCGTTCCTCCGGGACTGGAGACGCGCGTGCGCAATATTCAGGTGCACGAGCATGAGCGGCAGGAGGCCCGGGCGGGACAGCGCGTCGCCCTGAATTTAGCCGGTGTGGAGAAGAGGGAGGTCCGCCGCGGCAGCGTGATCGCTTCTCCGGGCTACTATCGCCCGACCAGCCTTTTGGATGTCTCCCTCGCGCTGCTGCCGGAAGCGCCGCGGCCGCTCAAGAATCTTGATCCCGTTCACCTATTTTTGGGAACTGCCCGGGTTGTGGCAACTTTGCTGTTGCTGGAACGCGAAGAGCTAAGGCCCGGAGAAAGAAGTTTTGTCCAATGCCGTCTGAACCATCCCCTCATTGCGGATCGGGCCGATCGCTTTATCATCCGTTCCTATTCACCGATGACCACCATTGGCGGGGGGGAGGTGCTTGACCCTGCTCCGACCCGGCACCGCCGTTTTCGGCGGGCTTCTTTCGCCCATCTGGAGGAGCTGCTCCAGGATCCGAAGGGGGGGGGCGACGAAGCTTTTGTCTACCGGAAGCTCTCCGAGGTTCTCGTCGCCGATCCGGCCCGGCTGGCCCCGGAGACGCGTTTGGGAGAGAAGAAGATCCTGGAGATGCTGGAGGAGCTTCTTCGGAAAGGGGCTGTCGAAAAACTCGGCCGCAGCTACCTGACCCGGGAGAGTTTTGAGGAGTGGGAGCGCCGGGTGCTCAAGGAGCTGGAAGAGTACCACCGCCGCCACCCTCTGCTGCCGGGTATTTCCAGGGCCCAGTTGAAGGGGATTCTCCCCGGGCCACTGGGCTTGCGGGAGTACGATCACTTCTTGGAGCGGCTACAGCAGGAGGCCAGGATTCAGCTCAAGGGTGAGCTGGTCAGCCGAGAGGGTTTTAGCCCCCGCCCTTCGGCGGAAGCACAGGCTCTGCTGGAGCGGTTAACCGCGCTCTATGCTGCGGCGTCATTTCAGCCCCCTCCGGTCAAGGAGGCGCTGGAACGTGCAGCCGTCAGCACCCGTGAGCAGGAGGACTACTACAGCTATCTGGTCAATAGCGGGATCCTGGTTAAGCTCAACGAGGAGCTCTATTTTCACCAGGACGCTTACGACGAAGCGATTGCCCTTTTACGTCGCCACTTCGCGGCGGAGGAGACCATCACCCTGGCTCAATTTCGGGATCTCATCGGCAGTTCGCGGAAGATTGTGCAGCCCCTGCTGGAGCATTTTGATTACCTGAAGTTGACTCGCCGCGTCGGCGACCACCGCATTCCGGTGAAGCTGGCGGCGGACAAGCAGTGATTTATGGGGAAGTGCTTTCCCTGTTTCTAGCGGACAGGAGGTGTTCTGCTTGCGAGATAACAAAGAGATACGGCTCACGATGATGACTTCAAGCGCCGGGTGAGCGGCAAAGATCGGGCCTGAGGCCCTGGCACAGGTTCTGTGCTCTTTGCCCCCCGTTGACGATCCCGCTTATCTTAACCGGGACCAGCACTATGCCGATGCCGGAGTCTACCAAATCTCTGAAAAGAAGGCTCTGGTGCAGACCGTCGATTTTTTCACCCCGGTGGTCGATGATCCCTATCTTTTTGGGCAGATCGCTGCGGCCAACGCCTTCAGCGACCTTTACGCCATGGGGGCGAAGCCGCTGACCGCCTTAAACCTGGTCTGCTTCCCCGCCGGCAGGCAGCCCCTGGAAATACTGGAGCAGATCTTGCTCGGCGGATTCGACAAAATTAAAGAGGCCGGTGCCGTTCTCATCGGCGGACACAGCATTGAAGATGATGAACCGAAGTACGGCCTGGCGGTAACGGGGTTGGTCGACCCCCGCCAAATGATCACCAGCGCCGGCGCCCGTCCCGGAGATCTTCTTTTTCTGACCAAACCTTTGGGCAGCGGTATTATCGCCACCGCGTTAAAAGGCGATCAGCTCACCGCTGCCGAAGCTGAGGAGACCTTGCGGGGGATGGCGGCGCTAAATGCCGGCGCTGCGGAAGCGGCGGTTGAAGTGGGGGCGTCCGCGGTTACCGATATCACCGGTTTCGGGCTTCTCGGGCATCTCCATGAGCTGCTTGTCGCCAGCGGTGTCGGCGCCGTTATCGATGCGGCGGCGGTTCCGCTCTACCCGGGTGCTGCAGAGATGGCCGCAACCGGGTTCATTCCCGGGGGAGCCTACCGCAATAAGAACTATTTTGAAAAGTGGGTTCGCTGGCCGGATAAAGGGGCTGGGAGGGAGGAGCGCTTGCTGACCCTTTATGACCCGCAGACTTCGGGGGGCCTTCTCATCGCCGTTTCCCCCGGGCGCGCCCGGGCTCTGGGTGCGGCTTTAGCGAAGCAAGGAGCTGGTCGAGAGAGCATTGGGGAAATTATAGGCGACACTCCGGGGGGGATTGTCATATCGTAATCAACGGCTTTTGTTTTTAGGCTCTTGTTTCATCGCTTTTAAGATCAGCCGGTCGAGCTCTGCGCTTACCTCCAGAGTGTCCCGTTTGGTGAAGCTGCTTTGCCGGTGCAGCTGTCTTCTCAGCGTTTCGATCTTCTGGAAAAGATGTTCTCTACAATCTGCTGGTGCCATTGTTTTCACCTCAGCATTAAGTTCTGTTTCTTTGTTCGACATAAAAAAGTGAATACCTTTTTTTCACAAGGAATATTTTCATAATAATACAATCTTCATCCATAAATGTAATTGTAAACAGTGAGGAGGGCTACAGTTCAATCTTATTGCAACACGCATCTACACGTTTCGAGATTGTGTTACAATTGGATACAGGTTAATAGTTTGTACAAGCTGTCTGTTCTAATTGCCGAAAAAGGGGTTTTGTTTTAAGACCTGCTTACCGGGGACATCTGCAAAATTTTTTAGAATTTAGAGAAGGATTTAGCATAAGCAACGTCGAAACAAAAGACTGGACATTGTAGGTTTGTATTGACACATTAAAGAAATATTTCCTAAAGTTCAACTAAAGTTCAAAAGGAGGTTGGTGCTAGCGATATTTAGATGCTTTAATTTCCTCTGCCCGTGCCGCGGCCTGGAGGAAAAATATTTCATTTATGCGGGGTATGAAGATGACTACCGAAAACCAAACTTTCACTGAAAAGTTTGACCTGCTGGGTTGTATTCAATGCGGGCGGTGTACCGGCGGTTGCCCGGTAACGGTACGAACCAATTTAAATGTACGCCGTTTTGTCTACGACGCTTACAATGAAGATCTGCTTGAAGAACTCTCCAGGGTAGCCGATATCTGGGATTGCACGGCCTGTCATACCTGCGCGGTCCGCTGTCCGAAGGGCTTGAAGCCCCTTGAAGTGCTCATCGGATTGCGCTCGCTTGTAGTTGAAAGCGGTAAGACCGAGCCGACGGTGCGGGATGCCCTTGAAAGCACCTTCATGGAAGGAAACCCTTGGAACAAGCCCAGAGCTACCCGCAACGATTGGATGGAAGGGCTGGACGTAATAGTTGCCGAGCCTGAGCAAAAAGTAGAGAACCTGTTCTTTGTCTGTTGTACAATCGCTTACGATCCGCGCGTTCAGGTTACCGCCCGGAACATAGTCAACCTGCTGAACAAAGCGGGTGTGGATTACGCCTTTCTGGGCACCGACGAGACCTGTTGCGGCAGCGAAATTTTTACCCTCGGCGAAGACGGCCTCTTTGAAATGCTGATCGAAGATAATACCGAGATGCTGAACGAATACCAGGCTGACCGGATCGTAGCCCTTTCGCCGCACTGTTTTACCACTTTTAACACCCACTACCCCGACCTGAATAAACCGGTGATCCACTACACGCAGCTGCTGGCTGAGCTGCTGGAGCAGAAAAAACTGGCCTTTAAGGACGGTCTGGAGAAAAAGATCGTCTACCACGATCCCTGCTACCTGGGCAAGCAGAGCGGGGTGTTCGAAGAACCGCGCAGCGTGCTCAAAGCAATTGAGGGAGTGGAACTGGTTGAGTTTGGCCGGAATCGGGAGCGCAGCCTCTGCTGCGAGGGCGGCGGTGGTAAAATGTGGGTGGAGTCGGAATCCAAGATCGAGCGCCTGGCCGAAACGCGGGTAAAAGACGCCCGGGCCCTGGAGGCCGATATCATCGCGGCGGCCTGTCCCTTCTGCGTCCTGACTTTGGATGATGCCGTCAAGGCGGAAGGGTTCGAGGAGGAGATGCGGGTCGCCGAAATAATGGAGATTTTGGGAGAGCTGGAGGTAATGCAGGAAAAACCTAGTTCCGCTCAGGAGGTGGAGGATTAAATGAAAATATTTACCTGCATCAAGTACGTGCCCGATACTTCGGAGGCGGAGGTAAAACTTGACGCCGGGGGCACGGCGGTTGACAGCAGTCGTTTCTCTTTTGATATCAATGATGCCGACAACTATGCGGTAGAAGAATCTGTTCTGATCAAGGAAAAGTACGAGGGCGATGTCACCGTGGTGTCCATCGGGCCGAAAAATTCAGACGTTATGATTCGTATGGCCATGGCCAAAGGCTGCGATCGGGCCATTCGGATCGAGGATGATCGTATTGCCTCGTATGATCCCCTGATGGTGGCCCGGGTTTTGGCCGGGGCGATCAAGGATCAGGAATTTGATCTGGTGTTTACCGGTTGCATGGCTGAAGATTACGGTCAGGCGGTTACCGGGGTGGCTCTGGCAGAAATATTGGGGATTCCTCATGCTGCCTATGTCAAAAAAGTTGAGCTCGAAGACGGCAAGCTCAAGGCGCATCGCGAACTGGAAGGCGGACTGATGGAAGTAGTCGAGATTACAACACCGGCAGTTTTGACCATCCAGACCGGAATCAATGAGCCCCGCTACGCCCCCATTCGGGGTATCCGCCAGGCTCAGAAAAAAGAGTTGAAAGTGGTGAATTTAGATGATCTGGGTGTTCCCGCGGATGAAGTTAGCGCGGAGGCCTCCCAGATTGTTCTGGAGAAGCTCTACATTCCGGTGGTTGAATCGAAAGCTGAAATTATTGAAGGTGCTCCTGAAGAAAAAGCAGAGAAGCTGGCTTCGATTCTGGTTAAAGGAGGTCTGCTCTAAATGGGTAACGTCTTGGTGCTGGCGGAACACCGTCAGGGAGAGCTGCGGGATATTACATTTGAAATGCTGACGCTGGCCCCTTCTGTTGCGGAAGCTCTGGGCGGCGAGATAACTGTACTGCTCCTGGGCAATGAGATCGACCAGATGGCCGAGAAGATTGCCGGATATGGAGTTAAAGTGCTGGTGGTGGATGATCCCCTCTTTGCAGATTACAACTCAGACAAATATCAGAAAGTGCTCTCGGCTTTGATCGATGACCTCAAGCCGAAGCTGGTTATGGTCGGACAGACCGCCCAGGGCGCAGATCTGGCCCCGGCGCTGGCGGTGGAGAAAAACTTGCCCTATCTCTCGGATATTGTGGGGCTGGAGGTGGAGGACGGCGCTATTAAGGTGACCCGGCAGTTCTATTCCGGTAAAGTTAATGCGCGCTATGCCTTCAAACCGGCGGATACGGCTCTCGTTGCCGTTCGCGAGGCCGCTTTTGAGGCTGCGGCGCCGTCGGCTGCCGGTGCGGTGGAGAAGATCGACTCTCCTTTGAAAGAAGATCTCGATTACCGCAAATTCGTTGAATATATCGAAGCAGAGATCGGCGATGTCGATATAACCCAGTCCGAAATCCTGGTGGGGATCGGACGGGGGCTGAAAGAGGACAAGAACCTGCCCCTGGCCGAGGAGCTGGCTGCGGTAATGAAGGCCGATCTATGCGGTTCCCGCGCGGCCTGCGATGCCGGATGGCTGCCCAGTGACCGTCAGGTCGGCACCTCGGGCAAGACAGTCCAGCCAAAGCTCTATCTTTGCATGGGCGTCTCCGGGGCGTTTCAGCATGTGGCGGGGATTAAAGGAGCCAAAACAATCGTCGCAATCAACAAAGACCCCAATGCGCCGATTTTTGCAGAGGCCGATTATGCGATCATCGACGATCTGCATAAGGTTGTGCCCCAGCTGACCGAAAAACTGAAGGAGCTAAAGGGATAGCGCTGCTGCCTGAAGAGAACCTTCAGCAAGGCTGAATCTCTGTGGGAGGATGAATAAGCAGATGACGGAAAAACCAAAACTGGGCGTCTATATCTGTCATTGCGGGATCAATATTGCCGCTACCGTTGATGTTGAAGCGGTGACAGAATTTGCGCAAAGTTTACCAAACGTTGTAGTTGCGCGCAACTATTCGTATATGTGTTCCGACCCCGGGCAGCTCCTGATCAAAGACGATATTCAAGAAAGTGGGCTCAATCGTGTCGTCGTGGCTTCCTGTTCACCGCGCATGCACGAGCCTACTTTCCGCAAGGCTCTTCAGGAGGCGGGGTTGAACCCCTATTATCTGGAGATGGCCAATATCAGGGAGCAGGATTCCTGGGTGCACCAGGATCGGGAAGAAGCCACCGCCAAAGCGAAAGAGCTGGTTGCCGCTGCGGTGGCCAAGGTGCGCCTGCTCGAGCCGCTGACCCCCCGAGAGGTTGACGCCGAGCCGGCGGCACTGATTATCGGGGCGGGTATTGCCGGCATCCAGGCGGCGCTTGATATTGGCGATGCCGGGTTTAAAGTATATCTGGTTGAGCAGAGCCCCTCGGTCGGCGGAAGGATGGCGCAGCTGGATAAGACCTTCCCTACCCTGGACTGCTCCGCCTGTATCTTAACCCCAAAGATGGTCGATGTGGCCAACCACCCCAATATAGAGCTGTTGGCCTATTCGGAGGTCGAGGAGGTTAGCGGTTTTGTCGGCAACTTTGATGTCAAGGTGCGCAAAAAGGCGCGTTATGTCGACGTAAGCAAGTGTACCGGATGCGGTGATTGTGCCGAGGCCTGCCGGGTGGCCGGCCGTTTCCCCAATGAATTCGAAGAGGGGATGGGCAAGCGCGGCGCGATCTATCTGCCGTTCCCGCAGGCGGTGCCGGCCAAATACACCATAGATCCGGAGAGGTGCCTTTTCCTGACCCGGGGCCGCTGCGGTAAAAGCCCGAAATGTGTCGATGCCTGCCAGCCGGGGGCGATCGATTTTGAGCAAAAAGATGAGATTGTCACCTTCAAGGTCGGCGCGATCATTGTGGCGACGGGCTTTGATGTTTTTGATGCGGCCAAAAAGCCGGAGTACGGCTATACCGAATTTCCCAACGTTATCACCGGCCTGGAGATGGAGAGACTCGTTTCTGCCTCCGGTCCGACCGGCGGGGAGATTCTCGTCGACAATGGTGAGGAGCAGATCGTCCCGAAGGAGATCGCCTTTATCCAGTGCGTCGGCTCCCGCGACCAGAGTGTGGGCAACGAGTACTGCTCCCGGGTTTGCTGTATGTACACAGCCAAACAGGCTCACCTGATCAAGGACAAAATTCCCGATGCCAAGGTCAAGGTCTACTATATCGATGTGCGGGCCTTTGGGAAAGGGTTTGAAGAGTTCTACGATCGGGTCCGCCGTGAAGGAATCCGCTATGTGCGGGGCAACCCCTCGGAGATCTTCAAGCGGGGGAACAAGCTGATCGTCAAGGTCGAGGATACCTTAACAGCCACTCCCCTCGAAGATGAATTCGATCTTGTGGTTTTGGCGGTGGGGCTGGAGCCCCGCGCCGATGATCGCAAGACCATCGATTTGCTGCGGCTTTCCCAATCGCCGGATCGCTTCCTGATGGAGGCTCATCCGAAGCTGCGTCCGGTGGATACCGCCAGCGATGGCATTTTCCTGGCCGGGTGCTGTCAGGGACCCAAAGATATCCCCGACACCGTGGCTCAGGCCAAGGGAGCGGCCGCTTCGGCGCTGATCCCCCTGGCCCGGGGAAAAGTCTCTATCGATGCTCAGGTGGCCGGTGTAATTGAGGACACCTGCCGGGGATGCGGTTTCTGCGTTTCAATCTGCCCCTACACTGCCATTGAGCTGGTTGAGATCAACCGGATGGGTCACATGGTGGAGGTGGCCCGGGTTAACGAAGCGCTCTGCAAGGGCTGCGGCTCCTGCTCAGCCGGCTGCCTCTCCAACTCGATTCAGCCGAAGTCCTTCCGGGATCGGCAGATTCTACCACAAATTGCGGCATTGGGGGGGATTAAATGAGCGAGCAATTTAAGCCGAATATTGTTGCGTTCTTGTGTAACTGGTGCACCTATGCCGGGGCAGACTTGGCTGGGACCAGCCGAATTCAGTATCCGGCGAATGTCAAGATCATCCGGGTGATGTGCTCGGGCCGGGTGAACCCCCTTTATGTGGTCAATGCTCTGCAGCAGGGCGCCGATGGGGTGCTCATCTCAGGATGTCATCCCGGAGACTGCCACTACATGGAGGGAAACTTCTATGCCCGGCGCCGTTTGAAGCTGCTCAAGGAGCTGCTTGAGTTTACCGGTGTAGATCCGCGCCGTTTCAATATGAGCTGGGTCTCCGCCTCTGAGGGGCACAAGTGGAAAGAGGTTGTGGAAAAAGCAGTGGAAGATGCCATCGCTGCCGGGCCGTTTGATCAATTCAGGCGCCGGCAGATCGGCTGGTGAGGAGGGGAAATAGATGGATCTGAACCAATTGCGTAAAGTTGCAGCCGAAGTAGTCTCCCGGGACGATGTTAAATACCTGATTGGCTGGCGCCGGGGTACTTTTGGCTACCGCGTCGCACCATATTTTGTTGAGGACGCCGCCGGAGTCGACGAGTTGATCTTTTCACCCCTCTGCATCTCCAACCTGGCCACTTATCTAACTCTCGTTGAAAAGTTGCCGGTGCCCCGCGGGCAGGAACCCGACAAGCGCAAAGTGGCCCTGCTGGTCAAGGGCTGCGACAGCCGGGCGGTAGCCCAGCTGCTCGTGGAAAAAGGGGTCAAGCGCGAAGAGATAGTAGTGGTGGGGCTGCCCTGCCCGGGAATGATTGACCGGGATCTGCTTGCTGAAAAATACCCGGAAACAGATAAAGCTGCCGAACTCAGATGGAACGGAGAAGACTTTCTGCTGGTCGGTGAAGGTGAGGATATAGTGATCCCCCGTGCAGAGGTGCTGGCAGAAAAGTGCCGCCTTTGCCGTCACCCCAATCCGGTGCTCAGCGATATCACCGTGGGGGAACCGGTGAAGCCGTGGGCAGCTGCCGATGACAGCGGCGTGGCCGAGATTGAAGCCAAGGGGGCGGCGGAGCGGTGGGACTACTGGGAGGAACAGTTCTCCAAGTGTGTCCGCTGCTATTCCTGCAAGAGCGCCTGTCCCTTGTGTTACTGTGAGGACTGTATCCTCGATCGTCTCGATCCGATTTGGGTCAACCGCGCTGTCAACTTTTCAGAGAATACCGCATTTCACCTGGCCCGGGCATTTCATCTCGCCGGCCGCTGCGTTGAATGCGGCGAATGCGAGCGGGTTTGTCCGGCTGGTATTCCTCTGGGCAAGCTGAACCGGAAACTTGCTCAGACGGTGCGTGAAGAATACGGGTTTGAACCGGGGCTTGATCCGGAGGCTGAACCGTTCCAGGCCAGTTATAAGCCTGACGACCCAGAGGAATTTATCTTGTAGAGGTGGGTGAGAGCGATATGTCAGCGATGCTGTTGCATAAGGAGAAATGGTCTGAATTTACCGGGAAGCTTTCCGGCAAGAACCTCTGGGCGCCGGTAGTGCAGGGAGAGATGAAGAAGTTTGCTCCCGTTGCGGAGGGTGATCCTGTGAACCTCGAAGAGGGTAATACCACGGTGCCCCCCAAGGCGCTGCTCTTTCCCCAGACAGAGACCCTGTACCGGTTTTCAGCAGGGGGAGAAGAGCTGGAGCTTCCCGAGGCTGATGAAGAGATAATCCTGTTGGGGGTGCGCCCCTGCGATGCCCGAGCGATAGCTCTGGTGGAGAATCTTTTCCGCTGGGATTTTGACGATCCCTACTATCTGAAGCGGCGGGAACTGACCACCCTCATCGGCTTGGCCTGCAATGAGCCGGAGTTAAACTGCTTCTGTCCCTCGGTGGGTGGAAGCCCGGCCTCGACGGAGGGGCTGGATATCCTACTAACTGATTTGGGAGAGAGCTATCTCCTGGAAACAATAACCGATAAGGGGAAAGCCCTCGCTGAGGAGTGCAAGGATCTCCTGGAAGAAGCTCCTGCCGGCGCGGTTGAGCAGAAAGAAAAGCTGGCGCAGGATGCCTTGGGCAAGATCAAGTGGAGCGTTGATCCGGAAGGGATTCCGGAGGCGCTGCCGCAGCTGTGGGAAGATCCCTTGTGGGGAAGGGTCTCCGCGCCCTGCCTGGGCTGCGGGATCTGCACCTATCTCTGCCCCACCTGCTACTGCTTCGATATCCAGGATGAAATAGAAGGTTCTGCGGGACGCCGCTGCCGGATGTGGGACTCCTGCATGTTTGCCGAGTACACGAAGCATACATCAGGGCACAACCCCCGTCCGACTCGCCGCGAGCGGACCCGGAACCGGATCAATCACAAGTATTCATATTTTGTCGATAAATTCGGGGTGATCGCCTGCGTCGGATGCGGGCGCTGCTCCACCCTCTGCCCGGTCAATATCGACCTGATCGACATTCTAAGGCAGGTGAAGGCGGCGCAATGAAAAATTATGAGAATCCGTACATCCCCTTTACCGCGACGGTAGAGGATACCTGGAATGAAACATACGGGGATCGCTGTATTAAGACGTTCAAGGTAGTGCTTGACGATCCGGCCGTGCGGGAAAGCTGGAGCCACCGGCCCGGCCAGTGCGCCATGATCGGACTGCTCGGTGTGGGCGAGAGCATGATCTCCATCTCCTCTTCGCCGACAGAGAAAGGTTTCCTGCGCTTCTCGGTGATGCGGGCGGGCAAGGTGACTTCGGCGCTGCATCAGCTCGAGGCGGGGGACAAGATGACCGTGCGCGGTCCCTACGGGAACAGCTTCCCGGTGGATGACTGGAAAGGAAAGGAAATCCTTACCATCGGCGGCGGGATCGGCCAGGCTCCCCTGAGACCTATCGTCGAGTATGTCAAAGCCAACTTAAGCGATTACGCCGGCCTGACCACGATCTACGGTGCCCGCACCTCGGGAGATCTCTGCTTCAAGCAGGAATTTGCGGAAACGGCGAAAATTGACGGAGTTTGCTGTCACCTCTCCGTCGATTTGGAGGAAGAAGACTGGCCGCACTATGTCGGCTTCGTTCCCTCACTGCTGATGGAGGTAAACCCATCACCGGAGAACACCATTGCCATTACCTGCGGTCCGCCGATCATGATCCGCTTCGTTCTGGAGAACTTGAAAAAACTGAACTTTGGCGACGAGCAGATCTTCACGACCCTGGAAAACAGGATGAAGTGCGGCATCGGTAAGTGCGGCCGCTGTAATGCGGGGAACCTCTATGTTTGCAAAGACGGTCCTGTCTTCAGCTATGCCGTTTTAAAAGACGTTCCCGAAGCATTCGCCTAAAGAAAAACATAACAGCAACACAAGAGGGGATTCCGGTGTACTGACCCGGTCTCCCCTCTTTTCCATGAATCAGGAGGACTGAGTCAAGGGGACGGATACTTTGACTCACTTTTGTAAAATGAGATCCGGCCGCCGTCATCTTGGAGCAGCTGCTTTCCTGAAACCCAGCCCTCGCTTCTTCCTGAAGGCGCAGCCTGAAGGATCTGATCTGCGGATTCCCATGCTATTCCGGGGCGCAGCCTGAATGATCTGCAGTGCTGCTCTATAAAGATTTGTTTGTCATGCGGTAGGGGCAGATAGATCCTTCGCTGGCGCTCATGGGGTCCTTCGCTGCGCTCAGGACGTCGAGAACGGCAACATTTGCCGTTCTCGACGCTTTGTCATTCGGGGGTGGCCGTGCTAAAATAGTAGCATTGGTCGGTCGATGATGAGGAGGGTTGCCGGTGGAACGGATCGGGACGATCAAAGAGGTTAAGGGCGATACTGCAGTGGTGCATCTGCGACGGCATCTGTCCTGTGAAAACTGCGGTCGCTGCGGCGGTGTTCTCGGTGCAGAGGACGGGCGGGATCATTATGTTGAGGTGGCGAACCCGATCCGGGCGAAAGAAGGGCAGAGTGTCCTGATCGAGATTGACGACCGGCGGGCTCTCTTCATTGCTTTTATTCTCTACCTGGTACCTCTGGCCGGCTTGGTGGCGGGGATAGTGCTTGGCTACAAATTGGCTGTTTTTCTCGGCTGGGAATACTATCGCGAGCTGGCCGCTGCTGCCGCCGGTTTTGTGCTGATGGCGCTGGTCTACGGTGGAATCAGTCTCTGGGATCGCCGGATCAAGCAGAGCAGCCGCTACCGCCCGGTGATCACGGCACTGCTCCGGGAGGAAGATCTTGAATCGCCCGAGTAAAGTAGTTCGGAAAGTGAACTGTTGACCAAAGCTATTCTATGCAAGGAGATGAACTGATTGCCCTGTCGCCGTGCATTCTTTCTGGCTTTGCTGTTGCTTGTGACGGCGGCCTTGCCGTTGCTGGGCGGTTGCAATTGCGATGGTGAGAATGCTGCTCCTGTTGGCCTTGCCCCGCGGAAAGTTTCCGCCGAACCAGCCGCCAGCCTCGATCAAAGGCTGGTCGACGGGAATACGGCCTTCGGGTTCATGATCTGGCAGGTTCTTCTCGATAAAGAGGAGCATCACAATATCTTGATCTCACCGGCAAGTATCTCCACCGCTCTGGCCATGACGGCCAACGGGGCTGATGGGGCCACCTTTAGGGAAATAATGGAGACGCTGCGGTTGCCGGGGATGGATCTGGAGGAACTCAACGCAGCCTTTGCCGATCTGCAGAGCGTTCTCCGGAATTCCGATCCCGAAATTGAACTGAACGTGGCCAATTCACTGTGGGCCCGGCAGGGAGTTTCCCTGAATGAACAGTTTTTGCAGCGCAACCGCGACTACTATGCCGCCGTGTTCGACACTCTGGACTTTGAAAAGCCCGCTGCTGTCTCTACAATCAATCGCTGGGTCGAGCAGCAGACCGGGGGCAAGATAAAAAAGATCATTGAAGATCCGATCGATCCCCTGACCTTTCTCTTTTTGATCAATGCCCTCTATTTTAACGGAGCCTGGTCCGATGAATTCGATCCGCAAAATACCCGGGAGATACCCTTTACCCTGTCCGACGGAACCAGGAAAGATCATCCGGTGATGTTTCGCGAAGGGGCCTACCGTTATTTCCAGGGAAATGACTTTGAGGCGATCCGTCTCCCTTACGGAAAAAACAGGCGGGTGGGGATGACTGTCTTCCTCCCAGCTGCGGATAGTTCGCTGGTGGAATTTCAGCGGCAACTGACTCCGGAAAATTGGGCGGAGTGGCAGCTCTCTTTCAGCGAAATGGACGGCAAGGTCGGGCTGCCCCGGTTCCAATTCGAGTATGAAGTTTCTTTAAAGGAGATCCTGAGGACGATGGGGATGGAATGCGCTTTTGAGCCGCGGCGCGCTGATTTCAGCAGGATGATTTCCGCGATGCCGGGGCCTTATATCAGCGAAGTTAAACACAAAACCTATGTTGATGTTGATGAAAAGGGGACTGAAGCGGCGGCGGTTACCTCGGTGGAATTCAGGTGTACTTCGGCACGGCCGGATCGCTTCAGCATGATTATTGACCGGCCCTTCTTTTTTGCCATAACCGATGAAAAAACAGGGGCAATCCTTTTTTTGGGCTCGGTAAACAACCCCTAGGGCGGATCCGGGTTCCTTTTCCGATCGGTATGAGTCAAAGTCACCGTCCCCTTGACTCACCCTTGACCGGTGGATGGATCTACCGAAAAGACCGTTACGGTGATATATATTGTTTGGCGGTGGCAGCAATCTGTTTGGATCATAAACTAAAGATAGCGGAATGGAGGAGTAGTGATGGCAAAAAAATATCGGGTGGCAGTGGTCGGCGCCACAGGCATGGTCGGGCAGACCATGATCGAGATCCTGACTGAGAGAAAGTTTCCCCTGGAAGAGCTCAAGTTGCTGGCCTCGGCACGTTCCAAAGGCCTTCGCGTTGCCGCGGGCGATGAAGAATATGTCGTTGAAGAGGCTCTGCCGCAGTCTTTCGAAGGGATCGATTTTGCATTTTTCAGCGCCGGCGGAGCTGTCAGCAAGGAGCTGGCCCGCGAAGCAGCCCGCCGCGGCGCCGTCGTCATCGACAACAGCAGCGCTTTCCGGATGGAAGAAGATGTGCCCCTGGTTATCCCCGAGGTCAATCCGGAGGCGGTCCGCGAACATCGCGGCATTATTGCCAACCCGAATTGCTCGACCATCCAGACAGTAGTGGCGCTGCAGCCGTTACAGGAGGCTGCCGGGTTGAAAAGGGTGGTTGCGGCGACCTATCAGGCCATCTCCGGGGCGGGGAAGAAGGCTGTTGATGAGCTGTTCGAGCAGTGCCGCGCTCATCTGGCCGGAGAGAAGGTGACGGTGGAGCATATTGCCCACCAGCTGGCTTTCAGTCTGATCCCGCATATCGATATATTCCTGGACGACGGGTACACCAATGAAGAGGAGAAGATGGTCCGGGAGACGCGCAAAATCATGGCTCTGCCCGACCTGCCCGTTACTGCGACCACCGTGCGTGCGCCGGTGGTAAACGGACACTCCATCGTCTTGAATGTGGAGCTGCAAGCGCCGCTGACAGCCGCTGAAGCTCGGGCGCTGTTTGAGAGAGCTCCGGGAGTGCGGGTTTTGGATAACCCCGGTGAGCGGCTTTATCCGATGCCGCTTCAGGTCAGCGGAAACGATGAGGTCTATATCGGGCGGATCCGGGAGGATCACTCGGTGCCTCACGGGTTGAACCTGTGGGTGGTTGCAGATAATATTCGTAAAGGCGCTGCGCTCAACTCTGTCCAGATTGCTGAACTGCTCCTGTAAAACATCTCCAACAGGAGTTGTTGGCTTGAAAATAATTGTGCAAAAATTTGGGGGGACCTCTACCGCCTCGCCGTCGCTGCGCGAGGCGGCCGCGGAGCGGATCCGCCGGGCGCTGGACGGTGGCTATATGCCGGTAGCGGTCGTCTCGGCCATGGGCCGGGCCGGAGAGCCTTATGCTACCGATACCCTGAAAAAGATTGCCGAGGAGATTTTTAGCCCCGTCCCCTTGAGGGAGCTTGATCTGCTGATGCACTGTGGCGAGATCATCGCTGCGGCGGTAATGGTAGCCACCCTGCACCGCGCCGGAATCAAAGCCCGCGCCTTTACCGGCTCTCAGGCCGGTCTGGTCACAGACAGCAGCTATGGCCAGGCAAGGGTGCTCGCCTGTGATCCGGAGAGGATCAGGAGGTGCCTGCAGGAGGGAGCGGTCGCTGTGGTGGCCGGCTTTCAGGGGGCAGCTCCCGGCGGAGAGATCGCCACTCTGGGCCGCGGCGGGAGCGATACCACAGCGGTAATTCTGGGCTCGGCGCTGCGAGCTGAACTGGTGGAGATCTATACCGATGTCCGCGGCATCGCCACCGCCGATCCCCATCTTCTCAAGGGGGCGCGCATAATCCCCCGGCTGACCCACAGCGAAGTTTGCCAACTGGTTTATGAGGGGGCCAAAGTGATCCATCCGCCGGCTGTAGAGGTGGCCATGAAACACAATCTCAGTCTGGTCATCCGCAGTCTCACCGGGGAAGATCCCGGGACTCTCATTCATACTGGCATGACCGAAGTTCCTCCCGGTTTCACTGTGCCGCCGCGGCGGGTGGTCACAGGAATCGCCCATGCTGCCGACATTGTACAGCTGACTGTCGAATTCGCCGGCCCCGATCCGGATCTTGAAATGAAGCTGTTTGGAAATCTGGCTGAAGCGGGGATCAGTATCGATCTGATCAGCGTCTTTCCGGAGCTGAAGATATTTACGATCAAGGAAGAGGCTCTCGGGCACGCCGCGCAGGTGATCTCCGGCCTCGGGCTGCCTTATAGCGTGGCAAAGGATTGTGCCAAGGTGGCGGTAATCGGTTTCGGCATGCGCGGTATTCCCGGGGTGATGGCGCAAATAGTGCGCGCGCTCAATGAAAAGGGGATTACCATCCTGCAGACAGCAGACTCCAACATCTCCATCGCCCTGCTTATTCACCGTCCGGATCTGGCTGCGGCCGTAGAAACCTTGCACCGCCACTTCGCTCTCGGCGAGCCTGAAGCGGCACCGGAAGAACCGGCCGACGGGCAGCCGGCCCGGGTTTGATCTCTTGCCGGCGGAAGCGGTGCTCCGGAGCTGCAGAAACGGGGGACAGGCCCGGTAATCAGACGCCGGTTTATCCGGCAAAGGAGGTTGTTTGGAAATGATCATGGAAAAGGTTTTGGAAAAAGCGCAGCCTTATCTGGAAGGGCGGACAGTGCAGGATGCTGTCATCGGGCTTTCCCTGATTGCCGTGGAGCTGGACAACGGTTCCATCGGCGTCTCCTATGTATTGCGCAAGGGTTTGCGGGGCGGCTGCTCCGTCTTTCCCTACGGGCAGCAGCTGTTGGGGAAGGATGCCTCCGGTGCAGCCGCCTGGGCGGTCAGCGGCGGGGACAATCTGCAGCGGGCCATCGGAACGGCGGTGCTGGCGGCGGCCTCGCAGGGTCAGACGCTGCCGGACAGCGAAACAGCAGAACGCCCTTTCGGCATTGAGCTGCGCAGCAGCGATATCGTCGGGATGATCGGGAATATCGCCCCTGTGGCTGAAGCGATCCGGCCCCGGGTTCAGGAGATCTATCTTTTCGATGAAGGGAAAGAGAAGTGCGGTGAGAGCGGGGCGCCGCTGCTCTCACAGGAGGAGCAGCCCCGGCTGCTGCCCCGCTGCGATCTGGTGCTGCTCACCGGGACCACCGTGATCAACGGTTCCGTGGACGGGCTGTTGAAGCTCTGTGACCGCGCCCGTGAAGTGGTGATGATCGGTGCCTCCACGCCTGTTTTTCCCGATGCTTTTGCCGGGAGCGGCCTTACAGTGCTGGCGGGCTCGTGGTGGCGGAGGAAATATAAAGAGGAACTGTTTGGGAAAATTTCCCTGGCCGGGGGCATGAAAGATATCAGCGGCTATGCCCTCAAGAAATCGGTGAGGGTGCCCGCTTAAGGCTCCCTCAACCTCTCCCTTCCGCCTAGTCTGCTTCTTCCCCTTCATCTGAAGGAGATGGGGAAGGGACCGCCGGCACAGCGGGCTTTCCCCTTGATTTTTGTTTCAGCAGTCCGTAGGCGATGCTGTCGACGAGCGATCTCCAGCTTGCCTCGATGATATTGGTCGAGACCCCGACGGTGCCCCAGCTGTCATGGTGATCCGAAGTTTCGATGAGCACCCGCACCAGCGCTCCCGTGCCTCTGTCGCCGTCGAGAACCCGGACCCGGTAGTCGGCCAGGGTCATGGAGCGGATCTCCGGATAGAAGTCCTCCAGAGCTTTGCGCAGGGCATTGTCCAGCGCGTTGACCGGGCCGTTTCCTTCGGCGGCGGTGTGGATGACCCGGTCGCCCACCCGCATCTTGATTACCGCCTCGGAGTGAACCCGGCCGTCTTCTTTCATCTCCATGATCATCCGCAGAGTTTCCAGGGTGAAGGGCTCCCGGTATGTGTTGAATCCTTTGCGGATAAGCAGTTCAAAGGAGGCCTCCGCCCCTTCAAACTGGTACCCCTGATTCTCCAGCTCTTTGATCTCGGTGAGCACTTTCCGGGTCTTCTCGTTGGTGCGGCTCAGATCGACGTCGAGTCCGAGCTCCTCGATCTTGTAAAGGATATTGCTCAGTCCCGACAGCTCGGAGACGAGGACTCGCCGGCTGTTGCCCACGGCTGCCGGATCGATGGGCTCGTAGGTGCCCGGGTTCTTCAGCAGGGCGCTCACATGGACGCCTCCCTTGTGGGCGAAGGCGCTGTTGCCCACAAAAGGCTGGTGGGTGTTGGGGATAAGGTTGGCCAGCTCGCTGATATAACGGGAGAGCTCGGTCAACCGGGCCAGTTGATCTTCGGTGAGGCAGTGTCGGTCCATCTTCAGCATGAGATTGGGGATGACGGAGCAGAGATCGGCGTTGCCGCAGCGCTCACCGTAGCCGTTGATCGTCCCCTGGACCTGGGCTGCGCCCGCTTTTACAGCCATGAGCGAATTGGCCACGGCCAGCCCGGCATCGTTGTGCGCATGGATGCCCACTGCCGTATCGGGGAAGTGCCGGCAGACTGCGGCGGTAATCTCAAAAACCTCATCGGGCAGGCTCCCGCCGTTGGTATCGCAGAGACAGAGGAGATCGGCGCCGGCTGCAGCTGCTGTCTCCAGCGTTTTCAGGGCGTAGGCGGGATTATGTTTGTAGCCGTCGAAAAAGTGCTCGGCATCGTAGATTACTTCAAACCCCTTCTCTTTCAGGTACGAGAGGGTCTCCCCGATCATGGCCAGATTCTCTTCCAGGGTCGTCTCGAGCGCCTGGGAGACATGAAAATCCCAGGATTTGCCGAATATCGCCGCAGTTTTAACCCCGCTCCCGAGGATAGCCTGAACGCTCTGATCTTCCCCGACGGCAACTCCGGGGCGGCGGGTGCAACTGAAAGCGGTGAGGCGGGCGTTTTTCAGCGGACACTCTTTCATCCGGTTGAAAAACTCCATATCCTTGGGGTTGGAACCGGGCCAGCCCCCTTCAATATAGTGGAAGCCCATCTCATCGAGCCGTCGGGCGACCTTAACCTTGTCGTCCACGGAGAGGCTGAGCCCCTCCCCCTGCGTTCCGTCGCGCAAAGTCGTGTCAAAAATCTTAATATCTTTCTTCAATGCTCTATCTTCACCCCGCTAAAGTGAAACTTCTTTATTGATTGAGCAACTCTTCAACAACGGCATCGCCCATCCGGGCGGTGCCTATTTTCCGGCAGCCCGGCTGCATCAGCTCGGAGGTGCGGTAGCCCTTCTCCAGCACCCGCTCCACCGCCTCTTCGATGGCTCCGGCGGCCTCTTCGTGGTTGAACGAGTAGCGCATCATCAGCCCCGCTGAAAGAATTGTCGCCAGCGGATTGGCTTCGTCCCGGGCGGCGATATCGGGGGCCGAGCCGTGGGCCGGCTCGTAGAGGGCCACTGCGCCCCCGATGCTGGCCGAAGCCAGCATCCCGATGGAGCCGGTCAGCACGGAGGCCTGATCGGTAAGGATATCGCCGAACATATTTTCGGTAACGATAACATCAAACTGCTTCGGCCAGTTGACCAGCTGCATGGCGGCGTTGTCCACATACATGTGGTGCAGCTCGATATCGGCGTACTCTTCGTGCAGGCGGTTGATCACCTCCCGCCACAGCCTGGAGCTTTCCAGCACATTGGCTTTGTCGATGGAGTGGAGCACCTTTCTGCGGCTCCGGGCCGCTTCAAAGGCAAGACGACCGATGCGCTCGATCTCCGAAGTCGTATAGATCAGGGTATCGACCGCCCTCTCGCCGCCGGGGATCCGCTCCCTTCTCTTCTCTCCAAAATAGAGCCCCCCGGTGAGCTCGCGCACGACTAGGATGTCGGTCTCCGCAATGACCTCCCGCTTCAGCGGGGAGGCGTCGACGAGCGCATCATATAGGGCGACAGGCCTGAGGTTGGCGAAGAGCCCCAATTTTTTGCGCAGAGGCAGCAGCGCTGCCGCCTCCGGGCGGCGCTCCACGGGCAGGTGATCCCACTTGGGTCCGCCGATGGCTCCCAGGATGATGGCGTCGCTTTTTCGGCACAGCTCGAGGGTCTCCCCGGGGAGGGGATGACCGGTTAGATCGACTGCGGCACCGCCCACGGGGGCTTCCTCAAACTTAAAAGAAAGAGCAAATTTTTCAGCGCAGGCTGACAGCACCTTCACCGCTTCGGGAACGATCTCCGGTCCGATACCGTCTCCGGGGAGCACCGCGATCCTAAACATTATCTTTCACCTGCCGGCGAATCTGGTTGATCAGCCCGCCGGCCGCGAGGATCTCGGCCATAAATGGCGGTATCGCCGTGGCCCGGTACTCTTCATCAAGGGTCAGATTGTAGATCAACCCGCCTGCTGAATCGATCCGGATGCGGTCGCCCTCTCTGATTCCAGCCGCCGCATCGGGCGACTCAAAGATGGGCAGGCCGATGTTGAAGGCATTGCGATAGAAGATGCGGGCAAAGGAGGCGGCGACAACCGCTTCGATTTCGGCTCCTTTGATCGCCAGGGGAGCATGCTCCCGGGAGCTGCCGCAGCCAAAATTCTTGCCGGCGACGATAATGTCGCCCGGCTTCACCTTCTTCGAAAAATCAGGATCGGCATCCTCCATGCAGTGTCCGGCCAGCTCCGCCGGATCTGAAGTGTTGAGATAGCGGGCCGGGATGATCGCATCAGTATCGATGTCGTCGCTGAACTTCCAAACCCTGCCGGTGATAATCATCTATTCGACCTCCCCGGGGCCGCCTAAACGGCCCAAAATTGCTGAAGCTGCCGCCACCGCCGGGCCGCTCAGATAGATCTCGCTCTCCGGATGGCCCATCCGGCCGGCAAAATTGCGGTTGGTGGTTGAGACCGCCTTCTCCCCCCCGGCAAGAACGCCCATATGTCCTCCCAGGCAGGGGCCGCAGGTCGGCGTGCTCACCGCGGCGCCGGCTTCGATAAATATTTCGATGAGCCCCTCGGTGAGGGCCTGCCGGTAGATCTCCTGCGTCCCGGGAATGACGATGAGGCGCACCCGGGGATCGATCTTTTTCCCTTTCAGGACCGCCGCCGCCTCCCGGAGGTCCTCGATGCGGCCGTTGGTGCAGGAGCCGATAACTGCCTGATCGATCTGCACCGTTCCCACCTCGCTGATGGGTCTGGCGTTTTCGGGCAGGTGGGGGAAGGCCACCTGCGGTTCGATGGCGCCGCTGTCGAGTTCCAAAACTCTGCTGTAGCGGGCATTTTTATCGCTCTCATAAAATTTATACGGCCTTTTGGCCCGCCCTTCTACGTAGGAGCGGGTTTTTTCGTCCGGGGTGAAGATGCCATTTTTGGCGCCCGCCTCGATGGCCATATTGGCCATGGTCAGGCGTCCCTCCAGCGACAGGGCGGCGACGGCCTCGCCGGTGAATTCGAGGGCCTGGTAAAGGGCCCCGTCCACCCCAATCCTGCCGATGAGATAAAGGATGAGATCTTTTCCCCCGACCCAGGGCTGCCAGTTTGCCCCCTTGAAAACGACCTTGACCGTCTCCGGAACCCTCAACCAGACCTCTCCCGTAGCCATCGCCGCAGCCAGGTCAGTGCTGCCGACGCCGGTGGCGAAAGCTCCCAACGCTCCGTACGTGCAGGTGTGCGAATCTGCACCAATAATGAGGTCGCCGGGAAGGGTCAGTCCCTCCTGGGGCAGCAGACAGTGCTCGATCCCCATCCGCCCGATCTCATAGTAATGGGTAATCTGGTAGCGTCGGGCAAACTGGCGCATGATCTGAGCCTGCTCCGCCGATCTGATATCCTTGTTCGGGGTAAAGTGATCCGGGATCAGGGCGATCCTGTCGCGATCAAAGACTCTAGCCACTCCGATTTTGTTAAACTCCGCTATGGCGATGGGCGCGGTGATATCGTTGGCCAGCGCCAGATCGACCCGGGCCTTGATCAGCTCTCCCGGAGCGACCCGGTCGCGCCCGCAGTGGGCCGCTAAAATTTTTTCAGTAATTGTCATCCCCATCAGCTGTCTCCTCCGTCTCTGTTTAACCTTTCGTTATAAACTCGCCCGCGGCCGATCGGGGGATTTTCCGCCGTTGTCGCCGTGGATGATCCGGTTGATCGCATTGATATAAGCTCTGGCGCTTGCCTCGAGGATATCCGGGCTGACCCCCCGGCCGGTGTAGACCGTGGCGGTGCTGTTGGAGCGGACCTTCGCCGTGACCTCGCCCAGGGCGTCTTTGCCGGCGGTGAGGGCATCGATGGCGTAGGAGACGAGGGTGCAGGGAAATCCGGTAATCTTGTCAATGGCCCTGTAGATGGCATCGACGGGTCCGTCTCCGCAGGCGGCCTCTTCCACCTGCCGGCCCTCTTTTTCCAGACCGATGGTCGCCGTCGGGACCACGGTGGTGCCGCTGGAGATATGCAGGTAAGCCAGCCGGTAAACCTCGGGCACGCGCAGAATCTCTTCTTCAACGATGGCGCGGAGGTCTTTGTCGGTGAGCTCCTGTTTCCGGTCGGTCAGGATCTTGAAACGCTGGAAAACCCGGTTCATCTCCTCTTCGGCCAGCTCATAGCCCAGCGAGGCCAGCGTATCGCGAAAAGCATGACGTCCGGAATGCTTGCCCAGAACAATTGTGTTCAGGGAGCGGCCGATGAGCGCGGGATTCATGATCTCGTAGGTGAGCCTTTCTTTGAGGACGCCGTCCTGGTGGATGCCCGACTCATGGGCAAAAGCGTTCTGCCCGACGATAGCTTTGTTCGGCTGAATCTTCATCCCCGTCAGTTTGCTCACCAGCTTGCTGGTGCGGTAGATCTCCTCTGTGCGGATGGCGGTCTTCTTGCCGTAAAAACTGTGCCTGGCGTAGAGCGCCATGACGATCTCCTCGAGAGCGGCATTGCCCGCTCTTTCGCCGATGCCGTTGATGGTGCACTCCACCTGGCGGGCTCCCGCCTGGATTGCCGCCAGGGAGTTTGTCACGGCGAGGCCGAGATCGTTGTGACAGTGGACGCTGAGCACGGCCCGGTCAATGTTGGGGACCTGTTGAAAGATCCCCTTGACAAAGTCGTGAAATTCCTGGGGGGTGGCATAGCCGACGGTGTCGGGGATATTGACTGTCGTTGCTCCCGCCTCGATGACCGCCTCGATGACCCGGCAAAGATAATCGTGGTCGCTGCGAAAGGCGTCCTCGGCGGAGAATTCCACGTCGGAAAGATAACGGCAGGCATGTTTCACCGCCGCCACCGCCGCCTCCAGAACCTCTTCCCGGCTCAGCCGCAGCTTATGGCGCAGGTGGATATCCGAGGTGGCGATGAAGGTGTGAATCCGCGGAGATTCAGCGTCGCGCACCGCCTCCCAGGCCCGGTCGATATCTTCTTTTTCGGTTCGCGCCAGCGCTGCCACCGTCGCCCCCTTGACCTCGGCGGCGGTCACTTTTACAGCGGCAAAATCTCCCGGTGAAGCCACCGGAAACCCCGCCTCGATAATGTCGACACCCAGGCGGGTCAGCTGCCTGGCGATCTCTACCTTCTCGTTAACATTAAGACTTACGCCCGGCGACTGCTCGCCGTCGCGCAGGGTAGTATCAAATATATAGACCCGCTCATCCATGGAAAGACCTCCTGTGAGACTATTGTTCTTTATTCAGCCACGGCATCATCTGCCGCAGTTTCCCGCCAACTTTTTCGATCAAATGTTCCTTTTCCCGCCGGTCGATGGCGTTGAAAACAGGCCGATTGGTCATATTTTCCAGAATCCACCGCTGAGCGAACTCGCCCGATTGGACCTCGGCGAGCACCTGGCGCATCTCCGCGCGGGTCTCTTCGGTGATAATTCGCTTTCCGACCATATAGTCGCCGTACTGAGCTGTATCGCTGATGGAATAGCGCATCCGGGTGAGCCCGCCTTCGTAGATCAGGTCGATGATGAGCTTCATTTCGTGAAGACACTCGAAGTAGGCGATCTCCGGAGCATAACCCGCCTCGACAAGAGTTTCAAAACCGGCCTTGATCAGCTCGGTCAGGCCGCCGCAGAGGACCGCCTGCTCGCCGAAAAGATCGGTCTCCGTCTCTTCCCGGAAGGTGGTTTCAAAAACACCGGCCCGGGTGCAGCCGATCCCCTTGGCGTAGGCCAGGGCAATATCCTTGGCCCCGCCGCTGTGATCCTGGTAGACAGCGATCAATCCGGGAACCCCGGCGCCCTCCTGAAAGATCCTTCTTTCCATATGGCCCGGGCATTTCGGGGCGACCATGAAAACATCGATATTGTCGGGGGGGACAATCTGGCCGTAGTGAATATTGAAGCCGTGAGCAAACCCCAGCGCTTGCCCCTCTTCCAGGTGCGGTTCAATCTCCTCCCGGTAGAGGCGCGCCTGGGTTTCGTCGGGGGTGAGGATCTGGATAACCGCCGCGTCCCTGACCGCCGCAGCCGTCTCCTTGACCTCGAGGCCGTCGTTGCGGGCGATCTCCCAGCTGGGGCTGCCGCGGCGCAGTCCCACAACGACCTTGACCCCGCTGTCGTGCAGGTTCTGTGCCTGAGCATGCCCCTGGCTGCCGTAGCCGATCACCGCCACTGTTTTACCGGAGAAGACCTCCAGATCGGCGTCGGCATCATAATAAATTTTAACCATTTTTCATCGGCTCCCTTCTTTGTTTTCAGCTTGGTTTATTCTGTCGCCTTACTTTTACCCGCCGCAGAGCGGCTCCCCCGTTGGATGGCGATCTTTCCGGTGCGGACCAGCTCCCGGATATGAAACGGTTTCAGCGCTTCGATGATCGCCCTGATCTTGCCTTCATCCCCTGTGGCCTCGATGATCAGCGAGCTCTGTCCGATATCGACGATGCGGGCCCGGAAAATCTCGACAATCTGCATGATCTCGCCCCGCACGGAAGGGTCGCCGTCGGTTTTGATCAGGATCAGTTCCCGGCCGACATATTCTTCGTCGGTGATGTCGTTTACCTTGATCACATCGACGAGTTTGTCCAGCTGTTTGGTGACCTGCTCGATCACCTTGTCATCCTCCTCGACGACAATGGTCATCCGGGAGATCGTCGGATTTTCAGTTTGCCCCACCGCCAGGCTGTCAATGTTGTAGCCCCGGCGGCTGAAGAGGCTGGCCACCCTGGTTAAAACTCCGGGGTTGTTCTCCACCAGTACAGTTAGGGTGCGGAACATGTCATTACTCCTTCAGCATTTTTTTAATTGTGCCGCCCGGCGGGATCATCGGCAGAACATTTTCTTTTCGGTCAACGATAAAATCGATGAGCACAGGGCGATCCTTGATCTGCATCGCTTCATCCAGAGCCCGGCGGACCTCTGCCGGTTTGGTCACCCGCATCCCCACAGCGCCGTATGCCTCCGCCAGCTTGATATAGTCCGGGCCGCCGATCTCGGTATAAGCAAGGCGGCCTTCGTAGAAGATATCCTGCCACTGGCGGACCATCCCCAGATAGCTGTTGTTCAGCACGGCAATCTTCAGCGGCAGCCGGTAATCCACCGCGGTGGCCAGCTCCTGGATATTCATCTGGATGCTGCCGTCGCCGGCAATATTGAAGACGGTCTCCCCGGGGCGGCCGATCTGCGCACCGATGGCCGCCGGCAGGCCGAAGCCCATCGTGCCCAGTCCTCCGGAGGTGATGAAGGTCCGCGGCCGGGTAAAAGTAAAAAATTGTGCGGCCCACATCTGGTTCTGGCCCACCTCTGTCGTGATGATCGCTTTCCCGCCGGTCGCTTCATCGATCTGCTCCACCACAAATTGCGGTTTAATCGTTTCGCTTTTCCGGTCATACTTGAGGGGATACTTTTCCTTCCAGGCCCTGATCCGGGCGGGCCATTCTTCTTTTTCGTTGCCCCCCTGAATCTGCCGACAGAGCTGCTCGAGGACGAGCCTGACATCTCCGATCAGGGGGATATCCACGGGCACGTTTTTGCCGATCTCCGCCGGATCGATATCTAGATGAATGATCCTGGCCTCGGGGGCAAAAGCCTCCACTTTTACGGTGACCCGGTCGGAGAAGCGGGCACCGACAGCGATAAGTAGATCGCATTCATTGACCGCGTAGTTGGCGTACCTGGTCCCGTGCATACCGATCATGCCCAGCGCGAGGGGGTGGTTCTCCGGGAAAGCACCTTTTCCCATGAGCGTGGTGGCCACAGGGATTGCGCAGAGCTCGGCCAGCTCCCGGAGGGCCTCGCTGCCCCCGGAGATGATCGCCCCGCCCCCGGCGCAGATGACGGGCTTTTTAGAGGCAGCGATGGCTGCCGCCGCTTCACCGATCATCCGGGAAGCGCCCTCCTGAACCGGGCAGTAGCCCCGCAGCTGCGGGGATTGTGGATGACTTAAGGCGACCCTTTTCTGGCAGACGTCCTTGGGCAGGTCGATGAGGACCGGGCCGGGCCGGCCGGTTGTGGCCAGATAAAAGGATTCCCTGATCACCCGGGGCAGCTCGCTGACACTTTTGACCAGGTAGTTGTGTTTGGTAATCGGCAGGGTGATCCCGTAAATATCGGCCTCCTGAAATGAATCCCGGCCGAGCATATCTGTAGCCACCTGGCCGGTAAAGGCAACCAGGGGGACGGAATCCATATAAGCGTTGGCCAGGCCGGTTACCAAATTTGTTGCTCCCGGGCCGGAAGTGGCGATGCAAACTCCCGGTTTTCCCGTCGCCCGGGCATAGCCGTCGGCGGCATGGGCCGCCCCCTGCTCATGCCGCACCAAATAATGTTTTAGCGGCGAATCGTAGAGGGCGTCGTATATATCGAGGACTGCCCCTCCGGGATAGCCAAATATTGTATCAACATTTTCTTCTTCCAGACATTTCGTCAGAATCTGGGCACCTTTTTGCTTCATTACAGTTACCACCCCCGCGGGTTGATTTGCGGCTGCACGCTTCAGGTTTGGCGAAAAACTGCTCCGCTGCTGGCTGATGTAACCAGACGGCTGTAGCGCTGCAGATAACCTTTCTGTACTCGCGGCGGCTGCGGCTGCCACTCCCTTCTTCTCGATTCCAGGATATCTTCTTCGATGAGGAGATCCACCTTGCCGGCAGGGATATCGATGCTGATGAGATCCCCGTCCTCGATGAGGGCGATGGGTCCCCCTTCGGCCGCTTCCGGTGAGACATGGCCGATGGAGGCGCCCCGGGTGGCTCCTGAAAAACGGCCGTCGGTGATCAGGGCGACATCTTTGTCCAGACCGAGGCCGGCCACCACCGCCGTCGGGGTGAGCATCTCCCGCATGCCCGGACCCCCTTTGGGTCCTTCGTAACGGATTACCAGCACATCGCCCCGCTGAATATTTCCCGCTTCCAGGGCGGCACAGACTTCCTCTTCGGAATTGAACACCCTTGCCGGACCGCGGTGGACCATCATCGCCGGGTCGACGGCGCCTCTTTTAACCACGGCGCCTGCGGGGGCAAGGCTGCCCCGGAGGATGGAGAGGCCGCCGCTGTCGCTAAAGGGTTCCCCGATCCGGCGGATGACGCTGTTGTTCAGCACAGGGCAGCCGGTAACGTTGTCCGCCAGAGTCCGCCCTGTTACCGTGAGACAGCTGCCGTCGATGAGCTCAGCCTCCAGAAGGCGTTGCAGAAGCGCCGGGATCCCGCCGGCTCTGTCGAGATCCTCCACGTGGTCCGGCCCCGCCGGGCTCAGCTTGCACAGCTGGGGCACTTTTGTGCTGATCTCGTTGAACAGCTCCAGAGGCAGCTCGAAACCGGCTTCCCCGGCGATGGCCAGGAGATGCAGGACCGTGTTTGTGGAGCAGCCCAGGGCCATATCCGCGGCGATGCAGTTGCGGAAAGCCGGGCCGGTCATGATCGCCGAGGGGCGGATCTTTTTTTCCAGCAGCTCCATCAGCTTCATTCCCGTATCTTTGGCCAGGCGAATCCGCGCCGCCGCCACCGCCGGAATGGTCCCGTTTCCCGGCAAAGCCATTCCCAGGACCTCGGTGATGCAGTTCATCGAATTGGCGGTGAACATCCCGGCGCAGGAACCGCAGCCCGGGCAGATCGCCGTCTCCATCTCGGCCAGCTCCTGCGCAGTCATTTTCCCCGCTTTGACTGCGCCGATCCCTTCAAAGATATCGCTCAGGGCGGCCTTGCGCCCCTGGAAGATACCGGCCAGCATCGGTCCGCCGCTGATGAAGATGGTGGGAAGGTCCAGTCTGGCAGCCGCCATGAGCATCCCCGGAACGATCTTGTCGCAATTCGGGATCATCACCAGCCCGTCAAAAGCGTGGGCCCGGGCCATTATCTCGATGGAATCGGCGATGAGTTCGCGGCTGGCCAGCGAATATTTCATCCCCTCGTGGTTCATGGCGATGCCGTCGCAAACACCGATGACAGGAAACTCCATCGGGGTCCCTCCGGCCATGCGGACGCCGTCCTTTGCCGCCCGGGCGATGGTGTCGAGATGAATATGACCGGGGACAATTTCATTGTGGGCGTTGACTATGCCGATAAGGGGACGGCGCAGCTCTTCATCGGTGTAACCCATCGCCTTGAAGAGAGAACGGTGCGGCGCCTTCTCCAGACCTTTTTTCACCAGATCACTTAACATCGGCTTCACCCGCCTTTTCTCCTGAATCCTCCTCTGTAAAGATAAGCGGACCGTCGGTGCGGGTCAGCTCGCGAAAATCCTCCAGCAGTTCGAAGAAGATTCTCTCGGGTTTGCCGCTGCCGATGATGCGGCCGTCTATTTTGATCACCGGAATCAGCTCCGCCGCCGTTCCCGTAAGAAAAACCTGGTCGGCGATATAGAGATCGTGGCGGGTGAAAAGCTCTTCCCGCACCTCGATGCCGCGGCGGCGGGCCAGCTCCATCACCGTATTGCGGGTGATGCCATCGAGGATATTGGCATACTTCGGCGGGGTGATCAGCACCTCATCCTTGATCATGAAGATGTTATCTCCCGTCGCCTCGGCGACATATCCCTGCGGATTGAGCATGATCGCCTCCATGGTTCCGGCAAGGTTGGCTTCAATTTTTGCCATGATGTTGTTCAGGTAATTCAGGGACTTGATCCGCGGGTTGACCGCTTCATTGTAATTGCGCGGTGTGGGCACGGTGACCACCTCCAGCCCCTTTGCGTACAGCTCCTCGGGGTAGAGTTGAATGGAGGAGGTGATGCAGAAAACAGTGGGTTCGGGACACTTGCGGGGATCCAGCCCCAGATCGCCCCGTCCCCTGGTCACAACCAGGCGGATATAGGCGTCGCGAAGGTGATTGCGCCGCAGCGTCTCCAGAACAACACCCTCCATCTTCTCCGGGGAGAGGGGGATCTCGAGCATGATCGATTTTGCCGATTCGTAGAGTCTCTGCAGATGCTCCCTCAGCCGAAAGACGCGGTTGTGATAGGCCCTGATTCCCTCAAAAACGCCGTCTCCGTAAAGAAGTCCATGGTCAAAAACAGAGATGACCGCTTCTTTTTCGGAAACAAACCTGCCGTTTAAGTAGATGATAAGATCCATTACTATTCAGTACCTCCTTGTTACTGTTCCCGCTCACGCCGCCGCCTGAGCGATAGTCGGGCAGAAATGCATTTAGTCGTTTTATGAAAAGCCTCTCGCCGGCATCAATATTCCGGAATCGAGAGGCTGGAGAAATTCCTGCGCCACAGTACTGTACAGGAAACAGGGTATCCTAAAAATTACGTAATCGTGTTAGCTTCCGGCGAGCCTGTTACATAATTTCTCCGTTAATTATGTTGTTCCGTAATGCGATCATTTTATATTTCGGCGGTTGGAAAGAAACGTGTCGATATGGCCCAGTCTTCTCTACCATTTCAATAATTACTGGTAGTATATATAACTGAATCACCTGCTGTCAAGTATAACAAAAAGATCCCCGCCGATTCTCCGGCAGCGCTTAAATTCCTGCCAATGACGCCTTTTTCGGTAATTAATTTGAGGATAACAAAAACCAGTGATACACTACCGGATGGACCGATTGCGCAAACCCCGCTTAGATGACCGCAGTTGCCGCGGGTCGGTCAGGGGCGGCGTGCCTGGGCCACTTCGTCTGATTTGCCTTTGTGCAGTTGCCGTCCCGGCCGCTTTTCCAGAGTGTTTCGCTCCTGGGGGCAAGTTGCTGCCGGGGAAGAACAAGGATTAAGGGGTAGAGTTATGGATAAAACGGATCAGATGTCCACGGAAAGAATCTCCAGGCTGCTGCTGAAGTTTTCCCTGCCGGCCATAATCGGTTTGCTGGTCAATGCCCTCTATAATATTGTAGACAGTATTTTTGTGGGCCGGGGCGTGGGGGAGCTCGGCCTTGCAGGAGTGACGGTGTGTTTTCCCATTGTGACAATCTTTATCGCTTTTATCATGTGGATCGGCATGGGGGCCAGCGCCCTGATCTCTATTCGCCTGGGTGAGAAAAAGCAGGGGGAAGCAGAAAAAATTGTGGGAAATGCTTTGGGCTTCTTTATTATCGCCGGGCTGGTGCTAACAGTATTTGGGCTGGTTTACTTGGAAGAGATTTTGGTTCTCTTTGGAGCCAGTTCAAATGTAGCACCGTATGCCACCGATTATTTGAGGATAATCTTGTCCGGGAGCGTCTTGCTGGCTGTCGGCACGGGGATGAACAACTTTATCCGTGCCGAGGGTAACCCCAGAATGGCGATGAATACAATGCTCATCGGCACAGTGACCAATATTGTGCTCGACTATATCTTCATCTTCATCTTTAAGTGGGGGATCAAGGGGGCTGCTGCGGCAACGATCATCTCGTATGCTGTGACCAGCAGCTGGGTGCTGTACTATTTTCTGCGGGGAAACAGCGTCCTAAAAATAGAGATTAACAACCTGGTGTTTAAAAAACCGATCATTGCCGGCATTGCCAAATTGGGATTTCCCACCTTTATAATTCAGGTAACAAGCAGCATTCAGCATCTGATCCTCAACCGCAGCCTGGCCCGCTACGGGGGTGATCTGGCCCTGGCGATTATCGGCGTGATTATGAGCATAACTGCTTTTTTGGTATTGCCGGCCATGGGCATCAGCCAGGGAGCCCAGCCCATCATCGGATTTAACAAGGGGGCCGGGCAGTATGACCGGGTCAAAAACACTCTGGAGATGGGCCTTGTTTCGGCCACCCTCTTGATCACGGTCGGATTTGTCGTATCCAAAATATGGCCGGCCCAGCTCATCGGGCTGTTCAACAAGAACCCCCAGCTCATCGAGCAGGGGGTGGAGGCGATGGATATCTTCTTTAAACTGATCCCCCTGGTCGGGGTTCAGATGCTCGGCAGCAGCTATTTTCAGGCCGTGGGCAAGGCGAACGAGGCTACCATCCTGGGTTTGTCCAGACAGGTCCTGATCTTCATCCCGCTGCTGCTCATCCTGCCGCGTTACTGGGGTTTGGCGGGGGTGTGGTGGTCTTCCCCCCTCTCTGATCTGGGAGCTTTTATCCTCACCGGGGCCTGGCTGTTGTTTGAGCTCAGGGAGCTGGGCAGAGCAGCACAGCCCGTTGATGAGGTCTATGCCGAATAAGGAAGGGTTTTCAGATGGGGGTGCTCTCCCGCCCCTGTTGGGAGCATCGTTCGAAGGGGTTTTCCCGGTAACTTTACGGGCTATCTTCCATTATTACACAGCCATCGCTCTGTGCCGGGGCTTTTGGGCCCTGCAACAGAGAAAAGAGGGCTGCCAGAACGG
>MTBK01152652.1_pt1 | contig 41118 bp, 39 predicted proteins | sample 1535981 | NCBI WGS metagenome assembly MTBK01 (sample SAMN06109225, study PRJNA356200) | anaerobic digester metagenome | isolation source: biogas reactors fed with pig manure or primary and secondary sludge | place: Spain | collected 2016-06-30
CATTACGAGAACGACAGTGTCACCCCACTCTTGCGCCGGAAAGACGGGAGTTATCTTTGAGTCGTCGATCGTGTCGAAGAACTCCGCCATGCCGTCGCCCTTGAAGAAGGTTGCCACACGAGCCAGAGGCTCCGCGCAGGCGGACAGGCCCGTCATCGCGATAAGAGCGATCGACAGAACCAAACACATGAACATTTTTTTCATCGTTACTGTTCGCCTCCTTTTTTCACACATCTCCTGCGAAGCAGACGCAAAGGACGGAAAACCGGGGTCCGCAGACGATCCCCGGTCGTTCAGCCTCGCTCGCAGACAGGCCGTCCGGACGACCTCCGTGCAGCCGTCCTGTCTGTCTGGTGCCGGGGGGGGGACTCGAACCCCCATGTGGTCGCCCACGGCGGATTTTGAGTCCGCTGCGTCTACCATTCCGCCACCCCGGCGAACACTGGTAATTTTTACCATACTTGAGGCTCGATGTCCAGTGGAATCGGGGCTTATAAAAGCACTTCCCATGCAGTATAATGAGTACAATGAAAAAATGGGGGGGCGTTTTTTGTGGACAGAAGTGTCTTGTCCCCTGCTATGAGCCAGGGGCTCCGGCAGATTGTTTACGAGAAACTGAGAAGCGCGATCGTGGATGGCTCCATTAAACCTGGGACGAAACTTTCGGAGATTGACCTTGCTGAACGGTTGGAAGTCTCGAGGACTCCGATAAGAGAGGCGATTCGCCAATTGGGCCAGACGGGGCTCGTGACTCTGGAGCCGCGCAAGGGCGCATTCGTGACCATGCCGTCCCTCAAAGACGCCTCGGACCTGTACGATCTCAGGGAGGAGCTTGAGGTCATGGCCTCGGTGAATCTCTGCAAGGCGGACCATTCGGAAGAGCTGACCGTCGGGCTGCAGCGCTTCCGGTCCATATTCGGAGCCATGACCGACGACACGATCACCGAGGAGTACGTCCGCGAGGACAAGGCCTTTCACTCGTTGATCTACAAGTCCGTCACGAACAAGTACCTGGCAAATACCCTGGCCAATATCGCAGACCTGATTCACCTGTGCAGGCCCTTCTCGCTGGAGAGTTCACGCGTTACGAATTTCATCATGGGACACGAGGCTATCGTGGACGCTGTGCTTAAGAGAGACATCGACAGGGCCGTGGAAGAGACGAGGAAGCATATCGCGCTAAGCAGGCAGAGCCTGATCGCCTCGCTGAAGATCCGCGCAAAAGACGCCCTCAGGGAAGTTACTGACTTATGACCTGGTCTTATGTCCTGTACAAGGCGGTGGGCTAGTTTGTAACTCCTCCCGGCGTTTTCATACTTCTGCTGCTTTTCTCGATCCGATACATATAGGGGTACAGCCGAAGGAGAGAGGAATTACGGAGCGGCGTCGCTCTTTCTGTTCACTTTGTTTTTGATCTACGCCCTCTCCACCCCATTCTGAGCTCGAATGCTCGCGGCCGCCCCGTTCTGCAATTCGAAGGGCCTCTGCTGGTGGAGGGAGACTTCCGCCTAGGGGGTGCTGAAGCGCCTCCAATACCTCTTCAGCCTGTCCAGCATGTCCTTTTCCGCTCCAAGCTCGCCCGGATAGTAGAAACGCGCCTGTTCCGTCATGTACTGCTGAGAGACCCAGTGTCCCGGGGAGTCGTGGGGGTATTCATAGCCCTCGCCGCCGGGGCGCAGGTGGTAAGGCACGCTCTGAAGGTTGCCCTGCGCGATGGATTTCATCGCTCTGTCCACCGCGAGGTACGCGCTGTTGCTCTTTGGCGCCGCCGCGAGGTAGATGACTGCCTCGGCAAGTATGATCCTGGCCTCCGGCATGCCTGTCATGTCTACGGCCCCGGCCGCCGACGAGGCTACGACCAGGGCGTGCGGATCGGCGAGACCTATGTCCTCCGCAGCGGATATCAGAAGGCGTCTGCAGATGAACCGCAGGTCCTCCCCCGCCACGAGAAGCCTGGAAAGCCAGTAGATGGCCGCGTCGGGATCGGAGCCCCTTATGCTCTTGATAAGGGCGGAGATCACCGCGTAATGATCGTCTGCCGACTTATCGTGCCTTATCGCCGCGGCGGGCAGGGTTTTTAAGGCGAACTCCTCCGTCACTTTTTTCTCGAGGCCGAGGGCCGCCATCGCGACAAACTCGAGGCGTCCCAAAGCCTGGCGCGCGTCGCCTCCGGCCGTCAATGCGATCCTGCGCAGGGCCTCGTCTTCGAAAGCGACGTCAAGGCCGCCAAGGCCTCGCTTCTCGTCACGGAGCGCAGCGTGAAGGAGTTTTACAAGGTCGTCCGTCTGAAGGGGGTGAAGCTCGAAGACCATCATGCGCGAGAGAAGGGTTTTGTTTATCTCGAACCAGGGGTTCTCGGTGGTCGCCCCGACCAGCACTATGTCTCCCCTCTCGACCGAGGGAAGCAGGACGTTCTGCTGGGTCCGGTTGAAGTGATAGATCTCGTCGACGAAGGAGACGGCGCTTCTGCCCGATCTGAAGGCCTTCAGTCTCTCCGATTCTTTCAGCAGGTCGCGAAGCTCGGCGACCTTCGCAGACACTGCATTGATCTCGAGGATATCCCTGTCCGTCAGGCGGGCCATAAGGCGGGCCAGGGTCGTCTTGCCGGTTCCTGGCGGCCCGTACAGGATGCAGCTTGGCAAGACCCCGGAATCGATTATTCTCCTGAGAGGCGCGCCCTCCCCAATCAGATGCGCCTGTCCCGCCACCTCGTCGAGGTTCCCGGGACGCATCCTCTCCGCCAAGGGTGTCTCGGCAAACCAGCGGGGCGTCATCACAGTACCTCCGGTTCTCCCGCCTCGTTCACCCGCAGGGCGGTGAATCCGGCCATATCATCGATAACGCGGGCGAGAGGATACTTCAAGCCGAGCAGGTGTTTCAACACCTCTTTCACAGGCATATCGAGCCACTCGGGCGACAATCCCTGGATCTCGAACCACTGGGCGGCGCCCAGGGTCCCCTCCCCCTCCAGGTGGAAGTTCAACACCCCTCTTGCAGCGCACTTCATGCACACAGAGAGGATGTCCTCGCGGGAGTCGGGCATCGAAAGAGCGCATCCGGCCAAGGCTTCGAGGGAGGCGGCGTCACCACCGGATCCTTGAAGCGCCCTGTACTCCCAGGCCTGGAGCGAACCTTCTTTCTTCAGCACTTCCACGAAATCCAGCAGCCTGTCGAAGGAGGCGTCCGCCCAATGCTCCCATTCCACTCCCGGGCGCTGCACCAGGACCGCCCTCATGCCTGCGCGCCTCGCGCCCACCAGGTCGTAGACGAAGTCCCCTATCATGAGGCAACCCGACGGGTGGACCTTCATATCCTCCGCGGCCCGCCATAGGGCCTCCGGGGATGGTTTTACAGGCGGAGTATCCCTGCTGTATACGATCGATGGCAAGGAGAGGCCCGCTTTCTGCGCCGCCAGGCGAATGGAGTCGAAGCAGTTCCTTGATACGACGCACCAGGGGATGCCCTTCGCCTGGAGCCATTCGACGAGCTCGAAGGCGCCGGGAACCGCCTCGGCGATCTCGGCGCCTCTCATTTCTTCGTTGTATATGTCTTTTTCCAGTGCTTTGGCTGTCTCCGCAGGGAGAGTCTCTATCGACTCGAACAGGGGGACGAATCTGCCTTGGAAGTACTTCTCTCGAATATGGGCGAAGCTGAGCTTGGTTTCGGCCAGGACACCGTCCCAGTCCAGGATGAACGAGCTTGAAAGGGCGGGGCGCCAGAGGTGTGTACATCCGTGTGAAGACAAGGGTTTTCCTCCTAATAAAAGACAGGGAGCGGCATATCTCCGTCCCTGTCCTGATGCTTCCCCGCAATGCCGTGTCATGAACGTCTTGACCCGTTCCTATAGCATTAGGGCCTGTCAAGCCTCAGTTTCGTCACCGTTTTCACGGCTCCTCCACCGGCCCGAACTGGCGGCCCCGCAAGGCGCGAGTGTTGGCTCAAGACAAAAATCACGATCACGGGCACCGCAGGGACTCTTTCTGAGAACATTATAGCATAAAAAAGGCAATCGCCTCTTTTCGGGCGATTGCCTTGGTACGGCGTGAAGACCGGGGCTATTCGAGGTCCGTAAGGCCGTCCTTGAATATGAAGTAGTAGAACACGGCGACGAAGACTATTCCTCCAACCATGTTTCCGATGGTCACGGGGATCAGGTTGCTGAGATAGCCGCCCACTCCGACGCGTGAAAGGACCTGCTCGGAGAGCCCGGATGCCTCTACCGCCGCGGGGGTGCCCTTCAGGAACATGCCGAGCGCCATGAAGTACATGTTGGCGATGGAGTGCTCGAAGCCCGCGGCGACGAACGTCATGATCGGGAAGAAGATCGCCCAGATCTTGTCCACTATCTCAGTTGCGGCCATTCCCATCCAGACCGCAAGCACGACGAGCCAGTTGCAGAGGACCCCGCGGAAGAAGGCCTGTCCGAACGGAAGGGTCATTTTGCCGGCGGCGACCTGGAGAGCCCTGCCTCCGACCGCGCCGTCGGCAAGTCCGGAGAAGAAGATCAAAAGAGCGATGAGGATGCTGCCCACGAGGTTGGCACAGTAGACCCAGCCCCAGTTACGCAGGATATTCTTCATGGGCGTGCATCCCGCGAGGTAGCCAAGGGGCATCATGCAGTTGCCGGTGAATAGCTCCGATCCGCTTATCACGACCATCATCAGCCCGACGCTGAATACCGCGCCGGAGATCAACCTGGTTATCCCTCCGCCGTACAGGGGCGTCATGTCGTGAGACACGACGGTCATGAGCCATCCCGCGAAGGCGATGTAGGCGCCCGCCAGGATCCCCATGAGGACCATCTGCCTGACCGAGAGATTACCCTTGACTTTTGAAACCGCACATGCCAGTTTTGCCAGTTCCGCTGGTGTCTTCAATTTCTGAATCCTCTCTTTCGTTTGTTTGTTTTAAACGGCCGCATCAATCCGTATGACGCAGTCCGTTAAACGCTTGTTCCCAAATGTCACAGCCAGGGTATCAGGCGCAGTGCGCCGAAACGGGGTGCTCAAACGGTACGTTCAAGCCTCACAGCGCCGAGCTCGAGCATCCCGGTATCATGCCCGAACTTGTGGTGATTTGGAAGCCGGACCGTGCCCGAGGGCACACTGTCCGAAAGTTTGGCGTCTCCAAAGAACTCTACTCCGGCGGAGGCGACCTTTATTCTCTCCCCGGATCTTACACCAAGGTCTGCGGCGTCATAAGGGTTGATCCCGATGACGGGATCTTTGACGAACTCTCCCGTGACATCCCTGTACATCATGCTCTCCGCTCGGCCGTCCAAGAATGGAGAATCGGACAGAGCCACGAACGGGAAGCGCTCGGTCGGCCACACGTCGGGCGGCGACCATTCGCAAGAATAAAAACGCGTCTTCCCTCCCTCGAGGTTCAACGAGGGAAGGAGAGGGGTTCCGGGATGCCCAGGCACCGGACAAGGCCATGACAGAGGCCCTTCATCAAGCTGTTCGTACGCAATTCCGGCGTAGTGCGGGTTTAACAGGCGCATCTCGTCAAAAATCGACTCCGGAGAGCCGTATGCGCCCCATCCTGCGCCCATTCGCCTTGCTATCCGCTGTATTATCTCCCAGTCCGGGAGGGCTTCGCCCGGCGGTTCCACGGCCTTTTGAAGCCGTTGGACAGAGCGGCAAACGTTCGTGAAAGTACCGTCCTTCTCTCCCCAGCCTGCCGCAGGCAGAATCACGTCGGCCAGCTCGGCCGTCTCGGTAAGGAATAGATCCTGGACGACCAGGAACTCCAAGCTGTTAAGGGCACGGGCTGCTGCATCGGGGAAGTCCGTCCCGAGGGGGTTTGCGCCCATGATGTACATGCCCGCCAGCTTTCCGTCCACGGCAGCCTGCAACATCTCTCCGGCACCAAGTCCGGGAGTCTCGGGAATGAGATCCGTACTGATCTTTCTTAAGCCGGGGGCGAGACCCGGCATGCAACCAGCGTCGATCGCACCCTGGCGGTTCCCTTTTCCCGTCAAAGGATTCACGCCGGTACCGGCCCTGCCGTACATGCCGCAAAGGAGCGACAGGTTATACGTCGCCAGCAGGGTTTTGAACGAGTCGATGTGCCGTGTCGCCACGGGAGTAAAGAAGACGGCGGAGTTGGGCCCCCTGGCGTAGATCCTTGCCAGTTCGCGAACAATCTGCGCGGGCAGGCCCGTGATAGTCGAGACGGCATCGGGGGTGTAGCTTTCGACGGATTTTCTCAGCTCGTCGAATCCCTCGGCGGCACTTGAGATCGCCTCGTGATCGTAGAGGCCCTCGTCGATGATGACATTCATCATGCCGTTAAGCAGCGCCGTCTCCGAGCCTAGCCTCTGCCTCGCGTGGATCGTCGAGCATCTTGCGAGCTCGGTCCTCCTGGGGTCGCAGACTAACAATGCGCACTCCCCTCCCGCGAATCGCTCCTTGGTGAAAGTACCGGCCACCGGCTGGTTCTCCGTCGGGTCGGCACCTATTACGAGAATTACGTCCGACTCGGTGATGGATTGAAAGTCGTTCGTCATGGCACCGCACGCAGGCAACGTGATCAGAAGGCTCGACGCCGTGTCCGAATGAACGCTCGAGCCCAGGTCGATATTGTCGGTTCCAACGACCTCCCTGGCCAGGCGCTGCATGAGGTAGTTCTCCTCGTTGGTGCAGTGATGGGACGCTAAAAAGCCCAGCGCACCGGGACCGTGTGCGTTTTTTATCTCGCCCAGCCGGTCTGCGACGAGCAGGAGAGCCTCGCTCCACGATGCCCTTCGGAAGGCGCCTCCCTCTTTGAGGAGAGGGACGGTCAAACGCTCCTCTCTGTGGACGAAACGCCATGCAAAGCGCCCCTTTACGCAGGATCTGCCCCGATTCAAACTCGTGCTGCGGGAATAATCGGTCGTCACGTTCGATATCTTCCCCGAGGCCTCGTCAACGTTGACCACAAGTTCGCACCCCACGCTGCAGTGGGGGCAGATCGTCCTCACACTTTTCGCGTCTGCGGGCCGGCCTGTGTCCACGAAGGTCTTTTCCATGAGGGCCCCGGCCGGGCAGACCTGCACGCACTGACCGCACAGGTCGCATCCGGACTCGTCAGGCAGTCCTACCGACGTCTCCCGGCCACGCCCGCAAAAGACGATCGCCCGGCGTATCGCCTGTTCACGGCATACTCGCACGCATCGACCGCAGAGAATGCATTTGTCAAGGTCCCTCGTGTAAAAGGGGTTGGCGTCCTCGATTCCTTCATGCGTTCGGGGAGCTCCCTCGTCCGCGAAGGGGGAGGTCTCGACCCCCAGCTCGCGCGCGATCTTCTGCAGCTCGCAGGCCCCTTCGTTGGGGCAGCCTTCGCATTCAAGAGGATGACGGGCCAGAATCAGTTCAAGCACGGCCTTCCGTGCACCGATAACCCGAGGGGTGGTCGTATGTATGACCGCCCCATCGGTTATCGGAGTGGTGCAAGCGGTGAGGAGCTTGGGCGATCCCTCCACCTCTACCAGGCAGAGTCGACATGCTCCGAACGGGCTGACCGCATGGTGGTCGCAAAGGGTGGGTATATATATCCCCGCTGCCCTCGCGGCCTGGAGAACGGTCGTATCCGGATCGGCCGTCACCGGTATGCCGTCGATCGTCGCCCTTGCTCCCGTCACTGTCTTATGCCTGTTTTACGACCTTATCACTGCCCCGGTCGGGCAGTTTTCCATGCAGGCGCCGCACTTGATGCACTTCTCCTGGTCGATCACGTGGACCTCCTTCGGCTTCCCTGCGATGCAGTCGACCGGGCAGTTCCTGGCGCACTTGGTGCAGCCGATGCACTTGTCGGCGAGGATCGAGTAGCTGAGCAGATCCTGGCAGACGCCGGCCGGGCACTTCTTGTCGAATATGTGCGCCTCGTACTCCTCGCGGAAGTACTTGATGGTGGTGAGCACCGGGTTCGGCGCCGTCCCTCCAAGGGCGCAGAGGGACGTGTCCTTGACCTGTTCGCCGAGGTAGAGAAGGTTGTCGATGTCCTCGGGGCGTCCCTTACCCTCCGTGATGCGGGTGAGAATGTCGAGCATCTTCTTGGTCCCCTCGCGGCAGGGCACGCACTTTCCGCAGGACTCTCGCTGAGTGAACTCGAGGAAGAACTTCGCCGTGTCCACCATGCAGTTACCCTCGTCGAGCACGACGAGGCCGCCCGAACCCATGATCGCGCCCGCGGCGGTAAGGGACTCGTAGTCGACCGGCAGGTCCAGGTGTTCGTCCACCAGGCATCCGCCCGAGGGGCCGCCTATCTGGACTGCCTTGAACTTCTTGTCGTCGATTATTCCTCCGCCGATCTCGAAGACTATCTCACGTATGGTGATCCCCATCGGAACTTCGACGAGCCCCGTATTCTTGACCTTGCCGGTGAGGGCGAAGACCTTGGTGCCCTTGGATTTCTCCGTGCCCATGGAGGCGAATACCTCCGGACCCTGCACGATGATGCGCGGTATGTTGGCCCAGGTCTCGACGTTGTTGATGTTGGTCGGCTTGCCCCACAGACCCTTTACCGCGGGGAAGGGAGGACGTGCGCGAGGCATGCCTCTCTCTCCCTCTATGGAGGCCATCAGAGCCGTCTCCTCTCCACATACGAAGGCGCCCGCGCCCTCCTTTATGTGAACAGTGAAGCTGAAGTCGGTCCCGAGCACGTTCTCTCCGAGGAGGCCGTACTCGGTGGCCTGTTCGATGGCCGTCTGAAGGCGCTTGATGGCGAGGGGATACTCGGCACGACAGTAGATGTATCCCTCGTCCGATCCCATGGCGTAGGCACCTATCATCATGCCCTCGATTACCGCGTGGGGGTCTCCCTCGAGTATGGAGCGGTCCATGAAGGCACCGGGGTCTCCCTCGTCGGCGTTGCAGACTACGTACTTCTTCTCTCCCGGACTGGCGGCGCAGAAGCCCCACTTCAAGCCGGTCGGGAATCCGCCGCCTCCGCGCCCGCGAAGGCTGGACTTTTTGATCTCCTCGATTACCTCCTCGGGCTTCATCTCGGTGAGACATTTGCCCAGAGCCTGGTAACCGTCGCGGGAGATGTACTCGTCGATGTTGTCGGGATTGATGTAGCCGCAGTTGCTGAGCACTATCCTGTGCTGTTTGCCGTAGAAGGGTATGTCCTTGTAGTGCGAGACTTTTTCCGCGGTGACCGGCTCCTTGTAGAGAAGGCGAGTGACGATACGTCCCTTGTAGAGGTGCTCCTCCACTATCTCCGGGACGTCTGATGGCTGCACTCGGGAGTAGAACGTGCCCTCCGGGTACACAACCACGATGGGGCCGAACTCGCACATCCCGTGGCATCCCGTCTTTATGACCAGGACCTCCTTGTCGAGGCCCTTCTTGACCAGCTCCTCCTGGAGGAGTTCGAATATCTTGCTGGAGCCGCTCGACTCGCAGCCGGTTCCGCCGCAGACCAGTACGTGAGCGCGATACAGTGCCATATTTCCGTACCTCCCAGGCTAGTCGGCTCGGCCGTAGAGCTTGTCCTGCACTATCTGTCCGTTCACGACGTGTTCGGAGATGATCCTCGTCACGTCGGCCGGGGTGACGGTGCAGTAGGTGATCCTGGGCTCGCCGGGACGGATCACGTCCAGAAGCGGCTCGTTCTGACACATGCCTATGCAGCCCGTGGTCTCGACCGCGACGTTGCGCAGGTTGCGTACCTCGAGCTCTTTCAGAACCGCGTTCATGATCTCTCTTGCTCCCGCCGCTATTCCGCAGGTGCCCATTCCAACGATGACCTTGACCTTGTCCTGCTCGGAGCGCGCGGATGTCAGATCCCCCGTCTTCTCTTTGATCTTCCTAAGATCGTCGAGACTACGGATTTTTTTCTTTTCCTCGGTCATATTTCTTCCTCCTGTCCGCATTAATACCATATTTCAAACTGAGAGCTCTTCGATGTTTGTAGCGATGAACTCCTTGATTCCCACTGCCAACGCCGCGTCGGCGAAGGGATTACCGCCGCCGAGCGCCTCCGCGAGCTCCTCGCTGTCGAGAACGAACTCGCGATTCCCGACCCTGTGGATATACCTCCAAGCGATTTGGGGGTTCCCCACCAAGAGTGTCAGGAGCGTGGAGGGGATGTCCCCCAGGGGCGGGGTGTCGACGCTGTCTTTTCTGAAAGTGGCGGAAACATCGGTCCCCTTTCCCGGGGAGGAGCGGAGAAGGAATTTCCCGCCGCACAGTTCCGCCAACTGCTTTAAAAAAGGCAGACCAAGCCCAACCCTGCGCTCGGTGCGAGTCGTGTAGAAAGGATCCACCACGGATCGGGCGGTCGATTCGTCCATTCCCCTGCCGTTGTCCTTCACGGTAAGGCGGATGTACTCGTCGTCCTCCAGCTCTATGGTGATCGCGCTCGCTCCGGCGTTCACGCCATTCTCGGCTATGTCGAGAATGTGGTGGGAGAGGTCTTCCAACATGGTCAGGCGTACTGGTCCAGGAAGCTCCTAAGCTCCGCCTCGCTGTTGTTCAGCCTTCCGTGGGTGTCGTCGTCCACCATGATCACGGGAGCAAGCCCGCAACAGCCGAGGCACGCCACCGGCTCCAGAGTGAAACGAAGATCCTCGGTCGTCTCGTTCTCCTTGACATCCAGCATCTTCATGATGGTGTCCATGATAGCCGCGCTGCCTCTTACGTGACACGCCGTCCCGCGGCATACCTTGATGATATGCCTGCCCCTGGGTTTCAGATGAAACTGAGCGTAGAAAGTGGCGACTCCGTAAAGCTCCGCCAACGGAACCCCAAGCTCCTCGGAGACGACCTCCATCGCCTCTTTGGACAGGTAACCCACCCTCTTCTGCGTCTCTTGAAGCACCGGGATCACGCCTCCCCGTGTTCCCTTCCATGGAGCGGTAATCTCCTGCACGACGGCTTCCACGTCCTGCTTTACTTCCACAACCATTGCCCGACCCCCTAGATAAGTGATTAAATTAACTTGTCGAAGACAAAGTCCTTCCAGCCGCAAACAATTCTATCGCGTTGTACGAGACAATCGAAGGTATGTTTACGGCGTTCAAACCCTCGCTCATATTACCACGGAAGTTAGGTTTTTTGCCTAATAAAGGGGTTATTTGAAAGTTTTTACATTATAGGCCGCAATATCGATCGGTTCAAGCCTCCCTGCGCATCATGATCGATCCGGGAGATATCTCCCAGAGGAGATCAACTCCAATGCGGCTACAAGCCGCTCTTCACCGGTGAGCACGCCCCAGTCGCTTCTGGCTTCAAGCTTTATGATCACGTCCTCCACTGAATCAGCAATATCGAGGGCATCCGCCAGGATCATCATGTTTTCGACCGTGTCCAGGGGAAAGACGGAGGCAGCCAGGCCAAGAAGTATGATAGCGGACGCAAGCCAGTTTGAAAGCGACGTGTCGGTCTGTGACAGCCAGGCGTCCTCGAAAAGCATCGCGAGGTTGAAGCTCTCGATCATCTCCGGATCGGCGTCGTCGTCCGGCTCTTCGAGATAACCCAGCATATAAAAAGAAGCGGCCGGGTCGGACGAGATCGCCGACCAGAGCGCTTTATAAGCCCTGTCTCCGGGGCCCGAGAGCTTGAAGGTCGCAATGGCGAGGCTGTGCAACATTGCTGGAAAGGGTTCGGGCTCCTTCAGACTCTCTTCGATTATTCTGCCGTACTCCTTGTTTTCCAGGAGAAGACGGTAGAACAGGGTCGCCGAGGGCGTTGTACGGTTCGGGTCGTATTCGACCAAAATCTGCGCAAGTTCGAGTGCCTCATCATTTCGTCCCTCGGAGAAGTAGGCGAATGCCAGTCTTAGAAGGCCGGTCACGTACAAAATTCCGAAGTTGTCTTCTAAAAAGTCCACGTCGTCCGGGATCGTGGAATCTTGCATTTCCTCTTCCAGCATTTCCCACGCTCGCTCAAGACAGAACAGCCTCTCCTCCGGGTCGTCGGTCAAGTCCGACAGCAGTATCAGGGCCTCGGGGTTGTACTCGTCGATCTCCAGTATCTGCCTGAGCAGTCTTTCCGTCTCCTCTTCATCGTCCGTTTCATAAGCCTTTTCAAGCAGGGTGAGGATCATATCATAGTCCATCATTCGAGGTCTTTCCTCCAATACTCCGACGGGGTCGGTTGCAATGTGGAAACAAGAGAAGCTCGGCATATCCGGTTAAATTATGATCTTTCCTCCGCCCTGACCTTTCGCGCCTCCCAAGCGGTTCAGCTGGTGCAAGACCGCCGGGGATGCGACGTCGATCTTGGGTTTTTGGGCCTGCTGTTTCGCCATGGCCTCCTGGACCCTGCGTTCGTAATCCTCGAGGCCTTTTTTAACCGATTCGACGTCACCCTTTATCCATTGAAGAATTCCGTCCGCGATCGTTTGAACTATCTCATCAGAAGGCTCTTCCGAGATGACGCCCAACTCCTTCAGCATCCTATGCTCTTCCTTGATGGATTCTACTATGTCCGCGTCGGAGAGGATCCCCTTTTTGTACAGCACTCTAGTCACGATGTTGAACTTGCTCTTCGAGTTTTCGTCGTTTATCGCGAGGCTGTCGACTCTCGCGAGAAGCATGGACAGGATTTCATCCAAGCTTATTTGCATGGGCATGACCATTGTTTAACGCCCCTTTCGGTGAATTTGGCAATCAATGAACGATTTTACCACATCAGATGTTAAAGCGTATTTCTATCATATCTCCATCCGCAACCGGGTACTCCTTGCCCTCCAGCCTGAGGACCCCGCTTTCACGGCATTTCGGCATCGACCGGTCGTTTTTGATAAAGTCCTCGTAGGATACTACCTGCGCCCGGATAAAGCCCCTGGCCATGTCCGTGTGAATTGTTCCCGCGGCCTCCAGTGCGTTCTGTCCCTTTCGAAGAGTCCATGCCTTCACCTCGTCCTTTCCGATTGTAAAAAACGAGATGAGGCCGAGGAGCGAATATGCCTCGGATATCAGGCGATTGCGCCCAGGTGCCGAAAGACCCAGCTCGTCCATGAACTCTCCGCGATCCTCCCGGGGCAACTCGGCCAGCTCCATCTCCATCTTGCCGAAGACACGAACCAGGCGTATGCCCTTTTCCTCCGCCAGGGTCATGACCGCGGACAGATGGGGGTCGGACTCGCCGGTCTGTGTTTCATCCAGGTTCGCGACGATTATCTCGGGCTTCATCGTGACGAAGGCGAACCCGCTGAGAAGCTTCATTTCCTCTTGGTTCAACGAAAGCTCCCTGAGTGGGCGCTCCTCGAGAAGGCAGGTCTGGCAGCGCTCGAGAAGCTCTTTTTCGACGGCCTCGGCTGGGATGTTCTTCTTTTTTTCGCTCATTCTGGAAAGCCGGTTTTCAATCACGCTCAGATCGCGAAATATGAGCTCCAGCTCCACTATCTCCCAATCCCTGACGGGGTCTATCCCGCCCTCCGGGTGCGGGACGTCCGGGTTTTCGAATAGTCGGAGGACGTGTATAAGGGCGTCGGACTCGGACACAAAGGAGAGAAAGGAGTTGCCCAGCCCCTCCCCTTTTCCCGCGTTCTTGGACAGGCCCGCAAGATCCACGAACTCGACAGTGGCGTGCGTCGCCTTTTTCGGGGCGAAGTGGCTTGCTAGGTGGTCGAACCTTTCGTCCGGTACCTCGACGACGGCCCTGTTAGGGTCCGTTCTGCCCCCCGGATATGACTTCACCTCGACGCCCGCGTTTGTCAAAACGTTGAATATGGTGCTCTTTCCACTCAGTGGAAGTCCGACGATCCCGCAGTTAAGCATAGTACCTCACCCTTGTCGCATAGTTTTGGATATCAAAGCCTTATACAGGATTATACTCGCTTCCCACCTTGAAGAGGGCCTTGTTTTGGAGAAACGAGGCATTTTTTCCTGTTTCTGGTATTATTACCGATGTTGCCGCGTGGCTTGGTGTTCAGCCGCTGTTTTATTTTTCATTCCGGGCGAATGAAAAGAATATCGTCGTCGGATCTTGATCAAATATTGTTCATACATCTTTTGATGTCGGCGAATCGGATTTTGATCGACCCATGTATTTTTCCAGGTTTTTCAGGCCCGGCCGGGAGGTTTTACGATGGTTTTATGGCTAACATTTCCTCCTCTGATCTCCATACCAATCTCTGTTTTTCTGATCGCGTTCGCAAAGGATGCAAACAGAATGCCGATAGAAGGCCCTCTATGGCTGCTGCTACTGATTCTCTACCTGTCCCTCAGCCTGGTATACGCCTACAACATCAACCGCAGGCGCTCTTTCCCGCTGATGCCTTTGCAGCTGGCCGCCCAGGGGATTATCATATGCATTATATCCCTCGAGGCGGGCTCCCCGTTTATGGTCCCGTGGTTAGGGGTCGCTATCGCGGCCTCGGGTTTTGTCTCGCTGGCGAATCAATTCATCGGTCAGCTTAAAGGACCCCCCCGGACGCCGGCTCAAATCCAGGAGGTCGAGCACCTGGAAGACGCCCTCGCGCCCCCGACCGACTCGTCTCCCTTCCCTATGCTTTCAGCCAACAGGGAGGGGACGATCATAGAGGCCAACAGTGCGTTCAAGGAGCTATCCGGCGACAAGGCCCCGGAGGGCAAATCAGTGTCGGAGTTTTTCAACCCCGGCAATTCCGAGGGAAGCATAGGTGGAAAGACACTGCTTATTTTTCAGAAGACGAAGGACGGACTGTTCTATTTCTCCATGATGGATCCAATAAAAAAGGGAGTTGGAAAAAACAGCGCGGCAAGTAGACTCGTCGAGCTGTTCGACAGCGTCACTGGGCTTTATTCGAAAGAGTACGCGAGTATCAGGGGCCCGGAGGAGATAGGCAGGGCGGCCCGATACCGCAGGTGGCTGTGCGGCATATATTTGAAGGTCTCGTATGTCGATCTGCCTGGCATGGACGGGAGCCCGGACCTTGAAAAGGCTTTTTTCATGGCCTATTTAGAGTATGTCAAAAGCGAGATAAGGGACAGCGACATGGGGTTCTACCTCGGGGGGCAGGAAGTGCTACTGCTTCTCCCCGAGACATCGCAACAAGGAGCAAAGGACTCGGCGCTCAGGCTCGTGTCTCTGCCGGATGAGTTGGAGGAGATGAGGGTGGACCTCCCCTTCTCCGTGGACATCGAGTATGGTTTGATCTACTACAGCGGCACCCACCCCCTGGCTTTCGAGGACTTCATCCAGAAGCTCCAGGACTCCCTGGGGGGCGCGAGCGAAACATAATTTGCATTCGGATGGTCGCCTGCCTGGATCTCTCCTCCCGCTGGTCGTCGGGATGGCACATAAGCCGGCGGCCGGACGGCTTTTTGTGCTAGCCTCCATCACCCCGAGTGCTTCTCCCTCTGCCGCCCCGAGGGCTTCCCTCTCCGTCATCCCGAACGAGCGTAGCGAGGAAGGATTTGCTTTTCAATCCGATTAATCGAGCCCCTTTTCCTTTCAACCGCCATGACGCAAAAGGCCCTGCGCGCGGCTGGTCCCGCTTTCCGGCGTTGTCTTACACCTCGAAGCAGGATCCCCCCAGGAACTCCCTGATTATCGAATTGTTCGGTATACTCTCCGTCGGGATTATCGGGACGAACTTTATCATCGACAGCAGCCTCTGAGCCTCGCCGTACACGGGCGAGCCCTCGGGGACCTTGTGAAGGATCGGGTCCACGTAGGCACGCAGGACGGCCATTTCGTAGGGCAACGAGGAGTTGAACATCGCGTCCGCTCTCTTCTGGTACGGAAAAACGTACTTCATGCTGCCTTTGATGACCTTTGGCCACATCATCAGGGTGGATTCTGCCGGATGACCCCTGGTCCTGGCGTCCCTGATGAGCCGCCTGACAAGCCTGTTGTCGGTGGTGCTGGTCCTGTTGTGCTTGTCGAAGTTCACGCCGGTGAGTGGCGAGACGAAGACCCCGTACTTGGCATCGTCCGGGATGGCGCATGTGACCTTCGAGTTGAGGCCGTGAATACCCTCCATGATCAGGATGTCCCTCGGCCCGAGCTCAATGATCTTGCCCGGCTTTTTCTTCCCCTCGATGAAGTCGAACTGGGGGGTCTGGACCCTCTCCCCGGAGAGAAGGCGCTTAAGTTGATCTTGAAGCAGGTCGAGCTCGAGTGCCTCGACTACTTCGAAATCGTAATGCCCCTCGTCGTCTCTGGGTGTAAACTCTCGATCGACGAAGTAGTTGTCCATGGCTAGAGTTACCGGGTTCCTCCCGCTGACGAGGAGCTGGATCTTCAGCCTCTCCGAGAAGGTGGTCTTCCCCGAGCCGGAGGGGCCGGCTATCGCCACGACCTTCACTTTTTCACGGGATGCTACCTCGTCCGCTATCCTCCCCAGGTTACGCGAATGGAACGCCTCGGATACCAGTATGACCTCCTGCGCCTTCCCCTCGGCCACTTTCCTGTGAAGACTGTCCATGGTGCCGAGCTCCAGGACCTCAAGCCAGTCCGCATAGTCCAGGAAGACCCCCGAGAGGTTCTTCGAGGCCCTGAAGGGTGGCAACGACGAAGGATAACTGATGGTCGGAAAGCGGAGGACCATCCCGGGTCCCAGTTTTCGCAGGCCGTAAAGCTTCAGGTAGCCGGTTGAGGGCGCCAAGGGGGCGTAGTAGTATCCGTACATGTCCGCGCACCGGTAGAGTTCCACCGGGTCGACGGCCCCCCACTGAAAGAGCCTCGCCACCTCTCCGCTCCCCTGGCGCTCGAATATCCTCCTGGCCTTGTCGAGCGATACGACCTTGCGCACGAAGGGGAGGTCTTTTTTCACCAGCTCGTCCATGGTGCCCAGTATCGCGGATATATCGTCCACGGAGATCTCTCCGTCCACGAAATCCCAGTAGCAGCCCTCGCTTATCGAATGCCTTATCAGGACGTCCTTTCTCAGCGCTCTCTTGCACGCGAGCACTAGGAGGAAGCTAAGTGAACGCCTGTAGACCTCCATTCCCTCGAACGACGACGTGTCGATGAACTCTACCGTCGCGTCGTCCTCTATCACCCAGTCCAGGGAGCGAAGGTAGTTGTTCACCCTCCAGGCGACTATGTTGCTTCTCTCTCCATCGGGATTGCACTCCGAAAGAACTGTTCTGGCCGTTATGGGGACATCGCTTGAAAATACGGGCCCATTCTTGACTGTGATTGTAAAAGCCATGACACTCCTCCTCCTTGACTCGCCCGGCGATCGTGGTTCGACTCTGCTTGCAAGCTCTCCTCAAAAAAGCAACTATGATCTTTGACGCTTCGGTCTAGTAAGTCCAATGAAAGTCAGGGAGTCCTTCGGCCAGGAGCCTTCGGCGCACATCCGCGGAAATACTCCCCAAGTCCTGCTCCGTCCTGCCCTCGCACCTTGTGACTATGACCGGCTGGGTATTGGAGGCCCTGACCAGTCCCCATCCCCGCCCCTGCGGGTAGAGAATGCGTACTCCGTCGACCGTTACAGCCTCGTGATCTCTCAGGGCCTTCTCTCTCAAAGAGGCTACGACGTCGAATTTTTTCTCGTCCGGACAGTTTATCCTTATCTCGGCGGTGCCCGGGTACCTCGGGATGTCCGAGAGCAACTCCGAGAGGGGCGCCTCGCCCGATGACATGATTCTAAGCAGCCTTGCAGCCGCGTAGAAGGAGTCGTCGAAGCCGAAGTACTCGTCGGCGAAGAAGAAGTGGCCGGATAGCTCCCCGGCGAAGACCGCACCTATCTCCTTCATCTTTGCCTTTATCACCGAGTGTCCGGACTTCCAGAACAGAGGCTTGCCTCCCAGTCTTTCCGTGTAGTCGATCAGCGACTGGGAGCACTTGACCTCGACTATCACGTCAGCGCCCGGGTACTTTTCTAATATCTCGCGCCAGTAGAGGGCCATGAGTATGTCGCCCCATATCATCTCGCCCTTTTCATCAACGACTCCCAGTCTGTCGGCATCTCCATCGAATGCTATGCCGACGTCGGCCTTCTCTTCAAGGACGGTCTTCGTCAAGACAGCGAGGTTCTTTCTCTGCTGAGGGTCGGGATGATGGTTGGGAAAGGATCCGTCCGGCGTCTCGAAGAGGGAGATCACTTCGCAGCCGAGCGCTTCGAGATAGGGTCGAATCATAAGCCCGGCCGTGCCGTTGCCGCTGTCCGCCACCACTTTAAGTTTTCTGGGGCCTATGCTGCACTTCGACAGCAGCATCCGGAGGTATTCGTCCTTTATGTCCTGCTTGGAGAGTGTACCCACCGGGCCGTCGTCCGACATGTCGTCGGCCAGTATCATCCGCATGACCTCCTGGATGTCGTCGCCGTAGATGGTTGCGCCGTCGTACGCCAGCTTCAGACCGTTCATGTCCTTGGGGTTGTGGCTTCCGGTTATCATCACCCCTCCCCCCGCCTCGAACCGATGCAGGCCCCAGTAGAGCACCGGGGTCGTGACTACGCCGATGTCTATGACATCAAGGCCGGTTTGTACAAGCCCGTCGATCAGGGTGGAGGAGATCCTCGGGGTTGAATGACGGACATCTCCCCCTATCACGACGGTCTTTACGTCGCGTCTTTTTAGCCACGTGCCGAAAGCGCGGGCGATGCTCGAGACTGTCCCGTCGGAGAGATCCCTGTCCGCAACGCCTCGGATGTCGTACTCTCGGAATATTGCCTTCGGAATTTGCATTTTTCTCCTCCTCGTCGAAATCCGTTGCAAAACGCAAGCCTGCACATGAGAGGGCCGTCTTTCGGCCTGGAGCCTCATTCGTCCGCGGCATGTTACTTTTGTGCTATTATTGCATCGCATGCGTTCAAGCTGCAGGGTGATTATACAATAAAGTCAAAATTGCCGCTGTGAACGGTGAGAAGGATGTGTCCTTTTGAACGAGATTTTTATTATCGCCCCCATAGCCATCGTGATATCGATAGGCAAGTTGCTCTCCCTCAGCGGCCTCGTGTCTCACGACACCTTCAGGGAGTCTAACTCGATTCTGTACTGGGTCTCCCTTCCCGCCATGCTGTTTCGCATGACGGCGAAGGCCGATCTCGCCCTGTTCGACAGCGGCTGGAACCTGTTCATCGCGGCTCATGCCAGCTATTTCATACTGCCCTTCCTCGCATGGGGGCTGGGAAAGCTCTTCCGAGAGGAGAGAAAGCGCCTGGCCATATCCGCTCTTGTGTCCATGAGATCGAACCAGGTCTTCATGGGAATGCCCGCGATATCGATGGCCCTCGGCAAGCCGGGCCTGGAGGCCCTCTCCGTCTTTCTGGCGATGAGCCAGGCGGGATACCAGCTGTTGTCCGTCTCCTCGTCCCAGTTCGTCCTCTCGGGAAGATTCTCGATGCGCTCCATCCTCGAGGCACTGCTGAAACTTGCGCAAAACCCGCTGATAATCGCCTGTCTCACCGGCGTCCTCTGCGCCTTTGCCGGGTTGAACGACTTTCCCGAGTGGATCGACACGGTGCTCAGAGTGCTGGGTGACGTGGGCACGGGGCTTGCTCTCATGGCCCTCGGCTCCACAATATCACTCCGCTCGACGAGGGGGCTTTTCCGCTCCACATGGCGTGACTGCACGGTCAAGCTTATCTTTCACCCGCTCATTACCCTGCTGCTCTTAATCCCCTTCCCTGTCGACAGGGTCATGATGCAGGTAGTCGTGCTGACATCGGCCATGCCGGTCGCTGTGAACTCACTTGCACTCTCGCAAGGGATGGGGCTCGACGAAAAATATGCGGGGGAGATGATCACCTCCTCCACTATTCTGTCCGCCGTCACCCTTCCTCTGTGGATCCGCCTTCTCGGGGCCTAGATAGGGATGCCTGTACCGGACAGGCGATAATTTTCTTAAATATATACGTTTATTTTCGTATGTCACGAAATTTATATACTGGTGTATAATGGCTTAACAAAACCGGGAGGTGAAGGGAGTGCCCAACCGCAGCAGTGAAACGGCTTCTTCTTCCATTCCAGCACTCGAAGTCCGCGGGCTGAAAAAATCTTTCGGCAGCTTGGTCGTCCTTAAGGATATATCTCTTTCCATTCAGGAGGGAGAGGTAGTGTCTGTCATAGGGCCGAGCGGCTCGGGCAAGAGCACCCTGGCTCGCTGCATATGCCGCCTCGAGGAGATAGACAAGGGCGAGGTCCTTCTGCGCGGAGAAAGAATCGACAACGGAAAGCACTCGAACCGAGATATCGCCCTCCTCGTAGGAATGATATTCCAGCAGTTCAACCTGTTCCCCCACCTCTCCGTCATGGAGAACATCACCCTGAGCCCGATCCGCATACTGGACGTTCCGCCGCCCGAGGCGAAGGAGAGGGCCCTGAGCCTGCTGAAAAGAGTCGGAATGATCGACAAGAAGGACGCCCGCCCCAGTGAGCTTTCAGGCGGCCAGTGCCAGAGGGTGGCGATAGCGCGCGCCCTGGCCATGAACCCGCGCATACTGCTGTTCGACGAGCCGACGAGCGCGCTCGACCCGGAGCTTGTAGGCGAAGTGCTGGAGGTCATAGCGGACCTGGCTGGCACCGGGATGACCATGATGATAATAACGCACGAGATGCTCTTCGCCAAGGACGTCTCGGACAGGGTCCTGTTCATGGACGAGGGCGGCATTGTCGAGCAGGGGCCGCCCTCCGAGCTGTTCACCGCCCCGAAGATGCCGCGCACCAGGTTGTTCCTGCAGAGGATGCTGGCAACCGTGGGCAAAGAGCTCATCCAAGCTCCCTGACTTGGAAAGGAGACTGACCTATGACTCTTGACTTCACAGCAATCACCCCATATTTTCACATGCTTCTCAAGGGTGCGCAGATCACAATTCACGCGTCCCTCCTAGCTCTTTTCTGCGGTACCGTCCTTGGTGTTTTTGTCGGAGCGGTCCGGGTGGCGCCGTTTGGGGCGCTGAGGTCGATCGCCGCGGCATATATCTACGTGATCAGGGGCACTCCCCTGCTTATCCAGCTGTTCCTGATCTACTTCGGGCTGCCCTCGCTGGGATTGAACCTGCCGGCCTTCACGGCGGGGATCATCGGCCTGACCATCAACTCCTCCGGGTACGTGGGCGAGATCGTCCGGGGAGGGATAGAGGCCGTCCCCAAGGGGCAATGGGAGGCCTCCAAGGTACTCGGACTGTCCTACCTTGGCACGATGCGATATATCATACTGCCGCAGGCGATCCGCAACATGCTGCCCGCCATCGGGAACGAGTTCGTCACCCTTATCAAGGAGTCATCGCTGCTCTCGACTCTGGCCATAACGGAGCTTACGATGGTCGGACAGCAGGTTCGCAGCGTGACCTACGCATCCTTCGAGACGTTCATAATGGTCGGCCTGATCTACCTTGTCATGACCAGCGCGACAAGCCTCGCCCTGCAGTACATTGAAAAACGCTGGACAGTAGCCTAAGGACGCAAAAGAAGAGGGGCCTTGCCGGTGTCTTCACGGCATGGCCCCTCTTTTCATCTTTCGGCGCGGTTCAACGCAAGGCCGTGCCCGAGCCGTTCTCCTCCGACAGCAGGGATTCGCATCCGAAGGTCGACCGTTCCGAGTCGGCAGCGACACCATCCAAGTATCCCCATGTCGCCATGACGATCTCTTTGATCGACAGCTTTCGCCTCTCGCGCATCTCGTTCCAGATGGGTATCGGCAGGTAGAGCCAGATCCGGAATCCGGACGAGTCGTTACCATAATCCGATAGGACGAGATAGCCGGACTTGCTGTACAGGACGACGGGCCTAGAGCTCTGCGAGTTCATCCTCTGCAGATCGTCCACCGAGTAGGACAGGGCCTCCATGTCCTCTATGCTCTGTCCACCGGGGAGATCCATGAGTGAAAACCAGATTCTAGGCTGGGTTATGGCCCCTTCAAAGACGTCCGACGCTATCCTGATCCATGTCTTTATCCGCGACACCTCTTCGTAATCGTTGCGGAAGAGGGCGAATCTTATCGCCCAGTAGGCCATGCGAGCGGTGCTGTCTCTTTCCAGGTAGTCGTGCGCTTCTTTCTCGTTCTCCAAGAGCTCGTCCACGAAGAAGAGGGGGTCGTTTTTCAGGAAGCCCCGAAGGATATGCATCGTGGGCTTGTGCTCTCCCGGCGGCATCATCTGACCCCGCAGACATGCCTTGAGGCGGTCGACCGCCTCTTTTGCGATCGTGACCTTTTCGACATCCCCGAGACTTAGTGTCTTGGGCTTGGCGTCGTAGAGGAAGATCTCCTCCGTCTCATCGGCACCGAGCTTGCCGATAACCCATTTCTCGTATGCCTTCAACGTGGCGGTTCCGAGGATAAAACGGTTGTAGGGAAGGAGAAGTAAAACCCTCGGGGAGTGTGCCTCGGGAACGCCCGCCACATGCATATCGTCAGGCAGCCTCGCTAGATTCCCTTTCGACATGAGCTCGAATATCATCTGCATCCCCCCCTTTTTCCATACAAGATTAACATGGATTTTTCAAACTATCAAGGGAGATTTACTACCAGGGGTATATCCAACCCTCTCAGTATCTCCATCTGCGGTGAAGCCACAACCACTGTTCAGGACGGTTAAGGATCATCTTCTCCACGGTTTTGTTCATAATCTCCGTGTTCTTCTTGATGTACTCCTCTTTGCCTGCCGTATCCTCGTTCATGGTTATTGGATCGGAGATGAATACCTGGTGCTTGAAGGGCGCGACCCTGTACGAGGCCACTGGGACGACCGGAACCCCGGCAAGCTTCGCAATTGCCGCCGGTCCGCTCGCGGTGTAGCAGGGCCGCCCCAGGAAGGTTGTGGGCACGCCGGAGATATTCCACGCTTGGTCGATCAAAAGCCCCAAAAAGCCGCCCTTGCGCGCGAAGCGCACTGCCTCTTTCATCACGTGCTGCTTCTCGAAGAAGCCGACGCCCGCCTTGGTTCTATAAGAGGCGATCAACGCCGCCACCTCGGAGTCATCGGGATTCCTGACCACGGCGGAAAGGGGGTAGCCGGATTGAGCCAGCCACGCGGCCAGCAGCTCCCAGTTGCCTAGGTGACCGGTGAGGATGATCGCCCCGCTGCCGGAGGCCTTGAGCTCGTCAAGGATCTCCTTGCCCTCGACCGCCCTCATCCAGTTGAGCGCCAGTCGCGGGTCTCGCTGCAGGGCCAGGTACTCGGCTACCATCCAGGATAGGTGGCTGTATACGCCGTTCACCGTGTCACGGATCCATGAGTCGGTAGCGTCCGGGAAGACCGATCCGAGGTTCTCGCGTGCCACGTTGATCCTCGGTCGGACAATCCTCAAAACCGCCAGGCAAAAGGCATGGACCAGACTCGCCCGCCAGCCGGGGCGGCTGAAGGCGGCCAAGGAGTTGATAAGGCAAGTCTTGAATTTCAACTGGAACTCCCTGCCAGCCTCTCGTATATCTCCTTCAGTTTTCTCGCTCCCTTTTCAGGAGGGTACGACTCCGCCACGTTACGCCTGGCGAAGGCCGAGGCGCTTCTGCCCCCTTCTCCGAGAACGAGGGAGAAGGCGCTCCTGATATCCTCCGGCGAAGGGGAGGCTAAATGCACGTACCCCTCCTCACCCAACAGCTCGTTCAGGCTTGAGGAGCCGGCTGCCACCGTGGGCACCCCCATCAGGGCGGCAAGTGCCGCCAAGAGCGACAGAGAGGAGGTGGGTTGCGGAAGAAGGAGTATGCAGTTGTCCGAAGAGAGAAGATTCATCCCCTCGTCGGCCCGGTCGAAGTCGAGGAGCATGCTGGATAGGGATGCTGCGGACTCGGCGTACATGCGCCCCTCGTCGATCGCCCCGGAGAGCAGGAAGAGAGCGGGGCGGCCTTCGCTGGAGGGGTCTTTATCCTCCTCGGCCCCCCAGCTCATCTTCATCTCGAAGGCAGGGGGTATATATGAGACGCTCGAGTCGAATGCCGAGGTGGTCAACGCCGTCGGGTGTCCCTCCCATCTGGAAAGCTGGTTGAATCTCGTATGGACGGTCCTCGACCTCAGTCGTATCAGCCTCCACCAGGGGGGTGGAGTCCCCCATAGGTGCCAGAGCTTTCCCCGGGTGCCGACCGTGGTCATCCTCTCGACCGTCGTCATGGAACGCCATGAGAGGAGCCCCGGCACGCCGAGGGACTCAGTGCCGGCCGCAGAGTATGAGGTGATCTCCACTCCGTTTTTTATCAACGCCCTTGCAAGAGAACCGGCGACCGCCGCCTCCCAAGGGCGAAGCGAATCGCTGACGTACCAGTAGCAGTTCACAGGTCCGCTCACCCCTCTCTTTGCCACTAATTGAAGAGGACCATGAAAATTCTCTTCTTCCCCAGGCGAACGAAGAGATACTTTTCAGCCAGAAGGTCCGAATCGTCCACGGACGCATTCTCGGCGACTACCTTTTCTCCGTTCAGGTAAAGACCGCCGCCTTTTATCAGGCGCCTGACCTCGCTTTTCGAGGAGCATGCCCCCGCTGAGACCAGAAGGTCGGTCAGAGGCGAAGGGAAGGCCGGGGAGGCGGTTCCGCCGGGCGTCTCCCCCGCGAGCATGTCGAGCTCTTCACGGGAGAGTTCCCGCGGTTCGAACGAATCCCCGAAGAGGACGGAGCTGACCTTCTTCGCCATCATGGCGCTCTCCTCTCCGTGGACGATGACCGTGACCTCGAAGGCCAGCCTCTTTTGGGCCTCGCGCATGGCCGGGTTGATTCTTTGAGCATCCATGACACTTGCGATCTCGTCCAGGGGAAGGAAGGTGAACAGCTTCAAAAGCCTCTCGACAGTCTCGTCCTCGGTGTTCATCCAGAATTGGTAGAACTTGTACGGGGAGGTGCGAGCCGGGTCGAGCCATACGGCACCCTCCTCCGTCTTTCCGAACTTGTTGCCAGACGATGTGAGCAGGAGGGGTTGAGTGGCACCGAACGCCGTCTCACCGGTCTTCTTTCTTATGAGGTCGACTCCGGAGATGATGTTGCCCTGCTGATCGTTGCCTCCCATCTGCAGTTTGCAGCCGTAGTTGTTGTACAGGTGGAGGAAGTCGTAGGCCTGGAGAAGGACGTAGGAGAACTCCGTGTAGGAGATGCTCTTTTCCGGGTCCTCCAGCCTGCTGCGCACATACTCCCTGGCCACCATCGAGTTGACCGAGAAGTGCTTGCCTATATCCCTCAGAACCTCCAGGAAGGTCAGTTTTCCCAGCCAGTCGTAGTTGTTTATCATCAGGGCCGACGACTCTCCGCAGTCGAAGCGCATGAAGTGGGCAAGCTGCTTTTTCACGGCCTCCATGTTCTCGGCGGTCTTCTCGACCGTGAGAAGGTTCCTCTCCTTACTCTTACCCGAGGGGTCTCCGATCAGGCCGGTGCCGCCCCCGGCGAGAGGAATGGGGCGATGGCCGCAGCGCTGGATCCACGCAAGGGCCATTATCGGGATCAGGTGCCCTACGTGAAGGCTGTCGGCTGTCGGGTCGAATCCCACGTAGGCCGTGACCATCTCGCTGGAGAAGAGAGAGCTCAACTCCTCTTCGTTGCTGCACCACTCTATATGTCCCCGTTCCTTCAGTAATTTAAGCGCATCTTCGAACATTTAATTCCCTCCTGCAGACTCATGGTCTTGAGCCTGTGTATGATCATGACGGGGAATCCTCGTCCACTCGAGCATTCCCTCTCCCGGGCCGGTCATCAGCATGACGATCGACTTTACTCCCTCCAACAGATCTGTGATCATGAGGAGGGAGGTGGCGCTCATCTTTATATCCATCCCCATTTTTCCAGCTACTCTTCCAGTTCGCAATAGGGCTTTGAGCGCCGTGTCGAACTTTTCCAGATCGACGTAGCCCCAGAGGAAGGCCTCTTTCAGTCCGCTCAAGGATGGGGCGTAATAGCCTATGTGATGATGATTATCCGACTTCAGAGCATCCCTGTCTATCAATCCGAGGCGCACGGTTTGCGGATTCGCCGCCGCAAGTATCGAAAAGGGAATTAACGATGTTCCCCCGGAGGGGAATCCCTCCAGTTTTTCGACCTCTGGGACGAGGTTTCCTCTCTCCGTCCTCCAAAATTGGTCTATGAAGTCCATTCCGCCTTGCCCCCGGCCGGGAAGCTCCATCAGGAGCCCGGGGAGTGAGAAGACCAGGAATTTGCTCCCGCCCGACAGGGATAGGACGCACGGCCCGGGAAGCATCTTGCCGATCTTTTCCACAGAGGCGCCGAACGGGCTAAGGAGCCCTTCGGCATTCATCAATCCGGATGAATCCGGAAGCTCGGGGATATTCACCCCGATCGCAGCGACAAGCGGTTCGGGAAAGCAGATCTCTCCGCACCAAGATGCCTTCTTGAACCTTTTCAAAACACCCTGCGGCAGGACGCCGGACAGTCCGTAAATCTTCCACTTTATCCCGCCCCCTCGGGAGCCTTCGTGCCATGCGGCCGACAGGTATACAGTTCCCTTGCTCGCTGGAAGTCCCTGGATCGAGGCAATTCCGGATAGATACCCTCCATCCGAGATGAGAAGCCGGTTGGACGAACGTCGATCAAGCTCGGGGGCGTTTTTGAAGGTCCGCGACCGGTCGTCCAAGATACGTCCCATCTCTTGGAGCTTGTCATATCTTGTGGCGAACATCGTGATTCCACCCTTAGCATCGCAATATAACGGGGCTTCATCACCCCCGTACAGGTACGGCGCGGCCAGGTCAGTGTCCGAATCCATCGGTGGGCCTTCGAAATCCCTTGACATCTTCACGGCCAACTGCAGGTGAAACAGATTTTTTTCGACCGTGATCAGGCCGGCCGCCTCCCTCGAATTATTCAGCAAGGCGGAGAGGCGCCGCAGGCGATCATCGTCCTCCCATCGAAACGCCGCGGCCGCCTTCAGCAGGTCGGGCAGCGAGGACGTGTTCGCAGTCTCGAAATAAAGAAAGGGCGTCCCCTCTTTTGGCCTGGGGATCGCGGAGGCCGGGCGACGTCCTTCCGGCCCCTGGACGGCGTACAGGAGTACCACGGACGCAACTGCGAGAATCAGGGATGTCAGGCGTATTGGAGTCGGCTTTTTCATCATCGTTTTTCTCCGTGGACAGAGGGACGCCCAGCGCGATTACCCTTCGTCGATCTCCACCGAGCTCTTGTTGACCCTGTCATAAGCCGTCTCCAGCAGAATCTTGCTGGATTTCAGCAGGGAGATCGTCTCCTCTCCCTGGACAGGCGTCGCCAGGCCTCTCATCACCGTCACCATGGACTGGATGTCCGAGAGAAGAGAGCTTGCCTCGTCCCTTGCCAGCACGACCGGTTGCTCCGCCAAGCGATGCATGTCGGTCGCGCCGTTCGGAACGAGTTCGATCTCCTGCCCCGGTGATGGCACTGCCGCCTTCATGCCGGCGTCATTGAATGTCTTCGACAGTGCGGAGGATGATGCCGGCTCGCCGTGAGTAATTATAAACAGCGGAGACGTGGTGAAATTGCCCGCCCACGTCAGCAGGTCGTCTCTGTCGGCATGAGCGGAAAAGCCGTTGATGGTGTGAACTTGTGCCTTCACATTGACCTCTTCGCCCGCGATACGCATGTTCTTCTCCCCGTCTACTATCCTCCGACCCAGGGTGCCGTTCGCCTGGTAGCCGACGAATACTATGTGGTTATGGGGATTCCAGATCCCGTGCTTCAGGTGATGCACGATGCGACCGCCGTTCGCCATGCCGCTCCCCGCTACCACCACTCCATGTTTCACGGAGTTTATCGCCTGGGACTCCTCGACGCTGGTGACGTATTTGAGCTTGTCCGGGGCGAAGGGGTCTTTTCCGAGGTTCAGATACTGTTGTATCTCGGAGGAGAGCAGGTTCATATGCTTCTGATAGATCTCGGTGGCCTTGACTCCCATGGGGGAGTCGAAGAAGACGGGGACCGCCGGATCTACCGCCCCCTCGTCCTTGAGCAGCGAAAGCTCGTAGAGTATCCTCTGGGCCCTGTCCACGACGAAACTGGGGATGAAGACCTTCGCCCTGTCCTTCAACGACGAAGTTATCACGTGGCGAAACTCCTCGCGGCTCTCCTCCGTGCTTTTGTGCAGCCTGTCCCCGTAGGTGGACTCCAGGACGACGTAATCGGCGGAGGTGATGACGGCCGGTGTCCTCTCCATGACGGTTTTTTGAGGGCCGAGGTCTCCGCTGAAGACGATCTTCACCTGCTTGTCATCCTCCTCCAGCCATATCTCCAGGATGGCGCTGCCGAGTATGTGTCCGGCGTCCCTGAAGCGCACGTCCACGCCGGGGGCCACTGAAATTTTATCGTCGTAGCCCACGGCCGACAGGATGCCGATCGTCCTGTCGACGTCGTCCGTCCCGTACAGAGGCACCACCTTTGGAAGACCTCTTCGCGAGTTCTTCTTGGTCTTCCACTCCGCCTCCTCCTTCATGAGGTTCGCCGAGTCGTACCAGAGGACCTTCACCAGCTCCATCGTCGGCAGAGTCCCAATGACCTTTCTCTTGAAGCCCTCCTTCACGAGCAGGGGAATCCTCCCTGAATGATCCAGGTGAGCGTGGGTTAAGAGCACGGCGTCGATGGACGAGGGAGAGAAAGGAAAGGAAGCGCGGTTCTTTCTGTCGTCGTCCCTGCCCTGGAATATTCCACAGTCAACGAGGACGCGGGTCCCCGCGCACTCCAACAGATAGCAGGATCCCGTAACCTCGCCGGCTGCGCCTATCGTCTTGAGCCTCATGGTCTATTCCCCTCGAGGGGTCCCTCCTTCCAAAACGGGGAGCGCCGTTTCCTTCTCCCGGTCCAGAGGAGCCAGGATCGGGATGATGCACCTGATCACAGTCCCGGCACCCCTCTGCGAGCGCACCTCCAGCCTTCCTCCGACTGCGGCCATGCGCTCCTGCATGTTGGCCAGCCCCCTGTGTCCCTCCACCCTGAGCCTTTCGTAGTTGAGATCGTATTCAAACCCGCTTCCATTATCGGCCATCTCGAACACCGCACTGTCCCCTTCACTGAACACTCTCACCGTCATCTCGTCCGCCTTGCCGTGACGCACGGCGTTTGAGACCGCCTCCTGCAGGATGCGGGAGAGAGAGAGGATCACCTCCTGGTCCAGCACAAGCTGATCCAGTGTCTCGAGGGTTATGTTGATGTTATAGTGCCTGGCCAGACGCTCGGTCTGCTCGGTCATCGCCTGTTCAAGCCCGAGGTCGATCCACGGAGGGGAGAGTTCGTCGCACATCTCCCTCAGCTCTCTCACGGCCAGGTGAGCTGTCTCCTCTACCAGGGAGAGACGCTCTCCTGCCACCGTCTCGTCGCGGCTCATCCTGGCGAGGCGGACCTGCTGAATTATCGCCGTGATGTTCTGCAAAGGACCGTCGTGAAGCTCTCTTGCAATCCTGTACTTCTCCTCCTCCTGAACGCGAACTATATCGTTTACGTACCTGTTCCTCAGGAGGGTCCTTTCCACTGCGGCCCTGGCGAGCTTGAACAGCACTCCCCTCAGGCTGTCGATCTCTCCGACAGCTCCCGGGTCGGACGGGTCCGGCAGGTCTCGTCCCCAATTCAGGATCTCCAGCTCCGTCACAAGCCTTCTCAACGGGCTGATAAGCCTCCTCCACAGAGCCCAGAGGGCCAGGAGGATGCACACTGTCATTATCACGGCAAGCACCAGCCAGAAGCGGCTTCCCCTGGCCAGAGGCCCCAAAAGCTGCTCCCAAGCGACGGCGGCGATCACGAACCTGTCGCCAGCTCCGACCGGATAGACTGCTATGGTGTAGAGATCCCCGTTCTTATCCTTGATCTCGACCGCCTGCCCTATCGGTATGTTCGGACGCCAGACGGCGGCGATGTCGGCGCCGGGAGAGGAGAACAGTAGCCTTCCATCGGCGTGCAGCACCGCCACCCATCCGGGGATGGACGGCCCCCATGTGAACAGGCGCAGACCCCGGAAACCTCTGAGGTTAAACTCCATGCCCCATCCCAGCGGTTCGTTCTCCAGCACCCTGGTGGCGGTGTTCTCCGCCATCTCCTGAACGTAGGAGCGGGCGACGTGCCTGATGGCCAGTTCGTGCTGAAGGATGCCCATGCCGGATACGATGAGCGCCGCCAACGAAGGAAGCATAAGCGCGAATATGATCGAGAGAAGGTGGCGCCTTCTCATTCAAGCAGTTCCTCCAGGGTGACGACGCCGTATTTCAGAGCCAGGAGCAGAGCCTCGGTCTTATTCTTGGCGCCCAGCTTGTCATATATGGAGGCGAGGTGGGTCTGGACTGTCCTCTCGCTGATGAAGAGCTGCGCCGCCACCTCCTTGCTTGAAAACCCCTTGGAGGCGAGCATGAGTACCTCCCTCTCCCTCGCAGAGAGGTTCTCCGGGGTAAACTCCCCTTCTCCCATGGCCGAGGCTACCTCGGAATCGAGATAAAATCCTCCTTTGGACACTGTGTTTATCGCCCTTGTTATCTCCTCGGGAGTGGCGGTCTTCAGGATGAAACCTCGAGCACCCGCCCTGAGAGAGGCGAGGACATACTGCTGCGCGTCGTACGATGTCAGCATTATCACCGCCACGGGAAGGCCGGCCTCTTTTATCCGCCTTGCGACCGTGACTCCGTCCTCCCCGGGCATTCGAATGTCAAGGAGGGCCACGTCAGGTTTCATCTCGCTGATCATCTTCCAGGCGCTGGTGCCGTCCTCCGCCTCGCCTACCAGCTCCAACGAGCTCTCCTCGGCGAGATAGGCGGATATGCCCGCGCGGGTGAGGGGGTGGTCATCTGCAAGCACAATTCTAACGGTCATGCAGTTCACTCCTTTGCATCAATAGGTCTTGCCTCCTTGCGGGGCCGCTCGCTCCACGAGTTCACTGGCACGGGCCGTCTCTCAGGACCCCGCCTGTCCCAGCCCCAGTTCTTGCTCGATGCCCCTGAGCGCGAGTATCACCCACTCGATTACAGTGTCCAGGGGCATGGGGATCATCTCCGCGCCCTTGACGATGATATCGCGGTTCACTCCCCTGGCGAAGGCCTTGTCCTTCCATTTCTTCTTGACTGACTTCACCCCGAGATCCTGCACTGAACGGCTTGGACGGACCAGAGCGGCTGTTATCACCAGGCCTGTCAGTTCGTCGACCGTGTAAAGCACCTTCTCCATGTCGGATTCCGGTTTTACGTCGGAGCATATCTCCCAGCCGTGAGAAAGCACGGCCCTGACTATATCCTCGGGCCATCCAGCCTCCGAGAGCCAACGAGCCCCTTCTACCGTGTGCTTCTCGGGCGTGTCCTGCGTCTTTTCCCAGTCGATGTCGTGAAGCAGGCCAACGATGCCCCACTTCTCCACGTCGCCGCCCATTTTCTCGGCGAAGAATCTCATGGTTGCCTCCACGGCGTATGCGTGTTTGATGTGACTCTCTTCCTTGTTGTGCTCCTTCAAAAGTTCCAAAGCCTTTTCTCTCGTGTGCTCCATCGGTACTCCCTCCTAAAGTGTCAATCAGGCGTGAAGATGCTTTTCAAAAGCAGCTCCGCCGAGGCCAATAGTGCTGCCGGCAGCTGCGCCGATTCGATCGCAGCCTGGGAGCGCAGCTCCCTCGCCAGTTCGTCGGGATAGGGGCGCAGGTATACAAGCCTTGTTATGCCGGAGTTGATTATCGCCTTGGTGCAAAAGGAACAGGGCTCGTGAGTGCAGTAGATATGTCCACCCTCGGTGGAGACTCCCGTCGCGGCGGCCTGGGCGATCGCGTTCATCTCCGCGTGAGAGCCCCTGCAGATCTCGTGTCTCTCACCGGAGGGTATCGAGAGAATCTCTCTGAGACAGCCGACATCGGCGCAGTGCGGCAACCCCTTGGGGGGGCCGTTGTAACCGGTGCTCACAACCTGCCTGCCCCTTACTATCACGGCACCCACCTTGCGGCGTATGCAGGTGCTGCGCGTCGCCGCAACTCCCGCCATCATCATGAAGTACAGATCCCAATCCGGCCTCGCCATATCCATGGAGCGCCTCCCTGCCATAATTCCTGATTATATCATCATCGACGCTGGTATATTTCAGAATTGGTGATTGATGAGCATTGAAGTTGAACCGAAACACGCGCGTGATATGATACTATGCAGCGCAAAAAAAATCGCCGAAGGGCACAGATGAGGAGCATCGCATGTTCTCTTCGTTACGCAAGCTTGAAAAAAATGTGCTGGCATGGTGCGGCTACGACGTCGGCAACTCGGCTTTCGCCACGACGATCATGGCGGCGATCTTCCCGGTCTACTACAGCGAGGTGGCGTCGCTCGGTCTTGCTCCCTCCGTCTCCACCGCCTACTGGGCGTATGCAGCATCCGCAAGCCTCTTCCTGAGCGCCTTTCTCTCCCCTCTTCTCGGGGCCTTGGCCGACGTCCAGGGCTCCAAAAAGCGCCTTTTAGCCCTGTTCACGGCGATAGGGGTGTTCTCGACCGGGTGCATGGCGCTGATAGGGCCGGGGAACTGGCTGGCGGCCCTGCTGCTGATGTCGTTCGGCACAGTGGGCTTCACAGTCTCCATCGTCTTCTACGACGCCCTCCTCCCGACCCTGGTCCCCGCGTCGAGGATGGACATGGTCTCCTCCCAGGGGTACGCTCTGGGCTATCTGGGCGGAGGCGGGCTGCTGGCCGTAAACTTTCTCTTCATCGCGATCCTTCCCGGTACCCTGGGCGCGAGGCTCTCCTTTCTCTCCGCCGCACTATGGTGGGGAGGGTTTACGATCCCTCTCCTCCTCCACGTCGAGGAGCCTCCCGTCGAAGAGAGAGAGATCAGCTCGCGAAAGGCGCTTTTGCAGGGGGCTCTTCGCCTTCGCTGCACCTTCAGGGATATTCGGTCCTACAAGAACCTGTTCCTGTTCCTAGTGGCATTCTGGTTCTACAACGACGGCATCGGGACCATCATACGCATGGCCGCGATCTACGGGTCGCAGCTTGGCATACCGATGAACCACCTGGTGGGAGCGCTTCTGCTGACACAGTTTGTCGCGATCCCCTTCTCGCTGGCGTTCGGGACTCTCAGCTCCCGGATAGGCGGCAAGAGGTCCATCCTGGCCGGTCTATACTTCTACCTGTGCCTGACCGTCACCAGCATCTTCATAAGCAGGCCTTGGCACTTCTGGGCTCTTGCGGTCGCGGTGGGGATGGTGCAGGGAGGGGTTCAGGCCATAAGCAGAAGCTTCTTCGCCTCCATGATCCCGCCGGGCAGAAATGCCGAGTTTTTCGGCTTCTACGACGTATCGAGCAAGTTTTCAGGCATCCTGGGCCCTGCGATCTTCGGCATCGTCACCCATCTGGCGGGATCCAGCTCCATGGCCATCGCGATCCTCTCGTACACGTTCATACTGGGCATCCTGATTTTGAGAAAGGTGGAAGGCTGAACATGCGCGTCAGAAACGCTTTTTTTCGCATTCTGCTGCTGAGCCTTGTCATCACCCTGGCGGCGCACGGCAGGGCGGAGTCCAAGTCACCGGTATACTCGGGCGACCGGATGATCCGCACCATTGCCATTACCTTCGACGACGGGCCACACCCGACCCTGACACCGGATCTCCTCGACACGTTGGATTCGCTCGATGTGAAGGCAAGCTTTTTTTTGGTGGGGAAGATGGTCGACAAAAACCCCGCCATTGTCAGGGAGATATTCGCACGGGGGCACACGGTCGGCAACCACTCCTACGAGCACAGGAACTCCTCTACTCTCACGGACAAGGAATTCTCCTCGGACATCCTGAGGTGCAGCGAGGCTATAGAACGCAATATCCCCGTCCGGGTCCGCTTCTTCAGGCCGCCGGGGGGGAACTACACCAGGTCCGTGCTCTCCCTCGTCGAGGAGGTGGGTTTGAGCACAGTGCTCTGGGACATCAACAGCAGAGATTACACAGGCGTGTCGCCCGCGAAGATGAGCGCTCGAATAATCTCAAAGTCATCGCCGGGATCGATCATTCTTTTCCATTCGGGGGTCTCCTCCACGATAGAGGCCCTTCCCGCGATCGTGGAGACCCTGAGACAGAACGGGTACGAGTTCGTGACCCTCGACGAGATGCTGTCCGAATACTCGGCCCATCGGCTTGAAGGGCCACGAGTCCACTCATAAAAAGAAGGAGATGGGAGAATGGCATCCTTTCTTGTGATTTCAACAGGCGGCACTATAGCCTCGAGGCCGGGGGCCGAGGGACTTGTCCCCTCCCTGCCGGGAGAGGAGCTGCTGGAGTTCGTCCCTGGGATCGAGAGGTTCGGCGATATTACCATTCTGGACCTGCTTTCGAAGGACAGCTCCAACATGTCGCCGGAGGACTGGAAGATGATGACCGCGTGCCTTAGATCGGAGGAGAGGAATTACGACGGGTTTCTCATACTCCACGGGACGGACACGATGGCCTACTCCGCCTCGGCCCTCTCCTTTCTGCTGCCCGGCTACAGCAAGCCAGTCATACTGACCGGATCCATGGAGCCGATCGGCGTCCCCGGATCGGACGCGGAGGGGAATATCGAGTGCGCCTTCGCCTTCCTGTCGGCACTGCATGGCAGGGGGTCCAGAGGAGTGTCGATTTCCTTTCACAACCGCCTCATCCACGGCCCTCGCTCGCAGAAGATTCTCAGCCACGAGTCCATGGCCTTCTCCAGCATAAACTATCCTCACCTGGGGTACGGGGACGGAGACCGTATCACACTGGAGCACGAGCCAACGCTGCAGGATTCATACCCTGTGGACGTCGGCGGCATGGAGCTCGAGACTTCGATATTCCTTGTGACTCTCTTTCCCGGCTTTAGGTCGCGCCACCTGTTCCACCTGGCCGAGGCCGCGCCGAAGGCGATCGTCCTGGAGGCCCTGGGCCTGGGGGGCGTCCCCTACCTGGGGGAGAATCTTCTGCCCGCCATAGAAAAATTCAGGGATCAGGACATACCGGTGGTCATCACGACTCAGTGCGTATATGGAGGCGTTGATCTGAGCGTTTACGAGGTCGGGAGAAAGACCCTGGAGCTCGGAGTGATCTCCGGGCAGGACATGACGAGAGAGGCCATCATCACAAAGCTGATGACCGTGATTCCGGGCGTCGCGAAGGGAGAGCTCGAGTCGGTCCTGCACTGCAACTTCTGCGACGAGATCGAATCGCCCTCATGCAGCGGGGATTAGCCGAGACATAGCTCGACCAGCGACCTCTTGTCCAGCTCCTTTCTGATGCCGAAACGGGTGATAACAAAGTCAAACTTAGTCGGGTCCTCGGGAACCGCCGTCCTGAAGAGATCCGTCACCTCTATGGACGCCCTCAGGTTCGCCTGGTTGCGACTGGTCAGGCCAAGCTTTTTGCATATGTCGAACATATGCACGTCCATCGGGAGAAGCAGGTCCCGGGGGTGAAGCGCGGACCACCCCCCGGGATCCACTTCGTCGCTTCGCACCATCCATTTCAGGAACAGGAAGAGACGCTTGCACGCGCTCCCGTCGGCTGGCGAGGGCAGGAGGTGCTTGCCGTCCAGCTCACTCTTCGCTCGAAGTTTTTCCACGAAGGCCACTGCCCCCTCGATCGGAGTCACGCCCCTCTCCAGGGAGGCCGCCATCAGCTCCTCAAGCGAGCCATATTCGCGAATGACCCTCCCTATGCCTACCATAAGGGAGGCGACTTCCTCGCCCGTTGTGAAACGGTGGCGGAAAGGGCGCAGCTCCTCTCCCAGCGCCACCTGCGAGGCGCTCACCAGGAACTCGGCGGGATGGTCTCCGAGCACCCCGAGGAGCGTCCTTGCGCTTCGCAGAATCATGGCGACCCGTCCGTACGAGATACAGGAGACGAGGAGCGCCGCCACCTCCCTGTCCGCCAAGTATTCATAACGATACAGAGTCTCGAGGGGATCGGGCGATACGTACTCCCGCCTGTTCAGCCTGGCGTAGGCCTCCTCCAGATGAGGAAGGGCTCGCCCAAGGGCGGCGATGCCCGCTGATACCGACATCAGATCCCGTCCACTCGCTATTTCATCTCGTTGAAAATTGCAGAGGGTGCGTTCGCAGGGGACTTCCCTTTCTTCACCCTGTGATAGTTGGCGTATGTAAGTGGAACCCCCTCTTTCAGAAGGCGGGCGCTCTTCACACTTCCTACGAAGAGCCTGTGGGTGAAGACGTCCCGGGACGACATCACCTCGAGCTCGATGTTGGCTAGCGAATAGTCGGTCACGAGGGGGAGGCCCTCCTCGCCGAGCTCGTAGTTGCACTCTCCGAACTTGTTGAAATCCCTGCCGCAGCGAAATCCGAAGATGCCGATGAACTTAAGCGGGACGGACTCCTCCAGGATGGAGACGGCGAAGCGGCCGCTCTTCTCCACCAGCTCGGTCGTGTAATTGTCCTTGTGAAGGCAAGCGGCCATGGTTATCGGCTTGCCGGTGAGCTGCATAAGGGCGTTGATGATCTGCCCGTTGAATCTGCCTTCATGCGCCGTGCTTAGAATATAAACGCCGTAACTGAGCGTAAACAGAGCCCTGGGATCAATTGCGTCGCTCATTGCGCCCCCTCCTCGAAATCAGGTTTTCTTAACAGGCATGCCGGCGCGGAGCTAGTCGTCCTCCCTGCCGGCCAGCTCTTTGTCGATCATCAGCAATCCATGCTTGCCGTCGCCTATCATCTCGAGCCTGCCTACTATCTCGCTCGCACTCGCCTCCTCCTCCACCTGCTCGGTGATGAACCACTGCAGAAACACCTGGCTGGCGTAGTCCTTTTCCGCTATGGCTATATCCATGAGGTCGTTTATCCTGCGGGTCACGTACTTTTCGTGATCGTAAGCGGCCCTGAAAGCCTCCAGGGGAGACGGCCACTCCGTCTCGGGGCCCTCGATCGCCTTGTAGATCACCCTGCCGCCCCTCTCCATGAGAAAGTCGGCGAACTTCAGCGCATGCTCGACCTCCTCCTTGGCCTGGAGGTTCATCCAGTGGGCCATCCCGCCAAGGTTCATGGAGTCGAACCAAGAGGCCATGGACAGATAGATATAGGCCGAGTAAAGTTCGGCGTTTATCTGCTCGTTTATCGCTTCTTCGACTTTCCTGTTAATCATCCTACAGGACCGCTTTCCACAGGCCGTGAATGTTGCAGTACTCCCTGCTTATCTCGGGAGTAAAGTCCTCGAAGACCGCCTCGGGGGCCTCGCCCGGCGACAGGAACCTTCTGCAGATCTTGTCGCCTGCAATAATCTCGATGAACTCGATGTAGTGCTGCTCCGTCATCGGATGAGGAACGCTGCCCACCTTGACGGTTTTGCCCTCGACGACGGGAACGTGCTTCTCCGTCGCGGAGTCCGCCGTCTGCTCCTCCAGGAGCTTCATCGGCTGACCGCAACAGACAAGCTCTCCTCCTCCCACGTGAAGAAGCTCAACGATGTTTCCGCATAGCTCGCACTTGAATATATCCAGTCTCTTCATTCAGCATCCTTCCTCCTTTGAAAGCGTTGTGTTTTGGGAAACGTGTTGATTATAACATCTCCTCGGTCTATTCCAACACTCTCTGGCGCTGTTCTTCGTTTTGCTCTATAATGATAAAAAATTGAGCCCGGCATCTCCCGCCGGGCCTGTTTTGGGTCATCGCGGACCCTTTCGCTGCACTTGCAGCGAGTGAGAAAGACACTCGAGAGGATGAGAATAATGCAGCCTCTTTACAGGAAGACCCTGTTATTAACGCTTTTTTTGCTGATTTTTGCCGCCCCTTCCTTCGGAGAGGCCCCGGTGCGGCATATAGTACTGCTTCCCTCCATCAACTACACGGAGTACGAGGTATGGGAAAGCAAATACTACCCGGTAAACGTCCTTGAACATAAGATGACGGACTATCTCGCCTCCCTGCTCAGAGGAAACCCGTTCACGGACGTGTCCGTCCTCGACGGGGGCCAGGCCGAGCGATGGATGGACGATCCGACCTTCAGACAGTGCACGTTCGCCGTCCGAATGGAGCTGCACCACGTGATGGCCAAGCAGAGGGAGGTCTTCGGTTCCTTTGAAAAAGGGGACGTCTCCCTCCGAGTGAGAATATACAATCCGATGGAGGCCGGACTGATCGAATCCTTTGTAGCGTCGGGAAAGGACCAGCGCTACACCTTCGACCCGGGCGACGACCAACTCTTCCTTCTAAACACGAGGACGAGCCTGATCGACATCATCTACCGGGACGGGCTCGACTTTCTCCGCCTCTCTCCCTCCTACAAGGGTCAGAAGATGAGCCGCCCCACTTGGGCCCAGTTTTCGAGCACCCCCTATTGGCAGGCGTTTAAAAACGCCATAGACGACGTGGCCTCGGGAATTGCCAACATGAAGGACGGCGAACTGTACGTGATCGGACGAATAATCTCTCCCACGGCCAACTCAACGAAAAAGAACAGGGAGTATATAATCACCCTGGGAAAGCAGGACGCCATCGCTGCAGGCGACATACTCCAGGTGATAAGGGGCGACACCTACGTCACGGTGGACCCGGAGAACCCCGTAGTCGTCCTGTCCAGAGTGATAGGGAACGTCAAGGTGATCAAGGTCATGAGCGACCAGGCGATCGTCAGATTGGTGAATGAAAGGAAAAATGACCCGGTTCAACTGAACGACCTGATTACGGCCCCCCCGTACGGGAAGAAAAAGGTGGAGCGTCTGCGATGAGAAAAATCATGTCCCTTAGCCTCCTGGTTTTAACGGTCCTCGCTCTTTTGAACATGGACGTGCCGCTGAACCTTGGCGCGGCTTATGCAAACGGCGTGATAGTGACCGAGCTTGAAGAGGCCGAGAAACCCAAGGCCGCGCCCAAAAAACCGAAGAAGGCTCCGAAGCCGCCGCCCGAGCCTCAACTTGAAGTGGTGGAAGTCATTACCCTTCCCGATCCGCTTGAAGAGGCTCTTGTACTGATAGAACAGCGCTATTTCACCAAGGCGACCAAGCTTCTCCTGCAGATAGTTGAAGCCGAGCCGCTGAATGCTAACGCTTGGTATGCTCTGGGCAGAGCGTACCGGGAGAGAGGCTTTTTCCCCGAGTCCCAGAGGGCCTTCCGCAGGACATTAGAACTGGACCCGTCCTTCAGCGAGCTCTCAAGGTTCCTCGAGTACCCGACCGCGGGAGACAGGCAGCCTCTCTGGGATCCGAGCAGACCGGCGAGGATAGAGGAGATACCTGTGGCGATAGACGGATTCACGATTATGCCTCCCTCGTACGAGGAGAGCGCCCTTATGGCACCCATTGGGCAGGAGGCCCCGGTTCAGCTCTACCAGCCGTTCGCTCCTCCCCCCTCGCAGAGCATGGAGACGCCGCCGCAGGATGTGCCTCCACCTCCCCAGGGGCATCAAAAGAAAAAAACCGTGCCTGTGCGAGTGGTGCAACCAGGGGCGCCCCTTCCTCCTCCAGGAGCGGCCAAGAAGCCTCCTCAGACACCGAAGGACGAGACCATGCCTCTGCCGGCGTACACTCCGCCGCCGCCTGAGCAGGCGCCCGCAATGCCTCCACCATCGGGACAAGAGGTGGAGCAGCCTGCCGTCGAGGACCTCGAAGGGCCCGCTTACATGCCGCCACCACCAACACCCGGGGCGCCCTCCCCTGTCACGTCCCCGGACCTGGAGATAGAGCCGCCGATCGTCGAGAACGAGGAGCCCGTTTACACACCGCCTCCACCGTCATCGGAAGGGCCTCCTATTGAAGAGCCGACGGACCCGGAAGTGCGGCAACCGGATATCGAAGAGATCGAAGGACCTGTATACTTGCCGCCACCACCTGCCGACATTCCGGCAGATGATGGCGCTACAGAGGACTGATCCGCCCCATCACATTTATTATGGTATAATTTTACGCACATTGACGGTGACCAACATGGCTACCAACGAGCGTGCACGGGGGCCTTTGCATTGCTTAAGCAAGCAGCCGGTATCGCCGATACAATTCCCGGAAGGGGAGTGATCCACAGTGAAAAAACCATTGCATCTATCCCTGATCGTGGCTTTGACCCTCTTCATGGTACTTCCAGGTATCGCTGAGGCGGTCACGTTCGTCGCCGAGCCGGTGCTAGTGGCTCAACCGGCGTACGCCGGCATGTCCTTTTACGCCTACAGACCTTACGACGTACCCCCGGGATGGTTCGTGACCTTCGACGGTTATCCGATCGTCAAGAACGTACAGGGTATCTGGGTGTATGGAACGTACGACGGCAGCGCTCTTGCCCCCACAACCTATGTAGTGGGATCCATAAATCCTCATGCTCTTCCCATCGTGCAATACGCTGGTGCCGCAAAAGTATCCAGCACGCAGAGCGTGCCGATCACCCCGCTCCCCGTTCCTCCCGCACCATCGGTTCAGAGCGTGGCGGTAGTGCCCCACACCATAACCCCGACCTACGTCCCCGAGTGGGCTACCCAGTCGGCCTTCACCTCGATAGGTGCCTGGAACAGGCTTGTGGACAGGATGGGGATTTTGGAGAAGCCGAGGACCCCTATCGCGTGGAAAGGCGACCGACCGAAAGTCTTGTACGTCTGGACAGGAAAAAGTTGGTACCAGATCAGGGCGGGCAAGGAGTCTCTTGCCATACCCTCGGAGTTGATAAAGGGACATGTCTACTCCCTGATGCGCATGGTCAACACCAACAATTTTACCTGGAAGGATGCGGACAGCGCAATTTTAGCCAACCAGGCGGCAGTATGGGGTTATATCTGGATGGGGCGGATCACCCCCGCCGATTTTTAGGCTCTTGCAGCCGATAAAGGAGGAATTGGCATGAAAATGAAAAGCCTAAACAGACTGCTGTTTGTCGCATTTGCGTTGGCTATATGCTTTAGCTTGGCGAGCATATCGGAGGCGCAATATATTGTCGTAGCCTCTCCTGCGCCGGCCATAATCACCAAGGCCGACTTTATCAACCCCTATACCTTCCCGTCGCCATCGCACCTTTCCGTGCCAGGTCAGGTGCTTCGCTCGGCCGACGGGTACCTGTTTACATACGACACCATCGGGAGAAGGTACTATGTCACTCATCCTTCATACGTACTTGCCCCCAAGGCACTGGCAGTCCCTGCCGCTTATACCGCCGCACCATACTATTTCGTCCACACACCGGTCGCAGGAGTACCTTTGAGTTCCTTGAGAATTCCCTACGCATACCCCGGGCCATACGTCCTCGTACCGTAAGCAGGCGACCGAACGGGGTTTTTCCGTTCGTGTCGATCGCTTATCCCGAGGAGCAACGCGACGAGGGAGCCCAGTTTTGAGGCTCCGGCAGGCGATCGTTCGGGATGACATACAGAACAAGCGGCCGCCCGGTTGGGCGGCCGCTTCTCTCTTTCAAGGGATTTCCGGCGTCGACCTTCTCTCCCACGGATAGCCTCCGCAGTACCATCGGCGATGGAGGGCTTGACTGCC
>MTBK01101091.1_pt1 | contig 40896 bp, 35 predicted proteins | sample 1535981 | NCBI WGS metagenome assembly MTBK01 (sample SAMN06109225, study PRJNA356200) | anaerobic digester metagenome | isolation source: biogas reactors fed with pig manure or primary and secondary sludge | place: Spain | collected 2016-06-30
TCAGTCCAAGGGGTGCAGGCCGCGTCGGCCGCCACGGCGGCGCTCTCGGGGGAGACCATGGGCCATGTCGGGCAGGCCGCCGCCGCGGGAATGGTTGTCCCACCGGCATTGGACCCCGACATCTCCCCGCTCAACGTCGCCAAGATCATGGCCTACACCCAGGAGGTGGCCGGTGTGCTCGCGGCCTCCGGCGCGCTCCAGGATTTGTATGCGGTGGCAAACGGTTTGTCGGCCACCACCTATGACCTCGGTGACGCGATGGCCGCGGTCGGCATCAACGCGGTCCTCTAAGCGCCGCCTCCCGATCCGAACGGAAGCGAGACGATGCCCAATCCCGCCGAACCCCCGGAGGTCACCTCCGGTGAGTTCTGGGGCGGTCCCGGGGCGGGCACGTTTTTCGCCTCGGCGGCGCAACTGGAGGCGCTGGCCGGGATGATCATCGGGATGCTCGGCGGGCACAGTGCCGTGGAGGCGGCGCTGTCCGCGAGTTGGCCCGCCCCCACCGGCGCGTCGGCGGTGGCCGCCAACGTCCCGCACATGCTGTGGCTGGGCACCGTGGCGACGATGTTGCAGACCGCGGGGGCGCAGATCGCGGCCACCGGCGAACAGTTCGAGGTGGCGAAAATGGCCACCCCGACCCCGGCTGAGGTGGCCTACAACCAGTCCGAACACGTCGCGCTCAACGCCGCGAATTTCCTGGGCTTCTTGACCCCGTACATCATGGCCAACCGCGCCCAGTACGGCTCGTACTGGGTGCGGGGGGTGTCCAATAAGTCCGCTTACGAAGCGGCCAGCGCCGCGGGGGTGCAGGCGATCCCGCCGGTGCCGCCGCCGCCGCCGACCGCGGCGCCCCTGACCGGTGGCGGGGGGAGCGGTCTCACCGACACGGCCTCACCGGAGAACCTGCTCGCCGGGCAGGGTTCCCCGATGCAGATGATGATGAGTCTGCTGCCGATGGCCGCCCAGATGCCCTCACAACTGAGCGGCCTGGCCTCCGGGGGTCCACTAAGCTCGGTCACCGAGTTACCGCAGCAGGCGTTGCAGCAGATCACCTCGCTGGCCGGTCAGGTCGGCTCGCTCAGCCCCGATGTCGGCGCCGAGGCGTTCTCGGCCGCCGGCGGCGACTGGGTGACCGCAACCCCGGCGGCGGGTGGAGCGGTCAGCGCGAGCCTGGTCGGTGCCGGTGGCGGCATCGGCGGTGGGGGTGGCTTCGGCGGGGCGGGTGCGGTGTCCCCGGCAGCCGCGCTGCGCAGCCCGGGATCGTGGTCCTCGACGGTGAACGCCGCCGCCCCCGCCGCCAGCACCGAACCCGCTTCGACCTCGCGGATCGCCGAGGCACGAACCGGTGGCACCGTGGCCTCGGGGATGGGTGCGCCGGGGGCGATGATGAGCCCGATGACGCACGGGGCCGCGGGATCATCCAATGACGACAAACGCAGCACTGCCACGGCGGTGGACGGCGCCGCGGTGCTCGCCACCGCCGCCGAGGCGTTCCGCGGACCCGCCGGGGTGCCCACGATCAGCGGCGGCGGCGGCAATGACTTCGCGACGGCGAAGGGGGGACGCTGAGCATCACCGGCAGGACACCAGCAGTACCCGAAATCCATTGGCATAGAAGGGAAACACTCACATGAGCTTGATCATTCACGGCGAACTCGACGCGATCTCCGGTGACGCGGCGGGCCTGCAGGCGGTCTCCGACAAGCAGGCCGCGGCCATGCAGCGGATGGCCTCCACGCTGGAAGCAGCCGCGTCGGCGCTGCAGAGCCCCGGCGCGGGTGCCTCGTTGCAGCGCGTGGGCGCTGAACTGCACGCCGACGGCCAGACCTTCTCCACGCACTTCGCCGATCACAGCGACAAGATGAACAACAACCGCCACGGTCTGGAGACCGGCGACCAGGACGGCGCGGCCGATATCGAGGCCGTCCTGTCGATCTCGACCTAACCCCCCACAACCACACTCATCGAAGGAGAGAACACCATGCGCTATGTCATCGGACCCCTGGAAACCTGCATCGCCGAGTTTCAGGCCGTGCACGCCGAGACCGAGCAGAACCGGGCAGACAGCCTCAACATCGTGCGCGCCAACGCCGAGAACTTCGGCGGTCAGGGCTCGGATGCCTTCCAGCAGGCCATCCACGTGATCAACACCAAATACGACCAGGCGATCCAGAAGCTGCGGCAGGTGCCCATCGCGGTAGAGAGCGCCAAGTCCGGGATGGTCCAAAAAGACCTGGGGCTGGCCAGCCAGTACTGAGCACCCCCGGCGCGGACGTCAGTCCACACCAGGCCGGCACCCCGCGGGCGGGGGGTCGGTGCGACCCGGCTACCGGGACACGGTGAAGTCCCCCCCTTCACCGTGTCCCGGTAGCCGGGTCGCGGGCGTTGGCCCGCCCGACCACAAACGTCAGAAAGGGGCGCTAGGCGATGGCGCGGATACCGTCGTTCACGACGCGGCCCGGACCCGGTCACGCGGGCCCCGCCAACATTGCGGCCCTGTCCACGACGACCGAAGGCCTGTGGCTGCTCCAGGCGCTGTGCGGGATCGAAACCCTCCCCGCGGTGCTGGTCACCCGGCCCTACATCGCCGACGTCGGCCCGCCAACGGCCCATCCCGGCCTCGACGCACTGCGCGACGCCGGCGCGCTGCTGGCCGGCGACCACCCCGAGGTGCACCCCCAGATTCGGGGCTGGCTGGAGACCTTGGGTGCCCCCGACATCGTCCTCGGCGCCATGATCGAACGCAGAAGCCACACGGGCACTGCACAACATCTGCGGATCGCGATCGCACGCCGTGGCGCCATGACCGTCGCGGCCACCCGTCACGACCAGGACGTCACCGTGGAGAACGTGGGTGCGGTACCGACCATGCGGGCACTACTGGCGCGGCTGCTGCCGCTGTGCGGCCCAGACACCACCCCGGCCGATTTCGACACGATCATGGTGCCCACCTCGGACTTCCTCGACGGACTCACCCAGGTGGTCCGCGGCGAACACACCCCCAAAGTCGCGCTGAGCCGGCTCGGCCTGACCGCCGGGCAGCAACGCGTCATCACCGCCGCCGCCGACCGGCCCCTGATGGAGATGTCGCTGGGCATCATCCGACGCCACACCACCGGCGATCGGGTGGGGATCGCCGCGGTGGCGGTGACCGACACCTCCGAAGGGCGCATCGTCACCGGCCCGGTCCGCAGCGACTCCGGGGATTGGTGGACCACGGTCACCCCGGGCACGCTCGCCGCCGGCGCCAACGCCCTGACCAATCTGCTGGGCACGGTCGGGCTGAGCGACTGGTACGGCCACGACCGTTCGGCCTAGAAACCGGGGGCGCAGCCGCCCGGCGGGTGAACATTTCCGACAACACCCCCTGTTTCATTACACACTTGGTATGTTCACTAGGTGACTGATAGTGTTTCTTTTCAGTTGAGTTTTGGGCAGGGGAAGGCAGGGATTCAGATGGCCGCCGGGATTGGGGAGACGCCATGAGTCAGTCGAACGAGCACGATTTCTACGCCCGCTACCTCAACCCTGCCGCAGGCGGCGATGAGCGCGGGGACTCCGAGCCGGTGGAGGACCAACGGCCGGACCGCAGCGGTGAGGGTGACGACGGCCGCACCGGCGGTGGGGCACACGCCGCACCCGAACGCGACCTGAACGACTCCGATCGCGACCAGAACGGTCATCACGCGGCCGACAGCGACGACGACTACCCTCTGCTCACCTCACTGCCGGGGCAGCAGTACCCGGCCCAGGACCAGCCGGCGCACGAACCGCCGCCGCTGGATCTCGACCGCGACCGCGACCGCGAGTACCCGCCGGCGGATCGGGGGGAACCGCCCCACCAGGACCGGAGATACCCGCCGACGGATCGGTGGGAACCGTCGCATCCGGAGCCGTCCTCCCCGGGCCGACAAGAGCCGCCGCCGTCCCCGCCGCGGCCCGACTGGGAACGCCAGTACCCGCCGATGGATCGGCGGGGCGAGCAACCGCCACGGCAGTACCCGCCCTACCCGCCCCAGCACTATCCGCCGATGGACCGGCAGGGGGACGAACCGCCGCCGCTGTACCCGCCCCGGCAAACGCCGCCCGACGCCGGGTCATCCCCGCACGGTGACGGCCCTGCCGATATCCACGATCTTGCCGGTCGACACCGCGACAGCGCTGCGCGCAGCCGGCCGTCGGCGTCGGTGGGGCAGATGCGGGCGCAGGTGCGCCAGGCCGATCTGGTGCGCCCGTACAAGCCGGTCCCGGAGATCGGGTGGCGCAAGAAGCTGCACCAGTTGACGCGGATCAACCCCGGCGTCGGGCCGGCCGAGCGGGAGTGGATCGACCTCAAGCGTCGCCTCGGGGTCAATCTGCGCGGCACCTACTTGATCGCGATCATGCAGCAAAAGGGCGGGGCGTCGAAGACCACCTCGACGATCGGGCTTGGGGAGGCGCTGGCGCGGTACCGCGACGACAAGGTCGTCGCGATCGACGCCAACCCGGCCAACGGCAACCTGGCCAGCCGGGTGGACGAGCCGAGCACCGGAACCTGGCGCAGCCTGATCGCCGATCCGCACCTGGTGTCCTACAGCGATTTCCGGCACTACCTCGGTAAGGACTCCTCCTCCGGGCTGGAGGTGCTGGGCAGCGATATCGGCGACGACGTGATGACCGGGATGAACCTGATCCAGGCGTGGGACAAGCTCTCACGCCAGTACCCGATCGGGTTGATCGACTGCGGCAACCAGATGCGCGACGACCTCACTGCGGCGATTCTGTCGCGGGTGGATGCGGTGGTGGTGGTGTCCACGACGCGATACGACGGGGCCGCGGGGGCGCAGGACACCTTGAATTGGCTGATCTCCCACGGGTATCCGCATCTGGTCCGCTCGGCGGTGATGCTGATCAGCAACGTCAACAAAGTCTCCGCCGACCGTGCCGTGCGCAACCTGCACGAGGATTTCGAGCGGGTGTGCCGGGCGGTGCACGACATCCCCTATGACCCGCACCTCAGCGACGCGACCGCTATCAATTTCGACCGGCTCGCTCCGGCAACCCGGCGGGCGTACCTGGAGGCGGCGGCCTCGGTGGTGGACGGATTCGCCGGGGCGGCCGATAAGGATTCTGGCTATCGCAGCGGCAGCAACCGGAACAACCAGCGAGGGGATTGGCGATGACCGCGACCTACCAGCAGGCCCCGGCGGGACAGACCGAGGGCAGCGCGCTGCACCCCGCCGACCATGTGCGCCTGGCCGAGCAGGTCCGGGTCGCGGTGCTGTTTCGGGGCCGGCAGACCGATGTGACCCTGCCGGCCAGCTCCGCGGTGGCCGCCGTGGTGGATTCCCTGGTTCGGGTTCTTCAGACCCGTGACCTCGAGGACGGCGAGACCGGTCTGCGCAGCGCCGACGAGGACGGCATGATCTCCGCGGGTCTGCTCACCCTGACGTTGATCGACGGCCGCCCCCTGGATCGGACCCAGAGCCTGGCCCAACAGGCGGTGGCCGACGGCGATCTGCTGATCTTGTCGGTGATCGACCCGGAGGTGGAGTTCACCCCCATCGTCGAGGCCCCCTCCTCGGCGGTGGCGGTGCTCAACCGTGCCCGCTACGCCACGGTCACCGAGGCCACGACCCGGATGGTCGCGGCGGCGGTCGCGGCGGCCACGGTGCTGACCGCGGTGGGTGTCCTGGCGTTGGCGTGGTGGCGGGGTCTGGCGTCCGGGGGGGACTGGAACCTGTGGCCCGCCGCGGTGTGTGTGACGGTGGCGGTGTGCCTGGTGGTCTCGGGCACCGTGGTGTGGTGGCGCCGCCGCGACCGGGTGATCGCCACGGCGCTATGGCTGCCTGCGCTGGTGGTTCTGATGGCCGCGGCGGTGATGGGTGTGCCCGGCAGGCCGGGCACCTGGCATGTCATGTTGGCCTCGGGGGTGGTTGTGACCGCCGGGGCGGTGTTGTGGCGGTTGTCGGCGGCCCCGAAGGGGGTGTTGGCGTGGGTGACGATCACCGCCGCTGCGGTGCTGGCGATGTCGGTCGTCCACGCGCTCGGCACGCCGATGCTGTACGTGTGGGTGGCGGCAGTGGCGATCGCGCTGTGGGTGGTGACCAACGGTGCGGCCTTGGCCGGGCTGATGGCCGGTATCCCGGTGCCACCGTTTCCGACGGTCACCGGCAAGGACACCTTCGACGACGCCGAACACATCGCCCAGGAGGCGCTGGTCGCCGCCGAGCATGAGGGCACGCCCAGCGTCGCCGAGCTGGCGCGGGCGGCGGCGGCGGCCAACACCTATCTGACGGCGCTGCTTGCCTCGGCGGCGCTGTTCTTCGTCGGCGGGGCGTTCGCGGTGGTGACGCCGGGCAGCGGCCGATGGGCGCTGGCCACGGTCTACATCGTCATCGTCGCCACCATCCTGGTGCTGCGGGGTCGGGCGTTCACCACCCGGACGCAGGCGGTGCTGATCGTGGTGACCGGGTTGGCCATGTACGCGGCGGCGGCGGTGAAGTACACGCTGGTGTGGGACAGCGCCGCGGTGAGCTACTGGGTGGCCGGGCTGATTCTGGGGCTGGGCGCTCTGGGGCTGATCATCGCCGCCACCGTGCCCCGACACTCGTTTTCCCCGGTGTTCCGCAAGGTCGTGGAGTGGCTGGAATACCTGCTGGTGGTGTTGGTGCCGGTCCTGGCGGTGTGGCTGCTCAACGTGTTCACCCTCGTCCGGAACCGCTGATGGACCGCCGGGTTCGCAGCGCCCTGGCCGCCGCCACGGCGGTCATGGTGACAGCGGTGCTGCCCGCCCTCAGCGGCACCGCCGCGGCGATCACCCCACCGGTGATCGACCCCGGCGCGGTCCCGGCCGACGGGCAGCCCGGACCGGACGAGGCGATGCAGCAGCGCTACCAGTGCCCGGCCACGGGCCTGCTTCCCGACACCGATCTGGCGATTCCCGTTGCCTCGCAGGCGTTCATGGACCTGCCCGCATTGTGGAAATCCGCCGGCCGCGGGGCGGGGGTGACTGTGGCGGTGGTCGACACCGGTGTCAATCCGTCGGTGCGGTTACCGCATCTGCGCGGTGAGGGCGACTACGTGGACGGCGGGGACGGGCTCACCGATTGCGACACGCACGGCACCGTGATCGCCAGCATCATCGGCGCCGCACCGGCTGAAGGCGACGCCCTGGTCGGGGTCGCCCCCGACGCGGAGTTGCTGTCGATCCGGCAGTCCTCGGGGATGTACGTGCCGGCCAATCCCGGCGGCGGGGACACCGAGCAGGACCGCCGCGCCGGCACGGTGTCCACGTTGGCCAGGGCCATCGTCCATGCGGCCAACGCCGGTGCCCGGGTGATCAATGTGTCTGTGGTGGCCTGCATTCCGACGCTCAAGCCGGTCGATCAGACCACGCTGGGGGCGGCGGTGCGCTACGCCGCGATCGACAAGGATGCCGTCCTGGTCGCCGCCGCGGGCAACACCGCCAACCCCGGCTGCGCGCAGAATCCCGACATCGACGCCACCGACGCCGCCGATCCCCGCAACTGGGACCAAGTGGTCACCATCTCGACCCCGGCGTGGTTTTCCGACTACGTGCTCTCGGTCAGCGCCACCGACGCCGCCGGGCAGCCCGCGGTCGATGATTCCGGCCGGGAGATCAGTTTGGCCGGCCCGTGGATCTCGGTGGCGGCACCGGGATTATTCGTCGAAGGCGTCAACCGCGAGGGCGGCGTCATCAACGCGACGTTCGACAGCCAGAAGAACATGCTCAAACCGATGAGCGGCACCAGCTTCTCCGCGGCCTACGTGTCGGGTTTGGCGGCCCTGATCCGGGCCAAGTATCCGCAGCTGCCCGCCGCTCAGGTGATCAACCGCATCACCGCGACCGCCCACTCCCCGGCGGCGGTGGTGGACAACCGGGTCGGCCACGGAGTCATCGACCCGCTGGCGGCGTTGAACTTCGACGTACCCGAGGTGCCGGCGCCGCGGGAGAGCGTGTCGCGGCCGCTCGCCCCGCCGCCCGCACCGCCGCCGGTCGACGGTCGGCCCAAGGTGATAGCTCTGGTGGGGGTGGGGGTGCTGGCGGTGGTGCTGGCGGCGGTCCTGGGAATCGGTGCGATGGCAAATACAAAGGGCGGGAAGCGATGACGACCATGACCGACGCGGGAACCCAGGTGATGGTGGCCCAGGACCGCTACATCCCCGGCGCGCATTCGGCGCTGCCCGAACGGCTCTCCCGCTGGCGGCTCAATCTCACCCGCCGGTTCGTCGTCATCGCCGAGTTGCTCACCGCGGCCGTGCTGATCGTGGCGTCTCCGGTGATCTGGTGGGTGGCGCTGCTCGTCGCGGTCGCGGTGGCGGCGCTGGTCACGGTGGCCTACAACGGAGCCACCGCCGCGGGCTGGGGGTTGCGGTGGGCGCGGCTGACCCATTACCGGCGCAACGGCGCCGCGCGGCGGCGGCGGGCGGCCATTCCCGATCCGTTCAACGCCGAACTGAGTGGAGTCAGCCCGGTCGGGATGCGCTGGGACGGCCAGTACGCGATCACGATGATCGAGTTGCATGGGCGCCCGTTCGCTCCCACGGTGCTGGTGCCCGCCGGGGCCGACACCGTCGACACCGTTCCCCTGGAGGCCATCAGCACGCTGCTGTATCAGTTCGCGGGCCTGGAGTTGGACTGCGCTGATGTGGTGTCGGTGAGTCATCGGGTCGCCGACGACGGCCGCTACACCCCGAAATACGACGAGATCGTGGGCGATCGGCCCGCGGTGGGCGCCCGGCGGACCTGGCTGGTGCTGAGGTTGTGCCCGCAGGCGTGCATGGCGGCGATGGCCTACCGCGGCGACGCCGCCGCGGCGACCGCCGCGGCCACTGAGCGCATCCGACAGTCGGTGATCCGGGCGGGGTGTCGGGCGCTGACGTGCAGCGCCGAGCAGATGAGCGAGGCGACCGGCGCGCTGCTCGCCGACGGTTCCCTGGACCTCGACCGGGTCGATGAATCGTGGTCGCATCTGGACGTCAACGCCGATTTTGTGACCAGCTACCGCATCGCCGGCGCCGATCTGAGCACTCGGCTGCTCAATGACCTCGCCACGGTGCGCAGCAACCGCACGGTCACCACCATCCGGGTGACCGCCACCCGGGCCGGTGAGGTGTCGGTGGGGGCGGTGGTGCGGTTCCACACCGCCGCGCCGCTGACCCACCCGCCGCTGCTGGCGCTGCGACCGGTCGCGGGGCAGGCCTTCGATGCGCTGCTGGCGTCGCTGCCGTTGGGTAACCGGTCGCTGCGGTTGCAGTTGTCGCAGCGCCGCCTCACCGACGGGGAGTTGCGGATTCCGGTGGGGCCCACCGGCCCCATCCTGGGGATGACGGTCACCGGGCTGCCGTTTTTGATGCCGGTCACCGATGCGCTGGCGGCGTCGCGGATGACCATCGACGCCGATCTGGACGTGGTCGTCCCGCTGTTGCTGCGTGCCAGCGCGGCAGGAGAGGTGGTGTTGATCCACACCTCCCGGCCGGACGTGTGGCTGCCGTTGTGCGACCCCGACGCCCGGATCAGCGTGGCGGGGGCGGCGGCACCGCACCGGGAACCCACCCTGATCGTCGTTGATGGGGATTCCCAGGAGATCGCCGGCGGCCAGCGCGGGCACACCGTGGTGTTCCTGTCGGGGTCGCCGTCGACCAAGGAGGACTCTGATCTGGTCGTCACCCAGACCAGCTTCGACGATGTCACGGTGAGCACACCGACGATCCCCGTGATCCCCCTGACGCTGATGCGCCCCCGTAACGAGGCTCAGTTCCTGTCCCACTTGGCGGTGCGTTAAGCGATGGTGGGCGACGATCGGACGCTGAGCGCGTTGCAGGCCGCAGTCAAGGCGTTGCCGACGGCCCCCGAACGGGCTGCGCAGGTGTTTCGGCTGGTCACCTCCGATGACCCGACCGTCGCCGACGCCTGGCTCGGGCGGGTGGCCACCGGGGATCACGCCCTATCGACGTTGCGGGCGTTGGCGACCCACGCGGCTCGCATCGGCCACGATCTGCGGGCGGTGCAGGTGCGCCCCGCCGACTTGGGGGCCCGGTTTCGCACCGACTACATCAACCTGACGATCCACGACGCCGACACCGCCGCTCTGGCCTACATCTCGGCGTTGATCGACGCCGGGCAGTTCCAGGACGCCCACGACCGGCTGGCCGCCCTGCCGGCCTCGGTACCGGCGTCCTACGTGCGGGCGGTGCTGTACTCGCGCACCCAGCGTTGGCCCGACGTGTTGGGTGCGGTGACGGGGTGCGCCGGGTGGATGAGCGTGGACCTGGGCCGGGCCGGGTCGTTGCTGGAAGCCAAAGCCGCGGCGAACCTGAAGTTGCTCGACCGTGCGTTGGCGGCCACCGACCGGGCCGCCCTCGACGGGGGAGTCGTTGACGACATCACCCGCGATGCCCTGTTCTGCCGGGCGCTGGTGGTGCGTCACCAGGGTGATCCCAGCGCGGCGCACACCTTGCTGACCGAGATCGGGGTGCGCTGGCCGGGGTTTGGCGAAGCCCAGGCCGCCCTGGCCGATCCCACCTACGGCTTGCGCTTCACCGATGCGGCCACCATCGACACCCGCACCGACTACTGGGATGCGGACACCGCGACGACCGACGCCCAGCGGGCGGCGGCCTCAGCCAAGACGCTGCTGGCGACCGCCGAAGGCGACATGGCCGGCATGGTCGGGCTCAGCGAGGTCAAAGCGCGACTGGCCCGGCTGCGGTCGGACTCCATCGCCCGGATCATCCGGCAGCGCAAGAACATCCCCACCCCGCCGGTGTCGCGGCACATCCTGATGGTGGGGCCGCCGGGGGTGGGCAAGACCGTCTCGGCCCGCACCATCGCCAACATGTTCTGCGGCCTGGGCATCCTGCCGCGGGCGGACCTGTATGAGACCAAACGCAGCAAGCTGGTCGGACGCCACCTCGGGGACGCCGAGAACAACACCCGCGAGCTTTTGGAGGCGGCGCTGGGCGCCACGGTGTTCCTCGACGAGTTCGGCGGGCTGGTGCAGACGGGGCTGTCCAATGGCGATGCCTACGGGCAAGCCATCATCGACACCCTGGTGCCCTGGATGGAAAACGAACGCGAGCATTCGGTGATCATCGCCGCGGGCTATCCGCGGGCGTGTCAGCGGGTGCTCGAGGTGGACCAAGGGCTGCTGTCGCGGTTCAAGACCACCATCGAGTTCCAGTCCTACAATCCCGACGAGCTGATCGAGCTGGCCCAGCATTTCGCCTCCACCGGGGGAGACGTCGTGGAGGCGGGGGCGGCCGAACACGTGCTGCGCGAACCGTTTACCCGGTTCTACACCGCCGTGTCCACCAGCGAGGAGGGCGATCAGGTGCGGGCCATCGACACGTTGGGCAACGGCCGGTTCGTGCGCAAACTCATCGAAAGCGCGCAAGCCGCCCGCAATGAGCGGGTGATCGACGCGCACGGGCTGGGGATGGCCGACCTCAGCGACGAGACGCTATTCGATGCCATCGACGAGACGGCGATGACCTTGCTGACCGCCGGCGACCTTCACGCCGGGCTGGCCGACGCGCTGCCCAGCGGGCTGCCGCGATGAACCGCGCGGATCACCGGGACAGCTCACCGCTGGGCGCCCCCGCACCGCGACCCCGAAACCGCTCGGCCATCGTCTGCGCCCAGTGGCGGGCCTCGCCACCCAAAGCCTCCTCGGGACAGGCCGACTCCTCGCTGCCCCCGCAGATAGCGGTTGCGAGATCGGCGGTGCTGACCCGGTCATAGCCGACCGGCGCCACCACCCACGCCGTTTCCCCCAGCACCACCACATCGCCCACGCTCAGACTGCGGTTGCCGGCCGCGCGGTAGTCGGTCGCCCACTGCTGGGTGGGCTCCTCGTTGAGTTCGTCGAAGATCGTTTCCAACGCCGCCATGATCGCCTTCTGCCGCTGTGCGGGATCGCGCCCGGCAAGGGTGAGAGAGAACGCGGCGGCCTGCTCCATGCTGCGCGGGGCCAGCGTTCCGGTGGTGCGGTAGTGCATGAAATCGGCGGTGTCGGCGGTGAGGTAAATCCGCGCCAGCAGCGTTGCGGGGTCCATGGTGTCCATCTCCGTGGTCTTGGCCGTATCCGGGGCTTACAGCGACAGTCCGGTGTCGGCGGCGGCGCGGGGTCGGGTGCGCAGCCGCGCCGCCGTTTCCTGCGCCCACGCCCGCGCCGCGCCGTCGAGCGGCGACGGACCGGCGGCGGGGCGGGTGTGGGGGACCGCTGTACGTTCGTTCGATGGACTGACCGCGTGATTGCTCAACGTGCGAATGCGGTCGGGACGAAATCCCGACCAGGACTCGCCGACGGCGGGGATGACGACCGGTGCGCTGCGATAGCCGCTGTGCGCCAACATGTCTCGCGCTTCGCGATCGGTGGACAGGTCCACCAGCGCGTAGGACATGCCCAGTTTCTCGAACGCGCGTTTGGTGGCCACGCACTGCACGCAGTCCGGTGTGGTGTAGATCGTGGCGGCGGGCTCGGCCGCCGAGTCGGCGATGGCCTGACCTTCGGCGGTCACCCCATTGCGCGGTTGCGAAGCCCTGACAGGCGGTTCGGCGGGCATGGCACCCCTCCCTCTCAGACTGTCCAAACAGTAACACGTTGTGTGTTCACGATTGTGTTGCGTTGACGTTTGTTGTGTTGGTCTGGCACGCTGCGGGAGTGACCTTCGCACCGATATCCGCGCCGCCGCGGCCCTACAGCAAGCCGGCGACGCCGTACTGCGGGTTCCTGGCGCGCCGCACCGCCGACGGCAGGGGCTCAGAGTTGTATGTGCCGTATTCGGCCGCTCATTGCCTCGTCTCGGCACCGACCGAGACCGGGAAGACGCGGCGGCTCCTCGCCCCCCAGGCGGTGTTGTGGAACGGCCCTGCCTGTGTCGTGAGCAGCAAAGACGACCTGATGCAGCTGGTGATGGAGCGCCGCTACGGACCCCGAGCGCTCATTGATCTGCGGCCCATCAAGTCCCCGGTGTACCCCCACGGCGTCACGGCGCTCAGCTTCGATCCGACGGTGTCGATCGACTCACCCGCCGAAGCGCTGACCGTGGCCGAAACCATCATGCAGATGTCCACGGTGGGTCTGGGCAGCGGCGCCGACCAGGTGTCCGACGGCGGTATCTGGGAAAGCCAGGCCGCGGGGCCGTTGGCCGCGTTCCTCTACGCCGCATCCCCCGCCGCATCCCTCAACGGCAACGGCCTGGGCATGTCGTGGGTGTTGACCGCGGTCGACAACATCGACCCGGAGAAGTTCGACACACCCGGCTGGGCGCAGGCCGCGGCGTTGTGCCACAAACACAAGGTGCTGGCGCTGGGCATGATGCGCATCCTGGAAATGGATGCCCGGCAGCGGGATTCGGTGGCGATCACCATGCGCAAAGCGATCACGCCGTGGTTGCGGACCGCGCTGAACACCGCCGACGTGCTGCCGCCGTTCACCCCCGACTTCCTCGACAAACCGGACGCCACCCTGTTCGTCCTGGCCCCCGCCGACGGCACAGTGGCCGGATCGGCGGTGACCCTGCTCGATTCCCTGGTGCGGCGCTGGCGCAACAAGACCGCCTCCCGCGAGCAGATGCATCGCCTGCTCATGATCATCGACGAACTCCCCAACACCGCCCCCGTTCCGGGCCTGCGGCGCTTCGTCGGCGAAGGCCGTGGCCTGGGCATCAATCTTGTTGCCGCCGTGCAGGCATCGGATCAGTTGGAGACGGTGTACGGATCGGCGTACGCCAACGAGTTGCGGGCGATCTTCCCGGCGGCAGTCATCATGCACGGCGCCCGCGAGGAGGAACTGCTCACCGCCGCCGAGCAGTGGTCGGGGCTGACCAACCGCCGCGCCCAGAGTTTCGGCCAAAGCGACTCCCACAAGACGATCAGCTCCGATCTGGGTGCGGGCCTGCGGTGGCAGGAGTTGCTCCCACCCGATAGGGAGCACGCGAGATTGCTGATCCGCGGCGGCGTGGGGCAATGCGTGCAGATACCGGATTGGTCGGTGTTCGTCGGCCGATACGACGCGGCGTGTCAGGCGCTGGTCGCGCGCAGCGGCCACCCCAGCATCGCCGGCACACGCACCCCACCGGCCCGCCGGGCCGGCGGCTGGCGGCGGCTTGCGGCCGCCCTGCGCTGACACCGACCGCCACCTCGTTCAACCACCGATTTTTCAACGATCAATTTCGACAGGGGAAACTTGTTCGGGTGAATTCGGGGTGAGTCGTTCGCCTCGGGATTTCGCGAATTAAATTTCGTGGGAAGCCGACGTCTCTGCAGTTATTGCAGGCGATTTGTGAGCGGCGTGGCGGCCCGCTGGTGCGGTTAGCTGCGAATCTCTCCGTCGTGTGACCAGCCCGCCTACGCGGACGCACCCGGCTTCACATACGTCACCAGACTGACGTCCAGGCTCTCGTCGAGGTAGTAGTACTGGCAGCCGGTCAGGTACTTCATGTACCGGTGGTAGTTCTCCTCGTCGGTGACGGCGATCGCCTCGTCCCTGTTGCGCTCCAGCGCGGCCGCCCACATGCCCAGGGTCTTGATGTAGTGGTTGCGTAGTGACATCGCCTCGGTCACCGTGAAGCCGGCCTTCTCGCCGTGCTCGACGAGCATCTTGGTGCTCGGGATCCGCCCGCCGGGGAAGATCTCGGTGAACATGAACTTGGCGAAGCGAGCCAGCTCGAAGGTGAGCTTCTTGCCGCGGGCGGCCAGTTCCGTCGGGTGGTAGCCGCAGCTGCTCTGAATCGTCATCCGGCCGTCGGCGGGCAGGATGTCGAAGCAGTTCTTGAAGAAGTCGTCGAAGCGCTCGAATCCGAAGTGCTCGATGGCCTCCACCGAGACGATCCGATCGACGGGGGAGTGGAACTGCTCCCAGCCCTGCAGGCGGATGTCGAAGGTGCGCTCGCTGTCGACGCCGGCCAGCAACTGCTCGCAGTAGGCCTTCTGGTTCTTCGACAGCGTCAGGCCGATGACGTTGACGTCGTACTTCTCCATCGCCCGCCGCAGGGTAAGCCCCCAGCCGCAGCCGATCTCCAGCAGCGTCATCCCGGGCTTGAGGTCGAGCTTGTCCAGGTGCAGATCGACGTTGGCCACCTGCGCCTCGGCGAGGGTGACGTTCGGCCCGGTGAAGTACGCGCTGGAGTACTTGCGGGTCTCGTCCTGGAACAGGCCGAAGAAGTCGTCGGAGAGGTCGTAGTGGGCCTGGATGTCCTCGAAGTGCGGACGCATGTCCTCGGTGCTGGTCTCAGACATGGGAAGTGGGCTCGCTTTCCGTACCGATGTGTCTGCGCGCCCGATGAGCGAGCGGAAGCGGGGATTGTCAACGACGATAACCGCCCCGGCTGCTTCAGGCGCTTAGCCGCACCTTACCCGTGTCGGGGTGTGTCCGGTGTCGCCAGGATCTTGAACAACATGTTGTTGACATCGGTGAGCGCCTGGACGTCGATCCGGCGTTGACGTTCCGTCAGGTCCGACTTGTGTAGCGCGGTAATTCTCCCGCATCCACCGGCCGTGCGCCTCGCACCGCCGGCGCATGTCTTCGCCGTCCAGGACCGATTCGATCCAGGAATTCATTGAGGTGCGGTCCGCCTCGGCGTACTTGACGGCCTCGTAGGCGGTATCCGACAAACGTAAGGTCACTGTCTTCGCCATCGCCAAATGGTAGTAGTAAGTGCTGTCAGAAAGACCCTTCAATGCGCGCTGTCATGACTTGCCGGCGAACGTTGTCGTCAACTCCCCGACTAGGACAGCCCGACGTCAGAGCCCGTCGCTCCTCGGCAGGTACCCGACCTCGTAGGCCCACGAGACGAGGCTCGCCCCGGACTTGATCGGCAGCCACATGCCGGTCGCGAGGAGGGCGTCGACCATCCGTTCCGCGCCGGCACGATCTACGCCATCGAGGACGTGGAGGGCTTCAATGACGATCCACATCGAATCCCGAGCTCCGACTCCGTACGCGTCGGCTTGGCTTATCGCCTCGCGTTCATCCAGAATTGCTGTGCAGCCATGGGCCTGAGCGTAAGCAATCACAGCGGCTTCGCCGGCATGATCGGCGGGCGTCTCCGCGCCCATGTCAGACTGGATCGCGAGTTGAACCGCACCTTCGTCCGGTCCGAGGACGACGAGCTCTGCCCATGCGCACTCAACAACGGCCGGAATATCCTGGTACTTCTCGCGTGCGATCTCGACCTCTGCGTTCACGGCATCCGGGATAAGGACCACGCGACCGCCTGGCGAAAGCCTTCGTAGAATCGCTCCGCACCGAGCTCGATGCCAGTGGGTGAACACGCTCGTGTCCATGACCCACTGGTCAGGCATTTCCGTGGATGACCTCGAACGGTGAGTTATCTCGCTGGCGCAGTTCGGCGTCACTGATCGATCCACGCAGCATGTGTAGTGCACGCTGACGCGTGAGCTTGAAATCGTCGTAGCCGTGAATCACCGCGGCGGCCAGCAGGGGAGAGAGCCTCGGGCCGACGAGGTCGTCGGGATGGAACGTGACTCCCACGGCGGCGAATTCGCTCGGCGCCGGAAGGTCGCGCGCGAGGACAACTCGCTCGTCTTCGTTGATCAGGCCGAGGTTCTTGAGCTGGTTGACCGTCGCAGTCCAGGAAACCCGGTAAGTGGCTGCGATGCGGATGGCGCGGCGACGGGGACTGTCGTGCGGGAAGTCGGCCCACAGTTTCGCCGCACCGGCGCGCGGGATCAGGAAGTGGATCGCGACAGACTTGACCATGGCCTCGGAGTCGGAGCTGTGCGCATCATAGGCATCACCGATCAGCCAGTGAGCCAGTTCGTGCGCAAGGGTCACCCGTTTACGACCTGGTGGCTGTTCGGCGTTGATCACCGCCACTGCCACCGCGTCGCCACCGCCACTGTCGACGGTGACACAGGCACCATCGGAGGACTGGCCGTAGTTGCCAACAAATGCATACAGCCCGAGCTTCTCGCATACGGACAACAGATCGGCAAGGGGGTCGTCACCCAGCCCGATGCGCTGACGTGTTTCATGCGCGATTCTCTCGGCTTCGGCATGGCTGTTCGGCACTGCCGACCGCGGACGTTTCTCCGCGGCGATCAAGCCCTTGCGCAAGAGTGAACGTACGTCGTCGGCGAGTAACTCGATCGACTCGTCCATGTGGGTCGTGACATCGGGGTCGAATCCGGCATCGGTGCGACGACTGATGGCTGCGGGGATCTCCTCCATGACGAACCATTGCAGAGGCTTGTTCAAGCGCTCGGCGATGGCGAACATCTCCGTGGCCGAGACGCGGCGTATCCCCGATTCCATCTTGCTGATTGCGGTGTGATCGAGGTGGTTCAGCGTTGTGGCCAGATCTGCCTGCGACATGCCAGCCGCGACTCGCGTCTCTGCGATTCGCCTTCCCAACGCCTTGGCGTCCATATTTGCGATTCTGGCACATTCGCGGATTTAGGGCGCTTTTCAGCGCGCGCCTGCCGGACTGCTGGCGAACGTCGTCGTCAACTCCCCGACGATCCGGTCGAACAGCGCCTCGGGCAGGTCGTGGCCCATCCCGTCGAGCAGCACCAGCCGCGCCCCGGGGATCGCCGCGGCGATGGACTTCCCTCCGGCGGGGCGCATCAGCCGGTCGGCCTTGCCGTGGATGACCACCGTCGGGGCGGTGATTCGCTTGTCGTAGCCGCGCAGGCTGCCGCTGCCCAGGATCGCCCCGAAGTGCCGGCCGATGCCCTGGGGGTAGAAGCAGCGCTCGTAGTTCTCCTCGGCGTCGGCGCGCAGCTGCTCGTCGCTCTTGGGGTAGCCGGGGGAGCCGATGATCTTGGACACCCGCACCGAGTTGGCGACGATCACCTCCCGCGGCGAGGACGGGTGCGGCCCCTTGATCAGGGCCAGCAGCGCGTCCGGCGCCGGCGGCGGCAGTCCCGCGGAGTTGTTGGAGGAGAAGATGATTCCCAGCGACGCGGTGCGCTGCGGGTAGGTGGCGGCGAAGATCTGGGCGATCATCCCGCCCATCGACGCCCCGACGATGTGCGCGCGCTCGATGCCGAGGTGATCGAGCACGGCCGCGGCGTCGGCCGCCATGTCTTCCAGGCGGTACACCGACTTGCTGGGCAGCCCGGCGAACGAGCGCAGCAGGCCGGGCACCAGATGCCCGTCGACCTTCTGCCCGTGCAGCTTGGAGGACAGGCCGACGTCGCGGTTGTCGAAGCGGATCACCCGGTAGCCGGCGTCGACGAGCTTGCCGCAGAACTCGTTGTGCCACAACGTCAGTTGCGCGCCCAGGCCCATGATGAGCAGGACGGCCGGGTCTGACTCGCTGCCGAGGTCCTCGTAGTGGATCTCGATATCGGGGCTGGCGCCTCGCGCGTAGCCGCTGCGGATCTCCATCAGGCCTCCACGTCTTTCTGGTGCTCGCGGCTGACCTCGACCATGAAGTTGGCGAAGTAGCCGGAGAACTGCGGGTCGTTCATCATCTGCCAGCGCGGGGCCAGCAGTTTCATGTAGCGCTCGACGTAGAGGAACTGCTTGCCGATCAGCACGAGTTCACGGGGCAGCTTGACGTCGTAGGCGTCGGCCAGGGTGGACAGCTGTTTGCCGATCTCGGCGTAGCTCATGTCACCGAGGGTCTTGAGCGTCAGCGGGGCGGCGAACGCCTCGAGGTCCTTGGCGGCCTGCGCTTCCGGTTTGACGGTGCCGACCGCGCCGAGCAGCACCACGATCTTGCCAGCGGCGGCGTGGTCCTTCTTTACCAGCAGGGCGTAGATCAGCTCGCGCAGCAGCCACCGGGTGCGCGGGTCGATGCGGCCCATGATGCCGAAGTCCAGGAACACGATCCGGCCTCTGTCGTCGACCAGCAGGTTGCCGGCGTGCAGGTCGCCGTGGAACAGCCCGTGCCGCAGCCCGCCCTCGAAGGTGGAGAACAGCAGCGCCTTGACCAGTTCGGTGCCGTCGAAGCCCTGCTGGCGAAGGGCCTTGACGTCGTCGATGCGCACACCGTCGACCCGCTCCATCGTGAGCACCCGTTCGCTGGTGAACTCCCAGTGCACGTCGGGGACCTTGATGTTGCGGCCCAGCGGGGAGCCGTGCAGCCCGGACACCCAGGCCTCCATCGACTGCGCCTCGATGCGGAAGTCGAGTTCCTCGGCGAGGTTGTCGGAGAAGTCGGCGACGACGTCCTGCGCCGACAGGCGCCGACCCAGCTTGGCCAGCTCCACCAGCTGCGCGAACCGCTTGAGGATCTGCAGGTCGGCAGCCACCCGGCGGCGGATACCCGGGCGCTGGATCTTGACGACGACGTCCTCCCCGGAGTGCAGGGTGGCGAAGTGCACCTGGGCGATGGACGCCGAGGCGAACGGCTGCTCCTCGAAGTGCGCGAAGAGCTCGGCCGGGTCGGCGCCGAGTTCCTCCTTGAACAGCTGGTGTACCTCGGTGGTGTCGGCGGGCGGGACGGCGTCGAGCAGGGTGCGGAACTCTTTGGAGAGCTGCTCGCCGAACGCGCCGGGGCTCGAGGCGATGATCTGGCCGAACTTGACGTAGGTGGGGCCCAGATCGGCGAAGGTCTTGGGGATCTGCTTGACGACCTTGTCCTGCAGACTGCCCCGGCCGGGCAGGGTCGGCAGCACCCGCAGCGCGGTGCGGGTGAGCTGCCAGCCGGTGACGCCGATCCGCGCCGCCTCCACCGGCAGCGGCACCCGGTCGAGCTTGGCGAGTTCGCGGTGGTGCCCGTGTTGCGTGGCGGAGTGCTTGTTGGCGGAACCCATTCGTGCCAGTCTGCCAAACCGGCCGATTGCCCCGAAAACAGAGCTTTTTTCGGTTCCCGGGCTCTAGTGTTGGTGCTGGGGAAAATTGTCGGAGGGGGAGCTGAGTGACCGACGAAACCGTGCGGGATCGCGACGTGCCCGCGGCCGCGCAGCCGGACGCCCGGGCCCTGGAGGCGGCCGCCGAGGAGCTGGCGCGCCGGCTCAAGGAACTCGCCGACACACTGGCGAAGTCGGGGCGGCCTAAGAAGATCAGCTACGGCCGCGGCCTGATCAAGCACCGTTCACCGTCGGGGTTCGTCGTCGATGCCGCCGAGCGGCAAATGCTGCTGCGCGACGGGCGGCTGTGGAGCTACACCAGCAGCGACGTCGGCCACCCGTCGGGCCGCATCGTCGACGTCAAGGCCGACTATCGGAACTTCGTGCACAGCCGGATCACGCTGAAGGGCACCACGTTCGCGTTCCTGGGCGCGACGTTGGGCCGCTACACCTTCGGGTTCGCCGACGGGAAACTTTCGGCGATCGTCGGGGAGGGCGCCTCGCTGCGGGTGGTCGACAAAGCGCAGGCGTTCACCGCGCTGGCCGAGCAGTTGGGCAAGCGGGGTTAGTCGTTACTGACTGCTACTCTTGTTTCACTATGTAACAGGAGGGTTGGTCATGGCCGTTGACCGGGTAATCCGTGTCGCCGCCGACCTCGTCGATAGTGCGGCCGCCGAAGGTGCGCGCCAGAGTCGTTCGGCCAAGCAGCAGTTGGACCATTGGGTTCGGGTAGGTCGGGCGGTGTCCAGCCAGCACAGCGCGTCGCGCCGGCGGGTCGAAGCTGCTCTGGCCGGAGAACTCGACGTCGCCGCCCTGACGGTCGAGGAAGGCGTCGTCTTCAATTCCGAGGTCGCCGCGGCGATCGACGAGTCCCTCGCTCAGACACATTTCGGGCGGGTGCTGGCGGCGGGTGGCGTGACGACCGTCGCCCTCGACGCCGACGGCCGGATTGTCGAGTACCGCCCCGACGGCAGTTCGGCGGTGTTGTCGGACTCCGGGACCATTCCAGAGGGGTGAAGAGACTCGACCTCGTCGTCGGCCCGAACGGCGCAGGGAAGTCGACGTTCATCGCGTTGGTTCTTGCTCCGACCCTGCCGGGCAGCGTGATCGTCAACGCCGACGACATCGCCCGGCGGAACTGGCCCGCCGACAGTGGGCAGCATGCCTATGACGCTGCCCGCATCGCCGCCGCCACTCGGGCACGCGCGACTCGAAGACGCCGGCCACCTCCTGGCACGATTCACCGAAGAAGTCGGCGCCCGGATGCCCACACCGGACGAGCGTCGCGCCCTGCACCTGGCAGCCGGACCCGTGCTGACCGTGACGCGGACGGCCTACGACACCAATGACATAGCCGTCGAGGTATGCGAAGAAGTCAAAGTGGCATCCGCTTACCTGCTCGAATATCACGTCCCGGCGCGATGACCGCCTGGAAGTGGCCTCTGCGCGGCGGCGGCGGCGAAAGATCGGGCACTGTCACCGCAACCGAGCAGAACTCACTGCTGGCAGGAACTGACGCCTGCGCCCTTGTGAGGAAACGGATTGTCGGAGCCGCCGGGCACAGTTCGGGCTATGAAGACCGAACGTGGATGGGTCGTTGTCGATGTCGAGACCACCGGCACCGACCCGCAGACAGACCGGATGCTCAGCGTCGCCGCCCTTGCCCTGAGCCCCGACGCCACAGTCGTGGACACGATGAGCACGCTGCTCAACCCCGGCGTCGATCCCGGACCTACCCACATTCACGGCTTGACCGCGGCGACACTGGCCGGCGCCCCGCAGTTCGACGACATCCGCGCCGATCTCACCGCGGTGTTGCGCGGGCGCACGTTGGTCGCCCACAACGCCGACTTCGACTACGGGTTCCTCGCCGCCGAAGCCGGTCGCGGGGTGGCCACCGCACTTCCCGTCGAGGATCTGTTGTGCACGGTCGAGTTGGCCGCGATCCTCGACCTTGGCCTGTCCAACCTCAAACTGGCGGCGCTGGCCGAGCACTACGGCGTCGACCAGTGCCGCCCCCATGATGCCCTCGACGACGCCCGCGTCCTGGCGCGAATCTTCCAACGGATGCTCGCCGACGCGGGCCGCACGGCGGTCCCCCTTCCGGTCCGAAGCGCCACCACCGTTGCGCCCCGGCGGCTGTCGGCGTAGCGGACGGCTGCGCCGCCGGTGGCGGCGTCAGTAACCGCTGACCGCGGTAGGGGTCGCACTGGCCTGCAGGAGCACAGCTTTGATGCCCACGGCCACCGCGCCGAGGGTCCAGGCGGCACCCAGGACGTTGACGATCACAGCGATGACCAGCAGCCGTGTCGAGCCTCCGCGGGCGCGGATGACCGGGGTCAGATCGTAGGAGGACAGTGGGGCCTCGGCGGTGACGAACACCGAGGGACCGGTGAGGTCATCGGCGGCCAGGGGGATATTCAACTCGATGCTGGCGGGCAGGGGGGTCAGTGGCCACCAGTCCAGTGATCCGTCAATCGCTAACCAGCCGTTGAGGATTCCGTAGATTCCGGCGGTTACAAACGTGGCGGGCAGCTGCGCCATGATCCAGGGCGCCAGGACTGCTGATCCCAGCGAGTGGGATTCCCGCGAACTGTAGAGCAGCGTCGTGAGGAACCCGAGAACGATTGCCGAGCACAGCAGCGCGACGATCGGAAAGGACCGCAATCGCTGCGGGATCAGCGATTCGATCCGCGCGTACAACCACCGGCCGAGCGGCCAGCCCAGCGGAGCGGCGAGCGCTACCGCCGCGACGAGGAGCAACTCAATTTTGGCCTCCACGGTGTTCGGGGCGCGCGTGAGCAACGGGTGGGTGGCGTTGTCGTCGTAAGGGTTGGGGCGCGCACCGGCCAGGTCGCGTTTGCGGCGCCGAATCCGGCGGTTGAGCACCTCCGCTCGCCGGATCTGCATGGTGAAGATTCCGGCGTGTTCGGCGATCCACTCGCGCCGCAATTCGTCGTACCGGTCTGTCGCTTCTCTGAACATCATGTGTTTACGGTTGTCTTATCGTGTCGCATCTGTCAACATGTGAAGCATGATAGTGGGCGTAGCGGTCATCGGGTGGCTGGTTTCGATGCCGCATGCCGCGCTGACGATCTGGGTGGTCGCCGCCGCGGGCGGCGCACTGTATGCGCTGCTCACGCGGCTGCGCCGGGTGTCTGCGCGGTCGAGAGCGGCGCGGTATCCCTCGGGGTGGGGCGCCACCGGCGCCGGTGGCGCCGCCCCGCGGGTGTGCAACCTCGTGAACACCACCTCGGAGCCGTTCAGCCGGGTGGGCGCATCGGCTCGCTGGCCGGGGGTGTGGATCGGTACCGCCGTCAGCCCGCCGGCCGCCCGGCGCTCGGCGGCTCCCGCCGCAGGACAGCAGCGCCGCCGGCTGAGCGTGCGCAGCGCCGTGAGCATGACCCACCAGAAGGGGCGCCAGTGACCACCGCCGAGGAGTCGACGGCCAGCGAGGCGCAGACACGCCATGAGTTCATCGCGGCCAACACCGCCGACGAGGCCTACCCGATAGCGCCGGCAGTCGACGATCCCACCACCCAGTGGTCCGAGGACGACGACGAGGACGAGGACGACGAGGACGATCGGGACGGCCACGGCCAGTACGGCAGCAGCCATCACGGCGCAGCGCCAGTCGACCTCGACTCCCACGACCAGGACGATCCGCACGACGCCGCCGACGAAGCTGGCGTGCGGCACGACCCGCAGGACGACAGCGACGACCCCGACCCCGGCGTGCCGGGTGATCAGGGGCAGCGCGACGATCCCACCGCAGGGCCCCGGCGGTTCGACTCCCGCGTCGCCGTCGGATTCGCAGGAGTGCTCGTCGCGGCGGTGGTGCTGGCCGTGGTCGCGTCCACGATGTTCTACGGCGGGGGCGACACCAAGGTGGCGGTGCGCCAAGCGACGGTCGCCGACCCGGCGGTCGCCGCGCCCCCGTCGCAGTCTCCCGCACCAGCAGAGCAGCTGGCGATCGGAGATCGGCCACTGCCCTACAGTGCCGACGCCTCCGGGTCGTGCCCGGCGGGGTCCACCTCGGCGCAGACGATGGCCGGCGCTGATCCCCGCAACGCATTTGTGTGTGTGCGCGACGGCATCGACGGTCAGGTGATTGATATCGACCTGTCGAAAACCTATGTCATCACCGCGATTTCACTGACCCCGGGCTGGACCGGGCAGGACGCCAGCGGTGCGGCGCAGTGGTCGCAGCACCGGGTGGTCACGACGGTGCAGTACGCGTTCAACGACACCGAGCGGACCCTGATCACTCAGGACACCAAGAATGTGCACGGCGAGGCGGTGATACCCGTCCAGCGGGTGCTGGCCTCCAAAGTCCGGATGCTGATCCGGCAGACCTCGCGGCCCCCGGCTGATGCCCCGACCTCGGCGGCAGCGTCGCCGGACCTGTTGCCGGGCCTACCGACACCGCCGACCTTCGCTGGTGACCCGTTCGTCGCGGGAACACCGAACTCCGATCCGGTTGATCACACGTTCGCGGTGAGCAGCCTGAAGATCATCGGCCACGAACCACTGTGACCGACTCCCGCGTGGCGTTGATCGCCCACACCGCCGGCACCGATCCGAACAGAGCAGGGACCAGCACATGAAGATCAGTCGAACCTGGCAGGCGCGCCTGGGCCGGTCGCAGTCGATGGCCTCGCGCCTCGGCCGTCCCGCAGTGCGGGCCCTGGCGGCGCTGGCGGGCCTGCACCTGGTGTGGCAATTCCTGTTCGGCTCGCCAGTGGATGTCGTGGGACCGGCTCGCACGGTGGTCAACAAGTCGGCGGTGGTGAGTTCATTCGCCCAGGATTTCGTCTCGGTGTGGCTGACCGCCACCGCCAACGATGCGCATGTGCTCACCGGGTTTGTGGCGAAGGACTCCGGGGGGTTCAAGCTGCCCACGACCCCTGCCGTGGTGATCACCGCACCGACGGTGGTCGCGGTGACCTTGACCGGTCTGGCCGGGAAAGCCGCTGACGCCGAGGTCTATTCGGTGGTCGTGGGGGTGACCCAGCGCCCGTATGAGTCGGCCAGCCCCACCCGCGCGCTGTATCGGGTGCCGGTGTTGTGGTCGAAGTACGGGCCGCAGGCCATCAGCCTGCCCGCCAGGGTGGGCGGTCCGGGTCCCGGCGCGATGCTGCCGATGACCTATCCGGTGGCACTGGCGGCCAGCGATCCGGCGTTCGCGGCGGTGTCAGGGTTTCTGACCGCCTACCTGACCTCGGCGGGCGGCGTGGATCGCTACGTCACCGCCGACTCCTTGATCTCAGGACTGGGAGATGCCTACCACAGTGTCGCGCTGACCTCGCTGACCGCGATTGATGCCCCGCCCGCGGTCCCGGCCGACGGCGAATCGGTGCAGGTGTTGGCCCGCGTGGATGCGGTCACATCGCAATTCGCCCCCACCCAGCTGGTGTATCCGCTGACCCTGCAGGGCGTCGGCGGGCGGTGGGTCATCGCAGCGCTCGACCAGGCCCCGGCGATGTCGGTCGAGGACGATCTGGTGCCTGTTGTGGTCTCCCCGGGCGCCGCGAAGTAGCGGCGCGCAACCCCCATGACAGCCACACACACTGGAAGGGAAGCCCCATCGTGAGCCTCACTGATCCAACAACCACGATTCGCACCGCATCGGATGCGGTGGCCGCGGCCGCCACCCTGATGCGGCAGACGGCACAGGCGTGCCCGCAGATCGCGCTGCGCGACCCGCACGGCATCTGGCGGACCTACGCCGAGATGTCGCTGGCAAGCCTGCTCTACGCGGCCTCATCAGCCGGGTGTGGCGGCGGAATATGTTGGGCGGCAAAAGCACTGGACAACACCGATCCCGAACTCAGCGCCGAACCGGGCTGGCGGCAGGTCGAGCAGCTGTGCCGCGGCCACGTCCCCCTAATGGCCGCCGCGGCCCGTGCCATCGACCTCGATGACCGGCGGCGGGACTCGATGCTGCTGGCACTGCACGACGTTTTCGACTATCTAGCCGGCGGCGGCTCGGGGCGGCCATCGCCCCTGACGGTGTAGCCCAGCAGTTCGAAGCATTGATTCACCCACCCACCGAAAGGAAATGACCATGATCGAAACCACTCTCGCCGCGGGGGATCTGCTCACCGCGATCCCCGGTCTGTGGGACGCCGCACGAATCCCGCTGGCCATCATTGCCATCGCCGTGGGGGGCGTCTCCGGGGCGTTCTCGCTCACCCGCGGGTTCGGGGCGGCGGCCGGCAAGGTACTCGGCGGTGTGGCGATCGCCGCAATCATCCTCGGCGGCGCCGGGCTGGCCACCTCGGTGAAGGGCACGGTCGACAAACACGGCGGCGGCATCACCACCGGCCAGTTCGGTCAGTAGCGACGCGGGCAGCGGGGGATGAGCAACAGATGAGCGAGGAGTTCCGGCGCGAGACCGCGCGAGTGTTCACCGATGTTCGGGATTTCCCGATCTATGTCTCCCACATCGACGACAACACCCGACTGTGGTTCGCGCCGTGGCGGGTATGGGACGGCGCGACCTTCCTGCTGGGGATCGCCGCGACGTTCCTGGCCACGCGAGCGTGGTACGACTCCGGGCACGCCGTCGCGATCTTCCTGCTGGGCGCGGCGGCCACCGCCGGCCTGACGGCGGCGGCACGGCAAATCCCGGTCAGCAAACCGTCCCCGCTGCACCGGGTGTGGTGGGCGCTGACCGGACTGGCGCGGACCCGACGCAGCGCCGCACTCGAGGGGGGCGACCCGTGGCTGTCGGCACCCAAAGAGGTGATCGGCAATCTGGTGTTCACCCAGGGCGGGGTGTACGCGGAGTTCCTCGTCGCCGGTCAGCCCGGCGGCATGATGGCGTTCGCTCTCAAAGATCAGATCGCGCGGCGCCACCGCCCGCTGACCCGCCAACTGCCCTCGGGCATGGTGCTGTGGGGCGTCAGCGCGCCGCTGTCACCGCGGCGCACCATCCGGGCGATGCTCGAGGGTTATACCGACCGCGACCAATGGGTCGATGAGGTCCGCGACTGGGACTCGTTTTTGCAGATCGAACCGTTCTACGAACAGATTTTCGGGCTGCGTATCCCGGTGGACGCGGGCATGGTGGGACGCAGCGGTGTCGGCGGCGTCGCCAAGGCGGCGACCGTGATCATCGGCCGCGACCCCGACGACCCGCAGTCGCTGGCCGGATACCGCGGGCTGGTCGAGGACATCTTGGTCAAGATCCCCGCGGAGTTCGCCGCCGTCGCGGCCACCCCGCGCCAGATTCACTGGCTGTATGCCCGGCACTGGAACCGCGGGGTGTTCAGGGTGCCGTTCCCCCACGATGCGGGCGGCCCGGATCGGTTGACGGCGCAGGACTTCCAGGCCATCGCCCCCGACGACATTGATCTCGGCGATCAGCAGACTCGCCGCGCGAACCGGTCGTGGTGGCGCCGGGCGCTGCCCTCGCTGCGGCCGGTGCTGCGCACCAAGACCGGCGACGGGCCGTCGAGCTATCAGACGATGATGCCGGTGTCGCAGCTTCCCCGCGGCGGCCTGGCCTACCCGCGCGCGGAACTGCTGCTCTCGCTGTACGACGTCGATGTCGACGACGCCGACGTGGACTGGTTCCAGCACGTCACCATCCGCTCGGCCGAAAAGGCGCTGACCCGCGTCGACCGCGCCCAACGCAACCTCAACGATCAGAGCTTCCAGCGCACCGGCCGCCGCGCCAGCCACTCCGATCTGATCGAGCGTTATCACAGCGGTGAGGACTACAACGCCGAACTGCGGGCCTCCACCCTGGAGCGGGAGGTGGAATCGACCACCGTCGCCGCGATCGGCTCGGCCTCCGCGGAGGCCACCGCCCAAGCGGTGCAACACCTGCACACCCATTTCGCCGAGGAACTCGACACCACGCTGCGCGGGCCGCGCGGGGGGGCTCAAGTGGCGCTGTGGCAGATCGGACTGCCGGGCAGCGAGGAGCGCGCCCCGCGCGACCAGTACTGCCAGCCCACCACCACCAAGCACTGGGCACGGTTCTCACCGCTGGTGTCCAGCGCGCTGGGTAACAGCAGCGGCATCCTCATCGGTCGCAACCTGGCGACCCGACGGGCATCCCCGGTGCTGCTGGATCTGGAGGGTGTGGCAGGCCGGCGCGGCGCGCCGGGGCTGCTGCTGTTCGGTCCCCCCGGCGGCGGGAAGTCGCAGTGCGCCAAACGGATTGTCGATGCGCTGATCAAACGCGGTTCGCAAACCTCCATCACCGATCCCGGCACGATGCGGGAATGGTCGACCGCCCTGGCCCACCACGGGGACAGGATCGCCGTTCTTGACCCCGCACGCGGCGCGGTCTCGATGGACGGTCTGCGGATCTTCCGCCGCGAGATCGCGGTGGAACGCACGCTGGATCATCTGCTGCCGATGATGGGGGTCGACACCGACGGGGTGGTGGCCCGGCAACTGCGCGGACTGCTGCGCCCCGATCAGCGGGTCGCCGAAAGCATGGGTGGGCTGGTGCGCTACCTGAACTCCCTGACCGGCCGTGCGGCCAGCGAGTACGAAGACCTGACCGCCCGGCTGGACATGTGGGCCAACGTCGACTACCTGCGCTGCATGTTCGACGAGTCGCTGCCGGTGCCGCCGATCGCGGAGAAAGACGCCGTGGTGTGGCTGACCGCGGACCTGGAACTGCCCTCCACCACCCAAACCGACGAACTGCACCTGTATCGGCGCCAAACCGCTAGGGCGCGGGCGGGATTCGCCATCTACGGCATGATCGCGGCGCTGACCCGCGAAACCTACACCGGTCCCCATCGCCGGCCCGACAGCTTCGGCTGGTTCGTCGCCGAGGAAGCGCGTAGCTATTTCGCCTCGCCGGTCGGTAAGGACGACGCGCTGCGCATCGTCACCCAGGGCCGCAAAGAACGCTACGGGCTGATCGCGATCTCCCAGCACGTCGAGCATTTCGCCGGAATCAGCACCCAGGACCTGCCCAACCGGATCGTCACGCCGTTCAAGCCCAGCGAACGGCAGTACGCGGTCGAGGCGTACCGCAAGATCGGCATCGACCCCGACGAGTACCCCGAGGTGCTGGACCTGCGCACCGTGGAAGGCCACGGCTACGCCTACTTCCTCGACGAGTTCGGCCGGGCGGGTCTGGTGGATCTGCTGCCCCCCGTGCAACACGAACTGATCAGCGCGTTCGACACCCGCAATCTGGGTGCCGGTCCACCGCCGCCACCGGCGGGGTTGCCGTGTTGAGCCGGCGGCTGGCGCCGTGGCTGTACTGCCACCCGCGGGTGCGGCGGGCCTGGGTCATCGGTCAGGCGCTGTGGCTGGGCGCGATGGCGATGCTGCTGACCGCACCGGCGGCCGCGGCGTCGGGGCTGGGGTCGGCGTTGGATTTCAGCGGGTTACGCGACTCTCGCGGCATTCCGATCGGCGCCTACCTGTTTTCCACGGTGGACGTGATCGAGGCGATGCGCCACCAGGGCACCGACATGGACATCACCGACCCGGGGACCTGGATTCCCTCTCTCGCCGACAACATCACCGTCGCCCTGACCTATTCGCAGGTCGCCGCCGCCCTCGGAGCCTGCACGGGGTTCCTGCTGTTCATCTGCTCGATGGGCATCTGGGTCATCAAGTTCGCGCTGGGAACGACGTGGCTGCTGTGGCTGGCCGCGATCGCCGCCCCGATCGTGGCCAACATCAACGCCGTGCTCACCCATCTGCACGTGGTGCCGACCGCGCTGATGATCTGCCTAATCATCGGCGGGGTCATCGCGCTTACCAAAGGCGTCGGACGCGGAATCGGCATCATGGCCAGCGGTTTCGTGGTGATCCTGCTCGCCGCGTGGCTGCTGCGCGATCCGGTCACCGAACTGACCAGCCCCGAAGGAGTGCTGGGCATGGGCCGCTGGCTGGGATTCACCGTGGCGATGGGTGTCGCCAACAACGGCCCCATCGTGACCGACGGGTCCACCATCAACGACGCCCAGGTCAACCAGCTCACCGGGTGGATGGTCGATGTGCTGGCCCGCCACAGCCTGCAACTGATGAACTTCGGTCAGGTCATCGACGCCCGCCCGGGATGCGCCGACGCCTGGGATGCGGCGCTGATGCACAACCGCACCCCGCAGGGGCCGGCGACGGCCATCAAGGACTGCGGGGCGCTGGACGCCTACGCCCACGCCCAACAGCTCAGCGGCGAGTCGGTCGGGCTGTTCTTCCTACTGAATCTGGTCGTGATGGCCGCCCTGTTCGCGTTGTGCTACATCGCAGCGGAGGTTCTGCGCGTGGGCTTCAAGGCGTTCTGGAACGTGCTGATCCTGGTGCCCGCCGCGGCCGTCGCCGTGGCTCCCGGCCCGCAGCGCCAGTTCGCCAAAAAAGCGGCGCTGCGGGCGGTCGTGCACGGTCTGGAAATGATGTTCGCGACCGCCGGTCTGGGGGTGCTGCTGATCCTGATGCGCCATGTGATGCAGGGCAATTTCGCCGGCGGCGTCCAGATCACCTCACCGCTGCTGAAGTTGCTGATGCTGGTGCTGCTGTCCTGGGCGGCGGCGCTGGCGTTCCGGAAAATGTTGCACGCTTTCGGCGACGGGGGTCTGCCCGGACCGCTGTCGATGGCCAAGAGCGTGGTCAAGGTGGGGGCCGCCGGGGCGGCGCCGCTGGCCCAGATGCAGCAACTGCGCAACGGCGCGCGCCGGGTGGGCCACGAGTTCGGCCCTAGTGACTCCGCACATCTGCCGGGGCAGAACGGCGAGCAGGGGTCGGCCGGTCCGACCCAGCCCGGCCGCCGTGGCCACCCGCCCGTCGCACCGTCGGCATCGGCCTCGCCCCGCCGACCCGGCGGGGGCAGCGGGGGAGCAACGGCACCGCCCACTGCGGGAGCGCCGCCAGCGACGGGGGCACCCGGTGGCGTGGCCTCTACGCCAGCGACCGCCGCCGCGGGCGGTGCCCGCAGCGCGGCGGGCGCCGCAGGGCGAGCCGCGGGCAGCGGTGCCGCCGCAGGGGGGTCCAGCGCGGCGGCCGCCGCGGGCGGGTCGGCCGCCTCGGGTGCGGCGGCGGGCGCCGCCGCCAGGACCGCGGCCGGGGTCGTTGCACCCGAAGTGGTGGTCGGGGCGATGGTCGCCCAGAAGGCCGTCGGGGTGGCGCAGCGCACAGCGGGCCGGTCCTCGGCGAGCACCCCGGCGCCGGGATTGTCTGCGGCGTCACCCCGGCCAGGTCGGCCACCGGCGACCCCCCCTGACGGGGCGCGCCGCGACGCCTCACCGCAGCCCCCCGCCGAGGCGCGACCCACCGACAGCCGCCCCTCCGACACCGCCGCGGCGCCCGCCTCCCCCCGAGCACCAGCACCACCGCACCGCAGTACACCGGCACCCAACAGTTAGGAGTCCCCGATGCCCCGCACCACACAACGCGCCGCGACCCCCGCACGGCGTGTCCGTACCCAGCCAGGGGGGTCGGACAGCGATACCGCTCTGGCGCAGGCCCATTGGTGCGCGACCCGTCTGCTCCATCACGGTTGGCGGTTCACCCGCTTCGGCCCCGGCGTCGCGACCGCGCTGACACCCGCGGGCGACACCGTCGAGATGAGCGACACCGCCGCCCCCCCTCACCGCACCCTGCACCACGATCTGTGCGCCGCGCTGAGGACGCTCGGCGAGGCCAACGCCCGGCCACTCGCGCACCTGGAGGTGATGTTGCGGTTGCGGGTGCCGATCACGGCCCGACCGGAGCAGATTCATCCGTGGGCGATTCCCGGCAGCACGCTCGCCGCGTCGGCGACAGTGCGGATCGGCTACTGGCTCGCGACCATCCTCAGCGACGACTACCGCTGGCAGCTGGTGGACTTCGAGGCGTCGTGGTTTCACGCCGTGCCCACCGACGAGGACGGCCTGCAGCGGTTCACCGCGGCGCCGCCAGCCCGGCGCGGCCGCACCCCGACGTCGACGCTGCTCGCCGCGCACCTGGCCACACTCAACGACGCCGAACGCCGAACATTGACCGAACTGGTCACCGCCCATCAGCGGACGCCCGATCGCGGGGCGGCCCCCGTCATCAACTCTGACCGGCCGGGGCTCACGGGATGAGCGCGCCGCAACCCAGCAGCAGCCGGCGTACCACCGATCGTGTCCGCACAGCTGCCGAACGCGCCAGCGACGCTGCGCGCGCGAGTCAGGCGCGCGCCGCCCGCCGCCGCGACCGACTGGTAGCCGTCGGGGTCGCGGTTCTCGAGGAGTTACTGCCCCCGGGTCCACACCCAGACACGCGGGCCGCGGTCGCCGAGGTCTACGGAGTAGTCACCGCTGCGGTGGGAGACGTTGTGCGCGGCCATGCCGCGGAGTTCCGCCGTGACGGGTGGCGACCCGGCGACGCCGACACCGCAGAACAGTGGCCTATGCAGTCGGTGGTGCGCGTCGGCTTGCTTCTCGCGCACTCCGAGGTGGCCGCCGAACTGCGTTACCGCCTCGGGATGGACGCCGCTGCGCCCCTGCGGTATTCGGGCAGTGAGCAGCGCGTCGAGCAATGCCGCCGCCACTATGCCGATGCCCTCGCTCTGGTCGAGGACACCCGCCAGGTCGATCCCGCCGACGTGTGGCGCGGCCTGCTCAACACCGATCATCACGACCTGATGGCGATGGTGGTCACCTTAGCGGCGCTGGTCCCCACCGATCAGCCCGAATTGGGTCGGTGGGCCAAGGACATGGCTGGCGGCGATCCCGCGCAGCGCAGTGTTGCGCGCGGCCTTGCGCTGCTCATTCCCACGCGGCCGCGGCTGCACGCGCTGCCCGCCGCTGGGCCGCTGCGTTCGGTGCCGGCCGGGCGGCAGCCATGACCACTGCCGACACGATGATGATCCGCGCGGAACTGCTGGGCGCCCTGCGGGCCAGCAACCGTGCCATGAGCACCTCCGAGCTGGCCCGGATGATGCCGTGGCGCTGCGATCGCCTGGCGATTCCCTGCGCACTGCTCTGCGACGCGCCGCCTCACTCGCGCAAGCTGCGGGTGCTGGAATGCCATCGGGACTGGCATGTCGTCGCGGTGCCCCGCACCGCGCAGGACGGGCCCACCGGGGTGTACCGGCACCTGGTCAGCATGGCCCGCGCGCAGGTGATCCAGCGCATCCGGGTGTCCCCGAGAGTGGTGCACTGGCAGGTCGTCGCATCGTGACCACCTCACCCCGCCCTGCCTGCCGCCGCCTCAGCACCGATGTTCGCCGCGCCGGGCTCGCCGCAGTGACCGCGGTGTGCGTGTGGGTAATCGCCGGGTGCACAACCGACGTCGGCGGTGCCGACCACCCCGGCGGGACAGCCGTCGCCACCCCGGCAGAAACGGCCTTAGAGACGCTGCTGCTCGATGATCCCGACATCGCCCGGATCACTGACGCACCAGGGCTGCACACCGCCGATAGCTACCGGACGATGCCCGACGCGGCAGCCGCCGGCAGGACCTATTCCGACGCCTTCTGCGGCGCGGCGATCTCGGCGGCCTCTACCACCGCCTACGACGCCAGCAGTGCCAACGACGTTCGCGGCCGCCGACTGGACGACACCGACACTGCCGGTGCCGTGCTGAGCCGCTCTGTCGATCAGGCTGTCATCGCCTTCCCCGATGCGGGTGCGGCGGGGGAGTTCGTCGCCGCCGCCCGCACCGGGTGGGCGGCTTGCGCAGGCATGAGCGTGGAGACCCTCGACACCGCCGGTCGTGCGGTATGGCGGGTGGAACAGCCGCACTTCGGCGAGGGCGTGCTGTCGGTGGCGGCGACCCACCGCAGCGGGTGGGTGACTGAACATGCGATCACCGCGCAGGGGGAAATCGTGGTCGATGTCGCTGTCTCCAGTGCCGACGCGGTCACCGACCGCGCCGCCAAGATCGTGCGGGACATCACCGACCGCCTCGCCCAGTGAGGGATCTGCGCGATCCCACACCCGCATAGCGAACGGGGCCTGAATCCAGGCAACGGCTGGACACCAGCACACCGAGATCCAGGCGCGATCCCCGGCCGACACGCCCCTACTGATCATCCGGTCGGAGGTGTCCACTGGCCACCCGATCGGGGAAACTACTGCCGCGTTCGACCGTCGTTGCCCTGGTCGCGGTTGCGGGCCGCGATGTCGGCCAGTCGGCTGTCGATGGTGTGGGCGGTGCGCAGGGAGGTGCGCAGGGCGTCGCGCTGGGCGACGGCGGCGGCGAGGTCGGGGGTGTGCAGGTGGGGTGCGAGGGCGGCGGCCTGGACGAGGGCCGGGTCGAGGTCGGGGCCGCTGGGCAGCCACGTCAGGGGGCGGTGGTCTGTGGTGAGTGTGACCGCCCACGGGAGGTCGGCTTGCAGCAGCCGCAGCAGCGGCGCTGAGGGGGGTTGAGGCCAGCGTGTTCCCGGTTCGGTGTCGATGAGAATGACGCGGGTTTGGGCGGCGGCGGCGGCTTCTGCCAGGTCGGCGATCACCTCGGGTGGCGCGTCGGCGGCGTGGTCGACGACCAGCAGGGTGCCGGGTGCGGGGCGCCATCCGGCCTGTAGGTCGTGCTGGGTTTGAGCCAGGGCGGTCCAGTGGTCGGCGGCGCCGGCGGTGTCGTCGGTGGCGGTCTCGGCGGCGTCGCACCACAGGACGGGGCGGTTCTGGGCGGTGGCGGCCTCGTGCAGCACTGCCATGGCGTTGAGGAACGGGGCTCGCGCTGAGGCGTGCACGACGGTGAGCGCAAAGGGGGTGCTGGCGAGGCGCGCGAGGGCGTGGGCGGTCATGGGCGCCAATGCGGTGGCCCGCTCGGGCAGAGTCAGGCGGGGCTGGGTGATGAGGTCACCAGCGGCGGTCAGGACGCGCAGTTCGGTGCCGATGGCGTCCATCTGGTCCACGATGTGACCGGCGTCGGTGAGTTGGGCGGCGGCGAAGGATCGGGCGGCGATTTTTTCGGCGCGGGTGAGGTCGTGGCGCAGGCGGCGCAGCTCGCTGCGGGCTTCTTGGAGTTGGCGGCGGTCGGCGTTGTTGGCGGCGGCGAGGGCGGCGTCGGCGTCGGCGTGGGTGACGATGTTGCCCGCACCGCCGGCGGCGTGTTCGCGGGCGGTTTTCGCAGCGGTCAGCTCGTCCCAGAATTGGGTGGCGGGGGCGGTGTCGGGAACCTTGGTCTGGGTCCACTGGTAGTGCGCTCGGGCGGCGGCGAGGTCCTCGGGGGTGGTGTCGGGGGCGGCGGTGAGCGCCGCGAGGTAGTCCCGCGCCTGGGTGGTGGCGGTCATCGCCGCTTCGTAGGCGTCATCGGCGTCGGACCACTGAGCTAGCACTGCCTGCACCGCGGACAGGTAGGGCCGGTCGGCGTCGGCGCGGTCGCGCAGATCACGAATGGCGGGCATGGCGGCCTCGACGGCGGGCCCGTGGAAGCTCTCGACCTGTACGGCTAACGCCGCCACGGCGGCGGCCTGGGCGGTGCAGCGGTCGCGCAGCCCGTGGACATCGTCGAGTGCGCGGCGCAGCCCGACCTCGGGCAGCACCGCGCGGGGGTACTGGTCCTCGAAACCGGTGCCCGGCTCGAACGGCGCATACAGGGCGTCGAAGTCCAGGGGCAGCACCTCGTCGTCCTGCGGTGGTTCCTGGTCAAGGTCGACGCCGAGCGCGGCGAGCAGGGCGTCGTCGTCGCGATCGAAGTCGATCAGGGTGGCGGCCGGCGGGTAGTCGCCGGCGGTAGCACCGGGGTCGGGGTGCAGATGGTGAAGGGCTTCTTCCTCCTCGGGGGTCATCGGCGGCTCGGCGGCGACGGGTTCGGCGTTGAGGTCGCGCTCGTAGGGCGCGGCGGTGGTGAACAGGTCGATGGAGTAGGTCATCAGCCGCGCGTACTCGTCGTGGCGGATCGGGTGGGTCAGGCGGCGGTCGGCGTCGGCGAGGTGTTCGGCGGCGACGGTGAGCAGGTCCAGCGGCGTCCAGCGTTGCGGGTCGGCGGCGGCGACGGCGCTGACCAGGGCGGGGAACGCGGGATCGGCGGCGATGGTTTCAGCCAGCGCGGTGCCGAACACGGTGCTCAGCGCCGGCAGCCACACCGGTCGCAGACCGGGGGTGGCGGTGTCCAGGGCGGCGGGGGACAGGGTGCCGCTGATGCGCCACCACAGGGCGGCGGCAGGCAGCTCGTCGGGCAGCGGACCTTGTTCGGCGGCGCTGGTGACCAGCCGGTGAATGTTGACTCCGGTGCGGGCAGCCGAAGCCAGGTGGCTGGCCAGGTGCGGCCAGTACGGGTCGCGACGCAGGTGCGGGTTGAGGCTGTCGAGGAGGTCGTTGTAGCGGCCGGTCTCGGTCTCGGGGCGCCCGATGATCGCCGCGGCACGGCTTTCCAGGCGTGCCTGTTCGGCGCGGGTGCGGTCGGCGAACACCTCCGGGCCGGCGATTCGGGTGTCCTCGGCGGGCACGCCGGTAGCGGCCCGGAAGACCGCCAGATCGGCGAGCAGTCCCCGGTCGGTGTCCAACAGGGGCCGCGCCCAGCGCGGCGCGGTCGCGACGGTCCAGGTCGCGACGGCGGCGCGGATCGCGTCGACCTGATCGGTGACGCGGGTGTGGCGGGCGGCCAGGTAGTCGTGCCAGTCGGCGGTGCCGCGGGCACCTTCGGGCAGGCCCGGCAGCCACGGCAACGGGCCTGTGCCACCGGAGTGCGCGCCGCTGGGATCCAGGCGCCAATCGACCACGGCGGCCGCGTCGGCGGCGTGGTCCAGGCCGCCGCGTTCGACGACCGCTTTGAGCCATTGCAGCGGGTTACGCCCATTGGCGGCGATGAGCGCCAGGTGTTTGCGCAACACCGGCCACGCCTCGCAGCGGGTGATGCCGGCATGGATCAACTCCGCGTTGGTGTCCAGCTTGGCGCTCTGCGCGGGGGTGAGCAGCGCCTCGGCGGCACTGCCCACCGCATCGGTGTAGCGCGCGACATCGGCGGCCAACCCGAGGACGGGATCGGTGTCACGCCGGCGCAGCGTGGTGGCCGACACCTGGGCGCCGTCGCGGGCCAACGCGGCGGTGAGCACGTCGATCGCAGTGTCGGGGTGAGTGGCCTTGGGGCTGAGGATGCGGTGCGGGTCGACTTCGGCGGTGGACAGATAGACGTGGTTTTCGACAACGCCGCGCGACAGCGCGGTGTAGACCTGCTGGCGGTTGAGTCGGTCGTGGCCGACGGTGTGGCAGCGGTGGCGGGCGGTGGCGCCCTGCGCGGAGTCGATCGTGGCGGCGTATCCCAACCGGACACTGGCCCGCACATAGGCCGCCGGGAGCCGCAGGTGCTGGCCGGATTCGTTGTGGGTGACGGTCATCGACCCGTCGGCTGAGACCCCTGAAACCGTCCACCGATAGCCGTTGCGGACGAAGTCGGTGCGGCCCAGAGTCAGTGTGCGGTCGTTGGTTTTGGTGACCACGGTGTCGCCGACGGAGGCCGACAACCCGTCGGCCAGCCGGGCTTCGGTCAGCACCGCGCCCGGGTCGGTGGCGGTGGCCGACTCGGCCTCTCGGGTCAGCCGCCACAGCCGCGCCTGGGCGTTGAGGTCGCTGACGATGTCGTTGGTCGGGGCCAGCAGCAGCGAGTCCAGCCCGGCTTCGGCGTCGGCGCGCCACCCGGCGAAGGCCATCGCCGCGGCGGTGTCGGTGGCCCCGACGTGGATGCGTCCGTGGTCGGCGTAGAACGCCAGACCGGCGGGGTCACCGACCCGCAGTGCGGCCCCGGCCTGGGCTTCGGCGGCCGAGGCGAACCGCATGATCTGCGACAGTGTGGTCAGTTCGGTGGTCTCGGCCAGATCCCGCAACACCCCGCCTGCGGAGATCGACGCCAACTGCCGGTCGTCGCCGATCAGCCGCACACTGGCCCCGCGGACCAACGCCGTGGCGATCACGCTGTCGAGGGCCAGGGTGCCGGCTTTGCCGGCCTCATCCACGATGAGCAGGGTGTTGGCGTCGATGCCCTCGAACCACTCCCGCGCCGGATCGCCGTGCCCGCCGCCGTCGGGGTCGGCCGCCATGTGGTTGAACTTGTCGACGGTGTCGGCGACGTCGACGGCGATCTCCGCGCGCAGGATTTGGGCGGCGTTGGCGCTGGGGGACAGCCCGATGACGTGGCCGCCGGAATCTTCCCAGGCCCGCGCCAACGCGGCCATCGCGGTGGTTTTCCCAGCCCCGGCGGGGGCCAACGCGAGCGCCACCCGGTTGCCTGAGCAGGCCATCGCCCGCACCAGCGCGGCCTGGCCGTCGTTGAGTGCGCGGCCTTCGGCGGCTTGGCGCAGCAGCGCCATATCGACATCTTCGGGGCGGGCGGTGCGACCGTCGGTCAGTGTTGCGGCCCGCAGGATGCGTGTCTCGGCGGCCAGTATCTCCTCGCTGGTGTAGCTCGCGGTGTTGTGCACCCGGTAGACGCTGGTGCCGTCGCGGCGGCGCAGCCGGCGCGGTTCGCCCAGCTCTGCGGTGGCGTCGAGACCTAGTTCGACGCTGAACGGTTCGCACAGCGCAGCCTCGGTCAACTGCCCTGCGATTCCGTCGTCGCTGCCCAGTCCCGCCGCCCTCACGACGCGCTGCGCCTCGGCGAAGACATGGGTGCGTTGCCAGGTCGATCGGGTGGTCGACACTGTCGCGATGATCGCCGCCGCGGTCTGGGCGATCCAGGCGTCGGTGACCTCCGATGCGACGGTGGGCGGTCCGCTCAGTGCCGCGGAGATCACGTCGCCGACGGTGCGGGTGTCGCCGAGGATCACCGTGGCCTGGGTGCGCCACGCCTGGCGCTGCTCGGCCAGGGAGCGCGGTTCGTGTTTGGCTTGCCGGGTTTCCAGGGTGGCTTGCTGGCTCAGCGCCAACGCTTCAGGGGTGCTCGGTTCACGCCCGTGGTCGGCCTGGAACGCCTTGGACAACTCGGCCACCCGCGCAGTGATTGCGCTGCGTCGCGCGGAGAACCCCTCGTTGAGCGCGGCGGGGATGCCGACGATCTCGCGGACCGCCCGCAGGCCTTCGGCGGCGTCACCGCGGTCGGCGAAGCGCAGCGCCAACGCCGCCCCGAGGTAGCCCTCCAACCGGGTGTTGTACACCTCCGACGCGGCGACGGTAGACCGGAACAGCGGCCGCCCATCCAGCGCCAGCCATTGCCCTGTCAGGGCGCGGACCTTGTTGCTGACCGCGACATGGGTGTGCAGGTCGGGGTCACCGGCGCGGCTGTCGCGGTGGGTGAACCGCGCTGCGATGAACCCCTCGGTGTCGACCTGGGCGACGCCGTCGGTGCCGGTGCGGGTGAAGCAGGCCTCGTCCTGGAGAAAGTCCAGGGCGTCGTTGACCGCCCGGTCGTGGCATTCCTCGATGACGCGGGCCACCTCGATGGGGGCCAACGCCCACAGCGTCGACACGCTTTTGACCGGGCTGAAGGTGAAGTCGTACCCGGCGGTGGAGGTCGTCAGTTCGCGGGACTCGCGGGCGATGAAACCGCTCAGTTCGCGGTCGTCACTGGGCGCCCGCCCATACTGCTGCGCGAACAGTTCCCCGGCGATGCTGGTTTTCATCTGCGCCCGCAGCGCGCTGTCGATGGCGGTGTTCCAGGGCTTGCCCAGGCTGAGGTTGTGATCCCGGTAGGCCACCGCGAGTCGCCGGTTCAATTCGGTTTCGCCGGGGTTGATCCGGAAGGGCCGGCCCAGTTTCACCGCGGCCGCCGCCCCGGCCTTACCGGCCTTTCCCTTCACCAGAGCGTCGGTCAGTGCCACCGCGTTGGGGTGCAACCCCAGCCCGAACAGGCTGCGCATCTGATCCTCGGTGACCGCCGAGCCTTCCGGTACCGCCCACAGCGATTGAACCTGCGCCGCCGCCTCTTTGATCCTGCGTGGCAGCTTGGACAGGCGTTCCGGTGTCCTCGCAGGCAGCGGCTGGTCCGCTGTCTGCTCGTCGTGGAATCCCCGCGCGGGGGCACCCAGAGCGGCCAGGCCCCGGCCGGTCCACACCCCCGGGGACTCGCCCTTGGAGCTGTAGTAGTCGCTCAGCGTGGTGCGGCCCTTGGCGGTCGCGTCCGAGGCCGCCACCTGCCGCACCAGATACAGATATCCGTCCCCGGCGGTCAGTTTGTGGATGCCCATCATCGCCGCATCCACCTCATGAATCGGACCCTAAGACAGGTTGGCGACGGCCCCCCGTCGCTTCCAAGCCGCACCGTTCTGACCAGCAGTTACCCAACCGTGACCTAAATGCAAGAGGTGTGTGGGCTTCGTGGTGGTCTGAAAGTGGGCCTGTGAACGGGTCGGAACCAAAAGGGGGTGCGGAAGTGTGCATGGAGGGGGTGACTGGGGACGTGGCAAGGAGTACGGGGGGCGTCGGCAGGGTGTCTTAGCATCGGGGAATGGATGAGCAAGCAGCACAAAAAACGCCGCGGACGCCGGGCCGAAAAGCCGCGACGCGGGCGCGGTTGATGGAAGTGCGGGCCAAGCGGGCCGCTGAGCGCGAGGCCCGCGAGCGGGCCAACATCACCGATCTGACGGAGTTCTTCGTCCAATCGGAGTTGCACGACGATGTGGATGTGTGGTTGCGCGAGCAGATCGCCAAGGTCACCACCGAAGCCAAGACCCGGCGCCAACAGCACCGCGCCGCCGCGGGGACGGCGTTGAAGGCCATGCTGGATCGCGGTGAGACGTTGTCGGCGATCGCCGAGCAGGCCGAGATCACGGTGGCCAAGGTGCGCACATACCTGGGCCTGGCCGGCGGCGGTGCGGCCGACAGCCAACCGGCGACGCAGAACGGGGCATCGCGACCGGCGGCGCCACTATCGAGCGACCTGGATGCGCCACCGAACGACGCGGATATCGCCGGTGTGATCGACGCTGCCGACGCTGCCGCCGAAGCACGGCTCTAACGGGCCCTGTGGTGAGGTGTGACGGCCCCGGAAACCGGTCGGGCAGCAGGGGCGCCGCGGCCGCCTCTGCGGGCGTCTCAGGGGCTCGGGCGGCTGGGCGGCGGCGGGTTTCGCAACCGCTAGCGCTGCGGGTCGACCCTATTGCCGACGCTGCGGAGCGGGACCGGTTCTTCTCACGGGTGGTGTGCGGTCCCCGACCGGGGGATTGCCATCTGTGGGTGGGTGCTATCGGTTCCGACGGGTATGGGCGGAACCGAGCGGAGTTGCATCCGGTTCGACTTAAAGCAACTTCCTGCTAACTGTGAAGTAGCAACAACTTTGGCCGTACCACTGTCTATTATCCA